>Ga0255783_10000036_pt1 | contig 120289 bp, 107 predicted proteins | sample 011ome_22_FD_179981 | JGI IMG/M metagenome (GOLD analysis project Ga0255783, IMG submission 179981) | Coastal salt marsh microbial communities from the Groves Creek Marsh, Skidaway Island, Georgia - 011507BT metaG (version 2) | ecosystem: Environmental > Aquatic > Marine > Intertidal zone >... | reverse complement strand
GTTTTCTGACCTTGCTAAAGACGGGGTTGCTCACGTTCACTCCAATGACGATGAGGGCACCGAGGTTCTGTCGCTCGATCTGACCCTGGATCACATCTTTGCGCCAACAGCCGCGGTGCTGTATCAGTTTCGTGAAGTTGTGCTTATGGGCAGAAATACACGCGTTTCACACTACGACCAACCACGCTTTGCCTGGAAATGAGCGCACTCCTCGTCCGCAATTGTCGTAAGAGGTGTTTACCGAGCTGACGATGATCTGTCGGTGATTGACGTTGCTATTAGCAATGAATATTTTAGGACCTCAAATAACGAAAACACGATAATGCAAGGGACACTCACTCATGATTGCACTCCAGTCACTGATAGAACGCGCCGCTCGCCTCAACGGCGAGAGTGTTGCAACCAACTATAAGGGAACGGAGAAAAGCTGGAACGAAACGCAAAGCCGCGTAGGCTCGCTCGCCGCTGGCTTACAGAGCCTGGGGTTGTCAGAAGGTGATCGCGTAGGGATTCTGAGCCTCAATTGCGCGAACTATTACGAGGCCTTGTTTGCCGTTCCGTGGGCGGGATTTTGTGTCGTACCCCTAAACACGCGGTGGGCCGTGCGGGAAAATGAGTATGCGATATCGGATTCAGGAACACGTGTCGTTTTGTTTGATGATGCCTTCACCGCACAAGTCGATGAGCTGCGAGGACAAGTAGCGGGGCTGGAGCATTGCATATTCATCGGTGAAGGTAGTTGTCCCGACTGGGCCCACAGCCTTGAAATACTGATTAACAATAGCTCCGAGTCTGCACCGTCGCTTCGTGGCGGTGACAACATGGCGGGCATCTTCTATACCGGCGGTACCACTGGCTTTCCGAAGGGTGTTATGCAATCGCATGGAGCCATATGGGCCAGCGGTATGGGGTCGCTACCCATGTTCGGCATGGGTCGCTTATCGCGCTATCTTCATGTCGCACCCATGTTCCATATGGCGGACTACGCGGGCGGCATGGCTGCGACCTTGTCTGCCGCTAGCAACATTATTATGCAGAGCTTCGACCCCACGGGCGTCTACGAAATCATCGCGACTGAGAGAGTCACCCATGCCTTACTGGTGCCAGCAATGATCAAGATGCTGTTAGATCACCCCAACGCAGCAACCGCCGACATGTCCAGCATGGAAAAAATCATGTACGGTGCCTCACCAATGCCAGCTGCAACACTCGAGCGTTGCATGGAACTATGGCCCCACATCGGTCTTGTCCAAGCTTACGGTCAAACCGAGCTGGCACCTGTCGCTACCATGCTCTCACCAGAGGACCATCGCGCTGGCGGTCAGATACTAAAGTCAGCCGGCCGGCCCACGCCGATCAACGATGTCCGCGTGGTGAGTGACGACGGCAATGATTGTCCTGTGGGTGAGTCTGGCGAAGTGGTTGTCCGCGGTCCCCACACTATGATGGGTTATTGGAACAAGCCCGCCGAAACCGAAAAGGCCCTCAAAGATGGCTGGGTTTACACCGGAGACGCAGGGCTCTTTGACGAAAACGGCTATCTCTACATTGTCGACCGACTCAAGGACATGGTGGTAACGGGTGGTGAGAACGTCTTTACCACTGAAGTTGAGAACGCTCTGATAAGCCACGACGCCGTGCAAGACGTCTCGGTCATTGGCATCCCGCACGAAGAATGGGGCGAAGCCGTCCATGCGATTGTGATACTTCACGCGGGAGCCACTGCCAACGAGGAAGATCTCGTCGCCCACTGTCGCGCGAGTATTGCGGGTTACAAAACTCCGAAAGGGTTTACCTTTAGGGATGAGCCGATGCCGCTTTCTGGGGCTGGCAAAGTCCTCAAGACTGAGCTTCGCAAGCCCTTCTGGGAAGGGCACGATCGTCAGGTCAACTAAGGTTACGATATGGGCGCCTTAAGACGTGTTTAGCCACGTCCCAAGGCGGGTCAAACATTGCCAAAGCCTGCAAACTTGCTGCAGGCGGTAGACTGGATTCTCAGAAGTAGGAAATCGCAGCTGGATGTTCAGGCACGAATCGCTTACCAATTGCTGCTAGCCCAATACCGCCTCGAATGCCGTCAAACAGCGATTGATGTTCACATCATTGCTGCTGGTTCCCATGAGGCCAATACGCCATTGCTTTCCAGCAAGCTCACCAAGACCTGCGCCGACTTCGAGGTCGAACTCGTTTAAGAGTCGCCCTCTGATCTTGGCGTCGTCCAATCCGTCTGGGATAAGTACTGAATTGAGCTGAGGCAAGCGCCATTCTTCAGCGACTGCCATGTCAAGACCCAGCTTAGAGAGTCCCGCGGCTAGCTTTAGATGATTCGCTTTGTGACGCGCAAAGCTTGCCTCCAGCCCTTCCTCCTCGAGCATCAATAGTGCCTCGTGAATGGCATACACAGCGTTCACCGGCGCCGTGTGGTGATAGGAGCGCTTCGCCCCTTCACCCCAGTAACCCATGATGAGGTTCATATCCAAGAACCAGCTCTGAACCTTGTGCTTCCTCGCCTGAATCGCGGCAACGGCGTCGCTAGAAAAAGTAATCGGCGAGATTCCGGGCAGGCCAGAAAGGCATTTCTGAGTACCCGAATAAACCACGTCGGCACCCCAAGCATCTGTCTGCAGATCGATACCGGCGAGCGAGGTTACGGCATCCATAATCACCAGCATGCCTGCTGATTTAGCCAGTCGGCAGAGCGTCTCAGCGTCACTTCTGACACCCGTAGAAGTCTCTGCGTGAACAAATGCAACGACCTTTGCATCGGGATGCTGTTTAATCGCAGCCTCGAGCTTCTCGGGATCAACCGGGTCGCCCCAACGGTCCGAGACCATGACCGCGGTCGCCCCACAGCGTTCGACATTCTCTTTCATACGCCCGCCAAACACGCCGTTCTGGCAGACGATTACCTTATCACCACACTCCACCAGATTGACAAAGGCAGCCTCCATACCAGCGGAGCCTGGCGCTGACAGCGGAATCGTCAGTTCATTCTCGGTTTGAAAGGCGTATTGCAGCAGACCCTTTACATCATCCATTAACGCCACAAACAGCGGATCCAAGTGACCGATGGTTGGACGTGCCGACGCCGCGAGTACCCGAGGCGAAACATCGGACGGGCCGGGCCCCATTAGGGTGCGAACTGGGGGATGAAAGGTTGATGACTTTGCTTTTGATCGTGACATGCTGCCTCCAAAGTAGGGTCGAAATAATGCACTAAGCACAGTAATGATGCGACTCATGTGCATCATTTGACTGAATACATGTCATTCGATTTGGTTCAGCGAGCGAGCATCCGTACACTGCGGGGATGTCAGACACACCCATTCTCTATTCCTTTCGGCGATGCCCTTACGCGATGCGAGCGCGCATGAGCATTGCTTACTCGGGCGCACAGGTCGAACTACGCGAGGTAGTGCTCAAAGACAAGCCGCCGGCCATGCTCGAGGTATCGCCCAAAGGTACCGTTCCCGTATTGATCGATATCGACGGTACTGTCATCGAAGAGAGTCTTGATGTCATGCGATGGGCGCTCGCTCAAAGTGACCCCGACAACTGGTTAGACGGCTTGGGTCTTAACGAACCTCTTATTTCGACCTGTGATGGCGAATTCAAGCAATGGCTCGACCGCTACAAGTATGCGGTTCGATTCCCTGAGCACGAAGAGGTCTGGTACCGAGGAAAAGCTGAAACATTTCTAGCCACCTTAGAATCGAGACTGACAGGGTCACAGTTTTTAAACGGCCCTGCGCTTAGCGTAACCGACATCGCGATTTTTCCGTTCATCAGACAGTTCGCCAATGTCGATCTCACATGGTGGGCCAGCCACCCCTACCCAAATGTTTCACGATGGTTAGAGGAGCTAGTCACCAGTGAACTTTTTAGTCGCGTGATGAAAAAATACTCACAGTGGAGAGACGGCGATCCTGAGATCCCGTTTCCGGCCTAGAAAGAAATTCAACTCAGAGCTTCGCCGCTGACCAACTGGCCTGGTTAATCGCCGCCTTCGCGTCAAGCTCAGCGGCTTCAAACGCACCACCAATCAGCTCAACGCTCATGTTTCCGTCATCAAGTTCATCGAAGAGTGCACGGAGCGGCTCCTGACCGGCACAAATGATGACAGTATCGACATCCAAACTGACGGGCTTGTTCTCAATCATCAGATGAAGGCCGTCGTCATCAATGAGCCGATAGTCAGCGCCATTGATCATGTTGACACCTCGACGACCCAACGTGGTCCGATGCGTCCAACCCGTTGTCTTGCCCAGTCCACGACCGACGGGCGTGGACTTACGCTGAATCAGATAGACCTCTCGATCGGCTCGAGCAACTTGCGGCTCAACCCCGGTAACCCCGCCTCTTGGGTGGTTTTCGAAATCGATACCCCACTCCTTTGCGAACACGTCGATATCGAGTGCCGCTGATGGCCCTTCGTGAGTAATAAGGTCGGTCACATCGAAGCCAATACCCCCAGCCCCGACCACTGCGACCTTTTTGCCAATGGGTTTGCGCCCCATGATGGCGTCGATGTAGCCGACGACCATTGGATGATCGATGCCTTTTATATTGGGCACGCGCGGAGTAATCCCGGTGGCGATAACGATGTGATCAAAGCCCTGATCGCGTAAGTCAGCAGCGCTAACCCGATTACCGAGTCTCACATCAACATTTAGCTTATCAAGCATTTTGTTGTAGTAACGAATCGTCTCGTGGAATTCCTCTTTGCCCGGGACACGTTTGGCCAAATTGAATTGGCCACCAATTTCATCCGAAGCGTCGAACAAGGTAACCCTATGACCGCGCTCAGCTGCCACCGTCGAGTAAGCAAGACCCGCTGGACCCGCACCAATTACCGCAACCGATTTTGCGTTTGTCGTTGGCTCGTAACTCAGCATGGTCTCGTGGCAGGCACGCGGATTCACGAGACAAGAGGTGGTTTTCATACTGAAGGTGTGGTCCAAACACGCCTGATTACAAGCAATACAGGTGTTGATCTCGTCTCTTCGACCCGTCGCCGCTTTGTTCATAAACTCGCTGTCAGCCAACATCGGACGTGCCATTGAAACGAGGTCTGCGTCACCGCGCTCCAAAACCTCCTCTGCCACTTCAGGCATGTTGATTCGATTGGAGGTAATAACGGGAATGCTCACTTCCTTTCGGACACGCGCCGTCACACGGGTAAATGCAGCGCGAGGAACCATGGTCGCAATTGTGGGCACATTCGCTTCGTGCCAAACAAAGTGCGTGGAAATAATACTCGCACCGGCCTTTTCAAGTTCCTTGGCTAAGAGCGCAATCTCGTCCCAGCTCATTCCCCCTTGCAGCATGTCCATCGCCGCGATGCGGAAAATGACAATGAAATCATCTCCGACTTCGGCGCGCACACGGCGGACAACTTCTAGCGGGAAGCGCATGCGGTTCTCGTAACTACCGCCCCACTCGTCGGTTCGCTGATTCGTCTTCTCGACAAGGAACGTGGAAAGGAGATAGCCCGCAGAACCAATAATTTCGACGCCGTCGTAGCCCGCCTGTTTAGCGAGACGCGCACAATTCGCGTGATCTGCGATTTGCTTCTCAATGCCCTCAGCATCCAACTCGTTCGGCGTCAGCTTGCTGATGCGCGAGCGAACCTTGGAGGGCGCCACTAAATTAGGGTTATGGGCAAGAGGGCCCATGTGGAGAATCTGCATAACAATTTTGACGTCTGGATCTGCCGCATGGACTGCGTCCGTTACCTGACGGTGACCGTCTGCCTCGCGCTCTGTATTTAGCTTGGAGGCGGAGAAAACGGGATTGCCGTTCTCATCGTAAACCGCAACGCCACCCTCTTCGTTTGGCGAAATGCCACCGGTGATGATCATGCCGATACCACCAGCAGCCCGCTCAGCATAGAAGGCCGCCATGCGCTCGAAACCATCCGGCATTTCCTCAAGACCGGTATGCATAGAGCCCATGATCGATCGATTCTTAATCGTAGTGAAACCAAGATCTAATGGCTGAAATAGGCGTGGGTAGTCAGTGGTTGTATCGATTAATTCTGCGGTGCTCACGATGAGGCCTCCTATTCTTGTCGATCCAGATTATCAGGATATTCCTGCTTGCATAGTCTTTGCGCCTGTAATGCACAGGCCAAGCCCAACCGTCTGTAGAGTAGTCATTACCAAAGCCTCCGCGAGAGCCTAAGCAGTGGCCCAAGCGCTGTTTCACGAACTCTTCACGCCACCCCGCTTAATCCTTTAAATCACGAGACTGGCCATGCAAACTGAAGTCAATCAACAACAAGCAAGCACATATGGATGTTCTGAAAAGCGACTCACCGGTGATTGTCTATCTAGACATCAAAAGCCCCTACGCGTTTATTTCCGTGAAACCTACCCTTGCGCTAGAGCGAGCGTTGGGGCTGTCTTTTGACTGGCGACCCTACACGCTCGATATACCCAGTTATCTGGGGTCAGCACGCAAGGAGAAAGGCGCTGTCGTTGAGTCCAGCGGTAGAAGCCCAAAAATATGGAACGCTATTCGCTACGCCTATATGGACGCACGCCGATACGCCGAAAAGCAGGGCTATGTACTCAAGGGTACTGAAAAAATCTGGGACTCAAGCCTTGCGAATATAGGCATCTTATTCACCAACCTGCACTTCAGAGATCGCATCCCAGCCTATCTAGAAGCTGTTTATCCGCCGTTTTGGCGCAGAGAACTGGACATCGAGGATATTGAGGTCGTTAAACAATGCTTAGAATCTGCTGGCGTTGATAGCGCTAAGTTCGAGTCCTTTGCCACAAGTGAGGGCAAAGTCATGCATGATCAAATTCTCGAAAATCGCTTCGAAGCAGGTATGTACGGCGTGCCCACTTACGTCGTTGGAGGAGACGTCTTCTTCGGCCGCGAGCATCTCCCCTATATCCGCTGGATGTTATCGGGAAAACGGGGTCCAGCACCCGATGTAGCAAACGAGCTACTCACTGGGGAGGTGAGATGATCAAAGCGTATATCGACTTCAAATCGCTCGAATGTTTCCTTGCGATCAAACCTATCATTGCGCTGGCGGAGGAGTTCGGGGTTGCAATTGACTGGCAGCCGTTCGTGAGTCGTCCGCGCGCACTCCCAACACAGGTTGAAGACGAAACCGTGACTCAAACCCATCACCGCGTAAGGGCAGAGTCAGAGCACCGACTGAGACTTCGCTATATATCAGTCCGCGGTTACAAGATTCCAGAAGAGCCTGCGACAACAGACTCCACCAACGCATTAAACCGGCTTAATCAAATTACCGGGAACCGGACCGAATTTGTAAAGCGGGCCTTCGAGGCTTGTTGGCTGGAAAATCAAAACCTCGACGACACGCACCTTCTTGATCTGATTTGTCGGAAAGCGTCGACGGCTTACGAGCTCAGAAAAGATGACCTCGACGAAATTCAGGCAATGGCGGAAGAAGCCGGCCTGTTTGATGCCCCCACTTTTGTCATCGATGGGCAACTTTTTATGGGACGAGCACACATCCCGTGGATGCGTGAGCTACTGCAGCAAGCGTAACAAAGGTTGGAAACAGAAGATCCCTGTCTTCATAAAGAGATGCTATTCGTAAAATGAGGCAATCTTTTCAAGGGGCTTCTTGATCGTGGCGGCTCTGGGCACCATTGCATCGGCTGCGGGGTGCCCCACCACCAATAAAATCATGGGCCGCTCGTTCGAGGGCCGCTCGAGAATTTTATTCAAAAACTTCATTGGACTGGGGGTATGCGTCAACGTCGCAAGTCCCAGCTCATGAAACGCGTTGATCAGTAAGCCTGTAGCGATACCAACGGACTCGGGGACGTAATAATTCTTTTGCTTCTCCCCAGACTCATCAAAACCATAGCGCTCTGCGAAAATAGCAATAAGCCAGGGTGCTGTTTCCAAGAATAGCTTCTGCGCGTCAGTCCCTAGACCCTGTAAATCGTCCAGCCACTGCTCGCCCGCCTTACCCCCGTAGAAAGCGCGTTCTTCGGCTTCAGCCGCTAGACGAATTTCACGCTTAATGTCAGGATCGCTCACACACACAAAATGCCAAGGTTGATGATTAGCACCTGAGGGCGCAGAACCTGCAGTGCGAATACAGGCCTCAATCACTGCTTTTGGTATTGGCGCATCCGAAAAATCACGAACGGTGCGACGAGTAGACAGCCGAACGTAGTGATCAACTGCCCGCGAGCAGAGTTCTTCGCTGTCCAAAGGCTCTGGGTAGTTAAGCGGTACGGGATCATAGTCGTACTTCATAAAAATCGCATGTCTAAACTTAATCTCTTCTTTACTGTATCACTCCGCTCACGGTTCTATCACCGCGCTCGTTTACTACCAGCTCGTTTACTACCAGTTCGACGACGATCTCCCGACCGCTATCTGGCAGCATTGCATTGCAACCATTCGCTCAGCTCAAACTTTCAAACCATCGGTTGCAAGAACCCACTTACAAACACTGCCAAAGCCCAGCCTCAAATTACGCCTGCTCGGAGCGATTCAAATCTTTTTTACCAAACACGTTAGCAATCTCGTATCGCTTATCTGCCCTTATCTCACCTTTTCTTCTACCCGGCCTAACTCACACTGCTAACCCCCTGCTCTTTACCGATCTGTAGTTCTTGAAATACGTATGGCAGGGCAATTCTAGTACGTGTTCGCCCTCCCTATGACCCTGGGACCGTACTTGCCATTTCATCACTTCAGACACATCATCTGTAAATCAAAGAACCATTGGGGGATGACTATGTCTACAAACAGTGAATGGCAAATCGGCACAGTCTTGTCTACCGCTTTTCAAAAACAAGTGGGATTCAAGGGTACCTATTTGGTAGCGCTGATTATTTACGTAGCAATTTCGATTGTCGCAGGCTTCCTCAGTGAAACACTGTTTGGTCCGTCAGATGAATTCACTTGGGCGGGCTTCTGGGGTGAGTTAGTCATTACTCTCGCAATGCTGCCTCTTGGCGTTGGCTTAGGACTCATGGGGATACGGCGGGCGGCGCAACGCGACGTACCATTAGCCACCTTAGTTGCGCCTTACAACAAGTCGCTTCAATTGATGGCTATGTTACTGATCATGATGCTGCTGATTATTGCCGGCTATGTGCTTTTCATTTTACCCGGTATCTATTTATCGATTGCTTACGCCTTCGCGCCTTACTTGATAACAGAGAAGGACATGGGTATCTGGGAGTCTTTGGAGACTTCTCGAAAAGCCATCACAAAATTTTGGTGGCGCTACTTCGGGCTGATGCTGGTGGGTCTGCTGATGATTATTATCGGCTCGATACCCTTGTTCATCGGCCTACTTTGGGCGCTACCCATTTTGGCGATTGCTACGGGTGAAGTATTTGCAGACACCTTTAACCAGGATACGCCGCTTGAAGAGCTGCCGATTCAGGATGGAGAGAACAAGCCTAATCTATAACAGCCAACGAGCGCCGATATGCGGTTCAACACATCGCTACCCATGCATGGCTCCCTATAAGAGTGCGTTTGGTTGAGCGACGACGCCGAGTCAGAGAGCTAGCAACAAGAACGACAGCGCCCTAAAGTCCCAGTTATCAGTCACAACGACTTTGATTGGTAGCCGAGTGCTATCTTTTCAACAGCAATGAGATAAGCCGCTAAGCGGAGATCGCTGACTCGCTCGTCGTCGTGCCACCTAGTGCGCATCGCCTGAAGCGCGTCTCGCATCGTGTCATCAAGGCCCGATCGCACCAACTGTAGTTCGTCGGCGCCCCGCAGATAACTAAGTTTAAATTGCTCGGTGGGAGACCACGTATCCTCGCCGACTAACTTACTGAGTCGTTCAAGCTCGGCAAGCATGAGAGCATTTGTCGCCTCCTGAGCGCGCCGCTCCATACGTCCAAAGCGAATGTGACTTAGATTCTTGACCCATTCAAAGTAAGAGACGGTGACACCTCCCGCGTTAGCGTAGAGGTCGGGAATGATGACCGCGCCGCGCTCCCGAAGGATCTCATCAGCGGCCGACGTGATTGGCCCATTGGCGGCCTCGACGATGAGCTTGGCCTTAATACGCGATGCGTTTTGGGCGTCAATCACACCTTCTAATGCGGCGGGAATTAAAATATCGCATTCAGCTTCAAGCGCTAAATCGCCGGAATCAGCGTTAATAAAAGTAGCACCTGGAAAATCCTTCACACCACCCGTCTCATTGATCCACGCCTTGACATCGGACACATTCAAACCTCTCTCAGAGAATAAAGCCCCATCGCGCTCGATGATGCCAATGACGCGCGCACCATCTTCCTCTGATAGAAATTTAGCCGCGTGAAAACCGACATTACCCAAGCCTTGGACTACGACTCTTTGGCCGTCAAGCCCACCTGCTAAGTTTGCACGCTTAATGTCCAAGGGCTCGCGAAAAAACTCGCGAAGTGCGTATTGAATCCCACGCCCAGTTGCCTCAACACGCCCCTCAATACCCCCCATATGCACAGGCTTACCTGTGACACAGGCGAGTGCATCAATTTCAGTCGGATTGAGCTTCTGGTACTCATCGGCGATCCATGCCATCTCCCTGCCAGAGGTCCCCATGTCGGGGGCAGGCACATTCTGGCTTGGGTGGATTAAATCCCGTTTGATTAGCTCGTAGGCGAAACGTCGCGTGATGAGCTCGAGTTCATGCTCGTCGTAGTCCTTCGGTCTGATACACAACCCCCCCTTGGAACCACCGTATGGTACGTCTACAACCGCGCACTTGTAGGTCATCAAGGCTGCGAGCGCCTCAACCTCGTCCTGATTCACGGCCAGCGAGTAGCGAATACCGCCTTTCACAGGCGATACGTGGTCAGAGTGTACCGAGCGATAACCTGTAAACACGTGAATTCTGTCGCGCAGGCGCACCGGAAATCTGACAGTGTAGGTCGCGTTACAGGTCCGAATTTGTTGAGCCAGACCGGGAGGTAGATCAAGCAGATTAGCTGCCCGCAAAAATTGACGGTCAACATTAGCTGTAAAACTTAACTCCTGAGAAGACATCATCAAGCCCCCACTCGATCAAAGTCCAGCAAGCTTAGTGCTACAGCATTCGGATATCTATACCACCTTAGATCGCATCGACCCGCGCACCTTGAGCCTTGAGGATCGGCTTCATCTGCCGATAGGCCTGCGGCGTTCGCACCAAGGGGATGCGAGGGTATAAATGGTGGATGACGTGGTACTGCATACCCGACGACCAGATGTTTCCAAAGCGCGACTTGAAGCTTTGCGTGTCGTTATATCGCTCGGTTCCACAGTTCGGATAATGGGGCGCCCACGATAAGTAGAATTGAACATAGAACAACGCAACGGTTCTTGGCAGCCACCACAGTAGTGCAGCCTCAATCGCCAAGCCATTGAGTGCCATACCACAAAGGACGCCGAGGTAAACGAGCTGATAAGCCGCAGATTGCAGGATGAGGTCCTCCCGACCAATACGCTTCAGACACCTAATATAAGGATGTTCTCCGCCGTGGGGCTTAGGTTGGCGCCATTGCACGCTAGACCAAAAAAACCCACCCATCGTGTCGTAATGCTCGCTGTAATCGGGGTCAAGCTCTGGGTTGTTAGCGTGCTTGTGATGCTCCATATGCGTTGCACGCAACACGGAATAAGGTATGACCAGAGGAATGGGGCTTAGCCAGCCGACCACCTCATTGAGCCAACGCTTTGGTTTGCCAGGCATCGCAAATATGGAGTGCTGTGCTTCATGGGATGGCAAGTAGGAGGCCGCGACATTGACTGTAGCAATAATAAAACCCAGCCAGAGCGGCATCACACCACTAAGGCAAAGCACCCAAACAGCGATCCAACACGCCAAATTACCAAGGCCCCAAGCGAGGGAAAGATAGGGAAATTTATCGAGATGCTGTTTCGCAATTTCCCGCTCCATGGCACGGAGTTCAAGCTCTGTTTTAGCGGTTAAATCCATCGTCCCGTCCATGATGCTATGCCTCCCCAAGCACCAAAAATGATGAGTGCCACGGTCCACATGTCAACACCCCCAATGGCGCTGATCCCAAACTCTGCCATAACCTGAACCGAGAGTGGAGCCAAAAAGGCCAATCCAAAGAAAAAAGGCAACGTCCCTAAGAACGACGCTAATAACTTCGCAAGCATAATTTTTTACTCTTGTGGTATCTACGTCTCAATTCACGACATCGCGGCGCGGATACGCTCAATGGGTATCGAGCGACTCAATAACTTATTAGCCGCAAAGGCTCGTTGAGGCAGCGCAACCAGGCGGGACGCATGTGCCATCGCGCGCTCCAAAAGTAGGTCTGGCGCCACGACTTCGTCCAAAAACCCCGCCTCCATAGCCGTCTCAGGTGAATGAATTTGCGCCGCAACGATAGATTCGAATCGGTGCGCCTCGGCAAGTCGATAAACCGCAGGCTCATAGCCAAAAGCCGGCAGATCCATATCAATAGCTGTTTCGTTCAAGCCGTACTTGTAGTCACCCTCGATACCAATGCGCTTATCAGCACACACTAGCATGACAGACCCCAGCGCCAAGCAATGGCCTGTTACCGCGCAAACCACCGGGTGGGGGAAAGTAAAAATACGGAGCGCCAACTCGCCACCTGCCTTAACCATCGCCGCTGCAGCCTCAGCATCGCCACTCGCAATGACCTTTAAATCGAAGCCAGCAGAAAAACAGCCTTCTCGACCCACCCACGTAAGCGCAGCCTTTTTTGCTTCAACCTCATCGAGTGCTGAGTTGAAGTCCCGTATGACGTCCGGCGAAAACGCATTACGCTTTCCGTCGTCGTGATTTAGAATCGCGACGTTGTCTTGAAAATCCAAAGTGAGTGACATGACCGCTCCTTACCTATTTAGTGTTATTGGCTGAGCCTCGCTTCCACCTATATTTAAACAGAACGTGAATGCCAAGACATTACTGGGAATGACAATGGCCGAAATTGATCGAACAGAGATTCGCGCACTGCACTATGCATCGACCTCGGTGGCAATAGAAGCAATTGAGACCGCAATTTTGGGTGACCCAGATCGGCGCGAGAAAGTCTCAGCGATTGCTCGCAAGCTTGTTACACAAAGCCGCGAGCGCTCTGACGAGTCCGGCACGCTCGATGCATTCCTTCGCGAGTTTGGCTTATCAAATAACGAGGGCATTGCACTCATGTGTCTTGCCGAGGCGCTGCTTCGCGTTCCCGATGATGCAACACTTGATGCGCTCATCGCTGAAAAAATCCGCGATGGAGACTGGGGAGCGCATGAAAGTGCCTCAGACTCGCATCTGGTCAATGCGTCCGTCTGGGGCTTGATGCTCGCTGGGAAACTGGTAGGTAAATCATCCTCTGGCTCGGTATTCCCAGTTAACTGGCTCTCAAATCTCGCCACACGCATTGGTGAACCGACCGTTCGTTTGGCAACGCTGCAAGCAATGAAGATTTTAGGTGGGCAGTTTGTCCTCGGCAGGGATATTGACGCCGCACTGTCGCGCGCAAAGCGTCAAAACGTGCTGTGCAGTTTCGACATGCTGGGAGAAGGCGCACGAACTGCGGCCGATGCGGAAAGGTACTTTCAAAGCTACGAGACGGCGATTCATCGTGTCGGTAAAGCCTGCTCAGGGACCGACGTGCGGGAAAATCATAACGTTTCAGTAAAGCTCTCGGCTTTGCACCCGCGGTTTTCAGAAAGCCAGCGGGCTAAGTGCCTTCCGGCGCTTCAGCACAAAGTATTGAGATTAGCCAAACTCGCAAAAAGCTATGGCATGGGAATGAGTCTCGACGCAGAGGAGTGCTCGCGACTTGAACTATCGATGGATGTATTCCAGTGGCTCTGCAGCCATCAGGAATTGAATGATTGGAACGGCCTAGGTTTTGTACTTCAAGCCTACCAAAAGCGCTCTGCGGCGGTGGCACGATGGCTTGTAGAGCTGGCGAATAAACGTCCTTCAGGCTTCATGGTGCGGCTCGTTAAGGGCGCTTACTGGGATACTGAGATTAAGATCGCACAGCAACTCGGCTTGGAAGATTACCCCGTGTTTACGGATAAATCGCATACCGACCTCTCTTATGAGGCCTGCATGCATATTTTGCTGACTAGCAATCGAATCTATTGTCAGTTCGCGACGCACAATGCGCGCTCTGTGGCCCATGTCATTGAAGCGACCGAAAACAGCGAAGCGTCGTTCGAACTGCAGAAGCTCCATGGCATGGGTGACCTGCTATACACCTTGGTCCAAGAAAATTATCCCAGCATCCCAGTTCGAACCTATGCACCCGTCGGGCAACACGCAGATTTACTGCCCTACCTTGTAAGAAGACTTTTAGAAAATGGCGCCAACAGCTCGTTTGTGAATCGATTTCTAGACAAGCAATTGCCTGTCGATGACCTAATAGCTGATCCGGTTGACAGGTTAACGAGCTCTAGCGAGGCGCAGATATCACACTCATCATCTTTAACGTCTTTGTCGGCCACGGTGGCTTCTTCGGTTACTTCCGCTATTCCAAATCCGAGAGCTATCTTCTCGAGCGCCGCTATTCCTTGGACAGCGTCAAAAGGCTTCGATTTGGATGATCGCAATCTGATCGAAGAGATGAGAAAAGATGCTGTCGCCGAGCGGGCAAGGAAATGTGTGCTCAGCTTGGCAAAGAGCAACTCTGATCCATTAGAGAGTGTGTCGTTCTCTCCTGCGAGCGGCAAGGCGATTGGGCGGTTTCAATCGGCGGGTCCTGAGGATTTTAATCAAGCCTTGGATGGGGCCTCCAAGGCATTCTCTGAATGGTCTCGCTTACCGGCAAGGCACCGTGGCGGATTACTGCTGAATTTAGCTACGTTACTAGAGAATCGCACACTTGATCTTGCCGCACTGATTGCCGTTGAGGCAGGGCGGACATTAACCGATGGGGTTGATGAGGTGCGAGAGGCTGTCGATTTCTGTCGGTATTACGCAGCCCATGCAGAAGCGCTCATGGATACGGAAATTGAACTTCCTGGCGTTACCGGCGAGGCCAATCGCTTGTGTTATCAAGCGAGTGGGCCTTGGCTCTGCATCAGTCCCTGGAATTTTCCGCTGGCCATTTTTATCGGACAGATCGCAGCTAATCTGGCAGTGGGCAACACCGTCATTGCTAAACCTGCCGAGCAAACACCATTAGTCGCGTTATTTGCAGAGCACCTCTTTAGGGAAGCAGGCTTTCCAACTGATGTTTTGCACGTCCTTAACGGGGACGGCCCAACGAGCGGTAGGCACCTATTGCCCGACGCGCGCATAAAGGGTGTCTCCTTTACGGGTAGCCATGCGACTGCGACCACGATTAATCGTGCGCTGGCAGCAAGACCTGGTGCGATTACTCCATTGGTCGCCGAGACCGGTGGTATCAACTGCATGATCGTCGATTCAACCGCGCTTCCCGAGCAAGTCGTTGACGATGTCATCACCTCGGCCTTTCGATCTGCCGGACAACGATGCTCGGCACTGCGTGTGCTTTACTTGCAAAGCGATGTTGCGGACAAAATGATTGAGCTGCTCCAAGGCGCAATGGCAGAGCTGGTTTTGGGCGATCCAAGCGACCTCTCTAGCGATATTGGCCCGGTCATCGATAGCAATGCGCAGCGTATTATTGACCAGCATATTGCCCATTTAGAGACGCGGTCCAAGCGTCTTGCAATCGCGGCCTTGCCCACAGGTCAGAGCACCGGTTTTTTCGTTGCTCCACAAGCTTGGGAAATCAACTCACTCAAAGAGCTTACCCAGGAGGTTTTTGGCCCGGTCTTGCACGTGATTCGCTACAACGCAGAGACGCTTCCAACCATCATCGACGATATTCGAGCCTCTGACTTTGCACTGACAATGGGGGTACACAGTCGTCTCCGCGGGCTCCATCAACGACTGGAGAACGAAGCGCTGATTGGGAATCTATATATTAATCGCGACACAGTAGGCGCAGTGGTTGGCAGCAATCCATTCGGCGGCCATGGTTTGTCAGGCACTGGCCCAAAAGCGGGCGGCCCCGACTATTTAAAGCGACTGGTTCGGGAGCACACCATCACTGACAACATCACTGCACTCGGTGGCAACACGGATTTATTCAATCTCGAGTAAGTGAAACCGTCAGCATTGCGGTAAGCTGACGCGGTCAAAAAAACAAGCAAACCCTAGCGGGAGCGTGAGATGGAATTATTTTCAGGAAAAACAGTCGTCGTATCTGGCGGTGCAGAAGGCATCGGTTTTGCGGTAGCGCAGGCTGTTGGACGCGAGGGTATGAACGTCGTCATCACAGACGTCTCTACTGACATGTTGAGCAAGGCTGAGGCGACACTCTCCGAGCAAGGTATCGCGGTTCTTGCTATGGAGGCGGACGCGCGGAAAGAGAGCGAATGGGAGCGCGTCGCCGCTGCAGCGCTGGAGAAATTCGGTGCCATTCACGCCGTTATGAACAACGCAGGCGTTGGCGGCGGTGGTTCAAGCGGACCCATTGAGGAACAATCAGCCGAGGACTGGCGCTGGACCATAGACGTTAATTTGATGGGCGTAGTCTTTGGCGTCAAAACCATGGTGCCGCATATCAAAGCGGCTGGCGGTGGTTGGATTTTAAACGTTGCGTCCATGGCAGGAATGAGTGGTATTCCATACGGAGGCGCCTACAACGCCACAAAACTCGCTGTCGCAGGCCTTTCCGAGGGCTGGGCAATTGAGCTTGCACCGTTTGGAATTCACGTGGCAGCGCTGTGCCCTGGCTTTGTAAAAACGCGTATCTACCTGTCAGATCGTGTCCGGCCTGACGACTACGATGCGAGTCACAGAGACCTCGTGAGATCAGATGAGGACCTTGATACTGACGCCATGTCTACAGGTATCTCTAACGAAGTCAAAAATGGCATCGACCCCGATGTGCTCGCAGCGCGAGTCATTGAGTCTCTCAAGGCCGGCGAGACGTATATCTTCACGCACCCCTCGTTTAGAGGTGGTGTTGGCGAGCGCTATGCGATGATCGACCGCTGTTTTGAGAGCGCCGAGACTAGCCCCATAGTCGGGGGCGTTACGTCAAGCATTGCGAACCCGGACGTATTTAAGTAGTTGGTCCGAGCAAAAACCGCGCTCCGCGAGCGCCAATTGCAGGCTGAAACACCGTTAACGAATCGAGACGCACAACTCGGACAGTTTCGCGTCCAGTGCGTCCATAACCTCGTTAAACGCCCGCTCAACGTCTTGCTCGGAGCCGTCGACTCTCGAAGGATCGGGCATACCCCAGTGCAGTCGAGGTGTTTCGCCCATCCAAAGTGGACAGATCTCGTTTGCAGCGCTGTCACACACCGTAATGACAAAATCCCAGCCTTCGTCCTCGAACTCATCCCAAGATTGACTTTGGAGTCCCTCGGTCGGCAATTCACGCGCTTTCAAATATTTTAGCGTTAGGGCATGTACCTCACCGGCTGGGGCACTACCCGCGCTGTAGGCCTCAAATACCTCCCCATACTTCGCATTAGCAATCACCTCGCCCAACACGCTGCGGCAGCGGTTGTGTGTGCAAACGAATAAAATCTTTGAGCGTCCATTCACCTAGCTGTACCCTTCACGACCCAATTCTCCCAATGTAACCCGCGCGTGTTACAAACATACGATACTCCGACCCAATGCTGATCATTCCCACACGACGCATCCTAATATTTGGCTTTCTTGCATTCGTACTCATTGGTCTCGAGCAAGGGATTCTAGGGCTGTTCGTCGCAGAACTCGGAACCCAGTTACGCCGCTCGCCCGAGGAGCTGGGTTTATTCTTTGCGCTTCATGGCGTTGGCTCAGCGATCGTCACTGGATCGGCGCTCATTGGCTGGTTAGAAAAACGAAATAACAAACGTATCGCCATGGCAAGCCTCGCTCTAAGCGCAGGCGGCTTCCTGGTCGTCTTTGGCGAGTCATGGACGTCAAAATTATTTGCCGCACCCTTGCTAGGAATCGGATTCGGTGGACTCTCGATGTCCTTCAACACGCTCTTCGTGACGCATTTCTCTCAAAAGAATGCAGGGCTATTGAATGTGCTCAACGCCACCTATGGCCTCGGAGCCGTAGCAGCACCCTGGCTAGTGAGTACCGGTACGTACTCGGCCACCCAGGTCTTTTTGACTGTTGCCGCACTGTCGCTTGCCGTGATGTTGGGCGCCTGGGGTATTGACGATCGCGTTCCTAGCAATCTACCCACTAGTTCGGGCGATAAGAACAACGCAGGGCCGGTCGTACCCCTGCTCTTTACAGCCTTTCTAATTCTCTTTTTAGAGGCGGGACTCACATACTGGATGCCCTCTCTCCTGGCTGACTCTCCTCAAGATGAATTCGTGGCCGCACGATACATGACCGTATTCTTTGGATGGTTTGTGATCGTCCGCCTCGGTGCTGCGGCGCTTGCCACGTGGATTTCAACACTGGGGTTTGCACTCATCGGGTTGAGCGGCGTCTTCGCCTCGCTCATTTTGGTTAGCACAAGCTTTATCCCGCTTTCAGATACCGCGTTCATCGGTGCATTCATGGGACTGATTTTCCCCAACGCTTATGCGTGGATGCTGATGAATGGACATGGCGGTATTGCACTAGGAGCCAAGCTCCTGCTCAGTGCAATCACAGGCGCAACAGTTGGCCCCTGGGTGTTGGGTTGGATTTGGCCACTTTTTGGGGATACCGCAGTCCTGTTAACGCTGTCAGTCACCAGCGCTTTATCGGTGGTCATCATGCTTCGAATACACTTCCAGACGAGAAAAATACTGGTTATTAACCAGCGAGTGGGTGTCTAAAGAAATAATCCGTGGTTAGATAACTCCAATATCAATAAAGCAATTTGGGGAACTTACTCAATGGATACATCAACGCTCTTCTCTCTGGAAGGCCGAACAGCATTAGTCACAGGCGGGTCTCGTGGCATCGGCAAAATGATCGCCGCGGGCTTCATCGCTCAAGGTGCAAAGGTTTATATCTCATCGCGCAAAGCAGATGTTTGTGATGCCGTCGCTGAAGAGCTTGGTCCTAACTGCATTTCACTTCCGCAGGATGTGGGTACCGTTGCCGGTTGCCAAATGCTCGCCGACGCCTACTTTCAGCACGAGAAATCGCTCGATATCCTGGTAAATAATGCCGGCGCCGCGTGGGGTGAAGACTTTTCAACATTCCCCGAAGCGGGCTGGGACAAAGTGATGGATCTTAACGTCAAGTCGCTTTTCTTTTTGACACAAGCCTTGCATGGCCCACTCAAGGCAGCCGCGTCCCACGAGCAACCGGGTAAGGTAATCAACATTGCTTCCATCGATGGTATCCGCATCAACCCTTGGGAGACCTACAGCTATCAAGCCTCGAAGGCTGCAGTTATTCAGCTCACTCGCCGCATGGCAACACGTTTAATCAAAGACAGTATTAACGTGACGGCGATTGCGCCCGGTGCATTTGCGTCAGAAATGAACAAAGCGGCACGCGACTTCGGTGATGCGGTAGGTAGCGGGGTCCCTGCAGGGCGTATTGGTCGCGATGAGGATATGGCAGCGGTCGCTATTTATCTCGCGGCACGCAGCGGCGACTACGTGGTCGGAGAGACCATCGCTGTAGATGGCGGCGTTGTCTATGGTCATGCTGCTGAGACCATCAGCCCCTGAGGCGTCGCGATAAAACATTACCCATTAAAAAAGCCCCGATCATTTTGATTGGGGCTTTTTTTGACTGCGTCGTTACTTGCGCAATGCTTGTAATCGCGCAGTTTGTTTCAGCGCAGCGCTAGGCAGTCCTAAACTACTGCCCCTGCGCTTTTTGTTGGTTGTATAGCGGCTCCATCATTTGATCGACACCAAAGGTGGCTGGGCGCTGCCGAGGCGGAAATTGCGCCAAAGACATTAAAAACTTTTGAAGCTCCATACGCGCTACAGCAATGCGCGGCGGAACTTTACGGACCCACCAATCTTCATAATTATCCGCATTCTCATCAGCTCGCTCGAAGGGATCACGGCGTAGGTTAAATAATTTGGGAATTCGCACCTCGTCAAACTGCTCTCGCCAAACAGCAAAGCCTTTTGCCCTTTGTTCAGCAAAAACCACTTTCCAGTCCCCCGTGCGTATGGCGGTCAACACCCCATCGTCGCTCCAATAGAAAAAGGATTTTCGTGGGCCCAAGTCGGTCTCTCCAGTTAATAACGGAAGGAAATCGTAGCCATCGAGGTGATTTTTATACGGCTTCCCATCTACGGTTACTCCCGCCTTTAACTGGTCGATCACATTAGGTCGACCCGCAGCTGCCATCAATGTCGGGACCCAATCCTCATGCGACATGATCTCGTTGATGACCTGGCCTTCCTTGATCTTCCCTGGCCAGCGCACCATCGCCGGCACACGGAACCCACCTTCCCAGTTCGTATTCTTTTCACTTCTAAAAGGCGTAATTGCCGCATCGGGCCAGGTATTGTAGTGCGGCCCGTTGTCGGTCGAGTACATAACAATCGTGTTATCGGCGACCCCCAATTTATCGAGATGGTCGAGTAGCTCACCGACCATCATGTCGTGACCAACCATGGCGTCGTTATAGAATCCCTGACCAGAGAGTCCTCGCTCGTCGTCAGCAGTGTGGGTGAAAAAGTGCATTCGTGTGGTGTTGTACCAAACAAAGAATGGCTTGCCTTGGTCAACAGCACGCGTCATAAAGTCGAGGGCAGCAAGTTTAAACTCGCGATCGACTGTCTTCATGCGCTCACGGGTCAGCGCACCCGTATCGACGATATCGCCATCTGCAAAGCTATGGATTACGCCACGCGGTGAAAACAACTTAACCAACATTTCATTGTCGGAGGGGTAGTCCGGGTCCTCAGGCTCTTCCTCTGCATTTAAGTGATAAAGATTGCCAAAGAATTCATCAAAACCATGGTTTGTAGGGAGAAACTCGTCTTTGTCACCCAAATGGTTTTTGCCGAAATGTGCGGTGACGTAACCCTCATCTTTGAGCAGCGAGGCGAGGGTAACGTCTTCAGGCCTGATACCTAAATCCGCACCCGGTGAACCTACTTTTGTTAAACCGGTTCTAATGGGTGACTGCCCGAGGATAAAGGCCGACCGACCTGCGGTGCAGCTCTGCTGACCATAGTAATCGGTGAACTTAGCACCCTCGTTAGCAATCCGATCGATGTTAGGTGTCTCATACCCCATCATCCCCATATTGTTGGTCGACAGGTTCCAGAAGCCGATATCATCACCCCAGATGATGAGCATGTTGGGCTTCTCTTGCGCCAACGCATTACCCGCGAAGACAAGACTCAGTACTAAAAAGAGCAACCGCATTTGAATACCACCGTTTATTGTTAGAGTGGTACAAGAGTACTTCGTAGCGATCCCGTTGGCGAGATTGGGAACCGCCATAAATAGGTTTAAATGCCGAAAATTTTTAAGGCTCGCAACTATCCAGTTCTGAGCACACTTCTTACCCCCACCGTTGAATCCACGAGCACCTGAATAATCAGTTTGTCGATGACAGTGATACCGACGCATGGAACAATTGCGCCTACATAAAACGCTTTGGAGCGGCCTTAAGTGACCTCAATCATATTCGGCGGGCGCGAGATACGACCCGGAAAAATCATTTGTGTGGGTAAGAACTACGCCGCACATATCGAGGAGATGAAGAGCGTACCGTCAGACCAAATGACAGTATTTATGAAGCCGGCCACATCGATCACGGGAGAGCTCATTGCGATACGCGATGAGCCTGTACATTTTGAAGGCGAAATTTGCCTCCTAATACAGGATGGCAACGTTGCGGGTGTTGGCTTTGGCCTCGATCTCACGCTGCGGAGGTTACAGGGGAAGCTAAAAGACGCTGGGCTCCCTTGGGAGCGCGCCAAAGCTTTCGACGGTGCAGCACTATTTAGTGACTTCGTTGCGACGCCTGAAAATCTAAATGAGCTCTTATTAGAGCTTTATATCGACAGTGAACTTCGCCAGCGCGGTGGACCACCTCAGATGCTGTATCCGCCGGATGTCATTCTTGAAGAGCTTTCGAAATTCTTAACATTGGAAGATGGCGACATCATTATGACTGGCACACCCTCGGGGGTTGGTCCAGTGAGCGCCGGCTCGCATTTTCACGGCCGTATCCTTTTTGAAGATAACGAGCTGACGTCTGCGTCCTGGCTCGCTCACTAGCGCCCATTGCGTTCTCGCTACAAGTCACCAGAGATTGGCTTGGCTTGGCTTGGCTTGGCTTGGCTTGGCTTGGCTTGGCTTGGCTTGGCTCCTAAATAATAAATTTACGACTCTGATAAGCTCCGAATATTGCGAATAAACTCATCAATTTCATGTGTTTCCGTGGTGAATGACGTCACCAAACGATAGGCGTTCGGCAGTGATGGCCAGGGATAAAACGTGTGCCCCGTGGCGTTTAACGCCTCAGCCAGCGAATCATCCATCGAGACAAACAGCTCGTTGCCATCGCCGCCTGACACCACACTCACGCTCGACAACGCCTGCAGCTCGTTCATGAGATAACGCATTTTTTCGTTGGCGTGAGTTGCAAGATTGAGCCAAAGATCGTCTGTCAGATAAGCGTCGAACTGCGCAGCCAGGAACCGATGCTTCGACCACAAGTGGCCACCACGCTTTCTATGATACGGCGCAAGCTCGGCGTCCTCAGGATTAAAAAAGATCAGGGCTTCGGCCGCTATCGCACCGTTCTTAGTTGCGCCAAAACTCAGTGCATCAACACCTGCGCGCCAGGTTAGGTCTGCCGGAGTTTCTGCCCCCCCAACAAGTGCATTTGCGAATCGAGCACCGTCCATGAAGAGCTTCATGTCTTTTGATTTTGCCAATTCGCCATACGCAAGAATCTCATCGCTGGAGAATCGGCCCCCCAGCTCGGTCAAGTTGGAAAGCGCGATAACCGAGGGTTGCACGGAGTGAACACCTCTCGCTCCAGAGACTTCGATAACTCTCTTTAGCTCATCAAGATCCGGCTTGGCGGAAACACCGCCGACTGAAAACTGCCGAGCGCCACTGGTGAAAAACTCAGGCGCTGTCGATTCATCGTTTACGATATGCGCCTCTGAGTGAGCGTAGATTCCCCCAAAGGGTGAACACAGTGTTGCCAAACCCACGCAGTTCGCGGCGGTGCCAGTTGCCATGAGGAGCACCGCGATTTCCCGCTCAAAAAGCTCGGCTAACTGACGTTCGACTCGCAATGTCAACGCGTCGTTACCATAAGCAGGCACCGAGCCACTAGAAGCCGCCATCAAGGCCTCGATTATCTTGGGGTGTGCACCTGCGCCGTTATCTGAACCAAAATTTGCTGGCATCGTCCTTCCTTAAAGACAAAAAAAAGCCGCCCGGAGGCGGCTTTTATCATACGCGTTTTGCTTACAGCGCAAACTTCACACGAGCGTAGTAGAGACGACCACGGGGATCGTGCTGCTTGGGATCGTAGCTAAAGTTAGCTGCGTCGTAGACACGAGGTGCTTCCTCGTCGGTGAGGTTCTTACCGCCGATAGTAAGAACAGCTTGCGAATCACCGATGTTGAAGTTGAAGTTATAACTCGCGTCAACTGTCTGCCAGGAATCGATATTGCTGTCGAAACCTACAGCTGATGCAGGAACTGCGCGACCCGTAGTGTAGGAATCAACGTGATAGAGAACAACTGCGGCACTGTGGTTGCCACGCTCCCAATCAGCTGTCAGATTCCACTTTGCTTCTGGTAGCGATCGTACAAAGTTGTCATGGTTGAACGAGCCCACAACATCTCTCTTGCCGCCGTTACCGTCGGGGATTTCGTAACTGTTGAACCGGCTGTACGCCAACTGAACCCCGAAATCACCCGCGTCGCCCGCTGGAATATTCCAGTCAGCAGAGACGTCTATACCGTCGGTATCTACGGTCGCAGCGTTAATGTAAGAGACCTGCATACCATTCAACACGCCATTCACGCGGCTAACCGACGGGCCATTTGGATCAGCATTCAGCTTACCTTGCGCGTTTTCAATGGTAATCACGTCCTCATACTCAAACTGCCACCAATCGAGCCGAAGGTTGAGGTTGTCAGTGGGGCTGTAGACCAGACCGAGGTTTGTGTTCGTCGACGTTTCAGGCTTTAAATCTATACTCCCTTCAGAACGCACTCGAACAAACAACGCACTGGATGAACCACTCAGTGGGTCTACTAAACCCTGAAGCGACGTGCCGACGTTATATTGCTGCACCAGAGAGGGCTCACGGAAGGCAGTTGACATGGACCCGCGCACAACGAGCTTATCGGTGGCCTGCCAACGAAGCGAGATCTTCGGATCCAGACTGCTGTCAGACTCAAGCGACTCGTACCGAGCCGCAACGTTAAGCTCAACTGAATCATTCAGTGGCATCGAAACTTCCGCGAAGGCTGCGAATGAGTCGCGAGTTACGTCCACGGGCGCACCGCCGCCCAAAAAGATCAGGTCGACATCCTGAAGCTCGCCTGTGATCGGGTCAGGTTTCTGTGTGTAGATGTCATTACGGTTAACCGAGTAACCCTCATTTCGGAACTGCGCTCCGTAAGCAAGGTTGACCGTTCCGAAATTATCGAGCTCGAACCAAGGCCCGGAGACAACGAGATCCGCCACCAACAGATCGGTCTTTCGGTTGGTGTACGTAGTCGCGCTTATATAGTCGATCAGCTCTGCGGAGTTTTGACTTGGATCGAAAATATTGAACGTCTCGGTTCCGCTCTCACCACCTTGACCGGCCAGCGCTGCTGTCAGACGCGAAGCAATCGTATCTGGCTGATACGCCTCTCGATCGTTCTCTGAATACGTAAGCGACGCTCTCCAGTCCCACGCACCATCGTCAAGCGAACCTGATAAATCTAGCGACGCTCGAAGTGTCTCGGAGTTACGAGGCGCTAGAGGCGAAGGTGCTTCAGCACCGAGTGGTCGACCATACCAGCGAACAAAACCGTCGAATGGGCTGCCCGCTTGCCCGGGTAAAATCGTCGGGAAGTTCAACGCGGGATAAGAGGGCGACTGCGGGTTATCAAGTACTTCGTTTTTAGCAAAACCGATTTCACCACGAATCGAAATGCCGTTGTCCATATCGTGCGTCAGCGCGGCATAAAGGTTAGTGCGCTCTTCCTCGTTCACAAGATTGAACCGAGGACCGTAAAGGAAACCACACTTCTGGCCGCCCAATGAGGGCACAAACCCACCGGACAGAACACCACCGTTGGCCTCACAGTTAGCGTCAGGAATCGTTTCGCCCGGGCCATAAGTGCCAGCATAAGCGCCAGTACCGCCATCAATGACAAGCGGTAAGCCCGGCGCTAAGCCACCCAAATTTAGGAAGCTTCTACCCAGACTACTAACAGCATTGATCGTTGTGTACGCTCGCTCAGCAGAACTCAGAGGGTCTTGCTGCAAGAAGCTCGCAGCCACTAGCAAATTAGTGTTGTCACCGAAATTGGTGCCCGCAAGGATACTGACGTCGCTTGTGTCTTGACTGCTAGTTGCTGTCGTCTGGTGACCCAGGGACACTTCAACGCCCTCGAAGTCATCACGGAGAATAAAGTTCACAACACCTGCAACCGCGTCCGAACCGTAGGTCGCTGTCGCACCCTCTTTCAGGATTTCGACACGCTCAAGCGCCGCCATGGGAATAGTCGCCGTATCGACGAAAACTGAACCATCGTTAGCAACGGCGGCAGCGATTGATTGACGCTTACCGTTAACCAACACGAGCGTCGAAGTGAGTCCAAGACCGCGAAGGTTTACGTTTGAAGTCCCTTGAGTTTCACCTGAAGTGAAGCTGTCGGGATTGTTCTCGGTACCCGTGCTTACCGAAAGCTTTTGCGTCAACTCACCAATCGTAAGCGCGCCCTGCTTCTGGATGTAATCGCTGTTTAAGACCTCGACTGGTGACGCTTCGTCAGTTCCCGTTCCTTTGATATAAGAACCCGTGATGACAACTTCTTCGATATCACCATCTTGGGCCAGTGCTGTGTTGGCCATCATGGCATTTGCCGCGAGTAAGCTCACAGCAAGAGGCAAGGCTTTTATGCAAAACGTGTCTTTGTTCGACCGATTCATTACCGCTCCTTTAATAATACTTTTTTAGTCATTGGACGTTTGTTTTTGACGCTGGTTTTAAATTTATAGCGCTGCACTGAGTACGCCACGAAAATCACAGTCGTTCAACCCCAAGTCGCTATAAGTCCCCCAAAATAGGTCAAAAACACAACAGCACGCAGGCTACGCCAGTCACAAAACTGAAATTGTATTCCGAGCAACAACGCGTTAGCGTTAGAGAAACCAAAGGTGAGTGGCCATGCAAGGAATCCTTAAACTGGATGTAGCGGGGCGGCCGCGGGGCTGGTTGAGCCTGCAGGAAGCCATCTCGGCTTACGCAAGAGACGACGTCATTTATGGCATCGGCGATGCTTTACCAACGGTTTACGGTGGCACACAACGACTGACCGGATTGCGCTCATCGCTTACGCTGCAGCCAATCATTGCCCTCGACGGGCGGGTTTTTGACGACTTCACGCCGCCACTTAGCAATCGGACGCTGTTTCGTCGTGACGACCATCGCTGCCTCTACTGTGGCAACCAATTTTCTAAACAAGAACTAACGCGGGATCACGTTATTCCTACGTCCAGAGGCGGCAGCAACGACTGGGAGAATCTCGTAGCCGCATGCAAGCGCTGCAATTGGCAAAAGGACTGTAGAACTCCGGAAGAAGCTGGCATGCCACTTTTAGCTGTGCCGTTTAGACCCAACGAATACGAATGGCACTTCCTGGCAAAGGAGCGAGTTCTGGCAGATCAAATGGAATATTTGTCCAGCCAGTTTCGCGCTGATCGGCAGTGGGCTCACTGACCAGACACGACATGAATAGGCCTTAGTGGGGCGACGGTATCAGCTCCTTTTCGTACAGTGCACCAAAGCTCGGCAGGTTACTAATCGATCACCCCGCTCGAAAGTAACGTTGCGGCAGCATGGGGAGTGCGACGACCTCTAACTCGACAAGCTTCCCTCGAAGATCGGCTTTCAGCACCAAGCCCTTATGGGACGCGCTTGGATGAACGTAGGCCATGGCTATTGGTCCACCCACGCTTGCACCAAACGCATCAGAGCAGATACGACCCACCTCATCACCCTCTTGATTGAGCAGTGCCTGTCCTGCACGGACAGGTCGGCGACCGAGCACCTTCAAGCCAATTCGGACGTGCTGAACACCATCGCGCATCTGCGCATCGAGTACATCTGCACCAGGGTAACCGCCCGCATTGTCACCACCCTCACGCCTAGAGGGCGCTATCGCCCATTTGAGCCCAGCTTCGATCGGGGTAATCTCCTCAGACAATTCGTGTCCGTGCAGACACAGGCCCACTTCAAGCCTAAGAGAGTCGCGCGCACCGAGCCCAATCGGTGCAACTTCAGCTTCCAGCAACAAAAGCTCTGCCAGAACCTCGGCACTCGCGCCGTCCACTGAAATCTCGAAACCATCTTCGCCGGTGTAGCCCGAGCATGTAACAAAGCACTCAATACTTCTCAGATTGCAGCTTCGAGCGCTCATAAATCCAAGCGAATCGACGTCATCAGTAAACCGTGACAGGACTTTTCTGGCGTCAGGCCCTTGAAGCGCCATTAGGGCTTTGTCGTCCATCAACTCGAAACTCAGCGCGGGAAGTGACTGACGAAGATACGCTAAGTCACTGTGCTTATTCGCTGCGTTCAATACGAGAAAGAAGCAATCTTGACCCAAGTTAGTCGCAATGAGGTCATCGCGGACACCACCTGCCTCATTGGTTAGCAATGCGTATGTGCTGCTCAAAGGAGGGAGATTTGTGAGATCAGCAGGCATCACCCGCTCGAGCGATCGAGCGACGTCAGTACCGGTCACCCTTACCTGCCCCATATGCGAGACATCAAAGAGTCCTGCTTTTGAGCGCGTATGATTGTGTTCTGCGATAATGCCATTTGGGTAACTAATTGGCATCGTATAACCCGCAAAGGGAACCATTTTCGCGCCAAGACCGGTGTGTAAATTTGTTAGGGGTGTTTTGAGCAACATCAACGCCTCCCAGCGCGTAAAGTTTTGACACCGCAAGATTAAGCAATCTGTGTTGTCGCAATGATGTAAAAAAGAATCAGATTATGAAGGACATTGCTATGACGAGTCACTCGACGCGTGTAATCAGTTTAATAGGTATGCCCGGGAGTGGGAAAAGCACAGTCGGCGTTCTGCTCGCAAAACGACTGGGCCTTGCATTTGTCGACACCGACCTCTTGATACAAGAACAAGAGCAAGCGACGCTGGCGGAGATAATTGCCGCAAAAGGCCATGAAGCCCTCCGAAAGATCGAAGAGCAAGTACTGCTTGATATGGCTATTTATCCCGCGATTATCTCAACTGGAGGATCGGTAGTTTACAGCGAGGCCATCATGCAACGACTCGCTGGCGCCTCTACGGTCGTGTATCTCAGAGCGCAATTTCAAACCGTAGAATACAGAATTTCATTGGCGCCCGACCGTGGTATCGCCTCTCCCGGTAACCATACGCTTATGGACGTTTATAACGAGCGCGTTCCACTTTACGCACGATACGCAAATATCACGGTCGACGTGGACACCGATGACCCCGAGGTGATTGCCGGACACATCAAATGCTCATTGGACACACGCTAAGGGCCTCTGGACACGTCCACCCTTGAGTAGAAAGCAGCAAGCTGGCCGACGATCAGACAGGAGGCCTTGTGTTTTCGTCTGCCCCCGCAGATTAAGTGTGTTTGGCACAATGATTGCTCCTTGTATTTCACTCCCGCCTCTCAACAAGGACGTTGGATCACTGCAGGGATGTGGTGGCGGGAGAGCTTTTTCAATCACTTAGCTTTGGTGTAGCAAGCACATCTAAGCAAGCCGCTAAATGGGGATTCAAAAATACTTGCTTATCGATAAAAGTAGGTGGAAAGTCGCGGTAACAAACGGACGTATCCATAGTTGTACCTTTTGGCTCTCCTGGAGGTGAATATGCAGCTTAATTCCGCTGAAAATCGCGACCCCATTGATTCAGATGATATCGACGAGACATTACTCGACGACACCGAAAATCTTGAATTTGACTCCCTTCCGGTTGCGGAAAATGTACCGACAACACCAAAAGAACTGTTAGCACGACGTCGGCGTGCTGAAGACATGCTGGAGGCTAGGCGGCTAAGAGAAGAGCTTGGCGATGATGAATTTAGCTTCTAGCCGCTGAAGGTTGCTTTACCCTCTTGCGTTTCTTTGCGCCAAGTGACGACATTCCTCTCGATTACAAAGAACGCAAACAGCCATAAAACAGCATCCCAGAAGTCGAGAAAATCGTCCTCAAAACCCCAATACACGGCTGCACCAAATAGAACCGTGTAAAGCAGTCCCTTCGCTGGGTTGATAAAAGCGGCCCCCAAACGCCGGCGGCCAGTAATCGCGAGCACTGCACGCACTTCAACCTCTAATACAATAACGACCAAGATCCATGCAGCTGCGTTAACAAAATCCACAGCGGCCAAAAAAATCGCCCGTTGATACGACTCAGGCGTGGCAATGACACGCTCGTAGTCAGACAGGGCAATCCATTCGCCAGCGTCGCAAGGATGTGTGGCCAGCGGCTCGAACCTATCTAAGTTGACGAGTACTGACCAAGAGCTGTCAATCGTGGCGCAATTGGCGGGGGTAATCGCATAAGTACCCAGCAACCCAACAAACTCGGCAAAATAACCCCAGCAAGCTATCGAAATAGTTGCAAGACATAAGAGTCTAACGAAGTGAATCAGTCGCCCTGCGCCACCTCGCAAGGTGTTATCAGACAGGACATAAGTCTCCAACTCAAAAAAGACGAGCAAGGCAAGCCAAGCAGCAGTGTCGATTGTGGTTGAGAAAATCTGAAAGAAACTGGCAAATCCTGTTACCGATGTATTAAGCGCCCCAGCTGAGTCGATCTCCTCGATCAAAAACAGAAAGACGTTTGCCAGCAGCGCCAAATAGACCGCATATTTAAGTACTAGATATGCGGTAGATCCGCCAGCCTTGGTGATAGAAGTCATATTTTATCGGAATTACCTAAACTCAAACCTGCAGCAGCAAATGCTCGCGTTCCCAAGAGCTGATCACCCGATTGAATTCTTCAAACTCATCAAGTTTAACCGCGGCATAAGCGCGAAGGAATAAACCGCCCATTACCCTTGCGAGCTCCTCATTCCCGTTAAGTCGACGTACGGCCTCTTCAAGTGATCTCGCGACTTCGACACTCTCCTCGTTGGCTGTCCCCTGGTGAGGAGCAGTGGGTTGCAGTTTATGCTCTAGTCCAAGCAAACCACTCGCCAGCGTAGCTGCGATGGCAAGATATGGGTTGGCGTCGGCGCCCGGGAAACGATTCTCAACGCGTCGATTATCGGGTGAACTGTCGGGAACCCTGAAGGCAGTGGTACGGTTATCGTATCCCCAGCTCAGATTTATCGGTGCCGAGATATCCGGTGCAAGTCGCCGATAAGAATTGACATTGGGTGCATAAAAACTGATGAGATCAGGTGTATATCGCTGAAGACCCGCGATGTAGTGCATGAGCTCGGCTGTCGGCTCATTGTCCGCGCCATTAAATATGTTTTTTCCCGACTCAAGCGCGAGAACACTTTGATGAATGTGAAGCGCTGAGCCTGGTTCTTTCTGCATAGGCTTAGCCATAAACGTGGCATACATATTGTGACGCTGTGCGGTTTCACGGACCGTGCGTTTGAAGACAAAAACCTGATCTGCCATTTCCAATGGATCGCCGTAATTGAAGTTGATCTCCAATTGCGCGGCCCCATTTTCGTGAATGAGTGTGTCGACGCTGAGGGCTTGTTCGTCTGCGAAATCGTACATGTCTTCCACAAAGTCTTCGAACTCAGCAACCGCATCGATACTGAACGACATTCGAGCCACTTCCCGTCGCCCAGACCGACCTTTGGGTGGCATCAGCTCGTAATCGGGGTCGGTATTCCGGTGTACGAGAAAGAATTCAACCTCCGGTGCGACCTGAGCACGAAGCCCCGCCTGCTCGTAAAGCGAGAGAACATGTTTTAAAACATTGCGAGACGCTAAGGGGTGGGGTTCACCGGATACCTTGTAGCAGTCAGCAATAACTTGTGCGGTAGGCTCTCTCGCCCAAGGAACCTTTCTTAGCGTTTTCGGATTGGCAATCAGCAGCATGTCCGTGTCAGTGGGCTCGACAAAATCCCAGTGATCGTCGGTGTACTCGCCAGTCACGGTTTGCACCATGATCGATTCAGGTAGTTTCAAATCTGATTGCGAGAGAAACTGGTGTGCCGGTATGAACTTACCACGTGCGTTGCCCGTCATATCAGGAACGAGGCATTCCACCTCCGAGATGTTATTTGCCTCAAGCCACTGTCGAATCTCGTGATCGTGCTGATGCAATTGGGTGGCGCTCGTCTGAACCTCGGGCGTGTACACAATCGTTGAGTCTCTCTGAGGTAGCTCTTTCGATGCGCTCATAAAACCTTCATGTTGCCAAGATACTTGCAGTATGGTGTGGCATCACAAGGCTCGCAAGCCTCATACTCTTACTTATGACAGTAATTACCTCTGAATATCCTAACAGCTGGTATCTTGCTTCAACGCAGTTATTGCAGACCCAAAGCAGCCTTTGTGACAACGTCGAGGCAGATGTCTGCATCATTGGGGCAGGCTACACGGGACTCTCGACGGCACTTCACCTCGCGAAGGCAGGCAAACGTGTGGTCCTACTCGAGGCAGCGCGTGTAGGTTGGGGCGCTTCAGGCCGCAATGGAGGTCACGTCGGCACTGGACAGCGCGCCGACCAATTTGCGCTTGAGAAGTGGTACGGCAAGACAACAGCAAAAGAACTCTGGCGACTCGGTTTGGAAGCGGTCGATCTGGTCGAATCACTCGTAACAGAGAATGACATCAATTGTGAGCTCGGAAAATGCAATATTCACTACGCAGCAAAGTCCGCACACGCTGGCGAACTGCGCGAAGAGATTGAACACCTTGAGGCCGTCTATGATTATCAGCTTTTGAGAGCTGTGGAGAAGAATGATCTGGAATCTTTGGGCTCAGCGCAGGGGTTTCACTTCGCAATGGTTGATGAGGGTGCGAGACACCTACATCCGCTTAAATACTGCCTAGGCCTTGCGCGAGCTGCAATGTCCGCGGGTGCCGTAATCTATGAAAAGAGCAAGGCAACAAAGCTAAAGGTTGTAGGTGATAGCGCTGTTATCGAGACAATGACCGGCTCAGTTCGAGCCGACCGAGTAGTGCTCGCCTGCAACGGATATTTGGGTAAGTTATACTCGCCCATCGCAAGTCATATCATGCCTATCAATAACTTTATCGTTGCGAGCGAGCCACTTAGCGAAGCCGTTGCACAGCGAATTAACCCCCTAAACGCCTCGCTTTCAGACAGCCTGTTTGTCATTAACTATTGGAAACTCAGCGAAGATCGGAGACTTATTTTTGGTGGCGGTGAAACTTACAGCGACAAATTCCCTGAATCGATAACCGACTTCGTAAGACCCCATCTTCTCAGCGTTTACCCTGAGCTCTCAGACACACGCCTCGATTTTGGATGGGGCGGGACACTGGCGATAACGCGAAACCGGATGCCGGACATGGGTGTCAAACATGGTGTTGTCTATTACGCGCAAGGTTTTTCTGGTCACGGCGTGCCCACCGCCACCATGGCGGGAAAGCTCATGGCCTTGTCACTACTGGGCGACTGTGAAGATTTCGATCTCATGGCAAGTGTGAAACCGCCTGCGTTCCCAGGAGGCCCTCTGCTTCGACGTCCAAGCCTAGTTGCAGGTATGCTGTTCTATAGTTTACTTGATAGATTGGGGCGATAAACCAAATTATAAGGGTGGGCAAGCGCCCCGCTAATCAAAATATCAGTCATAGCGACTCAGGCGCAATGGGACAAAAGAGACGGAATTTATTGGTAGGTAGCATGATCGTCACAGCGCTATGTTAGATTCTATTTTCGAGAGCATTATGGGTAGTGCATTTTGAGTCAAACAGCGATTAAACCCTGCGTATTGCTGGTAGTGTCGGATAGCTTTTTATCAAAGCAGCTGACCGACTCGTTGCATATTCTTGGGTACAAGACGATCCGCGCGGCACTTGCACGTGATTGCTACTCAGCGTGGTCGTCGCCCGACCGCTTTTCTATGTGCGTGATCGACCAGCACCTCGCCGACCAAAAGGGGCACGTCCTTGCCAAATACCTCGCTGAGAATCACGCGAAAAATGTCGTGCTCTTCGGGAGGTTGGACAGCGCAGAAAATCGACTAAGCCTGTATCAAGCGGGGGTCACGCTTCTCCTGAGAGATCCCGAGGGAACCGCTGAAATTATTGCCGCTATATCGTCGCTGGCTGCTCCAAAGCAGGGAGGAGTGCCGGTTACAAAAAGTGGATCAGTCGTTAGCTTCCCCAAAAAAACAGACAGTAGAGGTATTCCATGGCAAGTCAAGGCGTTGCAACGTGAGCTTGTCGCACCTAACGGCCAGGCGATTGCACTGACACGCAATGAAGTCAAAGTGTGCCTAACCCTTGCCGACTCATCAGATGAGCCCACTAATAGGGAGTCGCTCACGCGTACACTCTATGGTCGCTTTGACTCTTCAGCCAATCGTGCACTCGACGCCGTCATCAAACGACTACGGCAAAAAATTGTCGCCAACGTAAGTGCGGTGGACCCCATCACAACGCACTACGGAGAGGGGCACCGTTTTACCGCACCGATAATAGTCATCAACCAATAACCGCGAGTTTTGGCTTCGCGTAATCCGAATCATTGATTTCAGTCAGCAGCCCATGTTGACGGCACCAATACTCGAAAGCCGCGGAGTCTCGAGAGAAATCGCGCCAGCCACTATCTCCGTCAATATTTAAACCCGATAGTTGATGCAAGTCAGGCATAAACGCCATACCCCGATACTCAGTATTCGCTCTAATGCTAGGTAAAGTCATGCTGCCCTCCAGACCAAAAAGTTCCATCATTTTCCGCCGCCCCCAACCAGGTCGGTGAGGACCGCTTAAAGAGGCAGAAACGCCCGACACCGACGCTTCTTTTTTGCCGAATGACACCCTTTTACCATTGAGCATCTCCAGTGGCTGCAGATCCTTTGGTTTTCGCATCACAAGGTCCTCTTGTCTTCGAGCTTTAAATCTAGCAAGCACCGCGAGCCGGGTCTCTATGATTTTGCACTTTAATTTGCAAATTGCGAAGCGTATCGCAATTTGAGAAATTAACTCTGAGGAAAATGGAGAAAATGCTCCTGGCCTGCACCCGATTGAAGAGATTTACTCTTTAATTGTGCTCCCAGCCCGGACAAGATATCGATCAAAATGGAAACGGCGGTATGCTGGGCGTTAGACTCACAAGTCCAGCTGATACCGGTGTGACGGCAACGCACGTAAAGCTCCAAAAGACCCGTCATCGAGGTTTCGACCCATATGGAAACCTCGATAAACCCTTCGTCAGTAAAGCTTTGCGACGCATTGATTAGGGCCAGTACGGCTGACTCGACCCAGTATTGAGAACCGGACAGCGTTTCAGGCAATTCATCGTCCGCTAACAAACGACATTCGATACCCTCGTCATTAGCGAGTTGCTCCAGCTCGCGCCTGACGATACGACAAAGCCGTCTCGTATTAATGACCCCCACCTCGGCAAGCGCCTTGAACTCTGTGCTTCCCTGCGTATCAGCCATAACCTGTGAGTCCAAGCTCAATCGAAGCTGACCGATCTCAGACAGTGCGATATTGATATATCTGCGCTCGTCGGTATTGATGCCGTCGGCGTCTTTGACTCGCCTCGCAAGCGAGCTAACCCGCGCTAGGTTGTCGGTGACCATACTGTGTAGAGCCGTGGTGAGCTCGCCCTTACTGGCAAGCGCTCCCTTGTAGGCTAGTAATTGACGCTCGGCGTCTCCCAGACGGCGCCGATAAACCACAGTAATCGCCAGCGTTATCATGCTAGCAATAAGGGTTAATAATAGTTCGGTGTAAGCAAAAGGAAAACGTCCACCCTCGAAACCCTGAACGTATGCCTCTGTTGGCTTGACATACGCAAGCCCTCCAAATCTCTCTGAAACTATGGCGTCAACAATACTTTGGTCCTCGGGCAAACACCGCTTCTCCCCAACCCCTGTCACATAAGCCAGCAAGCACTCGTCGGTCGCAGGATCGACCAAGGTATAGGTAAGGCGCGGAATCGGACCCAGCTCGCGCACTAAACCATCTATTGCTCGCTGCATCTCGTAGGGGTTTAGTTTTGCAATGAGGATCACTCTCTTATCCGGATCTGGCAGGGCAACTAGAAAGCGCCTAGCTATCAATGGCCCATCGGAAGTAAACGAGAGATCATTTTGAGGCGAGGCCCGATAAGCAATTTGATCTATGTAAGGAGGTGGCAGGCTGACATCGAAATTTTCAAGCATGGGATGCTGAGATATCTCTCTGCCAACCAGCTCAACAGCGGGGCTGGCAAACTCAATAAATACCTCGTCGTTTTCAGAAACCGAGGCAATAAAGATATGAAAATTTCGCTCTAACAGATTTCTGCCGAATTGAGTAACCAAGCTTTTCGTCGCAGCGTCTTCCAAGATATCGACACCGCTTTGCGACTGAGCGCTGATTGTAGATATAAGCACATCGATATCTTGCAGGGCCGCCCCAATAGCTGAATCTCTCATTTGCAGACGCAGAGCAGCATCGGACTCAAACCGCTCTTTAAATCGTGCGTCATAGTCCGCTTTTGCTCTCTCATTGGCGGCACTAACCGCGATAAGACCTACGAGCAAGACAACGACGGGGAGTAGAAAAACGGAATTAGCGGGCAACCGCTTAACAAATTTCATCGGAGGTATTCGTCTTCGACAACGAGCGGGGCTTCCGCCTGTTAATATAAATAAACGCTGCTCACCAGAATATAGACTTTCACGCGTTCGACAACCTAAGGAGTGCCCTTGGCTTTCAAATGGCTTTCACACTTAATGAAGCAAACGTCCGGTAAGGATGAGAGCTCTACAGACCTCAGTCGCGCCGTCGCTGTTCTTATGCTCGAAGTTGCCCAGAGCGACTTCCAGGAGACCGAGGAAGAAACGAACACCGTTTTAGCTGGCTTATACGCGCATATGGGAGACGACAGTCGAACCCCTGAAGAATTACTAGCCGACGCACGGTCCGAGAAGGCAAACTCTGCCGGGCTCTACGCCTTCACCCGACTCGCCTGCACCGAAATGAGCTTGTCCGCGAGGTGCATGCTCATAGAGCAACTTTGGGATATCGCCTTTGCGGACGGCGTCATTGATAAATACGAAGAGGCAGCAATTCGTAAAGTATCGGAGCTTTTATATGTGCCGCATTCAGAGTTCATAAAAGCCAAACTAGCTGCTAAGAAAGTCGTAGATGCAACAGACTAGCCGTTTTAATCAGCATGCAATCTAATGCGGTTTTTTCCAACTGTCATCGCTATCGATATTTCCTTAGCCGTCGCTGGGATACGGGGGAGCTTTGCGCCTTTGTCGGACTAAACCCCTCAACGGCTGATATCGCTCGTAATGATGCAACGGTGCGAAAGTGCATACAATTTGCATGCGCTTGGGGTTTCTCAGGTATAGCGTTGGTCAATTTATATGCGCGAAGGTGTCGTTATCCTCAGGCGCTTAGAACGAGCATTGATCCGGTTGGTCCGGACAACGACGCTTGGCTTACCCGTACTGTTGACGAAGCCTCTCTGGTCATCGCGGTGTGGGGGAATGATGGCGCCCGCATTTATGGCGACGGTACTCGCAGGGATATTGAAATTGTCAAACGCCGCGGTGATTGGCATTGTCTAGGCCAAACAAAACTGGGCGCACCAAAGCATCCTTTGTATCTCCCGAAGGCAACACCGCTTCAATCCTTTTCGCTGTGAGCGCCAAGCACATGTAATTTCGCCTACCGATAATATGGGATGCAGTAAGCAGCGATGTATGCGAGCTGCTGCTTCTACTACTGCACCAATTGCCATAAGCTCGAATAAAAGACTCAAGAGCCCCGTGAGTCGCACATACGAAGCGTCTGATAAGCAAAGAGACAAAGAGATGGCCTACCGATTTATTACCCTCGAAACGACAAATGGCGTTAGCGTTCTTACCCTCAACAGACCAGAAGCGAATAACGCACTGAACCGAGCGCTCACCCTCGAACTCATCGATGCCATCAATTCGGTGGATGCCTGCGAAGAAACGGCTGTCATGATCATCACCGGTGCCGGCAAGGCGTTCTGCGCCGGAGTGGATCTGGCTGAGCTTAACGAAGACAGCAGTTTATTGACCGACGAGGGCTTGGGAACTGAGTCAGCGTTGTCGGTCGCAATGCGCACATGTAAAAAACCAATCATTGGTGCAGTGAATGGGGCCGCCGTCACCGGTGGCTTCGAACTGGCACTGGGCTGTGATTTTTTATATGCGAGCGAGAACGCACGATTCGCCGATACACATGTCCGAGTGGGGATATTGCCTGGCTGGGGACTATCACAAAAACTCTCGCGTCTTATTGGCTTAGGAAGAGCAAAAGAGCTCAGCCTCTCAGGTAATTTCGTTTTGGCTGAAGACGCGCTCCGTCTAGGGCTAGTTAACAAAGTATGTTCAGCAGACGAGCTTCTAACCGACGCCCTAGCAATAGCTGAGCAAATTGCGGAATCAGAAATGGCAATGGTCACGGCGTATAAGTCGCTCATCGATGATGGCTACGACAGGCCCTTCGGCGAGGCACTCAAGCTAGAGGACGAGCGCTCCACGCGCTGGGCTCAGGATGTGGACTACAGTGTAATGATGGAACGCTTAACGCAGCTTCGCGCGCGCGCTAAACGCTAGCGTATGATGAAGACCATCAGAAAAATAAGGACCAAGGCTACTAATTCAATTCGAAGGTAACGATCAAGCCACTTTCGCCACATAGTCGCGCGCCTTCCTTGTTCAAAAACTACGTACCGACGAAGGGTGGCAAATTGAGGCAAAAATGCAACGTACCAGACTTGCAAATCCTCACCACGCTATACTCCGGTGTCCACGAGTCAGAACGCTCCAAACTATCTATTGAGCAAAACACCCATGAGTAATCAAAACGACCAGCCCCTTCCACTTCCCTGTCGGGGTTGCACTGAGCACTGCCCAAACAGGGGAAGATGTCACGGCGCACCATGGCGAAAAGATATGCAACAAGGCGGCGATGTGCGACTCGGCAACGCGGATTCGAACCGCAGCAAAACCCAGCAATAGCGTCATTTTTTGACGATGTTGTCACGATTGGGTCATTGAGTTTAGAGGCGAATACTCCGCTAACAAAAGGGCGCTTGCGACCTTTAACCTGAGTAGGAGTCGTCCACAACGATTTGATTTCGCTTTGACTAGTACACGCCAGCCGTTCGTGCGAGCAGCTGACTCAACAGAGAAAACCCTGTAACAACAGCGATGAGAAGCACGACCAGCAAAATAGGGCGAAAGGGCTTTTTATCGGTGGAGTTCACACCTGTAGATACAAAGTGATCAACCCGCGCCTGATCTTCAGCCGATAAGACGGGTTCGTTTTTATCTAAACTCTTTCCTATTTCATTGCTCATCTTTATATCCAATCCGCGGAGCCATTAATGGAGCCAAGTTATGGCACCGGTTATCCGAAAAACTCACATAGGTTTGTGAGACGGCACGTGTATTAGTTTAGCAGGTCGTTGTCCATCATTAGACGCCTCTGAGCATTACTGCGCCGTAGGAACTTGGGATAGTGAGGTAAAGCGCTCCCAGTGATTAACTCACCACGAAGTTTAGGCCTCTATACGTGTATCTGAATCAGATCTTAACGACCGTCCTACAGCCCCGCTGCGCGGTGTGCGATGAAAATCATCGCTGCCCTGATAGGCTTTGCCCCGCGTGTAAGATTGCTATCGCATCTGCCAAACGAGAGACTTTGGCTGAAGCAGTGAGCGCCTGCAGAGTGAATCTGAGCCATCGGCGAGGGTTCCCCAACAACCCAGGCTCAAAGCAACCCGGCGCCCATGACCAAAACAAAAACTTAGATGCGTTAGATGTAATCGTGTCGGCCTTCAACTACCAAGGAGGTATTCCGGAACTCATTACTCGCTGGAAGTATCACGGGATGATAGAGCTCACTGACTACATCGCGAATCTTATCGCCGAGCGTAACCTCTCGATACCCGATCACAGTCTAGTCACAGTGATTCCAAGTCATTGGCAACGAAGATTGACTCGCGGCTTCGATCCGGTCTGGCTGCTAGCGAACGCACTGGCCAAAAGATGCGTCATAGACAAACCCGTGCCCACCCTCAAGTCGAGGCAAAACTTGCCCTACCAACATTTAAAACGTCTCGATGATAGGTATATCGACTCTTGCCATTTTCAAGCCACTGAAAGAGTGTGCGGAGAAAAGGTTTTGATCCTCGACGATGTGATCACTAGTGGAGCAACATTGAATGCCGCCGCCACTGCTTTGAGACGAGCGGGTGCTCAGTCGATCAGTGGACTCACCATCGCCGCAGCGAATACCCGATCTATTGCTCGCGCCGAAATCTCGGAAAGATCGTACTGAGCAGCCAGCGCCATGTCGTGTTTCCCGCCAATAGGGTTTCATCGAGCGAGCGGAAATAAGCCAAGGTCTCCCTAGGGTCGCGAAACATATCCTCACGGGTATATCTGTCTGCAGACTTGTCGAGCTCACGCACGACGATGGCTGGATTACCTGCGACAATAACGTTGGCGGGAACATCTTTGGTGACAACCGAACTGGCCGCGACGATGCTGTTATCGCCGATAGTGACGCCCTTAAGAACGGTGGCGCGATCGCCCAGCCAGACGTTATCCCCTAACCGGACAGGCTTAGCGGTTTCATCACGATTCACCCGATCGTATATCCCGTGCCAATCAGAGTCTGTAATGTAGCTCCCATGAGCCATCATGCAGCCATTTCCAAGAACGATCTCATCACTGGCTGAAATCCGTGCACCGGGACTCATCAAGCAAGCATCACCGATCTCAACACGGCCTTCGCCGAAATTACGCCCCCAGACACCAATCTGCACCGGGTGATGCATTTCACCGATCGCTGTAAACGAATGTCCAATACGTATATTGGGTCCTGATATGATGACGAACCAAGGAGACATGATGGTGGCGTGCGGACCGAGAGTCTCGCACCGTGGCGCTAAAAACCACCATATCCACAATGCTCGAATACGAAGGTATAGACGCTTGACCCAAAATGGCCGCAAATCTCGCCTCATAATATTTCCCAACGCAGAAAATTCGCGGCCATCATGTCAGCACCGTGGAATGACATCAATTGATATAGCGATCCTAAACTCTGGTGTCTTATCACATGAGGGATGAGCCGATATCGAGTGTTCACTCCAACCAGAATGGTGTGCACGAAGACATTGCCGTTACCGTCAAGAAACACCAGCAAAGCGCTTGGCAAGAGCCTATCCCTGAACACACGCGTATAGCGGCTAATAAGATCATTAGGCTAGCGGATGAGCACACGGGGCCCCTCATTTTGGACTCGTTTTGTGGCACAGGCATGAGCACAGCTAGGCTTGCGGCGTTATTTCCAGAGGCTTTGGTTATCGGCATCGATAAATCACAAGATCGGCTCACAAAGCATGTACCAGGCAAAACCGACAATTATCATCTCATTAGAGCAAGTTGCGAGCACACCTGGGCCGCACTGGCTGTTGCAGGGATTCGGTGTGACCGGCACTACTTACTGTATCCCAATCCTTGGCCAAAAAAGTCACACCTCAAAAGGCGTATTCATGGACATCCAGCATTTCCTCTACTAAAAGCCTTAGGCGGCACAGTTACACTTAGGAGTAATTGGCTTACCTATGTGCAAGAGTTCGCGGCTAGCATGGTGTTCCTCGACTATCAAAGTCAGATCACCGAGATTGACCCGACTGATCCGCTTACGCTTTTCGAGCGAAAGTACAGCGCGAATAGTGAGAATCTGTGGCAATGCGAGTCGATTCCATTCGAAGGCGCTGGAGCTGAGCACCACGACTAAGGTACTGTTGCTCGTAGGTTGATGGAGAGTCACATGGCACTGCAGGCACTGCCCAACACCAAAGAAGAGCACGCGCAGGATCCGGTTTGGCTTCAGATATGTGGTGAAGTAGAAGAACTTATTCGCAACGAACCGATGATGGCCGATTTTTTAAACGCATCGGTATTGAATCACTCGAGTCTTGAGAGCGCGCTCAGTTCTCAACTCGGTCACCAATTGGATTGCGCAACCGTGCCAGCGCGCGTACTTTGTAACATCATCTCCGAAGTATTCACGACAAACGACAATATCCGAAGCGCAATGCGCGCAGACCTTCTCGCAGTCTTGGAGCGCGACTCAGCCTGTGAATCGCTCCACCTGCCGCTACTGTTCTTCAAAGGCTTCCATGCACTTCAACTCCACCGCGTTGCGCATTTTCTGTGGAATCAAAACCGAAAGTCGCTGGCACTGCTAATGCAAAGTCGCGCCTCGATGAAGTTTGGGGTCGACATTCACCCGGCTGCGCGATTCGGTACCGGTATCATGCTCGATCACGCCACGGGTTTGGTGGTGGGCGAGACGGCTGTCGTAGGTAATAAAGTATCGATACTCCAAAGCGTAACCTTAGGAGGAACGGGCAAAGAACATGGCGATCGACATCCGAAAATTGCCGACGGAGTTTTGATCAGTGCGGGAGCTAAAATCCTTGGAAATATTCACGTCGGTGAAGGCGCTAAAGTCGGTGCTGGAAGTGTCGTACTAAAAGACGTTCCAGCACATACCACGGTGGCTGGCGTGCCCGCCAAAGTGGTGGGAAGACCTGATTCGGATCTTCCCGCACTCAACATGAACCACGAGTTGACAGATTACGAGTGGTAAGCGGGCGAGAGCTCGATAACGGCATCAACCATAGCACCAACGCAGTCAGGGTCGATACCGGGCGTGATGCCGTGCCCAAGGTTAAATACATGGCCTGTGCCACTTCCATACCCGGCAAGTACTTTTGCAACCTCTTCGCGAATCCGCTCAGGATTAGCATTAAGCATCGCGGGGTCCATATTGCCCTGAAGAGCGACTTTGTCGCCTACCCGCGCGCGTGCACTGCTGATGTCCGTAGTCCAATCAAGCCCAACCGCATCTGCACCGCAGTCGGCGATGCGCTCTAACCACTGACCGCCTCCTTTGGTGAAGACGATCACGGGCACGCGACGGCCATCAGCCTCGCGAGGTAAACGCTCAATCACTGCTTGCATGTAGCCCAAAGAGAACTCTTGGTATGCGTCATGGCTCAACGAGCCGCCCCAAGTGTCAAAAATTTGCAGCGCTTGTGCTCCTTGCTCCACCTGCGTTTTGAGGTACACCGCGACCGCGTCGGCTAGCTTATCGAGTAGCTGATGCATTGCTGCAGGATTATTGAACGCGAGCGATTTGGTCTTCGCAAAGTCCTTTGAAGATCCGCCCTCTACCATGTAGGTGGCAAGTGTCCAGGGAGATCCAGAGAAGCCGATAAGTGGCACCTTGCCATTTAATTCCTTACGAATAAGCGAAACGGCGTCCATCACATAACCGAGCTCGTCCCTTGCCTTATTAGGCTCCAGCGCAGCTATATCGGCTTCTGATGTCAGCGGTCGCTCAAATCGCGGCCCCTCACCTTCAGTAAAGTAAAGGCCTAAGCCCATCGCGTCAGGAATGGTCAGAATATCGGAGAATAAAATAGCCGCGTCCATCTCGTAGCGTCTAAGCGGCTGCATAGTGACCTCACAGGCTAGCTCCGGCTGGGTACAAAGCCCCATAAAGCTACCGGCTTGTGCACGTGTAGCGCGGTATTCTGGTAGGTAACGTCCTGCTTGGCGCATCATCCAAAGCGGGGTTCGGTCTACGGGCTGACGTAAAAGCGCCCGCAAAAATCTATCGTTCTGCAGTGTTGCCATAGCGGCAGGATCCCCCGAGCGGATGCCTCTTTGTGCAACTCGCTCTGATCTTTTTATGTTTAGACCGCTAGGTAATCCAAAATACCTTCCGCGGCCTGCCTTCCCTCCCAAATGGCGGTAACCACAAGATCGGAACCGCGTACCATATCACCACCGGCAAACACTTTGGGATTTGATGTTTGAAACTTGAATATCTGGTGCTCTGGGGCAATAACGCCTTGCCAGTCGTTCAGTGCAATGTTCATGTCTGCCATCCACTCGGTCGGGCTTGGCTGGAAACCAAACGCCATAATGACAGCATCCGCCTCAAGGACTTGCTCTGAACCCTCGATGTGCTCTGGGCGACGTCGACCATCGGGACCTGGCTCCCCCAAGCGAGTCTCAATCACTTTCACACCACCCGCCTCGCCGAAGTAATCGACCACGCTAATCGGTTGACGGTTAAAGAGGAACTTGACCCCTTCCTCCCGCGCATTATGAACCTCGCGACGTGACCCAGGCATATTCTCTTCGTCTCGGCGGTAAACACAAAAAACCTGCTCGGCCTGCTGGCGGACAGCAGTGCGCACGCAGTCCATGGCGGTATCACCGCCACCGAGAACAACGACGGTCTTACCTTTGAGATCAATAAATTTTTCAGGCTCCTGAGGATAACCCATCTTCTCGTTCACGTTTCCAATCAGGTAATCGAGTGCCTTGTGAACACCAGGAAGGTCCTCACCCAAAAAGCCACCCTGCATAGCCTTATAAGTACCCATACCCAGGAAGACAGCATCGAATTCTTCCAAAAGGTCATCAGCATCGATGTCTACACCAATTTCAGTGTTTAAGCGAAACTCGATGCCCATCCCTTCGAAGACTTCCCGACGTCTCTCCATAACCTGTTTTTCTAATTTGAATTGAGGAATGCCAAAAGTTAGCAATCCGCCAATTTCAGGGTATCGATCGAAGACCACAGGCTGTACGCCGTTTCTCGCCAAAATATCAGCGCATCCCAGACCGGCAGGACCAGCACCTACAATCGCAACACGCTTACCTGTCGGGATGACGTCGCTCAAGTCAGGCCGCCAGCCCATGGCGAGTGCCGTATCGGTAATGTACTTCTCCGCATTGCCAATAGTGACGGCACCAAAGCCATCGTGCAGGGTGCAAGCACCCTCGCATAACCGATCCTGTGGACAGACACGACCACAGACCTCAGGCAAGGTATTGGTTTGATGACTGAGCTCGGCCGCCTCAAACAGGCGTCCGTCTGACAATAACTTGAGCCAGTTTGGGATTAAGTTATGAACCGGGCATTTCCACTCACAGTAGGGGTTGCCGCATTCCAAACAACGGTGCGACTGCTCGGCCGCCGTTTGTTCGTTAAACGGATCGTAGATCTCTACAAACTCCTCCGTGCGAGACTCCATGGATCGCTTGTCGGGATCCTGACGCTCGACATCGAGAAACTGAAATGGATTTGCTAAGCGTTCAGTCATATACCAACTCTCAATCTGTGTACCGGAAGCGCGCAACCAACTCGTTAAAGTCAGCCGCCTTTGGCTTCACCAGCCAAAACTTCCCTACGTAATCCGCAAAATTGTCGAGGATATGCTGGCCCCACGAAGATCCCGTCTCCGTAACGAATTCCTCGATATTATCGCGCAAGAAGTGCCTATGCGCCTCTGCTGCCTCACCACTGATGCGATGTATCTCAACCAGTTCATGGTTGTAACGATCGGGGAACGCTCGCGTTTCATCCAGAACGAATGCCATCCCACCGGTCATTCCTGCTCCGAAATTCAGGCCCGTCTCTCCAAGCACCGTTATGCAGCCACCGGTCATATATTCGCAACAGTGATCACCGGCACCTTCGATGACCGCATGTGCGCCTGAATTTCGAACCGCGAATCGCTCTCCTGCGCAGCCCGAAGCGTGCAACCGTCCACCGGTCGCACCGTATAGACACGTATTTCCAATAATACTCGCAGTTTTACTCTCGAACTGACTGCCTTCCGGTGGGTAGATAACAAGCTTTCCGCCTGCCATACCTTTGCCTACATAGTCGTTACAATCGCCTGCGAGGTACATATGAAGGCCACCCGCATTCCATACACCAAAGCTCTGTCCAGCGGTGCCCTCGAGTTTCAGGGTAACCGGTGATTCCTCCATCCCAGTGTTACCGTAACGCTTTGCGATCTCACCAGAGAGACGTGCGCCGATAGATCGATCACAGTTCGTAACCGAGAAACTAAACTCGCCCCCCTGCTTCGCGTCGATGGCAGGTAGCACCTCAGCAAGGATGAGCGCTGCTTTTTCTCCCTGATCAAATGGGGGATTTCTTTCAACCTCACAAAACTGAGGTTGATCAACGGCCGTGTCATCAACCCACGTGATCGGATGTAAGTTCAGAGCGCTCTGCTTGTCCGTCGTGCCATCGAGATGCTCGAGCAAATCGACGCGTCCGATCAAATCTTCAAGTCTTGAAACACCGAGAGATGACATCCATTCGCGCGTCTCCTCTGCAACAAAACGGAAGAAATTCACTACGCGCTCGACGTCACCCACAAAGTGCTCTTCTCGAAGCTTGTCGTTCTGTGTTGCAACGCCCGTTGCACAATTGTTGAGGTGGCAAATACGGAGGTACTTACAACCCATTGCAATCATAGGGGCAGTGCCAAAACCAAAACTTTCAGCTCCGAGAATAGCCGCTTTCACGACATCTAAGCCGGTCTTCATACCACCGTCAGCCTGCAGTCGGATCTTTCCGCGCAGACGATTCCCGCGCAGTGTTTGATGTACTTCAGCGAGACCCAACTCCCATGGAGAACCCGCATGGCGAATCGAGGTCAGCGGACTCGCCGCAGTTCCACCGTCATAACCAGATATGGTGATTAGATCAGCGTAGGCCTTGGCCACACCAGCCGCAATGGTTCCTACACCGGGCTCGGATACCAGCTTGACTGATACGAGAGCATCCGGGTTGACCTCCTTGAGATCAAAAATGAGCTGCGCTAAATCTTCGATTGAGTAGATGTCATGGTGGGGCGGCGGCGAGATCAGTGTGACACCCGGAACGGAGTAACGCAGCCGAGCAATGAGGTCGTTTACCTTACCACCGGGCAGCTGTCCGCCCTCACCCGGCTTAGCGCCCTGTGCCACTTTGATCTGCAACACTTCGGCATTTACCAAATAGTGCGGTGTAACACCGAACCGGCCCGAAGCGATTTGCTTAATCTTAGATACCCGATTCGTACCATAGCGTGCCGGGTCTTCGCCACCTTCGCCACTGTTGGAGCGTGCACCGATCGCGTTCATTCCCATTGCCAAAGCTTCGTGAGCCTCGGGGGAAAGTGCACCGAGCGACATGCCTGCCGAGTCGAATCGTTTCAAGATCGCGTCAATGGGCTCGACATCTTCGAGTGGAATCGGCTCCGGGCTTGGTTTGAGATTAAGTAGATCACGGAGCGCAGCAACGGGTCTGTCGTTACAATGATTGGCATAGGCCTTGTAATCAGCATTGTCGTTACTCACCACTGCTCGCTGCAAACTCATCACCACATCAGGGTTATAAGCGTGATACTCACCTCCGTGGACATATTTGAGCAATCCGCCAGCCACTACGGGCTTACGCTTCAAACGCGCCACGCGAGCAAGTTGAATCTGATCGAACTCGAGATGTGCAAAACCTGCGCCGGCGATTCGCGAAGCCACACCTTTAAACGCAACATCAACGACCTCAGCATCCAAACCAACCGCCTCGAACAACTGCGCTCCGCGGTAGCTGTTCACAGCCGATATGCCCATCTTGGACATAATTTTAAGCAGGCCTTTATTGATACCCTTGCGGTAATTCTTGTAGCAGGCTGAAGGCGCACCCAAGATCTCACCCTTGGCTAATTGCTGCGCAAGTAAACTGTATGCGAGGTAGGGGTAAACAGCCGTGGCGCCAAAACCGATCAAGCAGGCAAACTGATGCGAGTCGCGTGCGCTGGCTGATTCCACAATCAAATTGGAATCCGCGCGAAGGCCATGGGCAATCAGGTGGTTGTGAACAGCGCCAGTCGCGAGGAGGCTATGGATAGGCACACGATCATCGCCAAAATTGCGATCCGATAAAACGAGCACGCTAGCGCCGCCCGCCACATGAGCACCTGCCTCCTGGCAGAGGGTCGCGATGGCATCTTTCAGCGACATTTTTTCCGGATTGTAAGTTGCGTCAAGTACTTCGACCTTAAAGCCACTTTCATTCAAGGCCAACACTGCTTCGAACTTACCCTGCGACAACACGGGCGACGTCAGGCTAACTCGCCGGGCGTGAGCTTCGGTCTCCTCAAAAAGGTTGGCTTCACCACCGAGATCAACTTCAAGCGACATCACAATCGCTTCCCGAAGTGGATCGATAGGTGGGTTAGTTACTTGAGCGAACTTCTGTCTAAAGTAGTCGTATAGTGATCGCTCTCTCGCAGACAACACCGCCATAGGCGTATCATCACCCATTGAACCGACCGCCTCGTTCCCCGACTCTGCCAATGGCTTGAGTACCTGGTCTCGCTCCTCCAGCGTCACTTGGAACATTTTCTGATAGACATCCAGCATGTCGCCTTCGATCGGAGCGGTGACCGTGGTGTCGTAGGAAGCTTCGATATGCCGCGCATTATCCCGCAGCCACTGTTTGTAGGGCTTACTACTTTTTAACTTGTTATCAATGTCTTTCGTGTGCAGTACTTCGCCTGTCTGGGTGTCAATCACAAGAATTTGTCCCGGACCAACACGACCCTTGGCAGTAACTGTCTCAGGCTTGTAGTCGTAAGTTCCAACCTCTGAGGCAAGCGTAATAAAGCCGTCCGAAGTCGTCACCCAACGCGCAGGACGGAGGCCATTTCTATCGAGCAAGCAACAGGCGTAACGACCATCAGTTAATACAATACCTGCGGGTCCATCCCACGGCTCCATATGCATCGCGTGATACTGATAAAACGCCTTCAAATCTGGATCGATGTCTTCGATATTTTGCCAAGCCGGAGGGATTAGCATGCGAAGCGCTTTCGGAAGATCAACACCACCAGTCACTAGAAGCTCAAGCATATTATCCAGACTCGAAGAGTCGGAACCCCGCTCGTTCACCAATGGCGTCACGCTCTGAAGATCAGGTAATAAGGGTGAGGAAAGCTTGGGGGTACGAGCCCGAGACCAACTTCTGTTCCCCTGAATCGTATTGATTTCACCGTTGTGCGCAAGCATCCGGAACGGCTGCGCTAGCGGCCAACGAGGCAATGTATTCGTCGAGAAGCGCTGGTGAAAAACGCAAATCGCCGTCTCAAGGCTTTCATCCCCTAGGTCAGGGTAAAAATGCTCGAGGTCCGCGGGCATTACAAGGCCTTTGTAGGAGATAACACGATCTGAGAGGCTGCAAATATAAAAATCTTGATCATCCACCATCGCCATTTCTACGCGACGGCGGATCATGAACAGCTTTGCTGCAACCTCTTCACGGCTGGCGTCACCCGCTTCCAAAAATACTTGTTCGATTTGTGGAAGCTGCTCGAGCGCAATTTGACCACACACGTCTGGCTGTGTAGGCACTACACGCCACGTGGCGACTTCAAAATCAAACTCTTGTGCAGCAGCGTCAAATGCTGCGCGCACTTTTTCTTGCGCCTCTTCCGCTCTGGACATGAAAACCATACCCACGGCAAAGGTGGTTTTGAGATCTCGGCCTAAAACGTCGCGGGCAGCAGCGCGCATAAACGGCTCAGGCATTTGCAGAAGCAGACCACAGCCGTCCCCCGTTTTACCATCGGCCGCAATACCGCCGCGGTGGGTCATGCAGGTAAGCGACTCTATCGCTGTCTGCAATAGCTTGTGGCTTGGTACACCCTGCTGATGGGCGATCATTCCGAAACCACAATTGTCTCGAAACTCTTCTGGATTGTACAAACCGCGCGGCTGATCTTTCGGGCCAACGGAGTCGTTCACGATGTCTAATGACTTCATGTTAGAACTTGCTCGCTTGATCTAAACGGGACTGTCTACCTAGGCAGCATATGCGCAGGCCACAGCCAAAAAGGCCGCGCAGTTTACACTTTTAGTAGCCTTTCTACAATTTACCGACAGCGGGTCACTGCTTAATGTATCCATGTATCAAAGGTTTACAGACAAGCGCCGATTTCAGATTCACTCACATCTTCAACAATCGTTGCTTCGCCGAGTGCAGATAGAAGAATGTAGCGGACGCGGCCCGACTGAACCTTTTTGTCGCCTTGCATCGCAGTTAGAAACGCTTCAACCGTCATGTCGCTTGGCGGGGCGCAGGGCAAGTCAAAGGTCTCTAAAAATACCAGTAAGTCGTCGAGTGTATCAGCGGAAACGAGGCCCCTTGAAACAGAAATTCGAGTGGCCATCACCATGCCCGCTGCGACTGCCTCGCCGTGCAGCCACTTACCAAAACCCTGCTCCTTCTCGATAGCGTGACCGAACGTATGGCCCAGATTCAGAATAGCTCTGACACCGCCCTCTCGCTCATCGCGACTAACAATATCGGCTTTTATGGCGCAGCATCGCGCAATGACACGACCTAGCACATCAGGGTCCCGTTTTTTAAGCGCCTTCGCATTATCAAGCAGGTCGTAAAAGAAAGCTTTATCCGCTATCAGACCGTACTTGATAACCTCGGCCAGACCCGCCGCAAATTCTCGGTCCGGGAGTGTTTCTAGCGACTGCGTATCGCATAAAACGGCAATTGGTTGGTGGAACGCACCGATAAGATTTTTCCCCATTGGATGATTAATACCCGTCTTTCCACCCACCGAAGAATCAACTTGCGCCAACAACGTGGTTGGTATCTGGATAAAGTCGGCGCCGCGCAGAAAGGAGGCTGCTGAAAAGCCTGTTATATCGCCCACAACACCGCCACCTAGCGCAATAAAAACCGTGCTTCTCTCATGCTTTTCCTCCAACGCAGCAGTAAGAACCTGCTCGAACGCATTCATTGTTTTGAACTGCTCACCATCTGGAAGCGCAACGACGGTCACTTTCCTTCCATTACCGAGAGCATTAAGCACCTGCTCAAGGTATAGCTCAGCCACGGTATCATTGGTTACCAAACAAACGCTTCTATCATGAAGTAGACTAGGCAACAGCTCACTAGAGCCTAGAAGCCCACTCTCGATATAAATCGGGTAGCTGCGATCCGTGCGGTCAGGATCAAGCCTGACATTAACAGCGGGATCAATAACAACAGCGGAGGAGGTTGCGCTCAATTTACTGGCCTCTAGCCTCGGCAAAGTCTGCGAGTTTACCAGCGATAACGGTCGCGAGCTTTTTGGCAGATCCGGGAGTAGACATGACGGTTATATCTGCCACTTCCTCGTATAACGGCCCGCGGACCTCAAGCATCTCAGTCAAAATGGGTCGTGGGTCTTTTCCCGCAAGCAAAGGACGCTTATCTTTGCCCGCTGTTCGCGCAACCAATGTATCAATAGTTGCTGAGAGATAAATGACCGTGCAGTTCGCCTTCATCCTCGCTCGATTCGCTTCGCGCAGAACCACACCGCCACCCGTTGCCACCACCACATCATCCTGCGTCGTATAATCCGCAACAACGGTTTCCTCGCGGTCGCGAAAGCCCCTCTCACCTTCAACATCAAAGATCCAGGGTATGTCGGCGCCTGCGCGCTCCGCGATCACCTCATCGAGATCAAGGAAACGGGCATTGAGGCGCTCAGCCAGGTATTTACCGACAGTGGATTTTCCAGAACCGGGCGGACCAACCAAAAAGACGCGCATGTTTCACCCTGTGCACACAAGCCCTAGAGCTTAATCTAGCAGCACCTCAGAGAGAATACGTGGCGTAATAAAGATCAATGTTTCAACCTTTTTATTAGTGTTCGTGGTGCTCCTGAATAGCGATCCCACCCCCGGCAAATCACCCAGTACAGGCACCTTCTGAGTTTGCTGGGTCTCTTCATTCCGAAAAACACCACCCAAAACAACCGTCTCGCCATTTCCGACAAGTACCTGGGTCGTCAACTCTGTTGTATCAATCGAGGGAACCAGCCCACCGTTCGCACTGGGAACTAACTCACCAACCGAATCCTGATTAACCACCAAATCCAAGAGAATGCGGTCGTCAGGTGTGATGTTGGGCGTTACCGTCAACTGCAACACTGCCTCTTTGAACTGAGTTGTTGTGGCACCAGAGGCCGCGCCTTCTTGATATGGGATTTCTGTCCCTGACTTGATCGTAGCCTGCTGCTTATCACCCGTGATGACCTTCGGCTGAGATACCACTTCACCCTCACCTGCGGCCTCAAGTGCAGATAGCTCTGCAGAGAGAAACAGATCGTCTGAGGTAAAACCAACGGCAAAGCCGCTTGTGCCGCTTGCTATTCCGAGATCGACCAAAGGTGTTGTTGGCGCCGAAGGAACAATCCCACCAATAATCGCCTGATTGATTGCGTTTGTTGCCTCAATGTTTCTGGCGACAGAAAGCACGGAGTCTGCATCACTTTCTACATAACCGCCGCCCCATCGAATTCCGAGTTGTTCATCAACATCGGATGAGGCAATCACGATACGAGCCTCGATCATCACCTGCCTTATCGGAATATCTACATTGGCAATTAAGGCACGGATTTCATCGAGCTTTGCCGCCGTATCAGTCACGATAATTGAGTTAGTTCGCTCGTCGACCACCACCGAGCCGCGCTCAGACACGAGCGACCCGCCTTGCTCTGAGCCTGCCGCAAATAAGGTCACGACATTGGCTGCTTTCGCGTAACGAATCTCAATGAATTCTGATTTAAGCGGTGCAAGCTCCGCCAGTTGCTTATTCGCTTCGATTTCCTGACGCTCTCTTTCTGCAATCTCAGCCGCCGGGGCCACCATCAGAACATTTCCAATTTGGCGACTATCTAGCCCTTTTGTCTTTAAGACCAGCTCCATAGCTTGGTCCCAGGGAACATTCTGTAAGCGCAGTGTGATGTTGCCGGAAACCGTATCAGAGGCAACCAAGTTCAAATCGGTAAAGTCGGCAATAAGCTGGAGCACCGCTCGAACTTCGATATTCTGGAAATTCAGCGAGATGCGATCCCCGACATAGCTAAATTCACTGAGGCGTTGTTCGCGTTCGGATTCAGTAACAGGCCGCACACTGACAACGTATTGCTCACCTTGCTGGTACGCCAGATAGTCATAAAAACCCGAAGCTTGGAGGACTACTCGCGTGCCCCTGCCCGATGGCGTCACCTCGATTTGGGACACCGGAGTAGCAAAATCAGTCACATCGTAACGTCGGCTTAGCGCATCGGAAACATCAACATCCAAAAGCTCAAGGCTAATTCGGCTACCTTCGCTGAATACATTGACGTCGACGCTCGCGTCGGTTAACGACAACATCAATTGCCCTTCACCCTGAGCAGACCTTCTGAACTCAACATCAGAAATCGATACATTGCCAGTGGACTGAGCCGAGGAGGCTGAAGGGTTAGATGAAGACGCTATGGTAGGCACCACATATGAACCCGCAGAATCGCCTTTAATTTCCAGCGTAAACCGGCTGCCTTCAAACAGCGTTTCGAACAGTCCCAAGTTGCTCAAATTGACGATCAGACGACTTCGATCACCTGCCGCTAGGACAACAACGCTCGATGCATTGCCCTCGGGGAGTGAAAAACGTCGCTGCGACAAGTCGCTTTGGGTGTTGGGAAAATCGATGACGATCCGAGCTGGGTCCTCAATGGTGTAACTCGAGAACTCTCTTGACACAACATTCTGGAAGTCGAGGCCAATCGACAAGCTACCGTCGGGTAACGCATTGAAAGTAATGTCGGAAATACGCTGTTCAGCAATGGCAACCGGAGACAATAAGAGACTGCTTAGCGTCAGCGTAATGGCAAGTCCAGCGCGAATCACGCTACTCATTGATAGTAATTTCATATAACAGGCCTACCCTTCACTGCGTCCCCAGCTCAAGCGTCCTCGGACGCTCTACCCAGCCATTAGTCGTACCGTCTGTCACAATTTCCATAATTGCTACATAGTCCTCGCCGACATCCACCACTTTGCCGTGGTCGGGCCCAACGTAATTTCCCTCGCGCACACGATGGATGCCCCCATTCGGATCTCTGAGCAATGCCCACTCTACGCCTTGACGCTTTATCTTCCCAACCAAAATTAAAGAATCTACTTGGAACTGCTCTAGAAACTCTTTGGCCCTTGCTCGGTCAGGTGCCACAGTGGCCCTCAGGCGAAGTGCAGCAAGTTGAACGACCTCGACAGGCCGATCAAACGGCGAACGCATCACTTGCGCAGAATACCCGAAGGCTTCGTAAGCGGTGAAGGCAGGGATAGGCTCAATCAAGCCGCCAGCACGTTCTGTTTTATCCTCGACAAAACGCTCTAAATCCGAAACATCCGCGCCCCCGCAGGCACTTAGAAGCAACGCGCTCGATGCGACCATTAGATGCTTGAGTAATGCTATGAAATTACTCCCCATCGCTCTCATCCCGGTAACGATAAGTTTTCGCCGTTATTTTCATGCTAAGCCTAGTGCTGTCGTCGTCCTCCATTTCGATGTCGAAATCGTGAAGTGTTACAATGCGTGGCAACCCCGCCATGCCAGATACGAACGCTCCAAGAGCGTGATAGGAGCCCGTCGCTTCAATGGCAATAGGCAATTCGACATAAAATTCTTCGCTGACTTCATCGAGTAAGTCGATCGACTCAATAGCAAGGCCATTCAGCTCGCCCTTCGCAGAGATATCCTCTAACAAGCCAGGCACTTCGGTATCTGAGGGCAATTGGCTGACTAGGGCACCAAAACTATCCCTCATCTCTTGGAGCTGTAGCTTGTAAGCATCAAGGTTTTGAGCCTCAAAAGCCTTGCGCTCAAACTCACGACGTAACTCCAGCTCTATAAGCTCGGCTGCTGCAAGCCGATCAGAGATGGCGGCGATATGATAGAAATAACCGGAGACAACTATTAGTAGAAATAGTATTGCTATAATGATTGCTCGAGCCGCGGCCGGCCACGCGCCAACATTTTCGAGATCCAGATCGTTTAGATCGAGGTCATTAAGGTCTCGCAGGCTATCGACCCAGCTCATAGCTCACCCGCGCTTCGCACACTTGGCGCTTCAATCTGAACTGACAAACTGAATTCCATAGCAGATTGGCCAAGGTCGTCAGCCGCACTCACGACGTCAAGCGAAGGGTCTGCTAGCCAATCAGATGCGTCCAACCGCCGCATCAAGCTGGATACTCGATTATTCGATTCCGCAATTCCTTCAATATAAAGGGTGTCGTCTGAGGCGGTAAGATCGTGGTAGTAAACGCCGTCTGGAACCGTGCGCACCAACTCATCGAGCACCCTTACAATGATGGGTCGGTTTCCCTGTAATTGTTGAATAACTCTCATCCGCTCAAGTAAGAGTTTGCGCTGCGATCTCAAATCTCGTATCTCCGCGACTTTGTCGTCGACCGATGCAATATTGTCAGTCAAAAACCGATTCCGCGCATTCTGTGTATCGAGATTGATGTTGATAATCCGATCCGCCAGCACCAACACTAAAATAGCTAAGACAACTGCAAGCCCCAGTGAAGACAAAAAGTTGCGCTGTCGCTCGGCTCGAAGTTCCTCCCGCCAGGGGAGCAGGTTGATATTAGCCATGCGCTAACCCTCGCAAAGCAAGTCCCGCAGCAACCATCATTGCCGGCGCATCACCACTCAAAGCCACTGCATTTACCCGCGGCGAAATAGACATGTTTGTGAAGGGGTTAGCAATTGTCGTCGGTGTCGCCAAGCGATTCTCAACAAGCGCTACTAATCCATCTGTCACCGCCACACCGCCCACCAAAAAAATGTGATCGACGGCGTTAAAAGTACTCGATGAGTAAAAGAACTGTAAGGATCTGCCCACCTGTTGAACGACGGCCTCCTTAAACGGTGTCAGCACATCCTCTTCATACCCGCTGGGGAGTCCACCCTGCTTTTTCGCCAATCCCGCTTCTCGCAAGGGTAAGCCATAACGGCGCATAATCTCATCGGTGAGTTGCTTGCCGCCAAATGCCTGTTCACGCGAATAGACGTTAGCGCCCTGATTAAATACTGACAGAGTCGTCATTGTGGCACCAATATCGACCACCGCTACTGTCGCCGCGGGATCCACGCCGGCCAGTGGGCGGACAAGCTCATAAGCCCGCTCCATCGCATACGCCTCGACATCTACCACCTTAGTCGTCAGCCCTGCTAACTCTAGCGCCTCGACACGCGAATCAATCGTTTCGCGCCTGCAAGCAGCGAGTAGAACGTCAACCTGATCTTCCCGTCCCGGCGTGGGTCTCTGAACCTCAAAGTCCAGAGCCACCTCTTCAAGCGGGTAGGGAATGTACTGATCAGCCTCTAAGGCTATTTGAGCCTCCATTTCGTCATCAGTGAGACCAGCCGGCATGGAAATGACTTTGCTGATTACCGACGAACCAGAGACGGCGGTAATAACTTCATTAGACCGTGTTCGGCTTTGATGCATGACACTTTGAATAGCTGTCGCTACTTCACCAACATTATTGATATTTTTTTCATAGACAGCGCCATGCGGAAGCGAGGATACAGCATAGGACTCTACCCGAAACCCGCCATTAGATTCCGAGAGTTCTAACAGCTTAACCGTGGTTGAGCTGATATCAATCCCTACCCGCGTAGGTTTTTTACCTTTTATTATCCTATCTAAAAATGACATGGATCAGCCTTGGCGCCCCCGTTGCGGTAGCATCATGCGATGTGAATTAACTGACGGCAACCACCAAATTGCACCACAGGTTGAATTAAAGTGCTAATAGAAGGTTAAAATATGACGAACGACCCCAATTTCACCCTACGGGATGGGGTGTGATTGAGCCGGAGACCTTCGCTTGGCCCTTATAAAAAAAAGTTTGCACGCACTCGCGCTAATTACTGCTGCGGCACTTTGGTGGTTGGCGGGGTTGTATCTATATTTAAGCCCCAAGTTGCCTGAGGCTGAGGCGCTTCAAGACATAAAGTTACAAACACCACTTCGAATTTTAAGCGCAGACGGTCAGCTTATTGGACAATTTGGGGAGCAAAAGCGCATTCCAGCGCGTTACGAGGATCTTCCCGAGAATTTTGTTAATGCGCTGCTAGCTGCCGAGGACGATGGGTTTTTTGAACACTCCGGCATCGATTTTTTGGGCCTCGCGCGTGCGGTATCCGAGCTTGTCACTACGGGGAGCAAGCAGAGCGGTGGCTCAACCATCACTATGCAGGTGGCGCGAAATTTCTTTTTGACCTTGGATCAAACGTTCATCAGGAAATTTACCGAAATCCTGCTTGCCCTCGAGATTGAGCAACGCCTCAGCAAGGAGCAAATCCTCGAGCTCTACGTGAATCGCGTGTTCCTTGGTCATCGCAGCTATGGTTTTGAAACCGCCGCGCAAACCTACTACGGGCGCTCATTATCTGAACTAACGCTTGCCGAACAGGCTATGCTAGCCGGAGTGCCACAGGCGCCCTCACGCAACAATCCGCTCAGCAACCCCTCGCGAAGCGAGGTTAGGCGCAATTGGATTTTAGGCCGAATGCTGACGCTAGGTATGATTGACCAAGCCGCGCACGACGCCGCTGTAAAAAGCGTCGACGTCGCGTCATTTTATGGACTAAAAGTAGAAGTAGACGCTGACTATGTCGCAGAAATGGCGCGACAAGTTGCCGTAGAAAAATTAGGCAATGCTGCCTATAACGACGGTTATGTTGTTCACACCACCGTCGATGGAAACCTGCAGCAGGCGGCACGCAACTCGGTGATCGATGGACTCATCACCTACGACAATCGTCACGGCTGGCGTGGCCCCGAGCAACAGCACCCTCCAATCGAAGATGAAGCGCCAGAAACACGTACCAAGCGTTGGGAGCGCGCCTTAAGTGCGATGCCCGTCGTTGCCGACCTTTTACCCGCGATCGTAACGTCCATCGACTCTGAGGGTGCTGAATTGCTGATTAGAGGCGGAGAGCTGGGACGGTTATCATGGCAGAAGGATCTTCAAAAAATACGGAGATATATAACCGAAGACCGTCTAAGTGCCCGTCCAACTGAGATAGAAGATCTCGTTGCGGTTGGAGACCTTATCCGGGTAAGCAGGGAAGAAGAGGTCTTCAGGTTAGCTCAGGTACCGAGAGTGCAAGGTGCATTGGTATCACTGGACCCGAACGACGGGTCCATCAAAGCTCTCGTGGGCGGTATGGGTTTTGTGTTATCCAAGTTCAATAGGGCCACGCAAGCAAAACGACAACCAGGCTCAAATTTCAAGGCGTTTCTCTATGCCGCCGCCATCGAAAATGGAATTCATCCCGCGACGTTAATCAACGACGCTCCCGTCGTTGTAGGAAATCTGACCGATGAAGACTTGTGGCGGCCAGAAAATGATAGTGGGCGATTTTACGGGCCGACGCGGGTGCGAGAAGCGCTCACATTTTCGCGAAACTTGGTATCCATTCGGGTCCTTCAGCAGCTCGGCGTGAAAAAATTGATCGAAATGGCTGAACGTACCGGCTTCGACGTTGAAGAGATGCAGCCCAACCTTACGCTTGCGCTGGGCACTCATGCCTTCACGCCACTGGATATAGCGCGAGGATATACTGCGATTGCAAACGGCGGATTTCGAGTTGAGCCCTGGCTGATCGACCGTATTGAAGATGTGGATGGCAATATTATTTTCGAAGCTGATCCGCTCGTTGTCTGTCATGAGTGCGGGAGGATGCCGGCTAGCGATACGGCAGGCGAAATCTCGCGGATTGAAGATCTATTTGAACCCGAAGAACCCAAGGCTCGCGAGGCGCCCCGCATTATTGATGAGCGTGTTACTTACGTGCTCACGTCGATGCTTGAGGACGTGATTAAGCGGGGAACAGGACGAAGAGCCCGGGTACTAGAGCGCGATGATCTGGCAGGAAAAACCGGAACTACCAATGGTCCCAGGGACGCGTGGTTCTCTGGTTATAACAGAAACCTAGTGACCACCACTTGGGTAGGGTTTGACGACTACAGCCTGTTGGGTCGTCGGGAGTTTGGCGGAACAGCTGCGCTACCAATTTGGATTGACTTTATGCGGGTTGCCCTGCCCCCTGAGGAGACAGCTGCAGAAATGCCACCAGGTGTAGTGCGACTTCGAATCGATAAAGAATCAGGGGAGCGAACAAACTCGACGTCTTCTTCAATCTGGGAGGTATTTCTAGAGGAATTCACACCGACAGGAAAGCCGGGCCGAGGTATGGATAACGACAATGACGATCTGGATGGACTGTTTTGATTTTTTCTAGACTACCGGACGGCACTAAGAAAAACGGAAATAAAAAAACCGGCGGTGATGCCGGTTTTTTTGTGTGTGCGGGTCAAGTTCGAAAGTACTTCCGCAACAGTTGTGTAGAAGCGTCTTACTTACGCAAGCTTCTACCAGCAAATCGTTTATTGAAGCGATCCACACGACCGCCAGAATCGACGATCTTTTGTTTGCCGGTAAAGAAAGGATGGCACCGACTGCACACATCAACAGTGATATCCTGAGTGAGCGTAGAGCGCGTTTTGATCTCGTTGCCGCAGCTGCAACGAGCCGTGATGTCTTCGTAACGCGGATGAATATCTGCTTTCATGTTGCCCTCAACCTTGCGGGTCCGGTAAAAAAGAGCGCGGATGATACCAGAGCCTATTGCCAATTCAAGTCTTAATGTTTGGGAGATTGCGGTTCCCGCACCTCTTCATAGGACCTTTGAGTATTTACCTCCCGCCGGCGTAACGCCACCTGAGGCAGGGTCTCGAGTACTCGTCCCTTTTGCCGGTCGTGAATCAATCGGCTTTTTCCTTCAATCGAGAGCATCAACACTCAACGACCCACAAAAGCTTAAGCGCGTAACGGACGTGGTGGACGAGCGGAGCTTGCTTGAACCTACACTTCAGAAGCTCCTAGCATGGGTTACTGAGTATTACCTTATCCCGCCGGGCGATGCCTTAATGATGGGACTCGCACTCAATGAGCGAAAAGGTAAACATCCATGGCAAGCACCACTTAATGCGCTCAAAGCCTGTGCTACAGAAGAGAATTGGCGTGCCGAGCTTGCTAGGGCGCCCCAGCAACTGCGTGCACTTGAACTCATAGGCAACGGCATTATCAGCCTGGAGACGCTCGAGTCGCATGGCATTTCGAAAGCGACACTGCGCAGTCTCAGCAAAACGCCATTCGTTGAGAGAGTAAGCACACCCAACGAATCAAATGTTAGTAAAGCCGATACCCCAGCGCTTAGCCCCGCTCAAAGCCAAATAGTAGAAAACGTTACAAAGACTCTGACCTCATTTGTCACGCACCTCTTGGACGGGGTGACTGGCAGTGGCAAAACGGCGGTTTATATAGCCTGTATAAAGCGCACGATTGAAGCAGGTGGGCAAACATTGGTTCTGGTCCCAGAGATAGGTCTCACTCCCCAAACTCGATCGCGCTTTGAGGCAGCGCTTGGGTTCGAGGTGCCAGTCATCCACTCGGGCATCTCAGATTCCGAGCGCGGTAGAGCGTGGGCTATGGCTCGTTCAGGCACTGCACCAGTCATCTTGGGGACGCGCTCTAGTGTTTTTTGTAGTTTTAAATCACTCAGCCTGATCATCGTTGATGAGGAGCACGACAGTTCTCTAAAGCAGCAGGATCATCCTCGTTATTCGGCGCGGGACGTTGCCGTAAAGCGTGGACAAATCTGCAGTTGCCCTGTCATTTTAGGCAGCGCTACGCCCAGCCTCGAAACGCTCGCCAACGCGCTTGCTCAGCGCTACCACCACCACCGTCTAACAGAGCGAGCAACGAAGGCGGAGCTGCCTCAGATCAGACTTGTGGATACTCGGGGGCTGGCGCTCACGGCAGGCCTTAGCGACGAGGCAATCGACGCCATTCAGCAAACCATTACTCGTGGCGAACAGGCTCTCTTATTTCTCAATAAACGTGGCTTTGCGCGATCAATTCAATGTGAGGACTGTGGATGGACTGCCGAATGTGAGAACTGTGATAGCACAATGGCTGTCCATAGATCACCGCCACGACTCAGTTGCCACCACTGCCTTTACTATCGTCCAACACCGAGAGCTTGTGACAACTGCAACAGTATTCGGCTAACGAGCAAGGGCGTTGGTACGGAGCAGCTTGAGGCCTTTTTGAACCAAAAAATACCTAGCACCCCCTTGTTTAGGGTTGATAGCGACAGTGTTGTAAGTCTCTCGGCTCTCAAGGAGCTTTTAATAAACATTCAGCAAACCGCTTCCGCGATGCTTTTGGGAACGCAAATGCTTTCCAAGGGACATCACTTCCCCCGCGTTACCTGCGTGGTAATCGTGGATTCTGATAGCCTGTTGTTCAGTCCAGATTTCCGTGCTGAGGAGCGCCTGTTACAACTTATCACACAAGTCGCGGGACGATCGGGGCGAGCAGCGCTTCCAGGCGAAGTCTTGATCCAGACCCGCAGCCCGGACCATCCATTAATTAAGAACGCGGCTACTACACCCTACTCTGATCTCGCCCAAGAACTACTAACACGGAGACGCGCGTTAGGACTGCCGCCACATGGCGCCCTAGGCGTCATTCGTGCCGATGCCAAGAACGAGCATGATGCAATAGAGTTTCTATCTCAATTGAGGACGATATTGGAGGGTAATGACAGCTGCCGACTCTTAGGCCCCATGCCCGCATTAATGACTCGCCGAGCAGGACTGTACCGCTATCACATCGTAGTGCAGAGTCAGTCACGTAAAATCGTGCACCAAACGCTAAAAATGGCCATTAAGGCGGGTTCAACTCTAAAAATAGGGCGAAAAACCAGTTGGTTCGTCGAAATCGACCCGACTGAAATCGTGTAACGAGATACAATGAGGCTCGCACACGTAGAAACTGCCAGAAAGCAGAGTCCCCCGCAGAGAGAAAGCGCATCAAATGAAGGACCAAGTAGTCGAATTAATTGGCGGGGCAATTGCCCAGCTCATCACAGATGGCGTCTTGACAGGAGACGATGTCCCCACGCCCCAGGTTGATCACACACGGGACCCAAACCACGGCGACCTTGCGACAAATATCGCCATGGTGCTCTCCAAGCGTGCGGGCATGGCCCCTCGAGATTTGGCGGCCGCAGTCATTGCGCACATCCCTGAAAACAAGATCATTTCACGCTGTGATATCGCAGGCCCCGGATTCATAAACTTCCATATCTCCCAGGAGAGTAATTTAGAAGTCGTAGAGAAAATCCTCGAGGCTGGCGCTGACTTCGGCCGCACCGACGAGGGTAACGGCAAACGTGTACAGGTTGAGTTTGTATCGGCCAATCCGACAGGGCCTCTCCACGTTGGGCACGGTCGCGGAGCAGCTATTGGTGACGCCCTATGTCGACTCTTAGATAACGCGGGATGGTCGGTTCACAGCGAGTTTTATTATAACGACGCCGGCCAACAGATAAGCAACTTGGCCCTCTCTGTAAAAGCGCGCTTAGACGGCGTCGAGCCCGGCGATGCTAATTGGCCAAAAGACGGATACCAAGGTGATTACATTCGAGAAGTAGCGCGGGCGTACGCGAGTTTCGAAACAGTCGCCGCGGCCGACAGAACAATCTCCGCATCGGGGGATACCGAGAATCTAGCGGATATTCAGGCGTTCTCAGTTGCGTGGCTTCGACGCGAGCAAGACCAAGATCTCAGAGCCTTTGATGTTAACTTCGACTGCTACTTTTTAGAGTCATCGCTTTACACCTCGAATGCGGTCGAAGATACCGTTGAGCGACTCATCGCCAACGGCCATACCTATGAACAAGATGATGCTCTGTGGCTTCGCACTACCGATTATGGTGATGACAAGGATCGTGTCATGCGAAAGCGTGAAGGCGGCTATACCTATTTCGTGCCCGATGTGGCTTATCACCTTAACAAGTGGGAGCGCGGTTTTGAGCGCGTGATCAATGAACAGGGTGCAGATCATCACAGCACGATCACGCGGGTTCGCGCTGGCTTGCAAGGACTGAATAAGAACATCCCCGAGGGCTGGCCAGACTATGTTCTTCACCAAATGGTGACAGTGATGCGTGACGGTGAAGAGGTTAAACTATCCAAACGTGCTGGCAGTTACGTGACACTCCGAGACCTTATCGATGAAGTTGGACGCGATGCGACCCGTTTCTTCTTGACCGCAAGAGCAGCAAGCTCTCAGCTCACTTTTGACATCGACCTTGCGTTATCCAAGAGCAACGAAAACCCCGTGTATTACATCCAGTATGCACATGCCCGAATCTGCAGTGTGCAGCGAAAGGCGGTGGAACAGTTCGCCGAATGGACCGCTGCAAGTGGTCTCGATCACCTTGATCTACTCACGCACGACGAGGAACAAGCGCTTGCGCTGGTGCTCAGCAAGTATCCCGAGGTGGTCGCTGGGGCGACAAAGCGACTCGAGCCTCACGCTGTTGCCAACTACCTGCGCGATGTTGCCGCGGCGTTCCATTCGTTTTACAACCAGCACAAAATTATTGACGATGACGCAGCAATAAGCCTGGCACGGCTAGCGCTAGCAACCGCAACAAAACAAGTCATTGCGAACGGCTTACATATTCTGGGTGTTTCGGCACCTGAGTCGATGTAACGGGGAAATAGAAACTGTGCCAACAACACCCCCAAAAACAAAGCGAAAGCGGACCGGGACAGGAAGTGCGACGAGACGAAGCAGCCCACCGAAAAAGTCGGCTTTGTCTGAGACTCCGCTGTTTAACGGGTCACACGTCAGTGGCTTTATCGTTGGGTTGCTGGTGGGGATTATTGCGAGTCTAGGTGTTGTGGGAGGTATTAATCCATCGTCGCTGCCGCAAGCAATCACAGCGTCGCCCCCGAATCTTGAAGACGATAGCCGACAGCCAAGCTTCACCTTTTTTACCACACTCGAAGATGAGTCTTTTCCGATAGGCGACGTGACGGAGTCATTACCCAGCAAATCTAAATACACGCAATACGTGCTTCAAGCCGGCTCTTTTAGGGCATCAACTGACGCTGATCGCCGGCGTGGTGAGCTAGCTCTACTGGGTCTAGAAGCTGCAGTCGAGGAGATCAATACCGATACCGGCAACTGGCACCGCGTTTATATTGGCCCCTTTGAGAGTCGATCCGCGATGGCAAAGGCAAGAAGCCTCACCGCGCAGAGCGATATCGACACGCTACTTTTAAAACGCTCACAATAACGCCTGAAACACGGACGCTGGCTCTCTTACGATGACTCACCAAGCACCTGAATCTTTAAAGTATCGCCGCTCGGATCGCGTACTCGAAATTCAGTTTCCCGATCAAGCACCAGTCGATCTGTCGGCAGAGCTGCTTCGTGTGTTGTCTCCCTCAGCGGAAGTTCAAGGGCATGGACCGGGCCAAGAAGTACTGCAAACGGGTAAGGCGGATATTGAAATTATAGCTATCGAGCCCATTGGACATTATGCGGTGCAAATAAGTTTTGACGACGGGCACAGCTCCGGGCTGTACACTTGGGCGTATTTAGCGCAACTAGCTAGCGAGAAGCAGGAGCTCTGGCAACGCTATTTGAAGAAATTAGACGACGCGGGCGCGTCTCGCGACCCTTCCACTGAGATTGTCAGATTCATTGGCTAGCGAATTCGCGAGCGATAAGGGATTTCATGAGCACACAGGACAATGCGACAGACGAAACAACCGACTTTGGTTTTGAGCGCGTAAAAAAAGAGGAAAAAGCGGGGCGCGTAAGAGAAGTCTTCGACTCGGTTGCCTCTCAGTACGACCTTATGAATGACTTGATGTCGGGAGGTCTGCATCGACTTTGGAAGCGCTTTACGATTGAGCTGAGCGCTGTTCGACCCGGCCAAACGGTGCTCGATATCGCGGGCGGCACAGGTGATTTAGCTGCGAAGTTTTCTAACCTCGTAGGGAAAGACGGCAACGTTATCTTGGCGGATATCAACGCCGCCATGCTCTCTGTTGGGCGCGATCGGCTAATCGACAAAGGTACGCTTAACAACATCAGCGTCGTTCAGGCTGACGCACAATTTCTCCCCTTCGAGGACAACAGCATCGACTGCATCACCATCGCTTTTGGTCTTCGTAACGTCACAGACAAGGCCAAGGCACTCGCCTCGATGAACCGGGTACTCAAGCCGGGTGGACGCCTATTAGTTCTCGAATTTTCAAAGCCTGCCTCGCCTTTGCTTTCAAAGATCTACGACGCCTATTCATTCTCTGCACTACCAGCTATGGGAAAGATCATCACAAACGACGCCGACAGCTATCGATATCTTGCGGAGTCGATTAGGAAGCACCCGGATCAAGAGACATTGTTAGAGATGGTTGAAGACGCCGGTTTCGTCGACTGCCGATATCACAATATGACTGGTGGCATTGTCGCTGTACATCGAGGTATCAAGGGTTAATTCGGTGGAGCACGATCCAGCCGTCATTGCAGGTGCCTGTGTTGTTGCAGAAAGTGCCATCATGCGCGCTATTAACCTGTCTTCCGGAACTCGAAACCAGCTCAAAAGCCTGTATCCATTGACCATTGGTGTGAACTGCTCGAGCCCGTCGGTTGATCTATACGTGACGATAAATGCTGACGGGGCAATCACCATTGAAAGCTATCGAGAAGAAGCTACAACCGTGAGCCTTGCGGGGAGCTGGAAGGATTTCTTGGGTGTAGCTGCGGCCGCAGATCCTGCTTCCGCGCTTATCAATGGTAATGTCCAAATTTCTGGCGATACTGCGCCACTTTTACAGATTCAAACTGTTCTCGCAGATCTAGATATCGACTGGGAAGCTCCTCTTGCCGAGACGCTCGGGCCTATTGCCGGTCATCAACTCGCAACTGTCATTCGCGCCGTCACACGAACATCAAAGAACACTCACCGACGGTTAAAGCGTCAACTAAGCGAATTCATCCTTGAGGAAGGACGCTTGTCCCCACCGCAGGCAGAGCAAGACGCCTTTTTCACCGCTGTCGATGATCTAGTACTGCGCGTAGATCGCGCAAATTCTCGTCTGAAACGTATCAAAAAGCGGCTTGACGGAATGAGCGGATGAGTAGGGTAATAACATTCTTATCAACGGCTAGAAAATACCAATTGGGCGATTTGATACCCGGTGGTGGTAAAGGCGCTCGTTTTTTACGGTGGGCCCTCGCCGGCCAACGTACCGGGAGAAGCGCCACAGGTGGCGGAGCAGACAGTACAAAACAACAGCTTGGCCGCGGAGATCGCACTACCATTAACGGTCCGTGCAGAGGCGAGCGGTTACGTCTGGCACTTCAAGAGCTAGGCCCTGTTGCTATCAAGTTCGGCCAACTACTGTCTACCCGGCGTGACTTATTGCCTGACGATTTAGCTGACGAGCTAGCGTTGCTGCAGGACAAAGTAGCGCCCTTTGAATCTGCAAAAGCTGCCGCCTCTATTGAGCACGAATTAGGAAAATCGACTGATGAGCTCTTTCGCGGATTTGAGTACGAACCACTTGCTGCAGCGTCGGTAGCTCAAGTACACAGCGTAACACTCGCGGACGGTGAGTCCGCAGTGATCAAAGTGCTGCGCCCTGGAATCGAAAAGCAAATCGCTGCGGATATTCGCGTTCTCAAACGTCTTGCAAAGATAATCCACAGCATCTCTGACGACTTGAAGCGTCTGCGGTTGCCCGAGGTCGTAGAAGACTATGAGGCCACCATCACAGCAGAACTCGATTTAAGGCACGAGGCTGCAAACGCGTCGCTTCTAAAAAGAAACACCAGCAAACATAAGCTGGTCTATGTGCCGACCGTATTCTGGGACTACAGCTCGCCCAGGACCATGGTCTCAGAAAAAATTTCGGGCATTCCAATCGGCGATATCCCAGCGCTCAATGAAGCGGCGGTGAATATGAAAGTGCTCGCCGAACGAGGCGTGGAAATATTCTTCTCTCAAGTTTTTGACGACTGCTTTTTTCACGCCGATATGCACCCAGGCAATATTTTCGTCGATGCTACGGACCCACAAAAACCAACCTATATTGCGATTGATTGCGCGATTGTCGGTCAGCTATCTCGGGAAGATCAGTACTACGTGGCACGAAACTTACTAGCGATACTGCAGCGAAATTACAGACTCGTCGCTGAACTTCATATCGAGAGTGGCTGGGTACCCGCTGCGACTCGGGTGCAGGATTTTGAATCGACCATTCGCATGCTATGCGAACCAATTTTTGACAGGCCACTCCATGAAATATCGTTGGGTCACATGCTTGTTAATTTATTCAGGGCAGCTTCGAGCTTCGACATGCGCGTTCAACCGCAGCTCGTATTGCTTCAAAAGACATTACTCAATATCGAGGGGCTAGGTCGACAGCTTTATCCCGAACTCAACCTGTGGGAGACGGCAAAGCCCTTCCTCGAGGATTGGCTCAAGCGACAATACAGTCCAATGAATGTTGTGAGACAGCTCAAGCGTGACGCGCCTGCGTTCGTGCATCACGCTTCTCAGCTTCCGGAGGTCATCCCACAATTTTTGGCCATGCAACGAAGAGGGCTTAAGGAGGACAAACCAGAACTCAAAGCATCTCCGCTACCCAGCCTTTTGATCGGTGCGGGTTTCGCAACGGTCGCCATCGGCGTAATCGCCCTGCCCGAGTTACCCGTGATAGCCGTCTCAGGCATCGCCGCAGCAGCAGTTGGCCTCCTTCTGCTGCCTCGGTAAATGTCCTCAGCGGCGTTGATTGTCACGTGATCGCAATGAATGCAGTAACAAGAAGTGGCATACTTCCCAAATGACAACGCCCATCGATCAAAATACGCCGCTGACTATGCGTCCAAGGTGGAATGCCGACGGATTAATACCCGCTATTGCGCAGGATATACGCACAGGTGAAGTACTAATGATGGCTTGGATGAACGCAGAATCGCTAGCACTTACCCTTGAACGAAAGCAGGCTATCTACTGGTCTCGTTCACGGCAGGCGCTTTGGCGTAAAGGTGAGTCCTCCGGTAATGTGCAAACTGTCGTTGATGCGCGTCTTGATTGTGATGGTGACACCTTACTTTTGAAGGTAGATCAAGCAGGTGCTGGCGCGTGTCACACTGGTCGCAAGACCTGTTTTTTTTATGCGCCTATATCAGGCGAGTGGCAACTAGAGGAAGATCGGCGTGTCTGATGTATTAGACGCCCTCGCTTCAGTCATCGCCGCCAGGCGGGCGGGCGACCCAGAAGCGTCCTACGTGGCCAGTCTCAATGCGAGAGGCCTTAGCAAAATTCTCGAAAAGGTGGGCGAGGAAGCCGTCGAGGTAATTATCGCTGCTAAAGATGCGGAATCAGGCGAAGGGTCGAAGGAAGAAGTGATCAATGAAGTCGCCGACCTGGTATTTCACACGCTGGTAATGCTTGATCGCCTAGGCATGAGTCATAATGAAGTCCTCAAAGTATTGTCCTCAAGACAAGGACTATCGGGGCTGGAAGAAAAGGCCTCTAGAAATCAATAGGCGCATAAGTATGTGCCCGCAACGCAAGGTGAATAGATATGGGATTTAGTGGTATCGGAATTTGGCAGCTACTTATCATCCTCGCAATTGTCATCTTAATTTTTGGCACAAAGCGTCTTCCAGGTGCGGCAAAAGATCTTGGCAGCGCCATTACTAACTTCCGTGAAGGTATGAAGCGGGATAGTAGTGAGGCGGCCAAGATAGAAGACGCCAAGGAAGACGACGCGAAATAAGCTGTAGTCTATGTTAGATATCGGTTTTGCTGAGCTACTGGTCGTCAGCGCGGTTGCTCTTTTTGTCGTGGGTCCGGATCGCCTACCCAGCGCTATCCGCACGGTATCTCTTTGGCTGGGGAAAGTTAGGCGTGGCTTCGAAGAGATAAAAGCCGACGTTAGCCGCGAACTTCACAACGAGGAAGTGATGCGCGCGTTACGAGAGAGTCGTGAGGAGGTACAAGACCTTACGGACATCAATAGCGCCCTTTCTCTCGATCCGGTTGCCAATAAAGCGCCAGAGTCAGACGTCGAGGTGGCGGGTAAAGCCACAGCTCTAGACTCAAGCGAATCGCCGGCAGACAGCGAGAAGCAAGCACAGTGACCACCGACGAGCCCATGCCACTGGTCGCACACCTGCGCGAACTGCGAGACAGATTTCGCAATGCACTCATTGCTGTTTTCGTAGCGTTCATTGGGCTTTTTCCATTTGCCAACGAGCTCTATACCTATATTTCTGAGCCCCTGAGGAGCCTTTTGCCAGAGGGGTCTTCGATGATCGCAACCGAAGTCACCTCGCCGTTCTTGACGCCCTTTAAGCTATCGATTGTATTGGCAGTCTTTCTGGCTATGCCCATGATTTTGGCGCAGGTTTGGGGCTTTATCGCGCCCGGTTTGTACAAGTCGGAAAAACGCGTCGCCATTCCGCTTCTGGCCTCTAGCGTTATCCTGTTTTACGCGGGAGTAGCCTTTGCGTACTTTGTGGTTTTTCCCTTGCTCTTTGGTTTTTTCACTACCGTTGGACCCGGCGATATCTCGGTAATGACTGATATAAACCGCTACCTCGACTTTGTTCTCAAATTGTTCTTCGCGTTTGGGTTAGCGTTCGAGGTACCCATAGCGGCTGTCATTCTTATACTTACGGGCGTCGTGACAGCGGAGCAGTTGGCGAATAACCGCTCGTACGTCATTGTCGGTTGCTTCGCTGTGGGCATGCTGTTAACGCCTCCCGATGTCATTTCCCAAACCCTACTAGCACTCCCTATGTGGCTGTTATTTGAGCTGGGGTTGATCATGGGCCGAGCACTTAAACGAGGCGAAAGCACGGATGACCGATAATGAAATCACAGCCTCCGAGGAAAATTCGCCGTCCAAGACAAAGTCGCTCAAGCCACTTCGTGAGCTCCTGCAGTTTCTATGGCCACACAAATCCAGACTGATTGCCGCCTCCGTGGCGCTGGTTTTCACGGCTATGGCCCAATTATCGCTGGGTTACGGAATTCGAATCTTGATCGATCAGGGTTTTGCCAATTCGTCACAGGACGGATTACGACAGGCCGTCGTCTTCATGATCGTTGTGGGATTTGCCATGGCAAGCGGTGCCTTCATTCGCTTTTATCTTGTGTCCTGGTTGGGTGAGCGCGTCAGCGCTGATCTCAGAGAGAAAGTTTTTAATAATCTACTCACCGTTCACCCCGGATTTTATGAGAAAAATTACGCGGGCGAGATCATGTCCCGGCTCACCACCGACACAACGCTGCTACAAACCCTCATCGGATCCTCAGTCAGCTTGGCTGCGAGGAGCACACTCACGTTGATCGGTGCCCTCATTTTGATGTCACTGACCAACTTCAAATTAACGTTGATTATGCTGATTGGCGTGCCGCTGACGCTGCTCCCCGTACTCTATCTGGGTCGACGTGTGCGCAAGCTCTCCAATAAGAGCCAAGCAAGCATAGCAAGCGTCGGTAATCGCGCCGGCGAAGTGCTTCAGTCGATAAAAATTGTTCAAAGCTTCCAGCGTGAAGCAATGGAGCGCGATGTATTTGGTCGGGAAGTGGATATTGCTTTCCAAATTGCCCGAAAGCGTATTCAGCAGCGCGCCTGGCTCATGGCGTGTGCCATTTTCCTATTTTTAGGCGGTATGGTTGGCATGATGTGGACGGGCGGCCAAGACGTGCTCGCGGGAAGAATGAGCGGTGGAGACTTAGGTGCATTTGTTTTTTATGCCGTCATGCTCGGCTCAGCCTTTGCAACACTTTCAGAGGTATGGGGCGATTTACAGCGCGCAGCCGGTGCGGCTGAGCGTCTAGTTGAACTTCTTCATCAAGACAGTGATATCGTTGATGATGGGGAAGAGAGCATGCCTTATGGTCAAGCCGTTGTGGCTTCCGACCTCACCTTCGTCTATCCCTCGCGACCCAATACCCCTGCCCTAAGCGGCTTTAACCTGACGATTCCGCCCGGTAAAACACTGGCTCTAGTCGGCCCCTCTGGCGCTGGCAAATCCACTATTTTCGAACTCTTACAGCGCTTTTATGACCCGACCGATGGGCAACTTACCTATGGCGGCAAAACGCTCAGCGACTACTCGCTAGCTCAGTGGCGCCAAAAATTGGCTTTGGTTCCGCAGTCGCCCATCCTGTTCTCAGGCGACATAGCGTACAACATTGGTTACGGCAATGCGGATGCCTCGAGAGAGCAAATAGAAGCCGCCGCTGAGGCAGCTTACGCCAAGGAGTTTATTGAGCGACTGCCTAACGGATTCGAAAGCGAGATCGGTGCTCAAGGCGTACAACTTTCCGGAGGGCAACGTCAGCGAATAGCACTAGCCCGTGCCATCCTAAAGAATCCCGAAATCTTGCTGCTCGATGAAGCGACAAGTGCGCTCGACACCGAAAGCGAGCATTACGTCCAACTTGCGCTGAGCGAGTTAACGCGAGACAGAACGACCATCGTCATCGCCCATCGCCTTTCAACAATTATGAACGCAGATGCGATCGCTGTCGTCGATAATGGTTCGGTCGTTGATGTTGGCACCCACAACGAGCTTTTAGCGCGCTGTGGGCTGTATCAGCGCCTCGCAAGCATGCAATTTAAAGAGCCTGACGGTAACGTCGACGAAACTCAAAGTAAGGTGATGCCCGCGACGGTCGTACCTGAAGCTGTCTAGGCCTCACCTCAGGCCGAGATCGGAAAAGACGCGAGAGCGGATGCTATCGGCCCAAATGGTATAACCCCTCTTGCTTAGGTGGAGTCGGTCAAACACATAGTTAGTGTTGTCAGGCCGACCGTCCGCCATGAGCGCACTACCCGTATCAATAACCGTGGTATTCGCCATCCCACTCGTCACCTCACTTATCGCTCCATTCACCGCTTGGGCTTTGTCCCAAACCTGCCAGCGCAATGGCGAGGGCGTAATGGCGATATAGTAAACTGGGGTTTGAGGATGAAATCGCCTCACCTTCCCCATCATCTCCTCAAAAGCTTTCACCATTACATCTAGGGGTTTTGCTGCCTCGGGAGTAATGTCGTTAGTGCCAACAAAGATAACAATAGCGCGAGGAGCTCGCGCCTGAAACAAGGTCTCTGAGTGATAGATGACATCACCGATTTTAGCGCCACCAAAACCACGATTGATCACAGGGATGGGTGCCATATGCTCGGCGAGATCGGTCCAACGGCGAATACTCGAGCTACCTACAAACAATAAGGCCCCCGAGGGTCCCGGTGCTTTGCTTGCAAAGGCGGCAATATCCTCGTTCCAGACAGTAGGGTCATCGCTGCGCACACGCTCTAAGTCTGCCGACAAGGCGTAAATTTTTGCCCCAAGGTAAGCGATAGCGAGGGCAACAAGGATCGAAATTCCACGCTTCATGTCTCAAGCTCCTAGGGGTGTTGAATTGTTTTCGATTTGGACAAAGAGCAAAGCGCTTTCACGGTACCTTATCGCTTTATAAACAAGGACCGTTATCTTTCACCACCCCATTGCCCAAGCTCACGTGAAATTATGTCTCAACCTCGCCCGAGCAATCATGTGAAAACAGGAGATGCCTGCGCCAAGGTGGCGTCCGTAAGGCAAAAAAAAGGCGCTGTAAACAGCGCCTTCGTATAATGAATTCGGCTTACGAGAACTCTCGCACAAGACCACCGATAGACTCTTTGGCATCACCAAACAGCATCCGTGTATTGTCCTTGTAGAACAGTGGATTTTCGATACCGGCAAAACCCGAAGCCATTGAGCGTTTCAGTACAAACACCGTGCGTGCATCTGCAACATTGATGACGGGCATGCCATAAATCGGAGAAGACTCGACTTCACGCGCGGCAGGGTTAACCACATCGTTTGCGCCAATAACGATGGCTACGTCGACCGTTTCCATCCTCGGATTGATGTCGTCCATCTCCAAAAGTTGGTCGTAAGGCACGTCGGCCTCAGCCAGCAGAACGTTCATATGACCCGGCATACGACCTGCAACCGGGTGAATACCATAGTTCACTTCGCAACCGTTTGCCTCGAGAAGCTCCATAAGCTCCTTAACAACATGCTGTGCCTGTGCCACAGCCATACCGTAGCCTGGAATGATCGCAACGTTCGTTGCGGCTTCAAGTACGTAATAAGCGTCCTCTACCGAGATTGGCTTAATTTCACCCTCAACTTCAGTGACTGTCGTTGAAACGCTCGCAAAGCCAGAGAACAACACATTGCTCAATGAACGATTCATTGCCTTACACATGATCTGCGTGAGGATAATGCCCGAAGCACCGACGAGTGAGCCCGCTACGATAAGCACGTTGTTGTCGACCGCAAAGCCTGCCGCACACGCGGCCAAACCAGAGTAAGAGTTCAACAATGAGATGACGACCGGCATGTCTGCTCCGCCGATTGGAATCACAACCATGATGCCAAAGAGGAGCGACAAACCCACTACGGTGTAGAGCATCGTGGTGTTTGTGGGGTCCATGACGAACAACACAGCGGTAGTCAAGATACCGATAACGATCAAACCATTAACGAACTTCTGACCACCGAATGTGATGGCGCCGCTACCAATCGTCTCTGACAACTTACCGTAAGCCACTAGCGATCCTGTGAACGTTACACCACCAATCAAGATCGAGAGAATGATAGTGATGTAGGTGAAGCTCCCATCTGCAATCGATAGGGCAGCAACACCAACAAGCCCTGAGGCAGCGCCACCAACACCATTAAAAAGCGCCACCATTTCAGGCATAGAGGTCATAGCCACGGTACGCGCTGCAACAGCGCCCACAGCACCGCCAATAATCATTCCACCAAGGATGTACTCATACTGAACAATCCCTTGGTCGAGAAGGGCCGCAACAATTGCCACCAACATACCGATAGCGGATATACCGTTACCCTTTCTTGCGGTATCGGGTGACCCCAGCATTTTGAGGCCAAAAATGAACAGACCAGCGGCAATGACATAGCCAAGTTGAATCACAAAATCATTTGTCATGCTCAACCCTCCTTCTTCTTAAAGAAGCCAAGCATGCGGTCGGTTACCATATAACCACCCACTACATTCACAGTCGCAAGCGCAACCGCACCCGCGCCCAGCCATTGCGCCAAATCAGCCTTACCGCTGCCCGCCAGCGCTACTGCACCCACGACCGTAATGCCAGAAATAGCATTCGCGCCTGACATCAATGGGGTGTGCAGCGTAGCAGGTACCTTGTTTATCAGCTCAAAGCCCAAAAAGACCGAAAGCATCAAAATGAATAAAATCGTGACTTCCATCTTATCCTTCCCCTTCCATTAGGTTCTTAATGGTGGGGTGAACCACCGCTCCACCGTGCGTAATGACACAGCCAGGTAAAATATCGTTCTCCATATCGAGAACAAATGTCTTCGCTTCGGTATCCCAGGTATCCTCAACGAGGTTGAACAGGTTGTTTGCGTACATTTGCGAGGCATCTCGTGCAACCTCGTTAGCGAGATTCGCAGTACCGACAATGGTGACGCCGTCGACGACAACCGTTTCGTCGGGCACCGAGCCCTCGACGTTACCGCCGGTCTCGGCCGCCATATCGACAACAACTGATCCGGGAGCCATTCCCTCGATCATGTCTTTCGTCACAAGCACTGGGGGCTTTCGGCCAAATACCTGCGCAGTCGTAATTACAACGTCAGAGTCAGCAATTACGTCTTTTTGTGCTTGTCGCTGAATATCTACCTGCTCGGGCGTCAATTCTTTTGCATAACCATCTGCCGTCTGACCCGTGTCACCAAGGTCAATCTCTAGGAACTTACCACCCAGCGACTGAACCTGTTCCGCTACCACAGGGCGCGTATCAAACGCCGTAACTCGGGCGCCCAAGCGCTTCGCAGTTGCGATAGCCTGAAGACCCGCGACTCCCGCACCAATGATGAATACTTTGGCGGGCTTCAACGTTCCAGCAGGCGTCATCAACATGGGGAAAATGCTGGGTAATTTTGCGGCTGCCAACATCACTGCAACATAACCAGCTAAGTTAGCTTGTGAGCTCAAAGCATCCATTTTCTGACTACGCGTCGAGCGAGGAATCATTTCCATACTGATAGCGGTAATACCCTTATCCGCTAAGGTCTTGATCAGATCGCGCTCGTTGAAGGGATCAAGATAAGACACGTGGATACAACCCGACTTCATCATGTCGATTTCGTCGGACTCGGGTTTACGTAAACGCAATACCATATCTGCAGAGCCAAGTAGTGCCACTTTATCGGTAACGATCTCCGCTCCCAGCTCGGCGTATACGCTGTCATCAAAGCCAACAGCGGCGCCCGCTCCTGATTCAATGGCAACATCTGCCCCTAGGCGGATCATCTTCTTAACAGTTTCCGGAGTAGCAGAGGTGCGACGCTCGCCCGCTATCGACTCGCGAGGAATAACAATACGCATGGATAATGCTCGCTTTTAAAGTTTGGTGGGATGTACGTAAATCTTGGCCGTTAGGATCTCATTGTGTCCGCTCTATCGCGACAAAAATCCGCAATAACGCATATCCAGAGAATAAATCAGGTTGGGCGACACATCCACGTTACGGCAAGGTAATCGTCACGCACAGAGACCAGCCCTTCCTGTAACAGCAGGCTCTTATGCCGAGAGGGTGTTCGGATTAATTGTGGTGCTAGCCAGCTCGTAACTGCAACAGCGGGCTGAGCAGCCGATGATGCCAGCGGGTGAAGCGCAAAGGCGACTCCAATACAGCGAGGCAAATACAGTCGCCGCCCGCAATCGCAGTCGGAGAGTGCTCCTCGCCCGCCTCGCGGGTGATGAAGTCGCCGGCATGGTAGGTACCACTCTCATCGCTAAAACCACCCTGTAAAACCAGCGTTGTTTCCATACCGGAGTGATTGTGGAGCGGGATACTGCCGCCTTCAGCGATATGATAAAGCGAGAATTCAGCCGCACCGTCTATAGCGCCAAGATCCGCAACCCTGAGCGTCTTGGTGACCTTTCTCCAATTTAAACCATCGAGATTACCCTGTCGGACCTGTTTGACGGTCCACGCCAAGTCAGAAGCATTAGCGTCGTTCGCCGCGGGCGCCTCCTCGACCTCATCAAGCTTCGCAAGCACTGTGTCGAACACGGAGGGGTCTACATCGCAAGGCTTCGAATTTTCGAACAAAGCGCCGCCAACACACTCGAGCTCTACCAATCGTTGCTGGCAAACTTCGCAGGCTTCGAGGTGAGTGGCTACGACGACACTTTGCGCAGGCGATAAAGAATTCGCCGCAAATTCGATAAGCGTATTGGTATCTGGATGATAAGTAATCATAGTTCTTTCTTGTCCTGCCCTGCCTGCCCTTCAGCTTTGGATCAGCTCTGCATACTGAGAGTCTCTCACACTCTCTTTGACTTCAACGCTGCAACGACTAATAGTTCCAGCTACTTTGCTTCCATTACGACCGACTGTAATCGCCGGTTCAGTGCCCGCAAAGTGTTTGTCAGTATATGCAAATTAATACCGATTTTAAGCTGTGCGGATCACTCCTCTGATCCGGCTTCCATAAAAACTTGTAACTTTTGAATCGCTAATCGCACGCGTGACTTAACGGTTCCCAGGGGTAGCTCTAACTCCGCTGCCGTTTCAGAGTGTGACTTACCCTCCATATACACCTTCGCAAGTATCTGCGCTTGATCCTGAGGGAGATCACTCATCAATTCCTTCACTCGCATGGCCCCTCGCGAAGCGTGTAACGCCATGGTGGGCTCATCGCTCTCCAATTGGAAACCTACATCCTCAGCCTCCAGCTGCGTATCGAATTTTTGCAAGCGCCTGAACATATCGGTTCGACAATTACGAGCGATCGTATATACCCAAGTGCTCGCTGCCGCCTTCTCCGGGTTGAATCCGGCAGCTTTTTGCCAGACCTTCAACATAACCTCTTGTACTAACTCATCAGCATGTGCCGCGGACAGCGAAGAGCCGGATAAAGCAAAGGCTTTGATTAACGGTGCGAAGTGTGAAAAGAACTTTGCGAATGCTGCACGATCTCTGTGCTCTGCGATTCGCACAACGCACTGACTCCATTCGTCAGTCCGGCGCCCCTCGGGTACCGACCAAGCAGAGTTCGCGGATTGTCCGCGGGCGCCTTCTCCCTGCTTGTCTACCATTTATCAATTCCTTTTGAGCGTATCTCAGGAAAGAATACACAACTCCAATATAATTGACACTAAATTGTGTATATTAAATATTACACTCAGGGAGCTTTAGTAGCTCAGATCTGCCAGTGCAGGTACGTGCCTGCGGAGTATTAGAAGGTATGAAATGACAACTGCCATCATTGGTTCAGGAATCTCAGGATTAGGCTGTGCTTACAGACTTGCGATGGCCGGCGAACCCGTAACCGTTTTTGAATCCGCCGACATCATTGGCGGACACACTGCCACTAAACGGGTAAAGGTTGCGAGTGGCGAGTACGACGTAGACACGGGCTTTATTGTCTACAACGACTGGACCTACCCGCAGTTCATTGCGTTGATGGATGAACTTAGGGTCACAAATCAGCCTACCACGATGGGCTTCTCCGTATCTGATGAAATCAGTGGTCTTGAGTATGCTGGCAACAATCTAAATACGCTGTTCGCGCAACGCAGAAATCTTCTGTCACCCTCATTCATCGGCATGGTTAGGGAAATTTTACGCTTCAACGAGGTGGCAATCGCCGATCTCGAAGCAGGGCGACTGGAAAGCGGCGAAACATTGCAAGATTACCTAGAGCGGCATCGATTCAGCGAGTTTTTTCGTCGCAACTACCTTATCAGTATGGCGTCCGCGATTTGGTCAGCCAACTTTGAAGAGAGCCTAAATTTCCCAGCCGAGTTCTTCGTCAGATTTTTTAAAAATCACGGACTGCTGCAGGTCAAGAACCGCCCACAATGGCGCGTTTTAAAGGGCGGCAGCCAAAGTTATTTGTCACCTCTATGCGCACCGTTCGCGGATAACATCCGCGCTGCTTGCGAGGTCATTTCGATCCAGCGAACACACAATGCGGCCCCACAACTTCGCACACATGAAGGTGAGGAGCTCGTCTTTGACGATATTGTTATTGCGGCACATGCCGATGAGGCTCTAAGACTGCTGAGCGATGCTGACACTAAAGAGTCTGCCATATTGTCCAAGCTTCCTTACTCCGAGAATGAAGTCGTTCTTCACACCGATACGCGACTGCTCCCAAAACGGCGACTGGCTTGGTCAAGCTGGAACTACCGACTGAGAGACAACAACGATCAGGCAACGCTTACCTACAATATGAATATTTTGCAGGGTATCGAGAGCCCCGAGACATTCTGCGTAACCCTCAACGACACGGCGTCAATTAACCCAACAACCATACTCGGCGAATACCGATACGCGCACCCACAGTTCACCATCGCTGGTATGAGAGCTCAAGAAAAGTGGGCGGAGATAAACGGGCCCCGCAACACCTGGTTTTGCGGCGCTTACTGGCGTAATGGCTTCCACGAAGACGGGCTGTTCAGTGGCAACCGCGTTGCCGATGCCATTCTAATGAAGCGCGGTCTGAAGAGCGAAGGGTTGGCGGCTTGAATACGGCCTTTTATGTCGGCCGCTTAAGCCATGCACGGTTGACACCTAAACCGCACCGCTTCAGTTATCCGGTATTTATGCCCTTTGTCGATGTAGACGCCGTTGACTACATCACCGATCGCATTCCCTTCTGGAGCCAGAAACGTTTCGCGCCCGCTCGATTTATACGGAGTGACTTCATCGGCGACGACGATATTTCTATATCCGAGGCGATCAAAGCACGCATCCGCGAGTCCACTGACAAGGCGTTCTCAGGTCAAATTTTTCTGCTGGCTAACTGGCGATATTTCGGCATCCAAAACAACCCAATCGCCTGCTATTTCTGCTTCGGCGCTGACAGCCAGAAACTTGACTACATCGTCGCTGAAGTCACAAACACACCCTGGGGCGAGCGACACAGCTACGTGCTTCCGGTTGCTGAGTCCTCCGATCCATTCCAAACAGAGTTTGCAAAAGAGCTGCATGTCTCGCCATTTCATGGCATGAACCAGCGATATCGGTGGCTCTCAACAACGCCGTCAGAGTCACTAGCAATAAAACTGACGAATATCGAGGAAGAAGAGCGGGTCTTCTACGCAGTACTGCAACTCCGTCGAGTACCGATTTCAGCGAGAGCAGGTCTAACGCTACTTCTCAAATTTCCTTTGGAAACGGCGAAAGTAACCTTCGGTATCTACTGGCAAGCACTCGTCCTGTTTGTCCGGCGAGTCCCACTTTACTCACACCCTAAAAATAACTCCGCGCATTAGGAGAAATCCATGTCTACTCAAAATGTCGATATCAAGCAGATTGCAAAGCTTCCCTCTATCAAGAGCTGGAAAAGTACCGAGCTCGCTCGGCAAATGGCTTTCCGTCTTTTCAGTAACCTAAAACACGGTGAGTTGATTCTACGCGACGGCAACGAAACGCACCGTTTCGGTGGACATGACTTGTCTCTGGCGCCTAGCGTCACAGTGACGATAAACAATCCTCGCGCTTATTCGCGAATCGTAATGGGCGGCACCATTGGCGCTGGCGAGGCTTACATTGACGACGACTGGAGTACCGAGCAGCTGACCGACGTAACACGAGTCTTTAGTGCCAATATGCCACTCTTGGAGGCGATGAAGAACCAGCAAAACTGGCTCGTTAAAGCGGCCCTAAAGCTTGCGCACAGTGCACGTCGAAACTCTCACACGGGATCCCGAGAGAATATTGCCGCACACTATGACCTGGGAAACGACTTTTTTTCGCTATTTCTCGACCCCACATTGATGTATTCGTCAGCCGTATTTCCTGAGGGCTGTGACAACCTAAGCGACGCCTCCCAACACAAGCTTCGATTGATCTGTGAGGATCTCGAGCTCAAATCCTCAGACCACCTTATCGAAATTGGGACAGGCTGGGGGGGTATGGCCATTTTTGCAGCGGAAAATTACGGTTGCCGAGTAACCACCACCACCATATCGCGGGAACAACTCGAATATGCGACACAAGAGGTCAAAGCGCGGGGCTTAGAAGACAAAATTACGCTCTTGTTCGAGGACTACCGTGATCTAAGAGGGAGCTTTGATAAGCTGGTATCGATCGAAATGATTGAAGCAGTTGGGCACGAGTACTTTGATACCTATTTCGACTGTGTCAGCAGGCTACTTAAGCCCGACGGGAAAGCGGTGATTCAAGCGATTACGATAAACAAACAGCGCTACAACGAATACCGCCGATCAGTCGACTTCATCAAGCGCTATATTTTCCCGGGTGGATGCCTGCCGTCGCTCGATGTTATAAGCAGTGCACTTACGCGTCACACAGACATGCAAATGGTTGGTCTTCGTGATATTGCACTTGATTACGCGGAAACACTTAAGCATTGGCACGCGGCCTTTTTAAACGAACTCGATGCGGTCAAAGCGATGGGATTCGATGAAAAGTTCATTCGAATGTGGCGGTTTTACTTAAGCTACTGTGAAGGTGGCTTCCGTGAACGTATTATTGGAACCTATCAAATAACGATGGCGAAGCCGTACTACCGGCCAACATAACTTATGCTCTTATCATTTGCTCCGATTGCCCTGCTTGTTCTTCTTCTGTTTTCAGCGGTTCAACTATTCGGAGCTGACGCTTCCTACGGGCCAAATCAGGTCGCGCTACTGATCGCATCCGCTTGCGCAGGTTTGGTGGGAATGTACCGTGGTATGAGTTGGGCCGAAGTGCAAGACGGCATGGTTGACGGTATCAAAGTAGGTTTGGGCCCGATTCTGATCCTCTTAGCCGTCGGTGGCTTGATCGGCAGTTGGATGATTGCGGGCACGGTCCCTGCGATGATTTATTACGGCGTATCTATTCTCGACCCGGACATTTTCTTCGCCGCCGCCGCCATCATCTGTGCGCTAGCGTCGATCAGTATTGGCAGCTCTTGGACTGTCGCAGGGACCCTAGGCATTGGTCTCATTGGCATTGCCGACAGCTACGGACTTCCTCCAGCTGTCGCTGCCGGCGCCATCATTAGCGGCGCCTACTTTGGTGATAAATTATCGCCCCTATCTGATACGACGAACTTAGCGGCAGCCTGCACCAGCGTCGATTTATTCGCACACATCAGGCACATGCTCTGGACCACAGTCCCCGCTTTCTGCGTTGCGCTTTTGTTCTTTTCGTTTATTGACTCCAGCTCCGCTGCAGCCCCTGAGCAAATCGCTGAACTGCGCGCGGCGATTCGTGGGGAATTCAATGTGGGCGTTGGTGTCCTGGCACCACTGCTCATTATGCTCTTGCTTATCTGGCGAAAGGTACCCGCCTACCCGGCGATTTTGCTTGCCACCATTGCTGGCATCGTCACCGCACTGATACTCCAAGCTGACGTGGTAACAAAGTTCGCGTTAGCTGCAAATCCAGAGACCACGAGCCCTATGCTCGAGGGGCTCTGGCGCACACTGTTTGCCGGATTTGAGGGCACGACATCAAATGATTCGCTCAATACCTTGATCAGCAAGGGCGGAATCGCCAGCATGCTCAACACCGTGTGGCTCATTGTGAGCGCCTTGGCTTTTGGTGGCGTACTTGAGCGAACAGGGATTTTGAAACAAATCCTGAATGCCGTATTGAAAGCAGTTAAATCGACTGGAGATTTGGTGCTGGCCACCGTAACGGGTGGATTCGTCACCAATATCTTAGCTGCCGACCAATTCCTCGGTATAGCACTTCCAGGGAGGCTCTTCGCTAGCACCTACGACGAGTTCAACTTAAGTAGAGAAAACTTGTCTAGGACGCTAGAAGATTCGGCGACCATGACCTCGGCGCTGATTCCCTGGAACACCTGTGGGGCATACATGGCAGCGACGCTCGGGGTTGCAACCTTCGACTATGCGCCCTACGCAATTTTTAATATTGCCTGCCCACTGATTGCGATTGCCTTTGGTTACTTGCTGATAAAACAGAAGCCCGCAATGGTTCAACCCAGATGACATGGGATTACGAGACTCCCTTTATTCATAAAGTAAAGGTGTTACCCGTCCACATTGACGCGCTAGACCACACAAACAACACCCAATACGTGAACTGGTGTAACGAGGCAGCGTGGGCGCATACCACCGAGCTGGGTGTGGGCGCAGAAGCCTATAAGGCGCTCGATCGAGCAATGGCGCTGACACACGCTGAGTATCACTATTTACAAGCCACCCGCCTTGGCGAGGAGCTCGAGGTTGGAACATGGATTACATCGTGGGAGCGACGCATGTTTATGGAGCGGCGCATGCAAATCAAATCGACACTCACGGGCGAGACAGTTTTGCGTGCTCGTCTACAATTCGTGTGTATAGAGATTTCATCGGGCAAACCAAAACGACCACCTCAGGCATTCATCGACGGTTACAGCCCTGCACTCGTTGGCTAAGCACGATCCCAGCTGAACGACATAACCTCAGAGATTGAGGATTGCTCCAACATCAACATCAGCAAGCGGTCAAAACCCAAGGCCACCCCCGAGCAGTCAGGTAACCCTGCCTCCAAAGCGCTCAATAATCTTAGATCTGGCGAAAGCTGTTCTTGTCCGCGTAAGTCTCTTTTCGCGTTATCGTCAGCAAACCGATCAGCCAGGACATCGGCTTGAGCCTCCTCCCAATACCCGTTAGCCAATTCTACCCCGCCATAAAAAGCCTCGAATCTCGCGGCAACTGTGCTTTCTCCCCTCGGTATTAACCGGGATAAGGCAGCTTGTTCGGGAAGGAAGTCGGTGATGAAAACTAAACCCCAATCAGCGATACGAGGCTCAATACTGTGGGTCATCAGCAAATCGAGGTAGTCGAGGCGAGAGAGCGAGACATCAATGGAAATACCTACTTGCTGAGCTTTTCTGCTAAGTGCCTCGCTCGACGCGGTGAAGACATCGATGTTTAACATCTCTAGGAAAAGCGCCGCGTATGACCACACCTGCCAAGTGCTAACGGGTAAGACCGTCGTGAGTAGTTCCGCCACTTCACGAATAAGTTCGTAGTGACGATAGTCCGTCCGATACCACTCCAGCAGCGTGAACTCTGGGTTGTGGCGACTGCCATTTTCACTGCGACGGAAGGCTTTCCCAAGCTGGTAAATATCTCCAACACCCGATGCAAGGAGGCGTTTCATTGCGTATTCGGGCGAGCTTTGCAAATACCGTATGTCATTATCCGCGGAGACCGAGAACAGCTCGATATTCGGATCCGTAACGCCAAAGTGGGAGAGAAGCGGTGTGTCGACTTCCAAAACACCACGCTCGGAGAAAAACTCTCGGGTAATAGTCAGTAACTGCGCGCGAGCTCGGAGCGCCTCAACGCTTGCGCTTGGCAGCCAATCTGGCATAGAAATGGCCCAGCTATTACTTCAGGATTTGCTGGCCCGACTTACGTACTCACCGCTCCGGGTATCAACTCGAATAATTTCACCCTCGGAGAGGAACAGCGGAACGCGAACAACAGCGCCAGTGCTCAAGGTGGCAGGCTTGCTCCCTCCCTGTGCTGTGTCGCCCTTGAGACCGGGGTCGGTTTCGGTGATTTCTAACTCGATGAAATTGGGAGGCGTTACTGCTAATGGGGCGCCATTAAACAGTGTGACCTCATACTTTTCCTGCTCTTTGAGCCATTTTTCCGCATCGTCTACCGCTGCGCGATCAGCGGAGTGCTGCTCGAAGGTATTAGGATCCATGAAGTACCAAAACTCACCATCGGTGTAGGAGTACTCTAGAACAATATCCATAACATCTGCACCTTCAAGCGAGTCACCCGACTTGAAGGTCTTCTCCAGAACACGGCCAGATCGCAAGTTTCGCAGCTTCACACGGTTAAATGCCTGACCTTTTCCTGGTTTTACATATTCATTTTCTAGAATCGAACAAGGCTCGTTTTCGAGCATAACTTTGAGGCCTGATTTGAATTCGTTGGTTGAGAAATTAGGCATGCATACGGACCCTGCAAATTTGTGAAGGCACGATCATACCAAAGTAGCCGTCTCGCGAGCGAGCACCTCCACAAAAGAACCTTTCATTCTATTTCGCGATGCACCAAAGAGCGCTCAAAGAAACGCGCAAATTAGCAGAGGACACTTCCCCAAACGGTCAGCCAAAAAGGTGTCTTCACTAAACACACTCTCACACTCACCGTCCTTTGATTTAGCCCGATACACCCGTCTAACAGCGATTCGGATAATTGACCATCAGGTTGGGTCATTAGCCCATTAGATACAGCGCGCCATCGAGCCCCACATGACTGAGCTGATACCTCGCCTGCTCGCGAACCACTGGCTTGGCTCTAAATGCCACACCGATACCTGCCGTTTCGAGCATTTTTAAGTCATTCGCTCCGTCACCAACCGCCATAGTCTGCGACAACTTGATTGACATACTGTCTGCAATTGCTATCAGTCTCGCGCGCTTCTCATCGGCATTTACGATTGGAGGCACCACACGTCCTGTGAGTTTGTTGTCTCTAATTTCAAGCGTATTAGCCACGTAATCGTCCATGTTTAGCGCGCTAACAACGCTTTCAGCAAAAACGTCAAAGCCACCCGAGAGAATAACGGTTCTGACGCCGCGGGCACGCAGGGTGAGCATCAACTCATGCGCCCCGTCGCTCAGTGGCAACGTCGCGGCTATGTCCTGAGCCACGCGCGCATCTAGCCCTCGAAGCAGCGCTAAGCGCTCGGTAAAGGACTCATTGAAATCGAGCTCACCACGCATAGCGCGCTCGGTGATTTCGATAACACGATCACCCACGCCTGCCTGTTTAGCCAACTCATCGATGACCTCGCATTGAATCAGCGTAGAGTCCATATCAAAAACCGCGAGCTTGGTATCGGCTGCGCGCACTTCTTCGCTCTGCAGGTTGGCATCGACGCCATCCTCGAGCCCACTGATAACCACATCTTTTGGGTCGAGTTGTTCCGTATTCCCCGTGAGAATCATTCGCTGTGCAGATCGATGATCCTCTAGGGTCTTTGGTACAGGCAGGTTTATCGTCTCAACGACGTCAACTCCCCTGTCTGCGAGCAGACCGATTATAGAGTTCAGTGGCGGCATCACCGCCGACTTAGCCAAAATAATGAGATGCATCGATGTCACAGTACGCTCAATTCAAAGTGAGCATGATAACCTCATACACCAGTAAAACTGGGAAATGCCGGTCAATAATTCATAGGCTGAGAGGTTACAAAAACGTGAGATTCTGGGATCGGCTCGATTTTGGTGAACGCGCTGGGTTTGTTGCCGCAGTTGCCGTCATCGCCGCCACGCAGATCGTCCTAACTCTCTCACTCATCTCACAAGAAAACAGCAATGATAACGAGCGCGCAGCCTACGCGAGAGTCATACTAAACTCAGTTGCGTCGAGAACGTCAGGACTCATTGCCGCCGGAGACTTACTTACAGTATCCAGCGAGCTCAATCGACTCGTGGCAAGTGATCTCGTCGCAGCCGCAACTGTGACCGATGTAGACGGGGAACCCCTGGTGTCCGTAGGAACACCGGACGCTAGCGCGCAATACAAAGGGCAGTTAAAGATTGGGCCCGACCTCGCTGGAACCTTGTCTATTACATTGCATGCGCAGTCCACAGATGAAGCCCTGCGGTGGACTATCACGGGCCTTAGCCTTGTGATTGCCGCTTTTATCTTTGCCGCCACAACGTCACTCTACCGTGCGCATACGAATCGCCTTTGGTCTCTGGTGGCTAGGTTGTCACAACAAACGACGATAGAGCGCAAGGGAGACCCACTAGAAGCGCTTGATACTGCGCTGTCTGCATTGCCCTTAGATCTGATCGATACAACATTAGCCGGTGAGATTGATGACACAGCGATGCGCTCAATGGCAGTAGTCACACTTAGTCTCGATCACTTAACCCGGTACATCGATACGCTCGATGAGGTGAGCTTGGTCAGCTACGTCGCAACCCACGAAGCGTTGATGAAAGCCGTTTCCCAGATGCTTGGTGGCAACATTCAAACGAATAGACCGCAGAGTCTTTCCATGAGCTTCGAGGGTCAGTGGCGAGGTATGTCATCGCCGCTACGCGCCACAGTTTCAGCCGCGCTCCTGCAGCATTTACTCCCCATTGCAGAGCGTAGCCGTCGATTAAAATTCTCTGCAGGTATTGGCGTGAGTCACAGCGAGCTCAGCCACGGAGAACTGGAATCGGCTTATGCTGGCTTGTACATTCAAACCGCGTTCGACGAGGCGCACGCTTTGGCACAGCGCGCCGGTAATGCAATCAAGCTAGCGAGTTCGCTGAGCGATTTCAGCGACATCGCGACGCTTTTCGACACCATCGACACCGCGGATGGGGATTGCCAACTAGGCTCTCCAACCGAAGCTTTTTTACCGGAACTCGAAAAACAGAGCCGCCTATTGCAGCGACGACTGTTTCCAGACGTGGGTGATCAGGCGGATCTTCCTTTTTAGCCCGCAACCGGTATAGCGTAATAAGAGTTGGTCCAATTACTCGGCAATTACCAACCCACTGACTTTCTGGAACCCCTTAGGTAGCCGATTACCTCGGCGTCCGCGCTCACCACGGTAGTGCTCCAAATCAGACAGTCGCAGTTTAAGGTGCTGTCGTCCAGAGTTCACCTGAAGAATGTCGTCATCACCAAAGACCAGCAACCCCACAAGCAACTCTTCTCGCGCTTGAGCTCTTGCCGATGGAATTCCAATAATCTTGTTGCCTTTCCCTTTTGTGAGTTCTGGAAGGTCAGCTAATGGGTAAATCAATAAACGGCCTTCTGAGGTCGCTGCAGCGACCAGCAAATTCTGACGCTCGGGAACAATCACCGGCGGCATAACCTGAGCCCCCTTGGGGAGGCTGAGCACAGCTTTGCCAGCTTTGTTCTTGGTCACGAGGTCACCGAATTTAGCAACGAAACCATAGCCGGCATCGCTCGCAAGCAAGAATTTTTGATGCTCCGTACCAGTCATTAAGCCCTCGAAGGTCGCCCCCGAAGGTGGGGAGATTCTCCCGGTCAAGGGTTCTCCTTGTCCTCGCGCCGACGGTAGCTGGTGTGTCGCAAGCGAGTAGGCGCGACCCGTTGAGTCAAAGACAACCGTTGTCTGGTTACTCCGTCCTAGGGCGGAAAACTTAAAGGTATCCCCTGACTTATAACTCAGGGTCTCTGGATCGATATCATGACCTTTTGCCGCCCTGATCCAACCCTTTTCAGAAACAACCACAGTCATCGGATCTGCACTGGTCAACTCCAGCTCGGAGAAGGCTTTCGCATCCTCAACCTCAACAAGATGTGAGCGACGATCGTCCCCGTATTCGTGCGCAATATCGACAAGTTCGCTGCGAATAAGTTTGGTCATCAGGGCGTTACTGCCGAGGGTTTTTTGAAGGCTATCGCGCTCATCGCTCAGCTCGGACTGTTCACCTCGAATCTTCATCTCCTCAAGCTTGGCTAAATTGCGTAGCTTTAGATCGAGAATAGCGTCTGCTTGTATATCAGAGAGTGCAAAACGAGCCATAAGCTCAGCCTTAGGCTCGTCTTCCTCGCGAATGATTCGAATAACCTCATCGATATTGAGGTATGCAACTAAATAGCCCTCAAGAACATGCAGTCGCTTGAGCACTTTTTCGAGTCGATACTCCAAACGTCTGCGCACGGTCTGACGTCGGAATTTGACCCAATCACGCAACAGTTGATCAAGTGAGCGGACACCCGGGCGACCGTTCATTCCGATAAAATTGAGGTTCACACGGTACGAGCGCTCTAGGTCAGTGGTAGCAAATAAGTGACTCATCATCGCCTCGAGATCAACGCGGTTTGATCGAGGCACGATGACCAATCGAGTGGGGTGCTCATGGTCGGACTCATCGCGAAGGTCCGAGACCATAGGGAGCTTTTTCGCCTGCATTTGCGCGGCAATCTGCTCGAGTACTTTTGATCCGGAAACCTGATAGGGCAGTGCGTGGAGTACAACCGCACCATCTTCACGCTTCCAAGCGGCTCGCATCTTCACGCTTCCACGACCCGTGCGATAGATGTCTCGAATCTCTTCAGGGGGTGTAGTGATCTCGGCATCAGTAGGGAAATCTGGTGCCTGTATATGCCCGCACAGAGCGTCTACCGTAGCGTCTGGGTGATCAAGCAAGTGGATCGTGGCGTTCACCACTTCACGCAGGTTGTGCGGCGGAATGTCAGTGGCCATACCCACGGCAATCCCCGTCGTGCCATTTAGCAACAGGTTCGGTACCTGTGCTGGGAGAACAACCGGCTCATCCATAGTGCCATCGAAATTTGGCTGCCAATCGACGGTGCCCTGGCCAAGCTCAGCTAGCAACACGTCCGCATACTTGGTGAGTTTCGACTCGGTATAACGCATTGCGGCAAACGACTTGGGATCGTCCGCGCTGCCCCAATTCCCCTGACCGTCGATCAATGGATAGCGGTAAGAAAAATCCTGTGCCATCAATACCATTGCTTCATAGGCAGCACTGTCGCCGTGTGGATGGAATTTACCAATCACGTCCCCAACAGTTCGTGCTGATTTCTTGTACTTGGCTGAAGACTTGAGGCCCAATTCGCTCATGGCATAGACGATTCGTCTCTGCACGGGCTTGAGGCCGTCACCGACGTGCGGTAGTGCGCGATCAAGAATCACATACATTGAATAATCGAGATACGCCTTTTCGGCATACTCTTTCAGCGAGAGTGTTTCCGTTGCTTGTGGTGTGTTGAACATATCGGACATAGACTAACTACAACCTTCGTAAACAAAGCGATCGAAATTTAAAAGCGTGGGGCGAGGTTCATGATAGCCTTCGCAACGCCAAATTATCTCATAGTAGCGCGATTAAGATGGAAGAAATTACTTGGCGATGGCGCCATTTCGATACGATGCAGGCAGCGGCATGGCACGAAATTTTGGTTCTGCGAGCCGATATCTTTGTGGTTGAACAGGAGTGCCCCTACCAAGATCCCGACCACAAAGATCCAAATTGCTGGCACCTCACAGGTCATATCGGTGATGAGGTCGTCGCGACCCTGCGTGTTGTCCCACCCGGTGTAAGCTACGAAGAGTGCTCTATCGGCCGTGTTTCAATCTCAAGGAGACTAAGAGGTCAGCGCGTGGGCGTGGAGTTGATGAAACTAGGAATGGCGTTCTGTTCATCCAAGTGGGATTCAGATATCCGCATCAGCGGACAGGCCTACCTCCAGGGCTTTTACGAAGCACTTGGCTTTGTCGTCGTGCGCGGGCCTTACATGGAAGACGACATTCCGCACTATGAAATGCTGTGGAGCGGCGGTTAAGCCGCTCTGGATGCGCGCTTACGCTCGTGCTCTAAAAGCAGCTTCTTGCGAAGGCGAATGCTGTTCGGCGTTACCTCTACAAGCTCGTCGGCGTCGATAAATTCGAGCGCCTGCTCCAGGGTGTGAAGTACAGGCGGCGTAAGAATCAATGCCTCATCCGTGCCCGATGCTCGGACGTTTGTCAGCTGCTTTGCCTTGGTCGGGTTAACAACAAGGTCATTACTGCGGCTGTGTAAGCCAACTATCTGGCCCTCATAAACCTCAACGTTTGCCTCGATAAATAATCGGCCACGGTCCTGCAGGCTGTAGAGCGCATAAGCAAGTGTTTTACCTTTGACCATAGAGACCAAAACACCATTATTGCGCTGTGCCAGCTCGGCTTTACTTACGGGTCCGTAATGATCGAATACATGAGTCATTATCCCGCTGCCAGAGGTCAGCGTCATGAACATTGAACGGAAACCAATAAGCCCACGTGCTGGCACGATGAATTCGAGTCGCACACGGCCGCTCGTATCCTGCACCATATTCTTCATTTCCGCACGACGCTGCCCTAGCTCCTCCATAACACCACCTTGGTGCTCAGATTCGCAGTCAATTACGAGTTGTTCATAGGGCTCACAGAGCTCACCGTCGATCTCCTTCTGAATGACCTCTGGTCGCGAAACACCGAGCTCAAAGCCCTCGCGACGCATACTCTCGATGAGCACTGACAAGTGCAACTCACCACGGCCCGACACAACGAATTTGTCGGGACTGTCGCCCTGCTCAACACGCAGTGCCACATTGTGAATTAGCTCACGATCTAATCGCTCTCTGATATTCCGCGACGTAACGTACTTACCTTCGAGGCCAGCAAAGGGAGAGTCATTTACTTGGAAGGTCATGCTCACTGTGGGTTCGTCAACCGAGAGTGGCGGCAACGCGTCGCTGGCAGCCGGGTCACAAAGCGTGTCAGAAATATTGAGCGCATCGATGCCGGTCACGCAGACAATGTCGCCCGCTTCTGCGATTTCGACCTCAACACGCTCCAAACCGTGATAGCCCATCACTTGCAAGATTTTACCATTGCGGGAGGAGGCGTCGCGATCAACAACTGAAACCTGCGTATTTGGCGTTAGCTTCCCGCGAGTGATTCGACCCACACCGATCACGCCGACATAGCTGTTGTAGTCCAATGCGGATATCTGCATTTGGAAAGGGCCGTCAGAATTTACAGCTGGCGCCGATACGTGATCCACAATCATGTTGAACAGCGGCTCCATGTCATCCGACATATTGTCCGGATCATCACCGGCAATGCCATTCAATGCCGAGGCGTACATAATAGGGAAGTCAAGCTGCTCGTCAGTCGCCCCCAAAGCGTCAAACAGATCAAACACCTGATCAATTACCCAGTCTGGACGCGCCCCTGGACGATCAATTTTGTTAACCACGACGATGGGGTTTAACCCGCGCTCGAACGCTTTGGATGTCACAAATCGTGTCTGCGGCATCGGCCCATCAACGGCGTCAACAATGAGCAACACACTGTCTACCATCGACAAGACGCGCTCGACCTCACCACCAAAATCGGCGTGCCCTGGGGTATCTACAATATTGATTCGGTAATCGTTCCAACGAATCGCTGTATTCTTCGCGAGAATTGTGATCCCTCGCTCCCGCTCTTGGTCGTTTGAATCCATGATGCGCTCAGCACCCTGGCTTTTTCGATCGAGTGTCCCCGACTGTTGAAGCAAACAATCAACCAGGGTGGTTTTACCGTGGTCTACGTGTGCGATGATCGCTATATTTCGAAGATTCTCAATCACAAGGACATTCTCTATCGTTGGGGTTTGGGGCGCTGGGATCTCGGGCGGGCGCGACTGTACCACAAGCGGCGCAAGTGGAGATCGTGAAAAAGCCCCTATCACAGCGATTCTTTACCGCTAAAAAAATAAAACACCACTCACCTTTAGTGCGCGCAGCTCAGGCGCATGGGGCTTAAACATTCACCCTAGAACGCACCAAAATATTGCACCTAAAAGGTGCAATATCGCGCCGATTGCACCAAAAAAAAGCGTCAAATTAACTTCCAAAGACGCCGATATTTCATAAAAATCAATAAAAACAATAGTTTACTTAAATCTATTTTTACATCGAGAAGTGGCACAAGCTTTGCTAATATGTCACAAGAAAGTGCATAAGCCTGTGGGTTACGCACACTCAAACCGATTAGATCGGGTACTACAGTCCTTAGGAGGCATCCATGTCAGAGCGCACGCTCAATTTGATAAAAGACAACGATATTCGCTGGGTAGATCTGCGCTTTACCGACACGCGCGGAAAAGAGCAGCACGTCAGCATCCCTGCAAGCTACGTCGACGAAGATTTCTTCGAAGATGGCAAGATGTTCGATGGATCATCGATCGCAGGCTGGAAGGGCATCAATGAATCAGACATGATCCTCATGCCAGACGACAGCACATCTGTTATTGACCCTTTCACGGATGACGCGACGGTCATCTTGCGCTGTGACGTTGTCGAGCCCTCGACAATGCAGGGTTACGAGCGCGATCCACGCAGTGTGGCGAAGCGTGCTGAAGCGTACCTCGCATCAACCGGTTTGGGTGACACCGCATTCTTCGGCCCAGAGCCCGAATTCTTTGTCTTTGACGACGTCAAGTACAAGGTCGAAATGCAAGGCGCAAGCTATGAAATTAACTCAGAAGAAGCGGCTTGGGCATCAAACGAGAGCTTCGAAGAGGGCAACACGGGGCACCGTCCAGGTGTTAAAGGCGGCTATTTTCCTGTGCCACCTGTCGACTCCCTGCATGATATCCGCGCAGCAATGTGCTCAGCAATGGAGCAAATGGGTTTAGACGTTGAAGTACACCACCACGAGGTTGGCACTGCTGGCCAGTGTGAAATCGGCGTTCGGTTCAACACACTGGTCAGCAAGGCTGACGAGGTGCAGATCCTGAAGTACTGCGTACACAACGTTGCTCACGCTTATGGAAAGACCGCGACCTTCATGCCAAAGCCACTGGTTGGCGATAACGGTTCGGGTATGCACGTGCACCAGAGCGTTTCAAAAGATGGTGTGAACACGTTTGCAGGTGACGAGTACGCAGGCCTATCGGAGACCGCGCTCTACTACATTGGCGGTATTATCAAGCATGCTCGCGCGATTAACGCTTTCGCTAACGCGTCGACAAACAGCTATAAGCGACTTGTCCCAGGCTTTGAAGCACCTGTCATGCTTGCATACTCAGCACGTAACCGCTCTGCTTCGATCCGAATTCCTTACGAGCCCTCGCCCAAGGGTAAGCGTATTGAGGTGCGTTTCGGCGATCCAACTGCAAACCCTTACCTTTGTTTTGCGGCAATGCTGATGGCGGGTATCGATGGCATCCAGAACAAGATTCACCCCGGAGATGCGGCTGATAAGGATCTTTATGACTTGCCTCCAGAGGAAGCGGCCGAGATTCCTACGGTTGCGTCAACCCTCGAAATGGCGCTAGCAGCCCTCGATTCTGATCGTGACTTCTTGACGGCCGGTGGTGTCTTCACCAATGACATGATCGATGGTTACATTGCGCTAAAGAACGAAGAGGTTGAGCGATTGAACATGACGACTCACCCCGTAGAGTTCGATATGTACTACTCAGTCTGACGACACAACAGAGAAAGCCCGCAATCCATCGCGGGCTTTTTTTTGCTCTAGATTTCGATCAATCGCGTAGCAAGCGCACCAGCGTAGTGCAAAAATGAGCTAAGGAAGGTCTAAGTGAAAAAATACATTTGCGCTCTGGCTCTGACACTTCTTTCATTAGTGGGACCAGCTAACGCTGAAATATACAAGTTCGTTGATGCCAATGGCGTGGTGACTTTCAGCGACAAACCACCGGAGGGCGCACAGGAGACATTCGAACCGATTCCATCGCCTGCGCAGATCAACAGTATGCAGTCTCTGCCGATTGCGCCTCCTGAACCGCTTGCGTCCATTGAAGAAAAAGAGAGGGACGGTGATGAGGCGGAGAGAAAGATCAGCATCTTAAGCCCCGCAGATAACTCGACAATTCCCATGGGTGCGGGCATTTTCGACGTCTTAGTAAACGCTGAGCCCGCATTGATAGAAGGTGAATCTTTAGAGCTTTATCTTGACGGCGTACAAGTGGGTGAAGGTCAAACAGCGCCGAAGTGGACACTGACTTATGTGATACGTGGGGCACACAAAATACAAGTAAAGTGGCGGGCAGAGGATGGTTCTCTCCTCGCGGTTTCTGACCCTGTCACCGTATTTGTTTTGAGACCCTCCATCCTATGAGGCTGTCCATGTCGTCTGGCACTGAAAAATGTTGATTCAAATGAGCTTTGTGTTCCAGTACCTCAGAACTACGAGCTCGTCAGTCGTGGGCTTTGCCAGGTGAACATGACAGCGAGCTTTGACCTAGACTCCCTTACAACCTGTGTCGTTCTTATCGACCAGTATGGTGCTGTCGACTCGCTAAATCAGGCGGCTCAAGTTTTGCTGGAAACCTCGGCTCTCCGCGCAGTCGGGCAGCCGTTTGATGAGCTCGCCAGCCCGTCAACTGATGCAGAAACCCATTGGCATGAAACGCTCGAAAGCGTAGTAAGTACTCGCCTACCTGCTGTCAGCCGAGATCTAAAACTAAGTCTAAAAACAGGGCGCGATATAACGGTTGATGTAGTTATCACACCGCTCAACTATGACCTTGACTCGCGCATCCTCCTGGAGATCTCTGCACTCGATCGTGCGCGCGCCATCAGCGAAACCGAGAATTTACGCGAAGCCCAAAGCCGACTTCACGACGTCGTTAAAGGGCTCGCCCACGAAGTGAAGAACCCTCTCGGTGGAATACGAGGTGCTGCACAACTCTTGGCGAGAAAGTTTCCTAATGACGAGCTCGACGAGTACGCAAACATCATCATCTCTGAAGTCGACCGTCTTCACGCATTGGTAGATCGCCTGTTGGGACCGAGAGAATCGCTCGACAGGCAACCCATGAATATTCATGAAGTTACCGAGCGTGTGCGTCATCTGATAGAAGCTGAAGCAGGCAAGAATATCAGCGTGATTCGCGATTACGATCCCAGCCTGCCCGAGTTCAACGCAGATGCGAACCAACTTACGCAAGCGGTACTCAATATTACACGGAATGCCTGGGAGGCCTCACCTCACGACTGTGCAGTCACTCTCAGGACAAGAAGCAAGCGCCAATACACACTCAATGGCAAACGCCACAAGTTGGTCTGCGCCCTTGAGATCATAGATGAAGGCCCAGGGATTCCAGAGGATCTTATGGCCTCAATATTTTTACCGCTGGTGACCTCGAGACCCGAGGGTAGCGGTCTGGGACTGTCGCTTTCACAGATGATTCTGACGCGACATGGCGGCGTCATTCAGGCTAGCAGCCAACCGGGAAATACGTGTTTCACACTACTTCTGCCAATGGATAACTCGTAATGACAGGTAAAAATCAAATTTGGGTGGTAGATGACGATAACTCCATTCGCTGGGTCATAGAAAAAGCGCTCAGCGGCGAGGGCATCGCATGTAAAACTTTTGAAAACGCATATCAGCTAATCGAGGCTCTCGAGCACGAATCGCCTAAAGCGATTATCAGCGACATCCGAATGCCCGGTATGGACGGCCTTACGTTATTGCGTGAGCTCAAAGTGATGGCACCCAATACCCCTGTCATCATCACTACTGCGCACTCGGACTTAGATAGCGCGGTCACCTCCTACGAGTCCGGTGCCTTTGAATATCTACCAAAGCCCTTTGATATTGATGAGATGATCGAGGTCGCCTCGAGAGCATTAGAATACACGCAAAAGGATGCCACTAACGACCCAGTAGATCCCAACAGCAGCAAAGAAATCATTGGGAATGCGCCTGCAATGCAAGAGGTCTTTCGAGCAATCGGTCGTCTGTCCCAGAGCGCAATAACGGTCCTCATAAGCGGGCAATCAGGGTCGGGCAAAGAGCTGGTAGCGCGTGCGCTTCATCAACACAGCCCTAGAGCAAAAGCACCTTTCGTAGCGCTCAATATGGCTGCAATTCCTAAGGACCTTATGGAATCTGAACTCTTTGGTCATGAAAAAGGCGCGTTCACAGGTGCTGCTGGTCGACGCGAGGGACGATTTGAGCAGGCTAACGGGGGCACTCTATTCCTAGACGAAATCGGTGACATGCCCCACGAAACCCAAACGCGACTGCTTCGAGTGCTGGCTGAGGGAGAGTTCTTCCGTGTCGGTGGAGCTACAGCAATCAAGACAGATGTCCGAGTTATCGCGGCAACGCATCAGGACCTAAGGGCACTTGTTGCCGAGGGCTCGTTCCGAGAAGACTTGTATCACCGGCTCAACGTCATAGGCATAAACGTGCCCAGACTCGCTGAGCGGAGAGAAGATATCCCGCTTTTGCTGAATCACTTTTTAGCGAAAGCCGCATCTGAATTGGGCGTGCCCACCAAAGAGCTATCGACTCAAGTGAGAGACTACCTAAGTGCACTCGATTGGCCGGGCAATGTCCGCCAACTCGAGAACACCTCCCGCTGGCTCACTGTGATGGGCGCGGGCAACACCATTTTAATGAGCGACCTGCCGCCCGAATTGGTGTCCGAACAAAACCAAAGCCGCCAACCCGATGGATCTTGGGAGAAACAGCTCTCCGATTGGGTACGGGCAAAACTACTGGCCGGAGAAACAAATGTGCTCAAGCACGCAATGCCTCAGATCGAATCGATCATGATGAGTGCGGCGCTCGAGCACACCGCTGGCAAGAAAGCAGAAGCGGCTGAGCTTCTCGGCTGGGGTCGAAACACCCTCACACGGAAGCTCAGTCAACTTGCTTAATGAGTCGCGCCGTCAACGGGTTGATCGCCACCCTGTGCTGCCTGCTGTGCCATTGCTTGGGCATATAACGCGTCAAAATTGACGGGTGCGAGCATCAATGCGGGGAAGCCGCCTTTGACAACGATATTGTCGATTGCTTCACGCGCGTAAGGAAACAGAATATTGGGCGCTACGGTTGCGAGAATCTGCTTCAGAGGCTCAGCTTCGATGCCCGACGCAAAGAAGACGCCCGCCTGCTGAACTTCAACCAAAAACGCATTCTTCTCTTCGATTTTCGCTGTCACAGTAATCGACAGCACCACCTCGTGGTTACCATTATCGTCAGCCTTTGAAGAGCGCGTGTTCAAATCAACATTAACGCTTGGCTGCCAATTCTGACGGAAAATATCAGGCGTCGCCGGTGACTCGAACGAGATATCTTTGGTGTACATGCGCTGCATCGTGAATTGCTGCTGTACTTGGTCTTCCTGCGCTGCACCTGCAGCTTTCTCTTCCGCCATTGCGGTTTCTCCTATGTTCGACGTTTATTACGCTTCTGTCTGAAGCAGGGAATCTAATCGTTGTTGTCGCTCGAGGCTATACAATTCATCGCAGCCGCCGACGTGCTGATCGCCAATCCATATTTGAGGAACGCTCGTTCCCCCTGCCATGGCTGCCATCTTCGCTCGCAGCGGCGCATCACCATCAACAGGTATTTCGTTAAAGGCAACGCCCTTGCTATTCAATAGCCGTTTCGCACTGATACAAAATGGGCACCATTGGGTTGTGTAAATCGTTACTGGCTTCACTTATTTGTCACCGGCAGTCGCTGCTCGTCCCAGTTCATCATGCCACCGGCCATACGGTGTGCTTGGGAGAATCCATCGGCCCTGAGCTGCTTGACGGCTGCGCTCGCGCTGGTGCCCATACGACAAACAACGATCACAGGCTTATCTCTATAGTTCTCGATCTCACCTAAACGCCCGGGTAAATTTGCCGAGGGGATGTTTACTGCTTCTGGAATATGGGCGCGCTTGTACTCTTTCGCGTCTCTGACATCCAGAAATACGCCGCCTTCTCTGTTGGTAAGGTTGATAGCCTGCTGCGGACTCAGTGCCGGTCCAGCTTTGCGCGACTCGGTGAATAACAGCAAGTTCAAGCTTAAAAGAAGCGCAAACACCAATACCCACTGCTCGGAGATAAAAATCAGGAAATGGCTAAAAGACACGGGTGCTCTCTGGCCTCGCAAGGCGTTTAAAACGCGGGAGTATACGTGCTTCACACCACGCTCTCCAGTGGCACTATCACCATGCGACAAACACGCGCCAGATATGGAACAAGGGTGATCTTTCGCCGCTATGACTGCTAAAATCTTCTTCTCGGTAAGAGGAATCCTTATGCCCCCCATGAGCCCCGTTGCTTCACCCACAGTCTTGGTCATTCTCGATGGTTTCGGATATCGAGAAGCAAGCGAGAACAACGCTATTTTCCATGCCAAAACACCCACCTTTGATCGGTTGTGGCGGGAAGGGGAGTCAACATTAGTATCAGGCTCTGGCTTAGATGTAGGACTACCGCACGGCCAGATGGGCAACTCTGAAGTCGGTCACATGAGCCTGGGATCGGGTCGCGTTATTTATCAGAGCATCACGCGCATCGACAAAGCCATTAATGACGGTGAGTTCGAAAACAACAAAGCCTATTGCGATGCGATCGATGAGGCGATTGCCGCCCGTGGCGCAGTGCACTTGTTTGGTTTGCTCTCTGACGGCGGTGTTCACAGCCACGAGAACCATATTTTTGCTGCTGCACGCCTAGCACGAGCGCGAGGCGCTAAGGCTATTTACCTGCACGCATTTCTAGACGGCAGAGACACCCCGCCACGCAGTGCCCAGACATCGCTGAAGCGGGCCGAGGCAGAGCTGGGCGCACTAGAGGTAGCCCGAATCGCAACCGTACAGGGTCGCTACTTTGCAATGGACCGAGATAAGCGGTGGGATCGAATCGAATCGGCAACTAAGCTATTGGTCGAAGGCGAGGCCGCGTTTAGCTTCGACTCAGCACTTGAAGCGCTTAGCGCCGCCTATGATCGTAAGGAAAATGATGAGTTTGTCGCGCCATCGCGCATTGGCGCAGCTGTACCAATAGCCGATGGCGATGCCGTTCTGTTTATGAACTTCAGGGCAGACCGTGCACGACAGTTAACACAAGCCTTAACGGATCCCTCATTCGGCGAGTTCTCCTGCCGCCAGCCTACAACTTCCTTTGTTGCGACAACCGAATATTACGAGGGCTTGAATGCACGCGTTGCCTTCTCACCCGATGTCGTTCGCGACACCCTTGGTGAGGTCATCGCAAACAACCGAATGAAGCAAGTTCGTATTGCTGAAACCGAAAAATACGCCCACGTAACCTTTTTCTTCAGCGGCGGGCGCGAGGCTCTGTTCGATGGTGAGGACCGGGTACTTATCCCTTCGCCCGATGTTGCCACTTACGACTTACAGCCGGAGATGTCAGCGGTTGACGTCACTGACGCCGTTATCAGCAGCATAGAAAATAAGTCACACGCGCTCGTCATAGTGAACTTTGCCAACGGTGACATGGTGGGCCACACAGGAAACTTCGACGCGGCAGTCAAAGCCGTTGAAACGCTCGATAGCTGCATCGCCAAGCTAGAGAAAGCCATCTTGGCTGTAGGTGGACAAGCGCTTATCACCGCCGACCACGGAAACTGCGAGCAGATGCATGATCACGATACTGAGCAACCACACACTCAACACACAACGGAACCGGTTCCGCTATTCTACATCGGAGGCCAGCAACGGCGCTTTAGAGAGGCGCCCGGCATTCTTGCAGATATTGCGCCGACGGTGCTGGATATAATGAACCTTCCGAAGCCGCTTGCTATGACCGGTGAGTCACTGCTTGAAGCTGACTCCTAAGGCGCGTTGATACCCCGCATGTCTGTCCACATGCCATTTAAGATGTCACTTCACCTGCCACCAAAGATGTCACGCCACACCTGTCTGCACACACCCCTACGCATTTGCGCAATCGTTGTTGGACTCTTTGCAAGTACTGAGCTCAATATCGCGGTCGCACAATCCGCAGGTAGACAGCCCATGTCCGAGCCGGCGACGGTAGAAGAAGCCAAAGCAGAAATCGAACGGGTCAATCAGGCTATTGCTGCGCTCGAGGGCATGGTCGTATCGAGATCAAACGAGCGCACTGAACTTCAAGACGCGCTTCGCAGGACCGACACAGCGATTTCGGCAGCTAATCAGTCGATTGACAAAAGTCGCCGGAGTATCGAAACGCTGAGTCGATCTATAAACAACTTGGAAGCCGAGGCGGTAACACTGAACCGCAACATTAGCGCGCGCCAATCGCAATTGGAAAAGGCTCTAGGCGCCTTTTCTATTTTGCGACAAGGCGGCGACTTAAAGATTTTGTTCGGCGACAGCAGTGCACACGAAACCGAGCGCCATCGGGCTTACTTCGACATCTTAATGAGCGAACAACTGGCTGAAATAGAGGCGTTTAAATCTGCTGTAAGCGCGCTGGATGCGAATCAAAAGGCACAAAGAACAAATCGACTTGATCAAGAAAAGACGAGAAAGCACCTCGAGGCACAACGAGGCGAACTATTAATGCAGAGGGCAAATCAGCGCACTATCATCGCTGAGCTCACGGCTTTGCTGAAGCGCGATGGCCAGCAAATCGAAGCGCTAAGAGAAGACTCAGCACGTCTAAACACGCTTCTTAGCGAGTTGACTCGCCGCATTGCCGACCTCAATTTACTCGGTGACTTCGAAGACTTCGCGTCCCAGGCAGGTAAACTAAGCTCACCCATAAAGAGTATTAGCAGTACAAGCTTTGGCCAGAAGCGAGACCGAGGAGACCTACGGTGGCAGGGTTGGCTAATGCCAGCCAACCGCGGAACCGCGGTCCGCGCGATACATTTTGGTCGCGTTATTTACGCAGATTGGCTCCGAGGTCAGGGTTTGCTTACTATCATCGATCATGGCAACGGATGGATGAGCCTCTACGGTCGAAATGAGAGCCTTTTGAAGACGACCGGGGAATGGGTGACACCAGGCGAAGAAATTGCGCGGGTGGGCTCAAGTGGCGGCGCCACCAATCCTGCACTTTATTTTGAGATACGCTCAGACGGCGTTCCGGTTGATCCAGCTAAATGGGTTCGGGCGAAAAGGTAAAACAAAAATGGTCATAACTCCTGAAACACAGCGCTCGCGCTCGCACATTTTTATTACTGCGCTTACAAAAGTTTTCTCAGTAGCTCTCTTAACAATTCTCTCGCTTTGTGCCGTTAGCGTCGCATGGAGTCAGCCCCCCCAGCAGACCAAGGAGGCAGACCCTGTTGTGGTGCCTCCGCGAGACAAAAACGAGCCGCTCCCTCCGTCGGGTGAAGCTCAGCAAGCCGATACTAAGGTTGAGGCAGTAAGCACTTCATTCGAAGAACTACAGCTCTTTGCTGATACCTTTGACGCCATTCGACGAGGGTATGTCGAGGAAGTGACTGACGCCGAACTCTTTGAGATGGCCGTAAAAGGCATGTTGACCAGCCTTGATCCTCATTCCGCGTATTTGACCGATGACGGTTACAGCAACCTGCAAGAATCAACTGAGGGGCAGTTTACCGGCCTAGGAATTGAAATTGGTTACCGCGGTGGTTTTATTTCCATCGTCACACCGATCGATGGCTCACCCGCTGAAACCGCGGGACTTCAGGCTGGCGACGTTATTTTAAAAATCGACGGCACATCGACACAGGGCATGTCGACAAACGAGTCATCGACCTATATGCGCGGACCCGAGGGCACAACAGTCACTTTAGAAATAGGCCGCGCTGGCGAGAGCCAGCCGTTCGACGTTGTGGTTACGCGAGGGGTCATCGATGTGCCTAGCGTTCGGTCAAGGGAAATCGATCCGGGCTACTGGCTTATTCGTGTATCCCGTTTCCAGCGAGACTCCGGAAAAGAAGTCACGGGCGCACTAAATGATGCGCTTGCCAAGGGTCCGGTTAACGGCGTTGTGCTCGACGTAAGAAACAACCCTGGCGGTGTGCTCAACGCTAGCGTTGAAATGGCTAGCAACTTCTTAGACGGCGGTCTTGTTGTCTATACCCAAGGGCGACACCCCGACTCAAAGACAATTTTAGAGGCAGAGCAGGGCGAATTGTTGCCGGGCGTTCCTGTTGTAGTGATGGTGAATGGCGGCTCTGCCAGTGCATCCGAGATCATTGCCGGCGCGCTCCAAGACAGAGGCAGAGCGGTCATTATGGGCACCCGTAGCTTCGGTAAGGGTTCTGTTCAAACCGTATTGCCCGTATCGGAAACAAAAGCCCTTAAATTGACCACGTCGCTTTACTACACACCCAATGGACGATCTATCCAAGCCGACGGCATTGTGCCCGACGTGGTTGTTGAGCGCGCAAAGCTCACAAACCTTGAGCAAGGGCGGCGGCTACGCGAGGCCGATTTGAACCGTAGCCTAAAAAATGCCGCGGAAACGCAAGCCTCTGAGACCAAGGAAATGGCGAGTTTACGAGAAGACGACAACCAACTGTACGAGGCTTTTACGCTATTAAAAGGCATCAACATTTATAAAAGCATTGATGCGAAACGCTTACAGAGCAAGAACTCAGCCTCTGCAGTTTCAACCTACAGCACAGAAACCGTCGAGCAGACAGGAGACACAGAATAAGGTTTTAGCGAATTAGCGTCTGACGTGGATACCCGCTCTCGCTAAGTGATCTTTTGCCTCACCGACGGTATAGGTACCAAAGTGAAAGATGCTTGCCGCAAGCACAGCATCTGCACCACCTTCGATAAAGCCGTCCACCAAGTGGTCAAGATTGCCCACGCCACCCGACGCAATGACGGGAATATCAACTGCATCTGAGATGGCACGAGTAATCCCAAGATCGTAGCCGTCCTTAGTGCCGTCTCTATCCATACTGGTGAGTAAAATCTCTCCAGCACCAAATTCAGCCATTTTATCGGCCCACGCAACGGCTTCGAGACCAGTCTCCTTTCTACCTCCGTGGGTAAAAAGCTCGTAACGACCTGACCCATCTGCGAGGCCCTTAACATCCATAGCGACGACAATACACTGCGAGCCGAATCGGTCTGCGGCTTCTTTCACAAGCTCAGGATTAAAAATTGCCGCGGTGTTTATGCTGACCTTGTCGGCACCGGCGTTGAGTAAGGTTCGAATATCGCTGACAGCTCGTACCCCACCGCCGACCGTTAGTGGGATAAACACCTCTGAGGCAATCTGCTCGACAGTGCGATAGGTAGTATCTCGCTGCTCATGGCTAGCCGTTATATCGAGAAATGTAATCTCATCAGCTCCGGCGTCGTTATAGCGGCGCGCTATCTCGACTGGATCACCTGCGTCACGAATGCCGACGAAATTGACGCCCTTCACCACGCGCCCCTGGTCAACATCAAGACAGGGAATAATTCGTTTTGCGAGCGCCATTAGCCGCGTGTCATCCGGTCTGAAAGCGCCTGGGCTTCAGCTACGTTCAGCGTGCCCTCGTAAATAGCTCGCCCTGTGATCGCACCAATGATGCCGTTATGTGCGACCTCAGCTAAGCCGCGAATATCGCCGATGTTAGTCACACCACCTGAAGCGATGACCGGTAGCCCGCCTTCAACAGCAAGATTAACCGTGGCCGCGATATTAACACCCTGCATCATTCCATCGCGCTCAATATCCGTATAAACAATCGCCTCAACGCCCGCGTCACGAAACTCACGAGCCAAGTCGACTGCCTGTACCGTACTCGTCTCAGCCCAGCCATCCGTAGCGACAAAACCCGCTTTCGCATCGATACCGACGATAATGTGGCCGGGAAACCGCTCGCATGCCTCGCGCACGAATGCTGGGTTCTTCACTGCAGCGGTACCGATAATGACGTAGCTCACACCTGCGTTCAGATAGCTTTCAATGGTATTACAGTCCCTAATACCACCACCGATTTGAACCGGCAGGTCAGGCAAGGCTCGTGTAATTGCTTTCACAGCAGTCGCGTTCTTGGGGGTCCCGGCAAAAGCACCGTTGAGGTCGACCATATGTAGTCGACGCGCGCTCGCCTGTGCCCATTGCTCAGCCGTTGCGACAGGATCATCGGAAAAAACCGTGCTGTCATCCATGACGCCCTGGCGCAACCGAACGCATTGCCCATCTTTAAGATCTATTGCTGGAATGACTAACATGACCCGTCCCAATCAAGGAAATTCGATAACAGCTTTACGCCATTGTCGTGGCTCTTTTCGGGATGAAACTGGGTCGCAAATACATTCGCTTGAGCAACCGCGGCAGCCCCCTCTAAGCCATATTCAAAAGCACCTACTACCGAATCGCATTGGTTAGCAGGTACATAAAAGCTGTGAACGAAATAGAAATACGCATCGTCCTCAATTCCGTTCCACATTGGATGCGCTGATGTCTGTCTGACTCTATTCCAGCCCATATGAGGTACTTTCAACTTGGTCCCGGCAAGGTCTCGATGGTCTTGAGGAAATCGTGTTACCGGGCCCTGCAACCAATCGAGACAAGCAACGCCGCCATTCTCCTCAGATCGCGTCATAAGCGATTGCATACCAACACATATGCCAAGCACTGGCGTACCGACCTGAATCGCAGTCTTCAGCGTTTCATCGCAGCCCAATCGCTTGAACTCCCCAATGCAATCGCGAATAGCGCCTACACCGGGGAAAACTACTCGATCCGCATTTAATATGGCGTCTGGCTTATCCGTTACCAAGACGCGATCTGCACCGGCTTTGCACAGCGCACTTTCTACGGAATGAAGATTGCCCATGCCGTAATCGATAACGGCAACTGTTTTTGACATCGACTTACAAGACGCCTTTGGTCGATGGCATTGCCGAGGGCGCACGCTCGTCTGCAGAGACAGCCATTCTCAGCGCCCTGCCAAAGGCTTTGAACACAGTCTCGGCCTGGTGATGGCTGTTCTCGCCTTTAAGGTTGTCGATGTGCAGAGTGAGCTGCGCGTGATTGACCAGTCCGTGGAAAAACTCAGAAAACAGATCTACATCAAAGTCACCGACCGACGCGCGAGTGAACGGTACGTTGTAATGCAAGCTGGGGCGTCCAGAGAAATCGATCACAACGCGGGACAAGGCCTCGTCGAGCGGCACATACGCATGTCCGTATCGCAGAATGCCACGACGATCGCCAACAGCTTGCGCAAGGGCTTGGCCTAGGGTGATGCCAATATCCTCGACCGTGTGGTGTGCGTCGATATGTAAATCACCATTTGCTTTAATATTTAGGTCGACCATACCGTGCCGCGCGATCTGATCGAGCATGTGCTCAAGAAAGGGTAAACCCGTATCAAACTCTGCTTGACCGGTTCCATCGAGGCATACCGAGACAGTGATTTGGGTCTCCAATGTGTCACGAGACACCGTGGCTGAACGAGCTGTCGCTTGAGCGTTGTCCATCTATATTTCCTAAACTTGAGTCGACCGCACCTGAGAGGCGCTACACTAGGCGCCGAATTGTATAGCAAAGCGCTCGCCAGCTCATCTTATGCCTCAACTTCCTCCCTTTTCTGAGCGGCTCCTAGCCTGGTTCGATGAACACGGACGCAAAACCTTACCCTGGCAGCAAGATCGCACGCCCTATCGCGTGTGGGTGTCAGAGATCATGTTGCAGCAGACACAAGTCGCTACGGTAATCCCTTACTACGAGCGTTTCATGGAGAGATTTCCCAAAGTGGCCAATCTTGCGAGCGCACCCATCGACGATGTTCTCAGTCTTTGGACGGGGCTTGGCTATTACGCTCGCGCACGCAATTTACACAAAACTGCCTGCCTCGTCGTTGAGCAATATGGCGGAGAGTTTCCCGACTCGGTCGAGGGCTTGGAATCACTGCCGGGTATTGGCCGATCAACTGCGGGGGCCATTCTCACCCTAGGGCATGGTGGCTGGGCACCTATCTTGGACGGTAATGTTAAACGAGTATTGGCGCGTTATCGTGCAATCGAGGGCTGGCCTGGGCGCAACGAGGTACTCAAGGCCCTCTGGAAAGCCTCTGAGGAAGTAACACCACGAGAGCGCACCGCCGATTATACCCAAGGCATCATGGACCTAGGCGCAACGCTGTGCACCAAATCAAAACCTGAGTGTTTGTTCTGCCCGATGACTGAGGATTGCGCTGCGAGAATTTCGGGGACCCAGTCTGCCTTCCCGGGAAAAAAACCGAAGAAAAAGATTCCTACCCGGGAGACCTATTTCGTTATCTGCCGTGACTCACAGGGGCGGCTGTTACTCGAGCGACGACCACCTAGCGGAATCTGGGGTGGCCTCTGGTCATTTCCCGAGGCAAATCATCTCGACACTCAGGTAGATGGCAGGGAGGAATCAGACAACATAGATGCCGTCACGGTCACTTCGTGGCTCGATGAGCAAGGCTTAAACTCAGCCCAACCGCGAACAATCCTGCCCCCTGTCAGTCACACGTTTAGCCACTTTCGTCTCAAGATCATCCCCGTTATGTGTGTTGTCCAGAACAACGCGTCAAGAATAGCTGACAGCGAAGGTTACGCCTGGTTTACAATACCGCACGCTCTGACTCTGGGCCTACCGGCACCGGTTGTCAGATTACTGCAGTTACTCGAAGCCTGACTTTTTTTGTGACTTCGATTAGTGACTTCTTTCAAGAGAGCTCTGGCTAAGGAATTCTGTAATGCGAACCGTACATTGTCGCCGCTACAACGAAGAACTCGAGGGTCTCGATAGACCTCCGCTTCCCGGCCCAAAGGGTCAGGCCATTTTTGATTCGGTCTCGAAAAAAGCGTGGGGCGATTGGCAGGCATTACAAACGATGCTTATTAACGAGAAGCATCTCAACATGATGGATCCTGATGCACGCAAATATCTCTCCGAACAGATGGAGCTTTTTCTGAGTGGCGGCGAGCACGATCACGCGGAAGGTTACGTACCTCCCTCACAATCAAATTAAACGAACATCCAACGAGAGATAGTTAAATGCGCAGAGTCTTGCCCTGGCTTATCACCATAGTCAGCTGCTTTTTAGTTACTGGAGCGCTGGCGGCAGTGAAGTACCAGCAAATTGCGGCTGCCATCGCCTTTGGTGCCTCATTCCCCGAGCCTTATGAGGTCGTAAATGCGCAACACGTCAGTACGGCATCGCATACTCCGGTCCGCCGTTTGGGTGGCACCGTCCGTAGACCTGAATTTGTGGAGGTAAGCCCTGAGCTGGGTGGTCGGATCGTCGCGCTTCCTCACCAACCAGGTGCCATTGTTAAAAAGGGCCAGCCGCTACTTGAGTTGTTCTCGGCCGATCTAACTGCGCAACAGGAAGCACTTAAAGCAGAGCGCGATCTTACGATTACCCAGCTCGGAAGAAGTCGGAAGCTTCAAGCACAGTCTCTGATTGCGCAAGACGATATCGACATACAGCAAGCGCGATTAAACGCGTTGAATGCGCAAATCCGTGCGATCGATGCCCAGCTGACGCGATTAACACTGAGAGCTCCGTTTGATGGCCGCATCGGCATTTACACCCACGTTGTCGGCGACATGATCGACAGTGGCGAAGTCATCGCAGATTTCACCGGTCTTGGTAGCGAGCGTTGGATTGATTTCAAAGTACCTCAAGGCTTAGCGCGCTTGGGTGTGGGCGATAGGGTAAGCATTTTTGACCTCGACAATACTCTGCTGGGTACTGCGACGATCATCGTTGTCTCAGAAACCATCGATGCAAGCACACGCACCTTTGACGTGCGCGCGATGACGCGAAGCGATCGTTTGAAACATGGCGAATTGCTCCAGGTTGAAGTTACCAGCGGCGGCTCATCTGTTGTTTATCAGTTACCACCCGCCAGTATCCGCTGGGATACCCAAGGGACTTATATTTTCGAACTAGCCGATGCTGAAGCTGGCGCACAGCAACCCTTCAGGGCAGCTCCGACGCGAGTCACATTGGTTGATGAGAGCGCAGACGTTGCTCTTTTCACTGCAGACTTGGATGAAACAGCACTCTTTGCAACAACAGGCTCGTTCAAGCTCTCCGACGGCGTTTTAGCGCGTCTTTATACTGGGGCGAAGTAATATGACCGAGCTCCACGACAAGCCTCGTTGGAATGATATTTTTGTAAAGCGCCCAGTTATTGCCATTGTGGTGTCACTGCTTCTGTTGCTCGCGGGAATCCGATCTGCGGTCGATATCCCGGTTTTGCAGTTCCCTGTTATTCAAAGCTCATCGATCCAAATTATTACTCCCTACCCGGGCGCGACAGCAGAGTCAGTCCAGGGCTTTGTTACTGAGCCCATTGAGCGAGTAGCCAATGCGATCCCGGGCGTAGACTATGTCGAGTCCGTGACGACCTCCGGAGAAAGTATTGTCACAGCCTGGATGCAGCTGAATGAAGACAGCACCGATGCACTCGCTGAGTTGTCATCGGGCCTGAGTCAGATTCGCCTCGAGCTCCCCGATGGTGCTGAAGATCCGTTCATTGAAGTGAGCAGAGCTGACAGCCCCTACGCCAGCTTTTATCTCGCCGTTAGCGTTCCCCGCACACGTTCGATAGGCGAAGTGACTGATATTGTCCAGCGCGACATCGTGCCGCAGCTCACCTCAGTGCCTAACGTACAGCGTGTTGACAACAGCGGCGTAAAACCCGCGATGCGCATTTGGCTCAACGCTTGGAAAATGGCTGCTCTGGGTGTAACGGCACACGATGTACGCGATACATTACAGGGCAATAACGTCATCGGTGCCTTGGGTGCAAGTGAGAGCGCTACCCAGCGCATTACCCTAAAGACCGACGCCACTGCACGCACCGCGGACGACTTCCGAGCCATGATCATCCGCGCTGAAGATGGTGCAGAAATTCGTCTGGGGGACGTTGCCCGGATCGAGCTCGGCATAGAAGAGAAGCAGATGCGCAGTCGTTATGGGCAGGATTTGGTGGTTTTCTTACCAATTTACGCAGCCCCCGGAGCGAGCGAAATAGCAGTTGCCGACGCGCTTTACGATCGTATCGATGACATCAACAACGTACTTCCAGATGACCTCGAACTGATCATGGCCTTCGATATTTCGAACTACATGCGTGACTCGCTACGCGAGATCGTCACCACCCTCGGCGAAACCATCCTCCTTGTGGGCTTCGTTGTTGTCGCGCTGATGGGCTCGTTCAGAACCGCCTTAGTGCCCTTGATGACGATCCCCATCTCGCTGCTAGGCGCGGTGGCAGCCATGTCAGTCATTGGCTTTTCGTTTAATCTGCTAACTGTCCTCGCTATCGTGCTGTCCGTCGGCTTGGTTGTTGATGACGCCATTGTGGTGGTGGAGAACGTAGCCAGGAACTTACGAGCAGGCATGAGTCGCTATCAAGCGGCATTAACGAGCTCTCGTCGATTGCTGGGCCCCATCGTTGCTATGACGGCAACCTTGGCAGTGGTGTATGCACCGATCGGATTCCTGTCCGGTCTGTCTGGCGTTCTCTTTCGGGAATTCGCCTTCGCTCTCGCGGTAGCCGTAATGATTTCGGGCTTCGTGGCCATGACGCTGTCTCCAATTTTGAGCGCCTGGGTTTGTCCCGATAAGGGCCACGAATCTCGGACCACGCGCTGGGTAAACCAGCGCTTTGACGCCACGGCGGACGCCTACGCTCATGTTGTCGATTTCTCACTCAGGTGGCGGTATCAGCTGATTACTGCAGGTATTTTCTTCTCACTGCTATCAGCACCACTCTACCTTTTTTCACTCAAAGAACTCTCTCCCGTGGAGGACCAGAGCAGCCTGGGTCTTGTGTTTGAGTCCGCCCCCGAATCGTCACTGAAAGAAACCTATGAGGGTTTTTATCAAGTGGTTTCCACGCTGGAAGACAAGCCTGAACCTTCTTATATGTGGCAAATCGTGCAGCCCAATGGGGGCTTCGGCGGGCAGGAATTTGTGCCGCCAGAAGAGCGCGATCGCAGAGTCACCGACATGGTCTTCGAGATCTATCAGAGTATTAAAAATTCACCCATCGTATCGGCCATTCCGTTCGAGGAAGCCTCATTGCCTTCGGCGGGAAGATTCGACGTTGAAGTCGTAATCACCTCGTCAGACACCAACGAAAATATGCTGGAAGTTGCGCGCGCGATAGTTGACGAAGCACAGTCATCGGGTAGCTTTCTTTTCGTCGAAACCGACATCAAGATCGATCGTGTCGAAGCAGAGTTCGAGATCGACAAGGAGCGCCTGGCGGACCTCGGCATGAGCCTTGGTGACCTCTCTGCCCAAATGGGCCTCATGGTATCGCCTGCCTATGTAACACGCTTCGATGAGCGCGGCCGATCCTATCGCGTCATCCCAATGCTGGAAGACCAGCAGCGCAGCTCGCCCTCGGCGCTTCTCGACATTCCGGTCCAAATTCCTAATGGTGAGCTCGTACCCTTTGGTTCGCTGGTGACACTGACACGTTCAACCCAGCCCCGTGCCCTAACACGCTTCCAGCAGAAAGATGGTTTTAAAATCTACGGGGCCATTCTTCCTGGCACCACAAAGGATCAAGGTTTGAGTCTTATTGAGGACATCGCTGAGCGCACGCTACCGGATGGCTATGTGCTCGACTACCTCGGTGAGTCGCGTGAGCTTAGGAGTGAGGGCAACACGATGGCCGGCGTCCTCTTGATTGCAACTGTGCTTGTCTTCTTGGTACTTGCAGTCCAATTCAACAGCTTCAGAGATCCGCTCATAATCCTGTTGGGCTCGATCCCCCTTGCGTTATTTGCTGCACTCACCATTACCTTCCTTAACTTCAGCACGATTAATATTTTCTCGCAGGTGGGTCTTGTTACCCTCGTGGGACTGGTCACCAAAAACGCGATTTTGATTGTCGACTTCGCGAATCAGGAGCGCATTGCGGGCGTTGAAAAACTGGCTGCGATTAAAAACGGGGCTATTGCTAGACTGCGCCCCGTTCTGATGACAACAGGAGCAACCGTACTGGGCCACTTCCCATTAGTTTTGGTCACAGGTGCAGGCGCGGAAGCACGTAATAGCATCGGAGCAGTGCTAGTCTTCGGCATGCTCATTGGAACACTCTTCACGTTAGTGATTTTGCCCGCGGTTTATGCAGTTCTCGCTTCCAATCGGGACATGACTAAGGACGCCAAAGACGATGAAGCAGCGACCGACTCCGATAAACAGCCGGTAATGGCTTAGTTTACTTGACGGCTTAAGATCTCGACGGTTTAATACGCGACCTTTCCGAAGTACTTTCTTCAGATTTGCCCAGGTAGCTCAGTTGGTAGAGCAGGGGATTGAAAATCCCCGTGTCGGCGGTTCGATTCCGTCCCTGGGCACCATCCCATAGTGCCAAAACCTTCCAGTGAAATTACTTCTATTCGGTTGAGGTCGGTTTTGGACGACCCCGTAGACAACTTGTACCCTGGATACGCAAATGAGGATTCCCGAGAGGGGGCACAGAAAGAGTTCGCCACCCCCTAGTGCAGGTTCAGTCTAGCGGCCCAACGGAAGGCCACGGCGAGATCAATACGTGCCTGATCATTTGTCATTTCGAGATCACCCTTTACACTTAACCGTTGATAGTTTCGTTCACAGTTTGCAGGTCCGAACGATCAACGAAGATCGCCACAGAACTTGCGAGTTGTTTTTTGTCATCCAAGTCATGATTTCGAGCATACAACTCTTTGAAAAGCTAAGCGACGCCAGAAAAATGTCATGAAAGCTCTTATCAAAAAATATGCTGAGGAGGGCCTCTGGCTAGAGGACATACCCACCCCCGAGATTGCGGGAAACGAAGTCCTTATAAAAATTCATAAGACAGCTATCTGCGGCACCGATGTTCACATCTACAACTGGGATGATTGGGCGCAGAAAACCGTTCAAGTCCCTATGGTGACTGGGCACGAGTATGCAGGTGAGATTGTCGAGATTGGTGCCAACGTCACCGGCCTCAATATTGGCGACATTGTCTCTGGGGAAGGCCATATCGTGTGCGGGCGATGCCGAAACTGCCTAGCAGGTCGACTTCATCTCTGTCCTAATACACAGGGTGTTGGCGTCAATCGCGACGGCGCGTTTGCCGAGTATCTGGCTATTCCTGCGACCAACGTATTCAGACCTAGCGTCTATATACCCTCCGAGCTTCTGGCTATCTTCGATCCCTACGGAAATGCGACGCACACCGCACTTTCGTTCAATATGGTGGGTGAAGACGTGATCATCACGGGCGCAGGACCGATCGGTATCATGGCGGCCATGGTCGCGGGGCATTGCGGTGCGCGAAATGTCATCCTCACGGACGTTAACGAATACCGGCTCGATCTCGCAAAGCGAATCGTCCCCAAGGTTAAACCGATAAACGTAGCTAAACAGCAGATCACAAAAGAATTCATGGAGAGCCTCGGTATTCTTGAGGGGTTTGACGTCTGCCTAGAAATGTCGGGCTCGCCCGTTGCTTTCCGCGATGTGCTCGACAAAATGATCAACGGCGGAAACATCGCTATGCTCGGCATCATGCCGGATGACACCGGCATCAATTGGACCGACGTCGTATTCAAGGGACTCAACATCAAGGGTATTTACGGCCGAGAGATGTATGAGACCTGGTACAAAATGGTCATGATGATTCAGAGCGGTCTACCGGTGGAGCGCATCATCACGCACCGACTCCACTACACTGAATTCCAAGAAGGCTTTGACATCATGCGTTCTGGGCAATCTGGAAAAATCATCCTCGATTGGAAGGACTAATATGAGCTACACGACGGCAAAAGCGAGTTTCGCTGACGAAATCACTGAGATAAAAGCGGCGGGTCTCTGGAAGACCGAGCGGGTCATCGCGTCAGATCAGAAAAACGATATCCAACTCGCGGATGGCTCAAATGTTGTCAATATGTGCGCGAATAATTACCTCGGCTTGGCGAATCACTCTGAGGTCAAAAAGGCCGCTAGCGATAGCTTGAACATCTGGGGATTTGGCTTGGCTTCGGTGCGATTCATTTGTGGCACCCAAGGCATTCACAAAACACTCGAGTCGCGCGTCTCGAACTTTCTCGGCATGGAAGACACCATCCTCTACGCCGCCTGCTTTGACGCCAATACGGGGTTATTTGAAACCATTTTGGGTCCAGAGGATGCGGTAATTTCCGACGAGCTCAATCACGCATCGATCATCGACGGGATTCGTCTATGCAAGGCGGCCAGATACCGCTACCGAAACAACGATATGGCAGATCTTGAAGCACAGCTTGTTGCTGCGAGAGAAGGCGGTGCTCGTCGAATACTGATCACAACAGACGGTGTTTTCTCAATGGACGGGACCATCGCTCAGCTCGATAAGATCTGCGATCTCGCGGATCAATACGGCGCCATGGTGCATCACGATGACTGTCATGCCACGGGCTTCATGGGGAAAACGGGGCGCGGAATTCATGAGTACTGCAATGTTATGGATCGGGTGGACATCACAACGGGCACCTTCGGAAAAGCGCTGGGAGGCGGGTCTGGCGGCTACACGTCAGGACGCCAAGAAATCATTGATTTGCTCCGTCAACGATCGCGCCCGTACTTGTTCTCCAACACGCTAGCACCTTCGATTTGTGCGGCGTCACTCAAAGTCCTCGACATGCTAGAAGCCTCAACGGACTTGCGGGATCAGCTGGAGGAAAATACTCACTACTTCAGAGCACAGATGCAGGCTAAGGGATTCGCGATTCCGGCTGGCGATCATCCAATCGTCCCCGTCATGCTGGGCGATGCGTTGTTAGCGCAGAAAATGTCGGAGCGATTGCTTGAGCTCGATATCTTCGCGATCGGCTTCTTTTATCCGGTTGTTCCAAAGGGCAAAGCACGTATTCGCGTTCAAATTTCGGCGGGGCATACCAAGGCAGATCTCGATAAAGCTGTGTCCGCATTTGCAACTGCAAGGGACGAACTCGCATAAGGCGCGCGGAAGATACCAGTCGACTAAGACGTACCAACGTCTTGCTGCTAGACCCATAGAATCTTTTAATTGGGAGTGCAATTGGTGACGCAACTGTGCAAGGAAATCGAGAATCTCGGGATAAGCGCAACTGTTTGGTAGCCCTGAGTTGGAAATCCATGAGTGATACATGGGACTGAACGCCAACCAAACTCAATGAAGATATCGCTGTTAACCGCTTCGTTATGAGGGCTGTGAAGCAGGGGTACACATAGCCATTACTTGGCGGTGGCGTGATCGCGTTGATTAATGTGAGTAAAAGTGGGTTTGTTGATTACAATATTGTTCTCCGCACCACTTAAATCCCTCTTTACGGCCTCTCACAAATAAAACGATGCGCCTACACCGTCACCCCTAGTTGGTGATCCCGGCGAACTGAGGTGCCTTGCAATAATGCCAACCCAGCTGAGACCCAGGTTGCCTCGAGAAGCCCAATAGCGAGGTGGCTCAGCGTCTACTTTTGATTTGTTCGGATCGAAAAAGCGAGTGAAGTGCGAGTCACTTGCCATAACTTGCCTTCATAGTGTTTATTAGTGCGATAACGCTAATGAAAAGACAACGCTCATGCCTAGCCAGACCGAGGTCAAGATAAGGAAAGCGGTTACCAAGATGTTGAATACATCAGCCGCCATAAGCCGTCAGTTCAAGAATCCTTTTAGAAAGCACCTGTTTCTAACCGGCGTTCATGCGCCCATGCGCGAAGAGCTATCAATTGACGACCTAAAGGTGACTGGAGAGATTCCCGCTTCACTGAGCGGGAAGTACGCACGAATTGGCCCAAATCCGTTCAATCCTGATCCGCGTGGGCACCACTGGTTTGTGGGCGACGGTATGGTTCACGGCATTCGCATTAGTGACGGAAAAGCCGAGTGGTATCACAATCGCTACATCAAAGCGGTGACGCTTGAAAAAAAAGGCGGCCCAACGGCTGCAAGTGGGCCACGGCGTGGTGCGAGAGATACCGTTAACACTAATGTTTTAAAGCTGGGCAACAAAACACTCGCATTAGTCGAGTCAGGTCCTTTTCCCTTTGAGCTTGATGAAAACTTAGATACGGCGCAGTCGACGAATTTTAATGGCGGGCTAACGGCTCCCTTTACTGCACACCCTCATGAAGATCCGAAAACAGGTGAATGGCATGCGATCACCTACGAGTCAGAAACCCAAGATAAGGTTTGGCATGTCGTTATTAATCGCGATGGCACGGTTACCTCCGAGCGCGCCATCCCAGTGCAAGACGGACCGTCAATCCACGAATGCTGTCTGACCGACGACTACGTCGTCGTGTTTGATCTTCCGGTCACGATCTCACTGGGGGCGCTTGCGCAGGGGTATAACTTCCCTTATCGGTGGAATAAAAATCGCAAAGCCCGCATAGGATTGCTCCCGCGAGATGGCGATGTTGCAGACATCGTTTGGTGTGACGTGGACCCCTGCTACGTATTCCACGTAGCCAATAGCTTTCAGAATTCAGACGGTAGTGTGACCATCGATTGCTGTGCCTACGAAAGCATGTTCGCCCACGGGCCAGACGGCCCAAACGGTGTTCCCTGCGGCTTTGAGCGTTGGCATGTCGATCCAATAACCAAGAGAGTGACTCGAACCTCTATAGATACCGCTCCACAGGAGTTTCCAAGGGTAGACGAGCGCTTCTTTGGCCAAGGCTATCGACATGCCTGGGTTGTGGGGCAGCCTAGCGAGACGATTTCTAACTTTGTCGCTGAAAACCAGCTCTACCATCACGACCTAGAGACTGGAGAGCGTAAGCAATTCTCGTTCGGGCCCGACAAGATCGGCGGAGAATTTATTTTTATTCCGCGCAATGAATCAGCGGCCGAGGGTGATGGTTGGCTAATGGGTTTGGTTATCGACGCCAAAGCAGATACAACTGAGCTCCAATTCTTTGATGCGCTTAATATCGAAGCGGGGGCCGTTGGTGCCGTTCAGATTCCGCACCGAATTCCACCGGGTTTTCACGGCAACTGGATACCGGATTCGTAGATTAAAGCCTGATAGACCGCCGACAGATGCACCAACAGATAAGAAACCAATAAACAGAAATAACCAGAGAACAGGAACGTAAACATGCACTTAGATCTCGCAACGACATCTCTGCTCGCAGGTATGCAACTGAATGAAACGCCCGCGCTAAATACACTTACCCCCGAAGAGGCGCGACTTACCTTCTCCGAAATCAACCGCTCAATGCCGCCAGGGCCAGACTCGGTATCAAGTGAAGACTGCGAAATACCCGTCGAAGGCGGCTCCATTAGAGGTAGAGTCCTCCGGCCGTCTGTGCCAACAAAAAGTGTCATGGTCTATTACCACGGTGGCGGTTGGGTGATCGGTAATATCGATGACTACGATGCGGTTGGTCGACATCTTGCCGAGACGTGTGAAGCCGTTGTGGTGATGGTCGACTACCGGAAGGCGCCAGAACATGCTTTCCCGGTGCCTGTTAATGATTGCTTCGCCGCGCTCAAATGGGTTGATACTCAGCGCAGCCAATTAGCCATCGATGGTTTACCGCTGGTTGTCGCCGGAGATAGCGCAGGAGGCAATCTGTCAGCCGTTATGGCGATCAAAGCACGTGATGAAAACGGCCCCGAAATTGCCTTACAAGCACTGATCTATCCCGTCACAGACGGTCGCATGGACGCTGATAGCTTTACTCACGAAGACAAGCAGCTCTTCCTGACGACGGACATCATGGCGTTTTTCTGGGATCACTATGCCGACCAAGCGAGTCGTCTTGATCCCATGGCGTCACCTGCCATGGCTGAATCGCTGAAAGGATTGCCCCCTGCTGTCGTGCTAACCGCAGAGTTTGACATCCTAGTTGATGAGGGGCGCGCTTACGCGGAACAGTTGAAAGCCGCAGGCGTAGCAGTAAGCTACCGAGACTTCGCGCAACAAATGCATGGTTTTTTTGCCATGCCCGCAGCCTTACCCGCAGCAGGCAAGGCAATGAGGTGGCTGGCACAAGAGATGGATCGACATCTCAACCCCGCAGAGTACAAGGATGTGGTTGTTGTCGGTGCGGGCTTTTCTGGCATGTATCAGCTCTACAAACTTCGCGAGCAGGGTCTCGCTGTACAGGTGTTCGAAGCCGGCAGCGATGTGGGTGGCACATGGTATTGGAATCGCTACCCCGGCGCCCGCGTCGATATTGAAAGTATGGCGTATTCATTCTCGTTCTCCGATGAGCTCCAGCAGGAGTGGCAGTGGTCGGAGAAATACTCGCCGCAGCCCGAGCTTTTGAAATACGCGCAGCACATCGCGGACCGTTTCGATCTCAAGAGTGACATTACGTTTGATACACGCGTTGCTAGCGCGCACTTTGATGAGGATACGAATGAATGGCTTGTGACGACAGAGTGTGGTCGTCGCGTACGTGCACAACACCTAGTAATGGCAACAGGTGTTCTCTCTGCATCCAAAACCCCCGACATCACAGGTCGAGGGAACTATAAAGGGGACACCTATAGAACCGGCCTTTGGCCAAAGGAAGGCGTGGACTTCACCGGTAAACGCGTGGCTGTTATCGGAACCGGCTCCTCGGCGGTTCAGGCAATCCCTTTGATTGCGGAAGAGGCCGACGAACTCGTGGTCTATCAACGCACAGCGACCTTCACAACACCTGCCTTGAATCATGCACTCGACAAAGCTGATGCAGATGTGATCAAGGCCAACTACGCAGATTACCGCGCGAGGCAGCGTCTCAACGTTTTAGGGGTAGTCGACGAAAGGTCCATGGACAGGACCATGGACGTGACTGCCGAGGAACGAGATCGTCGTTTCAAGGCAGGCTGGGAGAGCGGCATCTTGCCTGGCATGCTCTTCCAATTTGCTGACTTACAGGTCGAACAAGAGGCGAATGACGAGATATCGGAATACATCCGTGACCGCATTCGCGACACGGTGAAAGACGAGCAGACGGCGCAGGACTTGCTACCCACGGACTACCCGTACGGTACGAAGCGGCCCTGCATAGACACCAATTACTACGAAACCTTCAATCGCGAGAACGTCTCTCTGGTCAACCTCCGCCGGACACCTATCGAGACAATCACGGAAACAGGGATCAAAACCGCCGAGGGCGAGCGAGAGTTCGACGCTATTGTGTATGCGACCGGGTTCGATGCGATGACCGGACCACTCCTTCGCGTTGATATTCGTGGCAGAGGCGGCGTTAAGCTAACCGATGCGTGGAACGACGGGCCACGAAGCTACCTAGGCATTGCGATTCACGGGTTCCCCAACCTCTTTACGATCACCGGACCCTCGAGCCCTTCAGTACTCAGTAATATGCTGGTTTCGATCGAGCAACACGTAGATTGGGTTAGCGATTGTATTCAGTGGATGAAATCCGAGGGCAAAGCGACTATTGAGCCTTCAGACAGCGCTGAGCAGGAGTGGGCCGAGCACACCGAGCAGCTTGCCAATATGACGCTCTATCCAAAAGCCAATAGCTGGTATATGGGGGCCAATGTTCCAGGCAAACCCCGAATGTTCTTGGCCTATGTGGGTGGGGTCGGGACCTACCGCCTCATTTGTGATCAAGTTGCGGCCGCTGGGTATCGGGGTTTTGAAGCTGCCTAATTGGTAGGCTGATTTCACCGATAACGGCCCGGTAATTGCCGGGCTTTTTTTATAGTCCTGGTTACGTGCTTTGCTAAGGAATGTCTGATTGAATAAACCTCAGTCAGCCCCTTAAACGCTTAGGACCCAAGATCAAGTAGATCGCGTGCTTCAAGCCGGTTTTGGTGCAATAAATTGATGGCGATTAGGATTATCCCTCGAGATATTTGGTGGCGGGGGTTTAGATCTGAAGAGAGGCCTTGGAGAAACGTTGTAACAGCATGGAAATTTGGGTAGATGCGGACGCCTGTCCGAGCACGATAAGAGAAATTATTGCCAAAGCTGCACACAAGCGGTCGATTGTTACCACCTTCGTTGCAAATCACGGTTTTTCGCTGCCGAACTCGCCGTTCGTAAAGCTATATCAAGTACCGTCAGGATTTGACGAAGCCGACAAAGAGATCGAACGCCGGGTAAACGCCGGCGACTTGGTTATCACTGCTGACATACCACTCGCTTCTGACGTGATTGAAAAAGAGGCGCTGGTTCTCACGCCGCGTGGCGAGCGGTATACCGAGAACAATATCAAGCAGCGCTTGCAGATGCGGGACTTTATGGAAACGATGCGCTCATCTGGCGCGCAAACGGGCGGCCCACCTGCACTCAACCTTACTGACCGAAAGCACTTTTCCGATCAGCTTGACCGACTGCTTACAAAAGCGCAAAGCAACCGATAATCCTCTAGGGTAGACAACGAAACCGGCGTTTGGGGCTCACAAGACGGTCTAAAGGCATGCCTTGGCCCTCACTTGCAAGTTAGGTTGCTGTGTGTCGCCTGATCACCCGATTAAATGCGGGAAGCGCCCCTTCAAACCCTCCAAACGTAATCACGTCATTGGCTCCTGAAGGTGTATAGCTAATATTGTTAACTTTGAGGTCGCAAACCTGTTATTTGAAGGTAACATAAGCGTCGGGTGTGATTGTTCGGCGCGAGGCTAGCATAATCGCCCCACAAAGGTGGACGCGTGAAAAGTCACTTTTCTTAAGTTCGACGCGGTGACGGTCGGCGGATAAGGGGCTAACACCAAACGGAGTAGCACCTCCATAACTAACGTTCAGGCATTTGCGACGCTCTGCAGTGATTGCTGCAAGATCATGCTGGCCAAAACACATTGTATCGATGCCAAGGAGTAGGACCATGAGCGACAGGCAACGCGATTTTTATCGCATCCAGGATCGGCTTTTGATGGCGTGGCGCCATGTCGATTTGTCGCCAACCAGCGATTCTGAAACGGCATTGCTCAGCGTAAATCGAGAGATCGAGAACAGTCTATTAGCTCTGAACGATGCTCAACCGGAAGTTGCGAAGGTATTGACGCTACTGAATCGGAAAGTTGAGCTGTTAACAGCCGCTATATCGCGAGTAGAGGGCTCGGGAAATCTTGGTGGCTTTAACGATAAAGCTTACGTAGACGTTAGTCTAAGTGGCACAGGCATGGGCTATTTCTCGGTTACAAACGCAGAGGAGGGCTCTGCAGTCGAAGTGATTTTAAATCTCGAGAGTATTGATATTGAAATAGTCGTTAAGATGATAATAGTTGAGTCGCGAGTCTCTGCGGACGCAGAAAATCCAGGTTACTGGCTTCGCGGAAGGTTTGTAGAGGGGCAAGAGAAGCAAGTTGATGCTGTTGTTGCGCATGTAAACCAGCGGCAATTTGAACAACTGCAACGTAGGGTCCAAGCAGCTGATATCAACGTCAACGAGGGAGAGTAGTTCCGCGCTGAGGATTACATCATCGCCATGTGAATAAGGTGCGGGATTATGGATCAGACGGCGTTTTTACAAGTAACTTTTCCTTAAGGTCTGTCCCTTTCGCAGTGCTGATTTTCGATGTAACAAAACCGTTGAACGCGGGTGTCGCCAAGCTCCAGCCACTCCAGAAACATTTCAGCCGGTCTAACCCAAAGGCGACGCTCGCCATATTCCGCGCGATAAAGCACCATGGTCTCATCGGTCTCCGAGTGAAAAACGATGTCAATAACAGTGTATTCGTCTCCACGCTTGTAGTGACGGTATCGTCCGGGTTTTGGTAACTCACTCACTTGCAAGACCTCCGAATTCTGCCGTCACAGCTCGTTGAAGAGTCTCAAGCGTCTCACCCATCAAAAGACAATCCGCATCTCGCTGCGCCAACTTGTCTTCGTGGAGCTCATCGTTCACTTCTTTTAGCTCATCGCTGAACCGAATGCGACGAATACTCAGGTCCTTATCAAGAACAAAATCCACCTGGTCTTGCCAGGACAAGGCCAAACGAACGACTTGCTTACCACTTTCTATATGGCTTCGAATCTCGTCGGACTCAAGGTAGACGCCTCGTGCACGAACCACACCACCCTCTTCATTTGGGTCTTCCAGATCGGCGTCACCACCTAGGCTCAAGCCTTCCGGAAGACCCCCGTTAAGGACCCACTGACTCATAGCAACAACGGGGGACTTTTGGGTGTCGGGAATGGTAACTTGCAGGTTACCCAATCCCTCGCGCAATAAGGATAGAAAATCCTCCGCTCGAGCCGGACTTGCCGTATTTACCCATACCCAACCCTCGCGGTCGTTAATAAGGCCCTCTAAGTGCTGCGATTTTGTAAATGCGCGGGGTAGCAGGTCCTGCGTGACCTCGTCGACAATATCTAGCCGCTCTTTACGCTGAACGCGACGGCCTTGACCTGCCTGTATCTCCTGAATTCGGTTGTTCACCTCGCTGCGAATGACCGACGCGGGCAATAGCCGCTCCTCGCGCTTCAATCGCACCAGCCAGTAATCGCCAGACTTGTGCACGAAGTCAGTTGCGTCGTCTGACAACGCGGCAACCCAGCCACTAGAGTTTGGCTGACTGGGACGACACGGTACGAAAGGTCGGCGCGAGAGTCGCTGTGATAACTCGCTGGCGTCAATGCCCAGGCGACTCGGTAATTTGTAAGGACGTGCATTGCGAAACCACATAGCAAGAGCTCTAAAAAAATCAGAGCGCAAGTGTAGGACGAATTCGAGAAAAATTCTCTGCAGACGTGGGGTATTTTAATGGAGTATCCGCGCCGTCAGCCGGAAAACGAAAACGTCAATAGCTGTTTGACCAATCTGCTAAATAAACTTGAAAAAATTCATGGTGCGCGCAAGCAACGTTGTATTGCCTGTAGGTACACGACCAACGCGCTCACGACAACTGGTGCAAACGTAAACACGATCGAACACCCAGCCCTCTCTACCTGTTCGACGGACGCGCTCAAGATAGTCGCCGCCACATGTTGGACATATTTTGCTGTCGGATACGATTTTCACTAATTAGTTTATGCACCATTAAACAATGGCAGAGAGCCTACGCAAGGGTGCGTCCGCGCACCAGAGTTATCAGATAGTGGGGAGTACGTCAGTGACAAATCTGACAAAGGTCTGTCTATTTTATCGAAATTGTATTAATGGCGTTTGCGTTTTTGTATCAGTATGACGCTCGGGATCGCTCTGGTCTCAACGTTCTGTTGCACCATTATTTTTAC
>Ga0255783_10000033_pt1 | contig 123382 bp, 118 predicted proteins | sample 011ome_22_FD_179981 | JGI IMG/M metagenome (GOLD analysis project Ga0255783, IMG submission 179981) | Coastal salt marsh microbial communities from the Groves Creek Marsh, Skidaway Island, Georgia - 011507BT metaG (version 2) | ecosystem: Environmental > Aquatic > Marine > Intertidal zone >... | reverse complement strand
CCGTAGGCCAGCCTCGACCTCGACCTCGACCTCGACCTCGACCTCGACACGAGGGCCACGAGCGAGCGCTACGCGTAAGTCAGCGCTCGTCCAGGAGTCGCTTCGCGACATTGCTCGGAACGGGGGCGAATCCGGCCGGGGTTCGAGTGAACTCCCCAGTGCCGTGCGACACGCTCCTGATGTCGATGGCGTATCTGGAGACCTCCGACTCCGGTACGTCGGAGACGACAGTGGAGTGACCCGCGCCATCGGAGTCCGTCCCCTTGATCACTGCGCGTCGGGTGGACAGGTCTGAGATGACCGTGCCGACGTGCTCGTCAGGGACGGTGACGGTGACGGTGACGATCGGTTCCAGGAGGCGGACACCGGCCTTCGCAGCCGCATCCTTCAGCGCCATGCCACCGGCCGTCTGGAAGGCCATGTCGGAGGAATCGACGCTGTGCGACTTTCCGTCCAGGAGCGTGGCTCGGATATCGACGACGGGGTAGCCGCCGGCCACGCCGGATTCCATTTGAGCCCTGATGCCCTTTTCCACCGATGGGATGTAGTTGCGCGGAACGGCACCCCCAACGACCTTGTCGACGAATTCGAAACCGGATCCGGCGGGGAGCGGCTCCACTTCGATCTGGACCACGGCGTACTGGCCATGGCCACCGGACTGCTTGACCAGACGACCACTTCCCGAGGCGCATGCCGCCAGCGTCGCGCGAATCGACGGCTGCACGTCGACGGGGTCGACGGCCACCCCGTAGCGAGACTTGAGTCGGTCGGTGATGAGATCCGCGTGCGCCTCGCCGAGGGTCCACAGGATGATCTGTCCTGTGCCGCCGGCACTGTCGATACGCAGGGTGGGATCCTCGGCAGCCAGGCGCGCGAGGGCCGTGCCCAGCTTGTCCTCATCGCCAGGACTGTGCGGTGTGATGCCCACAGGAAGCAGCGGCTCGGGCATGAGCCACGGGCGCATGACCAGCGGATTATCGGTGTCGGAGAGGGTGTCGCCGGTCTCGGCGCGGCTCAGGCGCCCCACGGCGACGATGCTGCCGGCAGGGGCCGAGGCGACATCGTGGTGCTCGCCGCCGAGCATGGTCATGAGGTGTCCGGTGCGCTCATCCACGTCGTGATCGACATGTCCGGTGTCGGGGGCGAAGTGCCCGGACACGTGGACGGGTGCGTCACCCATCAGCGTCCCGGAGAAGACGCGAACGATAGACACCTTGCCTACATACGGATCAGAGGTCGTCTTGACGATCTCCGCGACAAGCGGACCGCCTGGGTCAGTGCTGATCGGCGCCGCAGGGGCGCCATCGATGTGAGTGACCGTGGGCAGGGCGTGCTCGTCAGGGGAGGGGAAGCCGCGCACGATGAGGTCGAGGATCAGCTCAGCACCCACGCCCGAGCCAGTCTCCGCATGACCCACCACGGGATGGAAATGCCCGCGGGCCACGGCTCGTTCCAGATCCTTGGTGAGGAGGCCTACATCGACGTGCTCACCACCGATGAACCTGTCCATGAGCTCCTCGTCCTCGGACTCGGTCACCACGCCTTCGATGAGAGCCGAACGCTCTGACTCGATGAGTTCCCGGTGGCGATCCTCGGCATCGAGCTGGACCACCGTGCCGTCAGTCCAATGCCAGATCTGCTCATCCAGCAGGTCGATGAATCCGACCACGCTGCCGCCATCGCCATGGATGGGGAGAAACAGGGGCAGGACTCCTCCGCCACCGGTGAACACTCGTTGGCAGACGGCCACGGTCTCATCGAAGTCAGCACGCTCACGGTCAAGGTTGGTCACGACGACGGCCCTTGGCATGCCGACGACCTCGCACTCATCCCACAGACGTGCGGTGGCGGCATCAATGCCATCAGTCGAGGAGACGACGAAGAGCGCGGCATCAGCCGCTCGGAGCCCGGCGCGCAGTTCGCCCGTGTAGTCGGCATATCCGGGTGTGTCGATGAGGGTGACGGTGGTGTCCCGCCAGACGAACGTGGCCACGGAGAGTTCCACGGACCGCTGCTGGCGCACGGCCACGGGGTCGCGATCGCCGATTGTCGTCCCCTCGGCGACGGAGCCGCGTCGGGGGATCGCGCGTGCGGCGCTCAGGAGCGACTCCACGAGAGTGGTCTTGCCAGAGCCGGCCGGGCCCACCAGGACGACGTTGCGCATACGGTCGGCCGTGTCGGGCAGTGCACGGGGTGCACTGCCGGCCTCACTACGGGTGTCGCCCATGGTTCCTCCTCCTTCGTGTCCCTGCCAGCCTCCACCCTGGGCACGGCGTGAGGCAACCGGGCCCACTATCCGCCGATAGAGTCACATCTGTGCTGAACAACCCGGCGGCCCGCAAAGTCGTCAGCGGTGTGATCGAACCGACCGCTCGACTCCTGCTGCGCATGCACATCTCCCCTGACGCGGTGACGATTGTCGGAACGCTGGCGACCGTGACGGTCGCGTTGGTGTGCCTGCCGCAGGGCTGGTTCGTGGCCGCGGTGCTGATTATTGCGGTGCTGGCCATGAGTGATCTCCTCGATGGCACGATGGCGAGGCTCTCGGGCACGTCCGGGCCATGGGGGAACTTCCTCGACGCGACGCTGGATCGGTTCGCGGACGGGGCCGTGTTCGGTGGGCTTGCCCTGTACGGAGCCTTCAACGATCAACCGTGGATCACCGCCGCTGCATTGCTCGCGCTGGTGATGGGTCAGGTGACCTCATACGCCAAGGCGCGTGCGGAGGCCGTCGGGGCAACCGCCAATGTCGGCATCGCCGAGAGAGCTGAGCGTCTCCTGATCGTTGGCGCCGCTGTTCTGCTGGCGGGCCTTGGAGTTCCCTATGTCCTTCCCGCTGCCCTGTGGATTCTCGGCGGACTGGGCTTGATCACCGTTGCCCAGCGGGTCGCGACTGTGCGCAGGCAACTGCACCCTGGATCGGGTTCCCTTGGCGACTGAGTCCCGTGCCCGGCGCACCCTCGGGACCGTCAATGATGCAGCCACCGAGTGGGCCTTTGCCGTCGGATGGCGCCTTGTTCGGCGGCTTCCCGAGCGCGCCGCGTACCGCGTGTTCGATGGGGCGGCCGATGTCATCTGGCGCCGCGACGGCAGCGGCGTCCGGCAGTTGAAGAGGAATTTGCGTCGCGCACGCCCCGAGGCATCCACAGACGAGATTGCGGAACTGGCGCGGCTCAGCATGCGCAGCTACTTGAGGTACTGGTGCGACACCTTCCGACTGCCGAACTGGAGTCCCGAGCAGATCACGGACACCTTCGTGATGGATCGCGGCGAACTCCTGGATCAGGCAGTGGCGTCCGGGCGCGGTGCGCTCATGGTGGTGAATCACTCGGGGAACTGGGATCACGCGGGGGCGTGGGGGTGCATGCGCTACGGCGGCCTCACCACTGTCGCTGAGCGATTGAAGCCCGAGGGGCTGTATGAGCGGTTCCTGGCATACCGGACGGCCATGGGGATGGAGATCCTGCCCACGGGTGAGCCGGGCATCATCCGAACTCTTGCGCGACGCCTCAACGAGGGTCGACTCGTCCCCCTGATGGGTGATCGCGACATCAGTCGGAACGGCATTGTCGTGGACCTTCTAGGAGAGCCCGCCTCCCTGCCGGCCGGACCGGCGCTGCTGGCCCTGCTGACCGACGCGCAGGTGCATCCAGTGACGCTCTGGTTCGAGGACGGTGTGGCTCGTGGGCGCGTGCACGACGAGATTGCCCGTCCGACAGCCGGCACTCAGGAGGATCAGGTGCGGCTGATCACACAGGGCATCGCTGATGCCTTCTCGGACGGCATTCGGGAGCGACCCGTGGACTGGCACATGATGCAGCCGGTATGGATCGAGGATCTGGATCCCTCTCGCCGAGCTGGGGCAGCGTCATGAAGATCGGGCTGGTCAGCCCTTACGGCTGGGATGTGCCAGGCGGGGTGCGATCTCACATCGCAGACCTCGCACTGGCGCTGCAGTCGCAGGGACATGAGATCAGCGTTCTCGCACCCACCGAGGATCCAGACAGCCTGCCCCCGTGGGTGGTCGATGGCGGTCGACCTATCGCCGTGCGCTACAACGGCTCCGTTGCTCGACTGAGCCTTGGCGTCAAGGCGACCCGGGTCGTCAGGTCATGGATTCGGGCTGGCTCGTTTGACGTACTTCACGTCCACGAGCCGGTGGCGCCGAGCCTGTCGGTGCTGGCGCTCTGGGTGGCGAGAGGACCGATTGTCGCCACGTGGCACTCGTCGCAGGAACGGTCGCGCATCCTGACCGCGGGCTACTACGTAGGCCAGACCGCGATGGAGAAGGTGCGCGGGCGCATTGCCGTCAGCGAGGATGCACGGCGAACCCTCGTGACGCACATGGGAGGCGACGCAGTCCTCATTCCCAACGGCGTGCGGGTGTCCGCCTTCAGCAGCGAGGAGCGACTTCAATCCGTGGATCCGCACCGGCCCTCGATGCTCTTCCTTGGCCGCATGGACGAGTCCCGCAAGGGGCTCGCTGTCCTCTTAGCCGCCCTGCCCGCCGTCGTGTCCGCCCTGCCCGACGTGCAAGTTCTCATCGCGGGACCTGGCGATGTGGAGGAGCAGCGCGCACAGGTGCCAGCCGAGGCGAAGGGCAACGTGACATTTCTCGGACGCATCAGTGATGAGGACAAGGTTCGGGCTCTGCGATCGGTGGACGTGTACGTGGCACCGCACACGGGAGGGGAGTCATTCGGCATCGTTCTGGCCGAGGCGATGGCCGCCGAGGCCGCCGTGGTCGCTTCGGACCTTCCGGCTTTTCGACGGGTGCTCGAGGACGGACGATCCGGTCGAATGTTCAGCAATGGAAGCAGCGATCAGCTCGCCACTGCCCTCATTGAGACGCTCCGCGATGACCAGTTGCGTACCCGGCTGGTCGAGGCGGCGAGTAGGCGTGTTCGCGATTTCGACTGGGACACGGTGGTCGCTGACGTCATCGCCGTATACGACAGCGTGCGGATACCGGGGGAGAAGGTCACCGATGATCTCCGTGGTCAGGTCATGGGACGACTCTCCAGGAGTAGCTCGTGAACGTCTGGCTCGTCATTCTGCTCGTCGTGGTCGCGGCGCTGTTCGCGCTCTACCTGAGCATGACGGCAGGTCGGCTGGATCATCTGCATAAGCGCATCGACACCTCTGAGCTGGCGCTGGATGCCCAGCTGGTTCGCCGGTCCGCCGTCTCGATGGAGTTGGCGACATCAGGCCTGCTGGATCCTGCCTCCAGCATGCTGCTGGCCGACGCCGCGCATGCGGCCCGAACGTCAGCAGAGGCGGATGCTGAGGCGCGGGCGTCGGCCGAGTCTGCACTGACGGGTGCCCTGAGCGCGGTTCTGACCCCGGAGGACGTCACCGAGGTGGCCTCCGTTCCGGAGGGAGCCGAGATGCTGGCTGAGCTCTCGGCCTCATGCCGACGGGTTCAGCTGTCCCGCCGATTCCTCAACGATGCCGTGCGGGCGTGCAGGCAGCTCCGGGGGCAGCGCATGTGCCGCACCTTCCGTCTCGCAGGGCACACGGCATGGCCGGAGTCGTGGGAGATGGACGATGAGATGCCCAGCGGGCTGGCATCGCGCTAGCCGCCTAGGATATGGGCGTTCCCCGAAAGAGGGCCGACGTGCGTGCGGCCCCGAACAAGTGAGGTTGACGTGACGGACGTGTCCCCAGTCGTCGGTACGGAGCGGGTCAAGCGAGGCATGGCCGAAATGCTCAAGGGCGGCGTGATCATGGACGTGGTCACCCCAGATCAGGCGAAGATCGCCGAGGATGCCGGAGCGGTAGCCGTCATGGCACTCGAGCGCGTGCCGGCCGACATCCGGGCCGAGGGTGGTGTCTCGCGGTCGTCGGATCCGGACATGATCGACGGCATCATCGAGGCCGTCTCGATCCCGGTCATGGCGAAGGCCCGGATCGGCCACTTTGCAGAGGCGCAGATCCTGGAGTCCTTGGGTGTCGACTACATCGACGAGTCAGAGGTCCTGACCCCGGCCGACTACTCCAACCACATCGACAAGTGGAACTTCACTGTCCCCTTCGTGTGCGGTGCCACGAACCTCGGTGAGGCGCTCCGGCGCATCACCGAAGGTGCGGCGATGATTCGATCCAAGGGCGAGGCGGGCACCGGCGATGTGTCGAATGCGGTGACCCATATGCGCACCATCCGAGGCGAGATCGCACGCCTGTCGTCGATGTCCAAGGACGAGCTGTACGTGGCTGCCAAGGAGTTGCAGGCGCCGTACGACCTCGTCGTCGAGGTTGCGGCTGCCGGTGCGCTACCGGTGGTGCTGTTCACGGCTGGGGGCATCGCCACGCCCGCTGATGCCTCGATGATGATGCAGCTGGGTGCGGACGGCGTCTTCGTCGGCTCGGGCATCTTCAAGTCAGGTGACCCGGTCAAGCGTGCGAACGCGATCGTGCAGGCGACCCGGCACTTTGACAATCCCGATGTCGTGGCCAAGGTCTCCCGTGGTCTCGGCGAGGCGATGGTCGGGATCAACGTGGCGGACATCCCGGTGCATCACCGCCTGGAGGACCGGGGCTGGTGACCTCCGACGGCCCCCTCGTTGGGGTCCTCGCCATTCAGGGTGACGTTCGCGAGCACATGGGGTCGTTGAGGGCCGCGGGGGCACGAGCGGTGCCGGTGGGGTCCACGAGCGACTTGGAATCGGTTGACGCGCTCGTGCTGCCGGGCGGCGAGTCGACGACCATGTCGAAACTCGCGCTGGCAGATGGCCTGATGGAGCCCTTGCGAACCGCGCGTGCGGCCGGCATGCCGATGTTCGGCTCGTGCGCCGGCATGATCATGCTCGCGGACCAAATCCAGGACGGCCGACCCGACCAGGAGACGGTGGGGGGCTTGGACATCGTCGTGCGACGGAACGCCTTCGGACGGCAGGTGGACTCCTTCGAGGCGGCCGTCGCGGTCCCCTGTCTGGGCGAGACCGATTTCCCGGCAATCTTCATTCGGGCGCCGTGGGTTGAGTCGGTGGGAGGGGATGTCGAGGTGCTTGCACGCGTTGACCGCGGGGCGGCCGAGGGTACGATCGTGGCCGTTCGTCAGGGCTCGCTGCTGGCGACCGCGTTCCACCCGGAACTGACGGGTGACTCTCGGTTCCATGATCTATTCGTCCAGATGGTGAGGCAGACACGGTGAGGAAGTCAGCATGAGCGGCCATTCCAAGTGGGCGACCACGAAGCACAAGAAGGCCGCGATCGATGCCAAGCGCGGGAAGCTGTTCGCGCGCCTGGTCAAGAACATCGAGGTTGCTGCCCGTACCGGTGGGGGAGACCCCGACGGGAACCCCACGCTGTACGACGCCATTCAGAAGGCCCGCAAGAATTCGGTGCCGTTGGACAACATCGAGCGCGCGGTCAAGCGTGGATCGGGCGCCGAGGCAGGCGGTGCCGACTGGCAGACGATCATGTACGAGGGCTACGGCCCCAATGGCGTGGCCGTCCTCATCGAGTGCCTCACTGACAATCGGAATCGTGCGGCCACGGAGGTCCGGGTCGCAATGACGCGCAACGGCGGATCCATGGCCGATCCCGGGTCCGTGTCCTACCTGTTCAACCGCAAGGGCGTCGTCATCGTGCCCAAGACCGAGGGCATGTCCGAGGATGACGTGCTCATGGTCGTTCTTGATGCGGGAGCCGAGGAGGTCAATGATCTGGGCGAGGCGTTCGAGATCATCTGTGAGGCCGGAGACCTGATTCCCGTCCGCAAGGCCATTCAGGAAGGCGACATGGACTACGAGTCCGCTGACACGAACTTCCTACCGAGCGTCTCAGTGGAACTCGATGAGGACGGGGCGCGCAAGGTGTTCCGCCTGATCGAGGCGCTCGAGGACAGCGACGACGTGCAGAATGTCTTTGCGAACTTCGACGTCAGCGACGAGGTTCTCGCGGCCATCGACTAGAGCTTGATCGATCTGAAGGGTCGCCTGTGAACGACTACGTCGGAACGCAGTTGCGTGGCTGGGATGCGGCCACTTTCCGCACGGCAAGCGGTGATCCGACGATGAGGTCGACCGTCGTGGCCATGACCCTGGTCGAGAAGGCGCCTGACTGGGATCGATTCCTCGCTCGAATGCAGAGGCTGACCCTCTGTGTCCCGACGCTGCGCATGCGCCCGCTGTATGGCCTGTTCGGATTCTCGGCACCGCGCCTGGCCGTTGATCCGGACTTCGACATCAGCGTGCATCTGCGTCGATATCGACTCGTGGAGGGTGGTGGCTGGGCGGATCTCCTCGAGGATGCCCGACGCATGAGCCTCACGGACTTCGACCCCAACCGACCTCTGTGGGAGGCGGCCCTCGTTGAGGGGCTGCCCGGTGGCGCCGCGGCGCTGCTGCTGAAGCTGCACCATTCGATCGCGGATGGTCAGGCGACCGTGATGATGGGTCTGACCCTCTTTGAATTCTCTGCTGAGTCTGATCCCAACGAGCTCCCCGCGCCGGAGGCGCCGCCAGCAGAGGATGTCAGCCTCCGAGAGATCAGCACGGCCAACCTCGTGGATCTGGCCCGCAGGGGAGCCGGACTGGTCGAGTCCGCGGCCAAGGGCCTCGGCGCGTTGGCGCGCGGGTCGGCCAGCGATCCGGTGGGCATGTGGGGCGAGGCGTGGAGCACTGTCACGTCGATCGGTCGCGTGGCGGCTGTCCCGGAGAGCGCCCTGTCCCCGGTGCTCGTCGGCAGGGGAACCACGTATCGGTTCGCGGCGTTCTCGTTGCCGTTCTCCGGCATCCGGGCAGCGGCCAAGGCCGAGGACATGAGCGTCAATGACGCCTTCCTGGCGGCGGTGGCGACCGGAATGGACGCCTACCACCGCAGACACGGAGTGGTAGTTGAGCAGTTGCGTGTCAATGTGCCGATCAGTCTGCGTGGCGACGCCGGGGATCGCTCCGGCAAGGCTGCCAATGCCGTGAGCATCGCCCGGTTCCCGCTGTCCATCGCCGGCCTCACCACCCGCGAGCACATGGAGCAGGCGCACCTGCTGGTCGACGAGTGGCGCGAGGAGCCTGCGATCCGCCTGGCGGATCCACTCGCCGAGGTGAGCTGGTTCGTGCCCGTTCCCATGCTCGCCCACGCGGCCCAGGCATCGGACCTGACGACGAGCAATGTCCCCGGTCCGCCCATGCCGCTCTACCTCGCAGGAGAACGGGTCACTGCCGTCTATCCGCTGGTCGCCACGATCGGCGCGGCCGTCAACATCACGATGGTCACCTATGACGGACGCGCCTACATCGGCATCTCGGCCGATGATCGCGCGGTTCAGGACCTGCCCGATCTGGTGTCCGACCTGCGCGAGGGCTTCTCGACGGTGACCGGCGACACGCCCACGACCGGGCCTGCGGCTGCCGGCTCCTGACACCCCGAGCAGATAGCCTTCCGAACAGGTGTTCGGACGGTCCTGCACTGGCCTGGTCCCGGCAAGGGGATCGAGAGATCGAGAAACGACGGTCCGATGGGGACCCAGTAAAGCTGAGGAGACCGCATGCGCGTCCTGGGGATCGACCCCGGCCTCACCCGGTGCGGGACGGGCGTCGTCGAGGGAGCCCCGGGCCAGAGCATGCGGTGCCTGCATGTGGGAGTCATCCGTACCGGCCCTGAGGTTCCTATCGAGGTGCGACTCACGGAGGTGGCCGCTGGCCTCGCCGCCCTCGTCGACGAATTCCAGCCAGATGCCCTGGCCATCGAGCGCGTGTTCAGCCAGCAGAACGTTCGCACGGCCACCGGGACGGCGCAGGCCGCTGCCATGGGTCTCCTGCTCGCTGGTCAGCGAGGGCTCCCTGTGGCCCTGCACACCCCGAGCGAGGTGAAGGCAGCGGTGACCGGTCACGGGCGGGCGGACAAGGCGCAGGTCACGGCAATGGTGACACGCATTCTTCGGCTGACCGCTGCACCCAAGCCGGCGGATGCGGCGGATGCCCTGGCCATCGCCATCTGCCAGATCTGGCGAGGCGAGAGCCAGCGGCGGCTCGCGGCTGCGGTTGCGGCGTCGCGATGATCTCCTTCGTCAAGGGCACCGTCGTGTCCGCTGCGGTCGACCACGTCGTTGTCGACGTCGGAGCCGTGGGCCTTCATGTGCTGTGCACCCCGACGGTTGCCACGTCGCTGCACGTGGGTGATCGCGTGGAACTTCGCACGAGCCTGATCGTGCGTGAGGATGCCTGGACTCTCTACGGCTTCCTCGACGACGAGGAGCGTGGCATCTTCGAGCAGGTGCAGACCGTCAGTGGCATCGGTCCAAGGATTGCACTGGCCCTCCTGGGCACTCTGTCCCCTGATGAGCTCCGCAACGCTGTCAGCAGCAAGGACGAGTCAGCGCTAATGTCCGTGTCCGGAATTGGGCGCAAGGGCGCGCAGCGGCTGATTCTCGAGCTTGCCGATCGGCTCGGCCCGGCACGGTCGATCGTCGGAGGTACGGCGTCGACGATCACGAGTGGTGGATGGCGGTCTGCCGTGAGCGCAGGCCTGGTGTCGCTGGGATGGTCGGCCAAGGAGGCGGATGCGGCCGTGGGGGCGCTGGATGTTGACCTGGTGGAGTCGGCGGATGCTCAAGGCGATGATGCCGATGTGAGCGTGCTGCTCAAGGCGGCTCTGCGCGGACTGGATCGCTCATGACGGTGCAGCCAGGTGCAGACGCCGAGGACGCGGCCGTCGAGGGTGCCCTCCGGCCAACCTCGCTGGGGGAGTTCGTCGGTCAGGAACGAGTGAAGTCCCAGCTGGGGCTGGTGCTCGAGGCGGCGGCTCGTCGTGGCCGTGCAGCCGACCACGTGCTCTTGAGCGGGCCGCCGGGCCTAGGCAAGACGACCCTGGCCTCGATCATCGCCACGGAGATGCAGGCGCCGCTGCGCATGACCTCAGGTCCGGCACTCCAGCATGCGGGTGACCTCGCTGCTGTGCTGTCGAGTCTGCAGCCCGGGGAGGTGCTGTTCGTCGACGAGATCCATCGCACGGCCCGGGCCGCCGAGGAACTGCTGTACCTGGCGATGGAGGACTTCCGGGTCGATGTGGTGGTCGGGAAGGGACCGGGAGCCACGGCCATTCCGCTCGACATCGAGCCCTTCACCCTCGTCGGCGCGACCACCCGCGCAGGCCTGCTGCCCAGCCCCCTGCGGGACCGCTTCGGCTTCACCGCGCATCTGGACTTCTATGACAGTTCGGACCTCGAGGTGATCATCACCAGGTCAGCACGCCTACTGGAGGTGCCGGTCGACGCGGCAGGCGTGGCGGAGATTGCGGGACGGTGCCGGGGAACACCACGGATAGCCAACCGACTTCTACGGCGGGTACGCGACTGGGCTCAGGTGCATGGCGACGGGGTAGTCAGCCGTGACTCGGCGAGCCAGGCTCTGGACCTCTACGAAGTCGACGCACTCGGGCTGGATCGGATCGATCAGGCCGTCCTCGATGTGCTGGTCCATCGCTTCGGAGGTGGTCCGGTCGGGCTGTCGACCCTCGCGGTGGCCGTGGGGGAGGAGCCGGAGACCATCGAGACGGTGTCTGAGCCGTTCTTGGTGCGGCTCGGCATGCTCATGCGCACGCCTCGCGGGCGGGTCGCCACCCAGGCGGCATGGGCACATGCGGGGCTGCAGCCACCCGCGCCCGACGGGCCGGATCAGCAGGCGCTCGATCTCGCCTAGGCAGGTTCAGGTAGCCTCAGTGGGCGCTGCTTGGCGCCGCCGTCGCTGGAGGTTTCCATGGATCCGATGAGTCTGCTGCTGATTGTTGCGGCAGGAGCTGCCTTCTACTTCCTGATCATCAGGCCTGGGAAGCAGCGCCAGAAGCAGCAGCAGGAGATGATTCGAGCGCTCCAGCCGGGCGCCGAGGTCATGACCACGGCGGGCATCTTCGGCACCGTCGCGGTGGTCACCGATGAGGAGTTGAGCCTCGAAGTCGCGCCCGGCATGTTCATCCGCGTGCTTCCGGCTGCCGTTGCTCGCGTGGTCGAGCCGGCCGCGAGCACGGTCGAGGAGGAATCCGCCCCAGAGACGGGTACGTCAGAGGAGAACTGAACTCTCGCACCGAGGTCCTAGACTGGGCCGCCGGCGCGATGGCACCAGCAATGCCGGTCACCCGACGGTGATCGCCCGCGAGCATTACCCACACGAGAATCACCCGAACGAGAATCAAGGAGCACAGTGGCGCCTCCGACCTCCAGCAACCCGTTGCGGCTGCTCGTCGCCCTTGGCGTCCTGATCGTCGGATTGGCGGTCTGGGCGTTCTGGCCGGGCACCGACTCCAGCGTCCGTCTGGGTCTGGATCTGCAAGGTGGCACGCAGGTGATCTTGAAGCCGAAGCCGGTCACTGAGGGTGCTTCGATCACCGAGGAACAGCTCACGCAGACGGTCTCCATCATCCGGCAGCGCGTCGACGGGCTCGGCGTGGCCGAGGCGGAGGTCACGACCCAGGGCTCAGGTGACGGAGCGGTGATCGTTGTCGCGGTGCCCGGTGTGAACCAGGACCGCGTGGTCGATCTCGTGCAGCGCACGGCCCTGCTGGACTTCCGGCCTGTGTGGGGTCTGTATCCAGCACCTCCGTCCGTGGATCCGGCAGCCGATCCCAGCGCATCCGCAAGCTCGGAGGCATCCCCGGAGGCCTCCCCGCAGGCGTCAGCTGAGGCTTCGGCGAGCCCCGACTCCTCCGCCAATGCCGCCGGCGAGGCGGCCCCGCTGATTCAGGCAGATGCCAACACCCCGGAGTTCCAGGAGCAGGTCGCAGCACTCGACTGCACCAACCCACTCAACTACACCGGTGGTCGACCGGACGATCCGCAGAAGTGGCTCGGAACCTGTGACGTCACCGGCGCTGCGAAGTACAACCTCGAGCCTGCCTTCATTCAGGGCACGAACGTGACGAACGCGAACGCCGTGCTGCCCCAGGGTGGAGTCGGCTGGATCGTGTCCTTGGACTTCGACGGTGATGGCGCCAAGGCCCTCGCCGAGGCATCCACCACCCTCAGTGCCCTGCCCGAGTGCGGCATCGCCGGGGCGAACCCGTGTAACGCGTTCGCAATCGTGCTCGATGGTGTGGTCACATCGGCTCCGCGGTTCAACGAGCCAATCCTCGGCGGATCGGCTCAGATCGAGGGCAACTTCACTGCTGAAGAGGCTCGCGACCTGGCCAATATCCTGAAGTACGGCGCTCTGCCGGTCACTCTGGAGCCCGTTGACATCACGACCGTCTCACCGACAGTCGGCAACGACCAGCTCCGTGCCGGCATCATTGCTGGACTTCTCGGCCTGCTCCTGGTGGGGATCTACCTGCTCGTCTACTACCGAGCACTGGGCGTGGTCGCGGTTCTCTCGCTTGCTGTCGCGGGCGTGATCTTGTACCTGACCATCGTCGTCCTGAGCAAGGCCATCGGGCTCACTCTGACCTTGGCGGGTGTCGCGGGAGCGATCGTCGCCATCGGTATCACCGCCGACTCCTTCATCGTCTACTTCGAACGCATCAGGGACGAGATTCGCGAGGGCCGGTCACTGCGGCAGGCGTGCGACTCCGGATGGATCAGGGCACGTCGAACCCTGTTGGCCGCGGACTTCGTCTCCTTGCTGGCTGCTGCCGTTCTGTACTTCCTGTCGGTCGGAAGCGTTCGCGGTTTCGCCTTCATCCTCGGCCTCACCACCCTCATCGACGTGCTCGTGGCCTTCTGGTTCACGCATCCGCTCGTGGTCCTCATGGGGCGCTCCTCCTGGATGCAGAAGGGCTCGAAGTGGACCGGCCTGGACTCCGGTCGTCTTGGGGGAGCGAGCGTTGCAGGCAGGCGTGGGGGCAGGTCCCGACGGTCATCGGCTGAGACGTCCCCATCGGACTCCTCGACCAAGGAGGTGTCAGCATGAGCAGGATCGGCAACCTCGGTCACCGTCTCTACGCAGGCGAGGTCTCGTACGACTTCGTCGAGCGCCGCAAGCGCTGGTATGCGATCTCCGCGATCATCTTGCTGCTGGCGGTCGGAGCCCTGCTGTTCCGCGGGCTCAACTTCGGCATCGAATTCCGGGGAGGGGCGGATTTCTCCCTGCCCAACGCGACCTGCTCGGTCGAGGATGCCCGCACGACTGCTGAGGAGGCGACGGGCGCGCAGGTCATCGTCACGGAGACAGCCAGCGGCACGGTTCGCGTGCAAACAGAGGAGCTCACGGCGGCCGCGAGCTCTCAGATTGCTGGCACTCTGGCCGAGGCGTGTGGGATTCCCAAGGGCGAGGTCAAGGTCCAGGTCGTGGGGCCGACCTGGGGCGAGGAGATCTCCAAGAAGGCACTGCAGGGGCTGGTCATCTTCCTGCTGCTCGTGACGATCTTCCTTTCGATCTACTTCGAATGGCGCATGGCGCTCAGCGCGCTCGTTGCCTTGGCCCACGATCTAGTCATCACGGTCGGCATCTATTCGCTGACCGGGCTCGAGGTCACCCCGGCCACGGTCATCGGCCTGCTGACGATTCTGGGCTACTCGCTCTATGACACGGTGGTCGTGTTCGACAAGGTCAAGGAGAACACCCGCGGTGTGACCGGCCAGTCGATCATGACCTACTCGGAGTCCGCCAACCTCGCGGTCAACCAGACCCTGGTGCGGTCGATCAACACCTCGGTCGTCGCACTGCTCCCCGTGCTCGCGATCATCATCGTCGGAGCCGGGCTCCTGGGAGCGGGAACCCTGCTCGATCTGGCGGTCGTCCTGGCCATCGGCATGGCGGCGGGCACCTACTCGTCCATCTTCATCGCCACGCCGTTCCTGGTTGACCTGAAGGAGCGTCAGCCGGAGATGAAGGCCCTGAAGGCTCGGGTCCTCGCACGACGCAAGCAGGGGCGCTCCGCTGCCGGAGCGGCTGTAGGCACTGAATCCGCGTCCGACGACGATGCAGGTGTCGAAGCAGATGCCAGCATCGGCCGGCGTACGGAGTCAGGCCCACGCCAGCAGCCCAGGCGAAAGCCCCGCTCCAAGCGCTGAGGCGGCGCATGCGGGCGACCGCGTGCGCGCACGTACACTGAGACATCAGGTATCAGCCTCGGCTGGTGATCCATCACGTCGTGCAGGAGAGGTGTTGGCCAGGGAGGAACTACTGCCCGCGGAGCCGCAGTCGTCGGCCCCGGCTATCACTGCGCCTGCAGCAGAGGGCGGCGGGTTTCGCTCCCGGTTCGCTCGACTGGCCGGTTCGCGGGGGTCGAACACTGAACTCGAACCCCTGCTGCGCACCCTCCGCAAGTACCACCCGAAGTCGGACACTCGGGTGGTGGAGCGGGCCTATGAGACCGCGGCGTACCTTCATCGAGATCAGTCCCGCCGCTCCGGGGAGCCCTACATCACGCACCCGGTGGCCGTCGCGACCATTCTCGCGGACCTGGGGATGACTGCTCCGACACTGGCTGCTGCACTACTGCACGACACCGTGGAGGACTGCGGCTACGCCCTCGATGCACTGCGCGAGGACTTCGGTGATGAGATCGCCATGCTCGTTGACGGAGTCACCAAACTCGACAAGGTGCGCTACGGCGAGGCCTCTGCGGCCGAGACTGTGCGCAAGATGGTCGTGGCCATGGCGCGCGACATTCGGGTCCTTGTCATCAAGCTCGGCGACCGCCTGCACAACATGCGCACCTTGCGGCATATGTCAGACGAGAAGCAGCAGCAGAAGGCGCGGGAGACCCTCGAGATCTACGCCCCTCTTGCTCATCGCCTCGGCATGAATGCCATCAAGTGGGAACTCGAGGATCTCGCATTCGCAACCTTGTACCCGAAGATGTACGAGGAGATCGTGCGGCTGGTCGGGCAACGGGCCCCATCGAGAGACGAGTACCTCACCAGAACGCTGGAGTCGATCGAGTCGGATCTCAAGGGCGCCCGGGTGAAGGCCACCGTCACTGGTCGACCGAAGCACTACTACTCGGTGTACCAGAAGATGATCGTGCGAGGCCGCGACTTCGCCGACATCTATGACCTTGTAGGCGTCCGCATCCTCGTTGACTCCGTTCGAGACTGCTATGCAGCCCTCGGAATCATCCACTCCAAGTGGAGTCCGGTACCTGGTCGGTTCAAGGACTTCATCGCCATGCCGAAGTTCAACATGTACCAGTCGTTGCACACGACGGTCATCGGACCGGACGGCAAGCCCGTCGAACTGCAGATCCGGACCCACGACATGCACCGCGCGGCTGAGTACGGCGTGGCGGCGCACTGGCGTTACAAGCAGGGCGCGCAGGCAAAGACCGGTCCGGACGAGTTCGCATGGTTGCGGCAACTGGTCGACTGGCAGCGTGAGATGGAGGATCCGGGCGAGTTCCTGGACTCCCTGCGCTATGACCTCGGCTCCTCTGAGGTGTTCGTGTTCACGCCCAAGGGGGATGTCATAGCCCTGCCAACGGCAGCCACTCCTGTGGACTTCGCCTACACCGTGCACACCGAGGTAGGCCATCGATGCGTCGGTGCGCGGGTGAATGGCAAGCTCGTGTCCTTGGAGTCACCGTTGGAGAACGGTGACGTCATCGAGATCTTCACCTCGAAAGCCGAGGGAGCTGGGCCAAGTCGGGATTGGCTCGACTTCGTGCAGTCGGGCCGGGCGCGTTCGAAGATCAAGGCCTGGTTCACCAAGGAGCGCCGTGAGGAGGCCATCGATCACGGCAAGGATGCGATTGTGCGCGCGATGCGCAAGCAGGGACTTCCCCTGCAGCGCATGATGACGAATCAGGCGTTGAGCACCATCGCCGCAGACCTGCACCAGCAGGACATCGAGGCGCTCTACGCTTCAGTCGGCGAGGGCCGAATCACCTCCGAGACCATCGTCAAGCGGCTGGTGGATTCGGCCGGGGGCGTGGATGGGGCGGCTGACGACACAGCGGAGACGCTTATCCCGAGCACCGTGGCCGGGCGAAGCAGGGCGTCGGGCGACGTCGGCGTTGTCGTGAAGGGCGTCGACGATGTCTGGGTCAAGCTCGCCAAGTGCTGCACGCCCGTGCCCGGTGATGAGATCGTCGGATTCGTGACTCGAGGCGCTGGGGTGTCGGTCCATCGCGCGGACTGCGTGAACGTACCCGGCCTCCAGACCGAACCCGACCGGATCGTTGACGTCGAATGGGTGGCTACCCCAAATAGCGTGTACTTGGTCAACATTCAGGTCGAGGCGCTCGATCGATCGCGACTGCTGTCGGACGTCACGCGGGCGCTGGCCGACACTCATGTGAACATCCTCAGCGCCGCAGTGACCACGACGCGGGAGCGCATAGCCATCTCTCGATTCACCTTCGAGATGGCCGATCCCAAGCACCTCGGCTCAGTCCTGAAGACGGTGCGCCAAGTCGAGGGTGTGTACGACGCCTACCGGGTGTGAGAACACCGTGCGCCTGGTGGAGGTTGAGGCAGACGATGGAACGCCCCGAACGATCAGGCGCCACCCATGAGTGCGCGCGTTGAGGCAATCTGAGCCTCGAGGTCGGCGGCCGCCGCGGCATCTCCTCGTGCCGCAGCCGCATCGCGCTTATCCTCCAGGCGCTCAAGCGCCTGTCCGAAGGCATCAGTGGCGACAGTGCCGGTGGTGGACTTCCAGGCCGCCTCATCCTGCGACCTGATGGTGTCCTCGACCTTCTTCAGACGTCCCTCAAGACGCCCCCGCTCACTGCGAGGCACATCGCCGGTCTTGTCCCAGCGGTCCTGAATGCTCCGCAGGCTCCGCTTCGCCGCCTTGAGGTCCGTCACGGGCAGCAGTGCCTCGGCCTCCACGAGCAGTGCTTCCTTGGGCGCGACGTTGATGCTCAGCTCTTCCTCCGCGGCTTCCTGAGCGGCGGTCCTCGCCGCATAGAACGCATCCTGGGCCGCCTTGAAGCGCTTCCAGAGGCGGTCCTCATCGGAACGTGAGGCGCGGGGGAGAGCCTTCCATTCGTCGAGCAGATCCCGAAGCTGCTTTGAGGTGCGCTGCCAGTCTGTCGACGAGGCCAGACCCTCGGCCCGCTCGATCAGGGCGCGCTTGCCTGCGACGGACTCCTTGCGGACGGAGTCCAACTCGCTGAAGTGCTGGCGGCGGCGCTTGTCAAAGGCTGTTCGGGAGGCGCTGATCCGCTTCCAGAGCTCCTGCTCGGAGGAACGATCGCCGCGCGGAAGAGCCTTCCACTCCTCGACGATGGCGGCGTACCTCTCGGTGGTGGACTTCCACGAGTTGGAGTCGCTCAGGGACTCGGCCTCGTCCGCGAGCGTTCGCCGGGCGGCAAGGGCTGCCTCCCGCTGCTCCGCGCGCCGTGCCCGATTGGCCTCACGAGCCGCCTCAGCCGCGGATTCCAGGGCGGTGCACTTGGCCTCGAGAGCGGGGATGTCTCCAACGAAGGATCGAGCCGCAAGGCCTTCCTTGACCTTGGCCAGCACGCCCATCGCCTGCTCGCCCGAGGCCTTGCCGTCGGCGAGACGTGCGCTGATCAGATCGATCTCGACAACCAGATCGTCATACTTGCGACCGAAGAAGGCGAGACCCTCCCGGGGATCTCCTGCCGCCCACTGGCCGACCACGACCTCGCCCTCGGGTGCCATCAGGTAGACGGTGCCGTCGGCATCGACGCGACCGAACTGCGACGGATCACTCGCGGGTGGCGTGGCCGTGGGCGCGGCGGAGGAATCGGAGCGCGTCACGCCGGCCGGCGTGGGCTGTGAGGGCGTCGGAGGACGCAGTGCCGCAGGCGTCGGAACACCGGTGTCGGCCATCAAGTTCCCGCTTTCGTCGTGCACCCGCCTGGTCGGCATGTGCGAAGTGCGCGGTCTAGCCTAACCACAGGTCGGAGTGTGGGATCAGCACTACCGCTGGACGGAGGCCGCCTCGATGACGACCGGCTGCCGTGGGGGCCCATCGGACGAACCGGTAGATGTGCCCACGGAGGCGATCTCCTGCACGATGTCCAGCCCCTCGGTGACGGTGCCCCAGATCGTGTAGGCCGATGGCAGCGTGGTGTCCTCGTAGACGATGAAGAACTGTGATCCCGATGTCCCCGGGCCGGCATTGGCCATGGCGACCGTGCCGGCGGGGTAGTTGGCCTCACCCTCAGCAGGAAGGTTCTCGTCGGGAACGGTGAAGCCGGGCCCACCGGTTCCATCGCCTGCCGGGTCACCGCACTGGAGCACATAGATGCCCTCGGTCGTCAGGCGGTGACACGCCGTGGCGTCATAGAAGCCGCTCTCGGCGAGGAAGGTCTCACTCTGCGCTGTCTGCGGCGCTCCCTCATCAAGCGCGATCACGATGTCACCGCACGTCGTGGTGAGCGTGATGGAGGTGGCTGGCTCCACGTCGCCGGGGGCCTCGAAGGTCACATTGTCCTCGCGCGTGGGGAGGGCAGGACCGCAGTTCAGAACCGAGGGCTCCTCAATGGGCTCGTCGGTGCTCGCGTCGTCGGCGAGATCGGCCGCGGCATCGCTGGTGCTATCGGCCGCGGACCCTGCGGCTGTCTCGCTGGAGTCTGCTGCCGTCACGGATTCGGTGGAGGAGAGGTTGGCGACGATCACGTAGGAGAGGGCGCCGAGGACGAGCACGGCCACGACCACGATCGCCGTGATGCGCTGACGGCGACGCTGCCGTTCGAGGGACTCCGCTCGTCGCTCCTGCTGCCGCTCATACTTGGCGCGGGCCAACTGCCGTTCTCTCTTGCTCCCGGACATGCGTATCCCTTCGGTCCTCTGAGTCGCCATCGGCCTTCTGAGTCGAGAGGAGTCTATGCACCGCGGATCCGTGGGTCCGTACACGCGGCGCCAGCCAGCAGGTGAGCCTCGGTAGGCTGAGAAGACTGTTCATGAGGAGAGGGCCTGCAGTGCTGATCGCTGGATTCCCCGCGGGTTCGTGGGCGACCAACTGCTACGTGCTGGCGGCGGGTCCCGGTGAGCCCTGTGTGATCGTCGACCCGGGCCAAGAGTCGATCGATGGTGTGCAGGAGATCCTCCGGGAGCACCGTCTCCTGCCGGCTGCGGTGCTTCTCACGCACGGACACATCGACCACGTCTGGTCGGTGGCTCCCTTGACGAGCGAATTCGAGATTCCGGCGCTGATTCACGCCGAAGACCGGTACCGCTTGGCTGATCCGGCGGGAAGCTCCTTCTCCGCGGCCCGAGACCAGTTGCTCGCCATGACGAAGAACTCCCTTGAGCTGACCGAGCCGTCAGATGTCCGAGAGTTCGGCGATCAGGAGACGGTGGAGTTCGCGGGCCTCACCCTGACCGTGCAGCATGCTCCCGGCCATACGGAGGGATCGTCGGTCTTCGTGACCGATGAGGTGATGTTCAGCGGTGATCTTCTCTTCGCCGGTTCGATTGGACGAACCGACCTTCCCGGCGGCGATCACGCACAGATGGTCGCCTCGCTCGGCCGGGTCATCATGCCCGCCGACGATGCCCTCGTCGTGCTTCCAGGACACGGACCCCAGACCACCATCGGCCAGGAGAAGGCCACGAATCCCTACCTGAGGTCTCTGGTCGAGGGCGACGTGCCCGGAGCGAACCGGAAGGGCCTGTGACATGGCGCGAACAGCACGGTTGAGTGGTTTCCCGGAGTGGCTTCCTGCCGGTCACGTGGTTCAGGCGTCCGTGGAGGACACGGCTCGTCGGGTCTTCGAGCTGCACGGATTCGCCGGGATTGAGACGCGGGCCGTCGAGCCCCTGGATCAGATGCTCCGCAAGGGAGAGATCGACAAGGAGGTGTACGTGCTTCGGCGCCTCCATGCGGACGAGCAGGATGCCGACTCCGGACTCGGCCTCCACTTCGATCTGACCGTCCCGTTCGCGAGATATGTCGTTGAGCACGCAGGCCAGCTGGAATTCCCCTTCAAGCGCTATCAGATCCAGAAGGTCTGGCGCGGCGAGCGGCCCCAGGACGGTCGCTTCCGAGAGTTCACTCAGGCCGACATCGACGTTGTTGGACGCGACCACCTGCCGTTTCACTATGAGGTCGAGATGGCGGTGACGATGGCCACCCTGCTGTCCGCACTGCCGATTCCGCCGGCGGTCATCCAGGTGAACAACCGGAAGTTGGCCGAGGGGTTCTATCGGGCCGTGGGTGCAAACGCGCCAGAGTCAGTGCTCCGGGCTATCGACAAGCTCGACAAGATCGGTCCCGAGGCAACGCACCGCCTCCTGGTGGAGCAGGCAGGGCTCTCCTCGCAGGCGGCAGACCTGTGCCTCGATCTGGCGGGAATCCGAACGGCCGATTCGTCCTTCGCGGAGCAGGTCAGTGCCCTCGGAGTCACAGGGGAGCTGCTCGATGAGGGAATCCGCGAACTGGCGGCAGTGGTCGACGGTGCGAATGCTGAGCGGCCGGGTTCGGTCGTGGCTGATCTGCGGATCGCCCGTGGTCTGGACTACTACACAGGAACCGTCTACGAGACACAGCTCATCGGCTTCGAATCGGTCGGCTCGATCGCCTCGGGCGGGCGTTACGACTCGCTGGCCACCGATGGTCGCCAGACGTACCCCGGCGTGGGCATTTCGCTGGGGGTCACACGACTGGTGTCGATTCTTCTCGGAAACGATCTGGTTGAGGTCTCCCGGCCGGTACCCAGCGCCGTGCTGGTGGCTGTCCTGGATGAGGTCTCGCGTGAGCGAAGTCAGCGCGTGGCTGCGGCGCTGCGTTCGCGAGGGATCGCCTGCGAGGTCGCGCCCTCGGCAGACAAGCTCGGCAAGCAGATCAAGTACGCAGATAAGAGGGGTGTCCCGTTCGTCTGGTTCCCCGATGTCGATGGCGACTCCGTCAAGGACATCAGAACAGGCGAGCAGACCCCCGCCGAGGCAAACACCTGGGATCCCCCCGAGGATGATCGCGCTCCACAGGTACGTTCCAGACCTGACGACCATCGCAGTACCACCGACCAGGAGGCTCTCTCGTGATCCGTTCCCGCACCGCAGGTTCGCTCAGGGCGACCGACGCAGGTGAACAGGTGACCCTGGCCGGATGGGTGGCCAGTCGCAGGGATCACGGGGGTGTGGCCTTTCTGGACCTGCGCGACTCCAGCGGCGTCGTGCAGGTCGTGGTCAGGGATGCCGATGTCGCGCACGGGCTACGCGATGAGTACTGCATCAAGGTCACCGGAGCCGTGGAGCTGCGGCCGGAGGGCAACGAGAACCCCGACCTTCCCACCGGGGCTGTCGAGGTCATGGCCGATGAACTGGAGGTGCTGTCGGAGTCGGCCCCGCTGCCGTTCCCGATCGACGACCGGCTGACGGTGGGTGAGGAGGTGCGTCTTCGCCATCGCTACCTGGATCTGCGGCGCGCATCGGCGGGCAACGCCATTCGGATGCGTTCCAAGGTGAACCAGATCTGCCGCAACGTCCTGCTCGACCGGGACTTTCTGGAGATCGAGACACCCACCCTCACACGCTCGACCCCGGAGGGAGCCAGAGACTTCCTGGTGCCGGTGCGACTGCAGCCGGGTCACTGGTACGCCCTGCCGCAGTCACCGCAGCTGTTCAAGCAGCTGCTCATGGTGGCAGGCATGGAGCGGTACTTCCAGATCGCTCGCTGCTACCGCGACGAGGACTTCCGCGGGGATCGGCAGCCGGAGTTCACCCAGCTCGACATCGAGATGTCGTTCGTCGAGCAGGCCGATGTGATCGACATCGGCGAGGCAGTTGTCAGGGCGCTGTGGCACGAGGTGCTGGGCTACGACATCGGCGAGGTTCCACACATGCCCTACGCCGAGGCGATGCGGCGATTCGGCACCGACAAGCCGGATCTGCGCTTCGGACTCGAACTGGTCGAACTCACCGCGTACTTCTCGGACACACCCTTCCGCGTCTTCCAGGCCGACTATGTGGGGGCCGTGGTCATGCCTGGCGGTGCTGACCAGCCGCGTCGTCAGTTCGATGCCTGGCAGGAGTGGGCGAAGCAGCGTGGGGCCAAGGGTCTGGCGTATGTCACCGTGGCCGAGGACGGCACCCTTGGCGGGCCCGTTGCCAAGAACCTCAGCGACGCCGAGCGCGATGGTCTGATTGCGGCGGTCGGAGCGTCACCGGGAGACGCCGTCTTCTTCGCGGCGGGTCGGCCCAGTGATGCACGTGCACTGCTGGGGGCGGCCCGATTGGAGATCGGTCATCGGCTGGAACTCATCGATGAGTCTGCATGGTCCTTCGTATGGGTCGTCGATGCTCCCATGTTCGAGGAGATCATCGAGGACGGCGCCGCTCAAGGCTGGACCGCCGTGCACCACCCCTTCACCTCGCCCACCGACGAGTGGATCGACCGTTTCGAGCAGGAGCCGGGTGCGGCCCTCGCGTGGGCTTACGACCTCGTGTGCAATGGCAACGAGATCGGCGGCGGTTCTATTCGTATCCACCGTGGTGACGTGCAACAGCGGGTGTTCTCCCTGCTGGGAATGTCCGAGGAGGAGGCGCAGGAGAAGTTCGGGTTCCTGCTGGACGCCTTCCAGTACGGTCCGCCGCCGCATGGCGGCATCGCCTATGGGCTCGATCGAATCTGCATGCTCCTGGCTGGCGCATCCTCGATCCGCGACGTCATCGCCTTCCCGAAGACGGGGGGCGGGCACGATCCGCTGACCGGTGCGCCAACCACGATCACGGCACAGCAGCGCAAGGAGGCGGGGATCGACGCCCCGGCGGCGAAGGCCGACTGACGCAATCGAGTGTTCGAGCGAGGGTCTGAGCAGACGATGCCTACGCTGACTTCATGACGCTCTTCGACGAGGGACTCGCCAGCAGCCGTGACTCGGCGCCGCTCGCGGTCCGGATGCGTCCGGCGAGCCTGGATGAGGTGGTGGGCCAGGAGCGCGCCTTGGGGCCGGGATCGCCACTGCGCACCCTGCTGACCGCCTCGGCAGATGCATCAGTGGTGTCGGTCATCCTCTGGGGTCCACCAGGGACGGGCAAGACCACGCTGGCCTCACTGTTGAGCCAGGGCACCGGGCGCACTTTTCGTGAACTCTCGGCGGTGACGGCCGGCGTACGGGATGTGCGGGCGGTGATCGAGAGTGCTCGGGATCAGCTCGCCTTCCAAGGAGTCGGAACGGTCCTGTTCATCGACGAGGTGCATCGGTTCAGCAAGTCGCAGCAGGACGCACTGCTGCCGGCGGTGGAGAACGGATGGATCACGCTGATTGCAGCCACCACGGAGAATCCCAGCTTCTCCGTGATCGCCCCGCTCATGTCGCGCAGCGTTCTCGTGCAACTGTCTGCCTTGACCGATGTGCACGTCGACCAACTGCTCCATCGGGCGGTGGTCGATCCTCGTGGGCTCGATGGTCGGGTGGACGTCGACGAGGATGCCCTTGCCCATCTCGTTCGGACCGCGAACGGCGACGCGCGAAGGGCATTGACCGGTCTCGATGCTGCAGCAGCGTCGACGTCAGAAGGCGCGGACGGACGACGACACATTGACCTTGCTGCGGCGGAGCGGGCTGTCCAGCAAGCGGCGATCATCTACGACAAGGATGGCGATCAGCACTATGACGTCATCAGCGCCTTCATCAAGAGTGTGCGCGGAAGCGATCCGGATGCCGCCCTGCACTACCTCGCCCGGATGCTCGAGGCAGGGGAGGACCCACGTTTCGTCGCTCGTCGCCTCATGATCCTTGCCAGCGAGGACGTGGGGATGGCCGAGCCCAACGTGCTTCAGACGGCGGTCGCGGCGGCTCAGGCGGTCGCGATGGTGGGGATGCCGGAGGCCAGCATCATCCTCGCCCACGCCACGGTGCACGCGTCGCTTGCTCCCAAGTCGAATGCCGTCGTGGTGGGCATCAGCGAGGCGACATCGGACGTGCGCTCCGGTGGGATCGGACGAGTGCCGATGCATCTGCGAGATGCCCACTACCCGGGGGCCGGTGCTCTGGGTCATGGGCTCGAGTACCAGTATCCGCACGACGTCCCTGAAGGAGTGGCTGCTCAGCAGTACCTTCCGGATGAACTCGTCGGACGGCAGTACTACCGACCCACTCGCCATGGAGCCGAGGCTGCCTGGTCGGACGTCGCCTTGAAGGTTGCTGGCCTGCGTCACCCCGACAATGACTCGGGTGAGCCGGAATCGCAGCAGCGGGAGGACGAGTGATCGGCCCCCATTAGGCTGGGGCACCATGCGACGGATGGTGTGGGTGGCGATCGGTGCGGCCGGTGGAATTGTGGCCTATCGACGCATCCAGCAGGCGATGGTCGATGCTCGCGAGCGCGGAGTCGTCCTCAGCGCTCAGCAGGTGGGGCTTTCCGCGGTTCAGGCGGTAAGCAGTGCGCGAGCGATCGCCATGTCTGCCGCTGCCGCAGCCGGCCAGGGGCGTTCGCAAGCTTCAGCTGGTGACGCCGCGGCCCGGGTCATCGAGCAGGCTCAGGCAGTCGTCGCCTCGGGTCAGAAGAGGGAGAAATGATGGACTCCGCCGAGATCCGCAGCAGGTTCCTGCGCTTCTTCGCCGATCGAGGTCATCAGGTGGTGCCATCGGCGTCCCTCCTTCTTGATGATCCGACACTGCTGTTCGTGAACGCTGGCATGGTGCCCTTCAAGCCGTACTTTCTCGGCGAGGCGCCGCCTCCGTACCCGCGTGCCACCAGCGTGCAGAAGGTCGTGCGCACGCTCGACATCGAGGAGGTGGGCAAGACGACGCGTCACGCCTCCTTCTTCCAGATGGCCGGCAACTTCTCGTTCGGGGACTACTTCAAGGAAGGCGCGATCCCGCTTGCGTGGGAGCTCCTCACGGCATCACAGGCCGACGGAGGCTATGGCTTCCCCGAGGATCGCCTCTGGGTCACCGTCTACGAGGACGACGATGAGGCCATCGAGATCTGGCATCGAGTGGCGGGACTTCCCTACGAGCGGATTCAACGACGTGGCCCCAAGGACAACTACTGGTCCATGGGCGTGCCCGGACCGGGTGGCCCCTGCTCGGAGATCTACTTCGACCGTGGCCCCGAGCATGGCCGTGAAGGCGGCCCGGTGGCAGATGAGGATCGGTACCTCGAGGTCTGGAATCTGGTCTTCATGCAGGACGAGCTCTCCGCGGTCCGGTCGAAGGAGGACTTCGACATTCGACAACCACTTCCCGCCAAGAACATCGACACGGGCATGGGCCTTGAGCGGATGGCGGCACTGCTGCAGGGCGTCGACAACATCTATGAGATCGACACCACACGCGGGATTCTCGATCGGGCATGTGAGCTCAGTGGGGCTCGCTACGGGTCGAGCACGAAGGATGATGTCGCGCTTCGCGTGGTGGCCGATCACGCGCGTACGTGTGTCTTCCTCATCGGCGATGGCGTCATTCCCGGCAACGAGGGGCGCGGGTACGTTCTGCGTCGACTCATGCGCCGGACGATCCGGATGATGAGGCTGCTGGGTGCGCACGAGCCTGCGATGGCGGAGCTCGTCGACTCAACGGTGCTGGCGATGGCACCCCAGTACCCCGAGCTCAACGATATGGCGGGCCGAATCCGCACGACCGCGATTGGCGAGGAGGCGGCCTTCCTCCAGACGCTGCGTACGGGAACCACGATCTTCGACACCGCGGTAGCGGAGGTTCGCTCCGGAGGCGGCAACCAGCTGCCCGGGGAGCAGGCTTTCGCGCTGCATGACACCTACGGCTTCCCGATCGATCTCACCCTGGAGATGGCCTCGGAGCAGGGACTGTCTGTTGATGAGCCGGGCTTCCGCCGACTCATGCAGCAGCAGCGCGAACGGGCCAAGGCGGACTCTCAGGCGCGCAAGGCCGGGGTATCGGCCGTGACGGCCTATCGCGACATCCTTCAAGCAGGCGGTCTCACGACCTTCACGGGCTACGACGAAGCGGTCACCGAGTCGACCGTCATCGGGATCGTGAAGGACGCCGACACGGTGCCGGCAGCGTCCGTGGGTGATCACGTGGAGATCGTCCTCGACCGATCGCCCTTCTACGCCGAGGCCGGAGGCCAGCTCGGCGATCATGGCCGTCTCCGGAGCCACGAGGGTGCCCTCGTGGACATCTATGACGTCCAGACGCCGGTGCCTGGGCTCTTCGTCCATCGCGGCGAGGTCGTCGACGGGGAACTGGTGGCCGGGGCCACGGTCGTCAGCGAGATCGACTCGCAGCGCCGCCGTGCCATCTCCCGAGCGCACACGGCCACGCACATGATTCACCGCGCGTTCCGCGAGCGGCTCGGTGACACCGCAACCCAGATGGGTTCGGAGAATGCCCCCGGTCGACTCCGGTTCGACTTTCCGAATCCGACCGCGGTGGAGGCGTCCGTGCTCTCCGAGGTCGAGCAGCACGTCAATGAGGTGCTGATCGACGATCTCGCGGTGTCGGCGCAGACCATGACCCAGGACGAGGCGCGGGCGATGGGGGCGATGGCGCTCTTCGGCGAGAAGTACGGCGACCGGGTTCGCGTGGTGTCGGTCGGCGACTGGGCGCACGAACTGTGCGGCGGCACACATGCCCAGCGATCGGGGCAGTTGGGTGTGGTCACCTTCCTGTCCGAGGGCTCCATCGGCGCCGGTGTCCGGCGAGTCGAGGCGCTCGTGGGATCGGACGCGTACCAGTTCCTGGCCCGTGAGCATCTGTTGGTCAATCGGCTCACGGAGCTCGTCAAGGCCCCCGCCGATCAGCTCGTCGAGCGGGTCGAGAAGACGATCACCGCGTTGAAGGATGCCGAGCGCGACCTGGCGAAGGTGCGCAGCGCACAGTTGGCGGCGAATCTCGATGGCATCATCGGCGAGGGTCGCGACATCGGCAGGGTCAGGCTGTGGACCTTCCGGGCGCCCGACGGCACCAGCGGCGGGGACTTGCGCGAGTTGGCCATGAAGGCCAAGGGTCGAGCACGGCCTGATCTGCCCGCGGCTCTCGTCGGCGTGGCGGTAGCGGACGGCAAGGTGAACCTCGTGACCGTCGCCTCTCCGGAGGCGATCGACATGGGCATCACGGCAGGTGACCTGCTCAAGGCTGCCGCGCCAGCCATCGGTGGTCGGGGTGGCGGCAAGCCCGAGTTCGCGCAGGGGGGCGGCACTGATCCGGAGGGCATCGACGCTGCTCTGGCGGCGGTCGAGCACGTGGTGCGCGAGCGCGCGGGAGCCTAGGAGTGCCACCCGGCGTGCGCCTGGGCATCGACGTGGGCTCGGTGCGGATAGGAGTTGCTCGCAGCGATGCGACCGGCGTCCTGGCCGTGCCGTTGGATGCCGTGCCTGCGGGAGTCGATACCTGGGGGGTGGTATCAGCTCTGGCTCGGGAGTGGAAAGCCGTCGAGATCATCGTCGGGCTTCCGCTCAGCATGGACGGAAGTGAGGGGCGCGCGGCAGTCCTGGTCCGGGAGTGGGTCGAGCAGCTGTCGGAACGAACAGACGTTCCTGTGCGTCTGGTCGATGAGCGGCTGTCCACCGTGCAGGCTCAACGTGCCTTGCATGCGGGCGGGCGCTCGACACGCCAGTCTCGGTCACTCATCGACAGCGCGTCTGCTGTCATGGTGCTGCAGTCAGTGCTTGACGCGGATGGCAGTAGCGAGTTCAACGGGGGAGGAGGAGCGGCACCGTGAGTCAACTTGCACCCCTGATGAGTTCCGGTCCGCTGCCCCCGTCCCGGCATCGAAGCAGCTGGGTCAAGTGGGTCGTCGGTCTCGTGGCCGTGGCCATCGCCGGAGGCATGATCGCTTTCTCGGCGAGCATCTTCCGTGGCGGCGCCGAGCCGGAGGAGTACACCGGTAGCGGCCAGGGCGAGGTCGTGGTCGTGGTCGCCCGCGGAGACACCCTCAGCGAGATCGCGCGGAAGCTCGAGGAGGCGGGCGTCGTCCTGTCGGCGTCGTCCTTCGTCAACGCGTCCGAGGTCGACGAACGCGCGGGAACGATCGGCCCGGGCAAGTACACCTTGCGCGAGCAAATGAGTTCCACTGAGGCGCTGGAACTGATGCTGGATCCGGCATCGCGGGCCGACAGTCGGCTAGTGCTTCCTGAAGGCCTCCGGCTGGAGCAGACGGTGGAAGCCGCATCGTTGGCTACCGGGTTGCCCGCGAAGGACTTCCAGGAGGCGCTGGCGTCTCCGGAAGATCTGGGTCTTCCGGATTGGGCCAAGGACCGTCCGGAGGGATTCATGTTCCCCGCCACCTACGACATCGCTGGCGACGAGACCGCCAGCTCTTTGCTCGCAAGCCTGGTGAAGCGTTTCAATCAGGCCAGCGCTGACGTGGGGCTCGAGGAGGGGGCAGCCGAGATCGGCCTCAAGCCGTACAAGGTCCTGATCATCGCCTCACTTCTGCAGGCGGAGGCGATCCCGGGGGATTTCGCCAAGGTGGCGCGCGTGATCTACAACCGACTCGACCAGGGAATGCCGCTGCAGTTGGACTCGACCGTGTCCTACGCGCTGGGCATCACTGACATTCAGTTGAACGAGGAGCAGTTGGGTACCTCGTCGCCTTACAACACCTACCAGAACAAGGGTCTGCCGCCTCGCCCGATCAACTCGCCCGGCGAGGCTGCTCTCGAGGCTGCCCTCAACCCGGCGAAGGGCGACTGGCTGTACTTCGTCACGGTGGATCCGCGGACTGGGGAGACCAAGTTCGCCAAGGACTACGACCGCTTCCTCGTCTACAAGAAGGAGTTCCAGGCGACCCTGGCGGAGATCGAGGCCGAGCAGGATGAATGAGCGCGACGGACGAATGTCCGGCCCGTCCGGGGTGAGGGCAGGATTGCAGGCAGCCGTCCTGGGCTCACCCATCGCCCATTCGCTTTCGCCAGCGCTGCATTTGGCGGCCTATGCAAGTCTGGGTCTGGACTGGACCTACCGTGCGATCGAGGTGACCGAGCAGGCGCTGCCGTCCTTCCTCGCCGGGCTCGATGATTCCTGGGCGGGCTTGTCGCTCACCATGCCGCTCAAGGAGTGCGTCATCCCACTGTTGACCTCGGTGGACGATGAGGCACGTCACCTCCGTTCGGTCAACACAGTCCTTCCCGCTGGTGGCGACTGGTGCGGCTCGAACACGGACGTCTACGGCATCACTGAGTCCTTGACCCGTGCTGGCGTTAGCGAGGCGCCCGTGACGGCAACGGTGCTCGGAGCCGGAGCGACTGCCCGCAGTGCGGTTGCGGCCCTGGGTCGATTGGGTGCTCAGGAAGTCGTGGTCTGCGCTCGGCGCCCTGAGGCGGCACGGGAGGTGGTCGCTCTCGGTGAGGTGCTGGGCGTCCACGTCGAGTCGGCCACTCTTGAGCCGTCCGAGAAGCTGGTCAACGCTGACGTGGTGATCAGCACGCTGCCGGGGGATGCTGGTTCCCCTTGGGCGGATATTGCGAGGACTGCACGGGGAGTCCTGCTGGATGCGTCGTACCACCCGTGGCCCACGCCTTTGGCCGGTGCATGGCAGGGCGCGGGGATAGCCAGTGGCCGCGACATGCTGCTGTGGCAAGCGGTGGAGCAGGTGCGACTCATGACTGGTCTGGAGCCAGCTCCCGCCATGATGTCCGCTGCGCTGCCTGCTTGATGCGCTTCACCGCGTGAGCTCAGAAGGTCGTTGCGAGGACGCGGAGCCTGCCGCCCATGCCGCCAGAGCGACGTTCTGGAAGGATCGCCTGCATGGTGCGCTGGTTGACTGCTGGGGAATCACATGGTCCGGCCCTCGTGACGATCGCCGAGGGCCTGCCGGCTGGCATTGAGGTGTCAAGCGAGTCGGTAGGGGTGGACCTCGCTCGTCGACGTCTGGGTGCTGGCCGCGGCGCCCGCATGAAGTTCGAGCGCGACGAGGTGCGCTTTCTCGGCGGCGTGCGGCATGGCCGGACCCTGGGCGGCCCGGTGGCCATCGAGGTGGGCAACACCGAGTGGCCTAAGTGGGAGCAGGTGATGTCTCCCGATCCCGTCGACGACGAGGTGATTGCCGAGCTGGCGCGTAATGCCCCACTCACGCGCCCCCGGCCAGGTCACGCCGATCTCGTGGGCATGCAGAAGTACGGCTTCACCGATGCTCGGCCGATTCTTGAGCGTGCCAGCGCCCGCGAGACCGCGGCCCGAGTCGCGATCGCATCGGTTGCGCGCGCCTTCCTGCGGCAGGTGGCGGGGATCGAGGTCGTCAGTCACGTCGTCCGCATCGGTGCTGCGGCCACCTCCGCCGAGTCTCGGCTGCCCGTCGCGTCGGATCAGGCGGCCATTGACGACAGCCCTGTCCGGTGTCTTGATGCCGTTTTGGCCGCAGCGATGGAAGAGGAGATCGCCTCGGCTCACCGCGACGGCGACACCCTCGGGGGAGTCGTGGAGGTCCTCGCCTACGGCCTGCCGCCGGGTCTGGGCAGCCACGTTCATTGGGATCGCCGTCTTGACGCGCGGCTCGCAGCTGCCCTCATGGGCATTCAGGCCATCAAGGGTGTCGAGGTCGGCGACGGCTTCGGGCTGGCCGCAGTGCGTGGATCGCAGGCACAGGACGAGATCATCGACGACGAGGGCCGACTCGTGCGGACGTCCGGCAAGTCCGGAGGCACCGAGGGCGGCATGTCCACAGGTGAGGCGCTGCGCGTCCGTGCTGCCATGAAGCCGATCTCCACCATCCCCAAGGCGCTGCGCACCGTTGACGTCGCCACTCGAGAGGCCGCCCCGGCGATCAACCAGCGTTCGGATGTCTGTGCTGTGCCAGCCGCGGGAATCGTCGCGGAGGCCATGGTGCTCATGGTGCTGGCTGAGGCGATTCTGGAGAAGTTCGGTGGTGACAGCGTCGACGAGGTCGCTCGCAATATCCGTGGGTACCTCGATCATCTCAGCGTCCGATGACGCAGGAGTCTGATCAGTCCGGTCCCGTGGTTGTCCTTATCGGATCGCCGGGGGCGGGCAAGTCCACTGTCGGGCGTCGCGTGGCGCAGCGCCTCGGTGTCGAATTCGCAGACTCGGACGCGTTGATCGAGCAGGAGGCCGGCATGAGCGTGGCCGACCTGTTCGTCACCGAGGGGGAGGGGGCCTTTCGGCAGCGCGAGGTGGACACCATCGCTGCAGCGCTGCGCGACCACACCGGTGTGCTCTCGCTCGGTGGGGGATCGGTGATGCGTGCCGAGACTCGCGAACTGCTGGTCGGCAGACGCATCGTCTGGCTCAAGGTCTCGCTCAGTGATGCCGCTGCTCGTGTGGGTCTGAACACCGCCCGCCCGCTGCTGCTGGGCAACGTCCGCGCCACTTTGGGAGCACTCCTGGCGGAGCGATCTCCCGTGTACGAGGACGTGGCCACCGACGTCGTTGACACCTCGGGCAGCTCATTACGGGAGGTCGTCGACGCGGTAGTCGCCGTGCTGGGCCAGCGGCCCATCCGTGAGGACGTGGGCCAGCGGCCCGTTCATGAGGAAGAGGGCTGACATGGCTTCGGACATCATCGTTCCGGTCGATGCGGAGCGGCACTACGACGTGGTTATCGGGCGTGGGCTCTTGGGTCATCTGGCGGGCATGCTGGCAGGGGCGCAGCGAGTCGCGATCATCCACCCGGGTGCCCTCACGGCATCAGCGGAGGCCATGCGCGCGGATCTTGCCGACTCCGGGTTCGAGGTCACCCTCCTGGAGATCCCCGAGGCCGAGGATGCCAAGACCGCGGAGGTGGCGGCCTTCTGCTGGTCGGTGCTGGGAACGGCCGGATTCACGCGAAGCGATGCCGTGGTCGGCCTGGGTGGTGGCGCCACCACCGATCTGGCCGGGTTCGTGGCCGCCACGTGGTTGCGCGGCATTCGGGTGGTCCAGGTCCCCACCACCCTCTTGGGCATGGTGGACGCGGCCGTCGGCGGCAAGACCGGCATCAACACGGAGGCGGGCAAGAACCTCGTCGGTGCCTTCTGGAGTCCGGCCGGCGTCATCTGCGACGTCAACGCCCTGCAGACCCTTCCGCGCAACGATCTGCTCGCCGGCATGGCTGAAGTCGCCAAGATCGGCTTTGTGCGAGACGTGAGCATCCTTGACGATCTCGAGGCCACTCCGGATGCGGCGACTGATCCCGAGGGCGACCTGCTGATGGATCTCATCCGTCGGGCCGTGGCGGTCAAGGCTGACGTCGTGAGTCGCGACTTCCTTGAGGTGTCCGCTACTGAGGGCGATGGCAGTCTCGGCCGCGAGGTGCTCAACTATGGGCACACCTTCGGACACGCCGTCGAGCGACGAGAGCGCTACCGGTGGCGTCATGGAGCTGCGGTCTCCGTCGGCATGATGTTCGTTGCGGAACTGGCCGGTCTCGGCGGTCGACTCAGCCCGGAGGAAGTTGAGCGGCATCGGCGCGTTCTCACGCTGCTGGGCCTTCCCACGACCTACGCGCCCGGTCATTGGCCCGAGCTGTCGGCCGCGATGGCGATAGACAAGAAGGCCAGGGGCTCGCTGCTGCGCTTCGTCGTCCTCAACGGAATCGGCGATCCGGGGGTGTGGGCAGGCCCTGACCCGTCCTTCCTGGCCGCGGCGTATGACGCGATTTCAGAATCAGCGGAGTAGTGTCCGCGCAATGGCACGCGTATTCGTTCTGAACGGACCCAACCTGAATCGGCTCGGTACCCGCGAGCCCGATGTCTACGGCCACGCCACGTTCGAGGACCTCGTACGCGAGTGCGTCGATGCCGGCCGTGAGTTGGGGCTCGAGGTCGAGGTCAGGCAGACGAATGACGAGTCGGAGCTGATCGGCTGGCTGCACGAGGCGCAGGACGCCGGTGCTGCCGTCGTGCTCAATCCAGCCGCCTTCACGCATTACTCCTACGCCCTGCGAGATGCCTGCGCGATCCTCGACGCTCCGTTGGTGGAGGTGCATCTGTCGAACCCGGCAGCGCGGGAGGAATTCCGGCACACGTCCGTAGTGGCGGGCGTGTCCACAGGCACCATTGCGGGCTTCGGTCTCGACAGCTACCGCCTAGCCCTGCGTGCCGTGGCGGCCCAGCTCCAGGGCTAGTCGATGTCTGAGTCGGCTGACAGGCGCGATCGCGCCCGGGTGGCATTCAGCACGTCAGGCGTCCGTGGTCCGGTGCTGGTCACATCGGCGGCGAACATTCGGTACCTGACGGGATTCAGCGGAAGCAATGCCGTGCTCCTTCTGGGAACTGAGCCTGACGAGGACCTGATCGGGACCGACGGACGCTATGCGGATCAGGTGGCCGAGGAGTCGCCTGATCTTCCGGCCGAGATCGACAGGGCCACGGTGGCCGCGGTGGCGGGCCATGTCTCGGGATCCGTCCTTGGTGTCGAGACCTCTGCGCCTCTGGCCGTGGTCGAGGGCATTCGGGCGTTGGGACTTCAGCCCATTGCAGCGCCAGACGTGGTCGAGGCTCTCCGGGCGGTCAAGGACGAGGGTGAATTGGCCCTGATCGAACGCGCATGCCAGGTGACATCGCTGGCCCTCGAGGCCTTGATCCCCGAGATCAGACCGCACGTGACCGAGCGGTACCTGGCCCGGAGACTGGAGACGCTCTTCTCCGATGGCGGGGGTGAGGACCGCGCCTTCCCGACTATCGTCGCCAGTGGGCGCAACTCGGCCATCCCGCATCACCAGCCTGACGACACTCGACTCGAGCTAGGTGACCTCGTCGTGATCGATGCCGGAGCCCGTGTGCAGGGGTATCACGCGGACATGACCCGTACCTTTGTCGTGGGCAGGAGCCCAACGGCGGAGCAGGAGGACATGCATGCGGCCGTCGAACAGGCACATGCGGCGGGAGTGGCAGCCTGCCTGCCCGGTCGGGCGGCGGACACGATCGATGCGGCAGCGCGACTCGTGTTGCGGGAGAGGGGTCTGGAGGACCGATTCACCCACGGTCTCGGTCACGGTGTCGGTCTTGAGATCCACGAGGCGCCCGCAGTGAGTTCGCGGGCCACGGGTACCATTCAGGCGAACATGACGATCACCGTCGAGCCTGGGGTCTATCTCCCCGGTCAGGGCGGGGTTCGTATCGAAGACACCCTCGTCGTCGCCGACGCAGGGCCCCGGGCGCTCACCACTGGCGGCACGGGGCTGCGCGTCGTCGGCCTGTGACTCACCGGGAGCATGGCACGTGGCCACTACCAATGACCTCAAGAACGGTCTTGTCCTGAACCTTGACGGCCAACTGTGGGCCGTCGTGGAGTTCCAGCACGTGAAGCCCGGCAAGGGTGGAGCATTCGTTCGCACCAAGCTCAAGAACGTGCTGTCGGGCAAGGTCGTCGACAAGACCTTCAACGCCGGTACCAAGGTGGAGACGGCCACGGTCGACAAGCGCGAGATGCAGTACCTGTACAAGGACGGCGAGGAGTGGGTGTTCATGGACACCCAGACTTACGACCAGATCCACGTGCCGGACGCGGTGGTGGGGGATTCCTCCAACTACCTGCTCGAGAACCAGACCGCCACCGTTGCGACGCACGAGGGTGTCGCGATCTACGTGGAGCTGCCAGCCTCCGTCGAACTCATGGTGACGTACACCGAGCCCGGGCTTCAGGGCGATCGCTCCACGGGCGGCACGAAGCCCGCGACGCTCGAGACCGGGGCCGAGATTCAGGTTCCGCTCTTCCTGGAGTCCGATACCAAGGTCAAGGTCGACACTCGGGACGGTTCGTACCTCGGTCGAATCAACGACTGACGATGTCTGCTCGCAGCAAGGCGCGCAAGCGCGCTCTGGATGTCCTGTTCGAGGCTGACGCCCGTGGCGTCGAGGCTTCCGATGTTCTTGCCGGGGTGCAGCAGCGCCGTCATGACGATGGCCAGGCGGCCATGAACGCCTACGTCACGGATCTAGTGAGCGGCGTGGGGGAGCATCAGGAGCAGATCGATGAGCTTCTGAACAGCTACTCCCTGGGCTGGTCCACCGAGCGGATGCCAGCGGTCGACCGGGCCATCCTGCGTCTGGGGGCCTTCGAGGTGCTCTGGAGCACTGAGGTCCCGGAGGCAGTGGCCATCTCCGAGGCCGTGGCGCTGGCGACCGACCTGTCCACGGACGAGTCGCCGGCCTTCGTCAATGGACTCCTCGGTCGACTATTCGAACTCAAGCCGAGCATCGTCCTGCAGGCGGGTCCGGCGGCATCCTGACCACGCCATGTGGCGTGCCCCGGGTGGGATTCGAACCCACACTGGACGGTGTTTGAGACCGCTTCCTCTGCCGGTTGGGATACCGGGGCGCCGGCGTCATGCTAGCCCGTCGGCGAAGTGCCCCTGCTCCGTGCTCCTTCGCCGTCCTCCTACTCTGTCACCATGACCGAGGACTCAGCACCCCGCACGGTGCTCGTCGCCGAGGACGAGTCCCTCATTCGTATGGATCTCGTCGAACTGCTCACCGAACTCGGCTATGAGGTGGTGGCGCAGGTCGGTGACGGACAGGCTGCGGTCGACCAGACGCGCGCGCTGCGTCCGGATGTCGTCCTGATGGATGTGGCGATGCCCGTGCGAGATGGTCTCTCTGCTGCTGAAGAGATCATGTCGAACGATTGGGCGCCCGTGGTCATGGTCACGGCCTTCAGCCAGCAGGATGTGGTGAGCCGGGCGACGGACGCCGGGGTCCTTGGATTCCTCGTCAAGCCGTTCTCCCGGGCCGATCTTGCGCCAGCCATCGAGGTCGCCCTGGCCCGATGGCAGCAGGTGAGGGCACTGGAGGAGCAGATCAGCGGGCTTCGGGAGCGCTCAGCGGCCCGCGAGGTGGTCGAGCAGGCCAAGCGGATCATCCGGGACCGGATGGGCCTCAGCGAGCCGGAGGCCTTCGCCTGGCTCCGACGGGCGGCCATGGACGGGCGCGTGACCCTGGCTGAGGTGTCCGCTCGGGTCGTTTCGGAGGGCTGACCGGTTCATTGGCCGCGCCCGAGAGCCCACCGGCTTTCAGCAAAGGTCACAGATCGGTATCGAAGGGCCAACGAAGTGCCCATGAGTTACCCACGCGTAACAAGTGTCCCCGTAGAGTGTCGGCAACGCGACGGCGTCCGGCCGTCGACTGTCCGCTCCTAAGGAGACTGCATGAAGCGCACAACGGTCCTCAAGACCGCTGCCGTGCTCGGTGTGGCCTCGCTGACCCTCGCCGCATGCGGCGGGAGCAGCGATTCCACCGAGACTGAGACTGCGGCCAGCGAGCCCGCAGCGGCGACGGAGGAAGAAGCTCCCGCCGAGCCAGAGACCATGCCCGAGGAGGAGCCCGCCGCTGCTGGCGTCCCTCTCTACCTCGTTGATGGCAACACCGGCAATGCTCTGGGCGAGAAGCTGCCCGCCGGCACCCTCGACGGTGTCAAGGGCACGATCCCGGGTGCAGAGAACACTCAGGACTTCAAGGACGCACTGCTGTCCGTGGATCCGGAACTGATCGACTTCGCCTACGCCCCCGAGTCCTACGACGCGGTCATCCTGGCAGCCCTCGCGGCAGCCAAGGCTGGCTCCGATGCGGGTGTCGACATGGCCAAGGAGCTCGTCGGCATCACCAACGGCACCGACATCTGCAACGACTACGCCGGTTGCCTCGCTCTCCTCGAGGCGGGCAAGGACATCGACTACAACGGCCGCTCCGGCGCCGTGAACTTCTGGGACGCCGGTGACCCCACCAGCGCGTCGATCGGCGTGTACACCTTCGGTCCGGACAACACGCTGTCTGACACCGTTGCCTACGCCATGGGCGACATCGTCCCCGAGGGCGACGCCAACCCGATCGATGGCAAGCCTCAGGACGGCGCCAATGACGGTGTCTTCAAGGTCGGCACGTTCCTGCCCATCACCGGCAGCCTTGCCTTCCTCGGCCCACCGGAGGTCGCCGGCGTGAAGCTCGCGATCCAGGACATCGAGACCGCGGGCGGTATCCCCGGATTCGACAAGGTCGTCCTCGAAGAGGGCGACTCGGGCGATACCTCGACCGAGACCGGTCGCCAGACCGTGAAGCGTCTGCTTCCGCTGGGCATCGACATCCTCGTGGGTGCCGCGTCCTCCGGTTCCAGCCTTCAGGTCCTCGACGAGGTCACGGGCGCTGGCGTCCTCATGATCAGCCCCGCGAACACCTCGCCGGCGCTGACCACGGCACCTGACAGTGGCCTCTACTGGCGCACCGCGCCTTCGGACGTGCTCCAGGGCGCATTCGTCGGCTCGATGATCCTGCAGGACGGCTACACCAAGGTCGCCATCATGTCCCTCCAGGACGCTTACGGTGATGGACTGAACGAGAACGTCACCAAGGCTGTCACCGAGGGCGGTGGCGAGATCGTCGCCAACGTCGTCTACGACCCGACTGCCGCTGACTTCGCCGCTGATGTGGCGCAGATCAAGGCCGCCGGCCCGGAGGCAATCGTGCTGATCGGCTTCGACGAGTCCGCTCAGATCATCCAGGAGATGGTCAAGCAGGGCATCGGCCCGAACGTCGGCTAGTTCACAGCAGTACCAACGGTGGGGGTCGTCCTTCGGGGCGGCCCCCACCGCTATTCCCACCCACCCTTACCGCCGAGAGGCAGTGAATGGTCGTCAAACACGGCCCTTGCGGGCCATTTCACGACCATTCACTGCCTCTCGGCGGTTCCAGGTAGGGGCGCAGCCGGGCGAGCATGGCGTGTGGTGAGGGGCTCACCTGCGCAAATCCCCACCGCACCAGGGAGCGACCGGACCCGATCAGGGCCTCCTGACGCCGCTTCTCGGCCACCAGCACCGATACGTCGGTGTACTTGATGAGTCCGTCCACTTCCCCGATGAGTTCCCGGTCCTTCCACCACAGGTCCACCCAGTAGGTCTGCCCGTCATCGCCCTGAAGCGGCACTCCGCATTCCGGCTCGGGGAGGTTCGCCATGAGTATCTCCGCTCGAGACAGGGACTCCAGTCGGGACTCGGCAGCGGGATTTGCCCAACGGATGGCCTGCCGAACCGTGGTGACCCAGCGATGTCGCCGATACGGGGCCACGCTCGCGTCGAACGCCTGCCATGCCTCTGCACGCAGGCGTGGGTCATGCACAGCGGATCGGATGTCGCCCCCGTACGCGGCGATGTAGAGCCGCAATCCGGCGTCCATCACACCGAGGGCATCTTGGACGCTCCGTCGAGCGGCCACCTCGATGCAGGTGCGTGGAAGCGAACTGCAGGGCAGGCCGAGGACGTGATCCTTTGCCCCGAGCGGTACCTGCTGGCCATGGACGATCAGGCCCGGCTCCCGATAGGTGGTGCCGGTGCGACTGAGGTGGACGGTCAGGTGGGCATTGCGACCGGGAAGGGCCCCCGACAGGCCGCGAAGCTGGGCTGCTGACGCATGGCTGGCCCACGATCCAGGGAAGGCGATGATGGCGGCCTTGACGAGCAGGAGGTGCTGCTCCTGCGGTCCGGCGCTCTCCCACACGTCACGGGGGAGGACGACCCCTCGGCGCAGGGGGCGCAGGGCCCCGCCTGCGATAGCAGCCCGCACACGAGCTCGGCTGAGGCCGGGGACGTCGCTAGGGCGAACCGGCCCGCCGAACTCGCGAATGAGCTCGACGGTTGTCGCGATGCGCGCGGGATCTGGCACCGACACAGACTCGCCCGGGTGGAGCTAGAGGGCAAACGGCTATCCACAGGTCCCGTCGAGAGGCACCCAGTGGTCGTGAAACGCCCGTCAACGGTGGGATTTCACGACCATTCACTGCCTCTCGGCGGGAGGGGTGGGCGTGCGTGAATCAGGCCTGAGCCAGTGTGCCCAGATACAGGTGCACGACCTTGGGATCAGTGGCGAGGCTGCGTCCTGTGCCGGTGTAAGCATTTCGGCCCTGATCCAGGACGTAGCCGCGGTCAACGATCTGCAGGCAGCGCATGGCGTTCTGCTCCACCATGATGACGGTGACACCCGTGGCGTTGATCTCCTTGACGCGGACGAAGACCTCATCAGTGAGCAGGGGAGACAGGCCGGCGGATGGCTCATCCAGCAGCAGGACTGACGGATCCATCATGAGTGCCCGGCCCATGGCGACCATCTGACGTTCGCCGCCGGACAGTGAACCGGCCCGCTGCCCCTTGCGCTGGCCCAGAGCGGGGAAGAGGTCCGTGACGAAGGCGAAGCGCTCCTTGAACCGCTCGGGAGCCTGGAAGCAGCCCATCTCCAGGTTCTCCTGGATTGTCAGCGACGGAAACACGTTGTTGGTCTGCGGTACAAAACCAATCCCCATCGTGACCAGGCGATCGGCTCGAACATTCGTGATGTCATCCCCGGCGAGGGTGACAGACCCGGCGCTGACCTTGACGAGGCCGAAGAGCGCCTTCAGGAGAGTGGACTTGCCTGCACCGTTGGGACCGATGATCCCGACGAGCTCGCCCTTGTGCGCGTAGAAGTCGCAGCCGTTGAGGATATTGACGCCGGGCAGGTAGCCAGCAGTCAGATCATCGGCGACGAGCAGGGCACCGTGCGCGCCCTCCACGTGTGCCTCGCGGTCCTGGATCTCGGAGTTGCTGAGCCGGGCCGGGGCGTCATGCTGGGCGGCGTCAAGATCGAGTGCGGCCTCGCGCTCATGGGGCGTCACATACTCAGGACGGTCGCCTGGCAGCATCTCGCTCATGCGTCGTTCGCCTCCTCGGTGAAGCTCATGCCGGTGTCCGTGAGGGCCTTGTCGTGATGGCCACCAAGGTAAGCCGTGATGACTGCAGGATCGCGCATGACCTCATCCGGGGGGCCTTCGGCGATGACGGCTCCTTGCGCCATGACGATCACCCAATCGCTGATGTCGCGCACCACGTCCATGTCGTGCTCGACGAACAGGACCGTCATGCCCTCCTCGCGCAGGCCCTTGATGTGCTCCAGCAGTGACTGCGTCAGTGCTGGGTTCACGCCAGCCATCGGCTCGTCCAGCATGACCAATTCCGGATCGGTCATGAGCGCCCGCGCCATCTCCAATAGCTTGCGTTGTCCGCCGGAGAGCGACCCGGCGAAATCCGCCTGCTTGTCAATGAGCTTGAAGCGCGTCAGGAGCTCCTCCGCCTTGGCGGTGATCGCGTTCTCCTGACTGCGCCAGAGGAATCCGAAGAGGGACTGGAACATGCGTTCGCCGGTCTGACCCTTGGCGCCCAGTCGCATGTTCTCGATGACGGTCATCTTCGACAGCGCCTTCGTGAGCTGGAACGTGCGGATCATGCCCAGGCGGGCCACACGATAGGCAGACATCCCCGCCAGATCGCGACCGTCGAAGATCCAGCTGCCTGAATCCGGGCTGTCGAAGCCCGTCAGGAGGTTGAAGAAGGTCGTCTTGCCTGCACCGTTGGGGCCGACGAGAGCGGTGATCGCGCCGCGCTGGATCTCCACGTGCTTGACATCCACCGCGACAAGTCCGCCGAACGAGCGCTTGACGCCATCTACGACGAGGATCGGGTCCGGCTTGGCCGCGCCGGGCTCGCGAGGGACGTCGGCCAGGGCCTGCTCGGCGATGGCCTTGCGCGTGCCTTCAGACACCGTGCTATCGGGCATCGAGAGCCAACTCCTTTCGATCGCCGAGGATTCCCTGTGGTCGGTAGATCATCAGCAGCATGATGCCGAGGCCGACGAGCATGACGCGCAGGACTGCAGCCTGAGTTCCGTCCATCAGGGAGATGATCGGCAGGCCAGCATCGATGCCCTCGCGCAGGAACACGTCGGTGCCCTGGAACAGCGCCCAGAAGATGACGGTTCCCAGCAGCGGACCGAACACCCGCGCTGCGCCGCCGAGAATCAAGATGGCATAGGCAAAGAAGGTGGCGTCGGTCTTGAAGACGTCCGGATTGACGTTCTGTGCGCCAACGGCCGTGATGAAGCCGGCGAGCGCACCGAAGACGCCGCCGAGGACGAGCGCCTGCATCTTGTAGGCATACACGTTCTTGCCGAGGCTGCGGACTGCGTCCTCGTCCTCGCGGATGCCCTTGACCACGCGACCCCAGGGCGAGCGCACGAGCAGCCAGGTGATCAGCAGGGCGAGAGCCACCAGGCTCCAGCCGACCGTGTACGTCCACAGCTGACGGTCGTTGATGACCGCCGGCCCGATCGAGATCGCCGCGTCCTCGGAGAACGGGCTCATCTCGAAGAAGCTGTCGGCGAAGGCCTGACGACCGTCGGACCCGCCGAAGATCTCCTTGAAGGTCACCGATCGCAGGATGAGGCGGACGATCTCCGCGGCCGCGATGGTGACGATTGCGAGGTAGTCCGCTCTCAGCCGGAGTGTCGGGATGCCCAAGATGAGCGCGAGGATGATGGCCGCGAGGATGCCGATCGGCACACCGACCCAGAAGCTCCACCCGAACGTCACGACGACGACGGCGACGGAATAGCCGCCGACGGCCATGAAGGCGGCTTGTCCGAAGTTCAGCAGACCGGTGTAGCCGAACTGGATGTTGATGCCGATGGCGGCGAGGCCGAAGACGATGGCCTGCAGGCCGAAGGCCGACGTGACCATGACGGCGAGAATGTAGGACCAGTCAATGGATTCCATGGTGTCTTGCCTCCTAACCCACGCGCTCTCGGCGGCCCAGCAGGCCGTATGGACGGACAAGGAGGATGACGATCAGAACCAGCAGTGCTCCGACGTTCTTGAGCTCCGTGGGGATGATCAGGGTGGTCAGCTGGATGAACAGGCCGACCACGAGGGAACCGAAGATCGCACCCGAGATCGTTCCGAGGCCGCCGAGGGTGACGGCCGCGAACACGAGCAGCAGGATCTGGAAGCCCATCTGGAACGAGACTTGCTGCGTGAAGCCGAGCAGGGTTCCGCCGAGACCGGCGAGGGCCGCGCCAATCACCCAGACGAAGGTGATGACTCGCTCCACGTTGATGCCCGCACCGGCGGCGAGGCTCGGGTTGTCCGACACCGCCCGCGTGGCCTTGCCCAGGCGAGTCTTGCTGAGAACCAGAACCGTGATCGTCAAGGCCACGATCGCGGTGATGATGATGGCGATGTCGGTCGGTGTGATCGAGATCGGGCCGATCCTGATGCCCGCAAGACCGGCGTAGTCGGCGTACGACTTCTTCTCGGCCCCGACGAAGAACTGGTAGAAGTTTCGCAGGAAGAGTGCCAGGCCGATCGACACGATCATCATGGCGATGAGGCCGGTGCCTCGGCGTCTGAGCGGTCTCCACAGCGCGGCATTGTTCAGCCAGCCGAACGCGGCGGAGAGCAGGAGGCCTCCGATAGCCGCCAGGATGAACGGCAGGCCAAACCCTGCATTCAGCGTCCAGGTGGCCAACGCGCCGAAGGTGATGATCTCGCCGTGGGCGAAGTTCACGAGGCCGGTCGTTCCATAGATGATCGACAGGCCAAGGGCTCCGAGGGCGATCAGGAGGCCGAACTGGATTCCGGAAATGGTCAGCTGGGCCGTCTGCTCCCAGATGCTCGACTGGATCGTGACGCTCTGTCCGAGGGGGAAGATGACGGTCTTCAGGCCGCCGAAGAGGGGCGGCTGAACGGCCACCTGCTCCAAGGTGACCTTGTCCTCCTCCGTCAGGCCCACGCCCTCAGGCAGCGTGTCCACGTTGATGGAGACGTCGTAATTCCCGAGTGCGGGGAGCTCGACGCGCCAGACCCCGTCCTCGTCGCTGGTGACCGTCTCCTCGAAGCCGCTGCCGACGACAGTGATCTCGACCCCAGGAACAGGTGTCTTGACCCCCTCGACCCGGTTCTCGAGTCTGCCACCGAGAGCCTGACCCTCGGCTGAGGCAGGTGCGGCCAGCGCGACGATGGCCATGAGTGCGATGAACATCGCGCCCATGACGGCCACTATGCGTCTGTGCACGCCGTCAGTTCCTTCCTCGTGAGAGGTGGCTCGATGACGAGCACACCGCGCTGCGAATCTCCGGAAGCATAGTCTCGGGAGCCCTGCCGATGTTTGCCAAAGTGAAAATGGTTCGGGAATCCGTGGTCGGGTCCAAGGTCAGCTGGTCCTCGGTCGGATCAGGCAGGTGAGTCGACCCGTGCAGATGCTCCGCCCCCCCTCATCGGCGATGGCGACCTGATAGCTGGTGAGGGTGCGTCCGAGGGATAGCGGCTCCGCCGTCGCCGTGACGAGGCCGGACGTCGCGGCGCGGTGATGGGTGGCGTTGATGTCCAGGCCGACCACCATGTGGTCGGCGCCAGCATGCAGCGCCGCTCCGATGGAGCCCGCGGTCTCGATGAGGACGGCACTGGCGCCACCATGCAGGAGTCCGTACGGCTGGGTGTTGCCCTCGACAGGCATCGTGATCACAACCCGCTGCGGAGAGCATTCCAGCAGGCGCATGCCCATGCTCTCGCCAAGGGAGCCGAGGGGGATGGATTCGGGGGTGACGTGGGTCATGGTGACGACAATAGGATCCTGAGATGACCTCACGTAAGGACATCGCGGAAGCCCACAGCGAACCTCGACTGCTCCTTCTCGACGGCCATTCACTGGCGTATCGGGCCTTCTACGCCCTGCCAGTCGACAACTTCAGCACGACGACCGGCCAGCCGACCAATGCGGTCTTCGGGTTCACCTCGATGCTGATCAACGTCCTGCGCGATGAGAAGCCCACCCATGTTGCCGTGGCATTCGACGTGTCGCGCCAGACCTTCCGCACCGAGGCCTTTCCCGAGTACAAGGCGAATCGAGCCAAGTCTCCCGAGGAGTTCAAGGGACAGGTCGACCTGATCAAGGAAGTCGTCTCCGCCCTTGGGATCCCTGTCCTGTTCGCCGAGGGATTCGAGGCCGACGACATCATCGCCACACTGGTCAAGCGAGCGGGCGAGCGGTCCTGGCCGGTCGACATCGTCACCGGGGACCGGGACGCGTTTCAGCTGGTGGACGATCGCGTCACCGTTCTTTATCCGAAGAAGGGCGTCAGTGAACTCGCTCGCATGACCCCGGAGGCCATCGAGGAGAAGTACGGCCTCACCCCGGTCCAGTATCCGGACTATGCGGCTCTCCGCGGTGATCCGAGTGACAATCTGCCAGGGATCCCCGGGGTGGGGGAGAAGACAGCGGCCAAGTGGATTCGGGAGTTCGGCAGCCTGGGCGGCCTGATCGACCACGTTGATGAGGTCAAGGGCAAGGTGGGCGATTCCCTCCGAGCCGCGGTTCCACAGGTGCTGGTCAACCGTGAGCTCACAGCATTGGTCACCGACGTGCCGGTGGACGTGGAACTCGACGACGCGGAACTCGAGGCATGGGACACGTCTGGCGTTGACGCGCTCTTCGACAATCTGCAGTTCCGTGCGTTGCGCGATCGCCTGGCCGCCATTCGGCCAGGTACCGAGCAGCACGACGACGGTGGAGTTATGGCTGACGCAGCTGACGTGCGATCCGTCGGCGGGCGGGACCTCCGGGCGTGGCTCGCGGATGTCACGGGGGTGCCCGCTGTCGCATTGGCAGGAGAGTGGGGGCAGGGCCGGGGTGAGATCTCCGCTTTCGCTGCCGTCGATGATCGAGGCGAGGCCGTGTTCGCGGACTGTCGCGATGACGATGTCCGGGAGGTCGTGTACGCGTGGCTGAGCGATGCTTTCTCGGCGAAGGACCTGCACGGTTCCAAGGGTCCGGCCCTGGCACTGGCCTGTCGGGGCTTGTCACTCGCGGGTGTTCGGATGGACACGTCGCTGGCGGCATACCTCGACAGTCCGGGGCAGCGCAGTTACGCCGTCGCGGACGTCGCTCAGCGGGTGCTGGGCGTCACCTTGATGGACGCCGCACCTGGTGAGCAGCTGCTCTTCGATGAGGAGGAGTCATCGGCGGAACCACTCGCGCAGCAGGCGGGGGCCATTCGGGAACTCTCCGGCGTGCTCACCGACCGGCTGCGGGCGCAGTCCTCATTGCATCTGCTCGATGACATCGAGATGCCGCTGGTTCCGCTGCTGGCCCGCATGGAGCATGCCGGCATCGCCGTGGACCGGGTGGGTCTGATCGACCTGTCGGCGGAATTCGGCGCTGACATGCGCAGGGCGGAGGAGGAGGCGCACAGTCTCGTCGGCCGACCGTTCAACCTCGGCTCGCCCAAGCAACTGCAGGAGATCCTCTTCGGTGACCGAGGTCTGCCCAAGACGAAGAAGATCAAGACGGGGTACACCACAGACGCCGAGGCGTTGCAGCAGCTCTTCGCGCAGACGGGGGATCCCCTGCTGGAGCAGCTGCTGGCGTGGCGAGACCGATCCAAGCTCCGCCAGACCGTGGAGGGCCTGGTTCCCCTGATTGACGACAAGGCGCGGATCCACACGACTTTTCACCAGACGGTTGCTGCCACGGGTCGTCTGTCGAGTTCGGACCCGAATCTGCAGAACATCCCGATTCGGACGGAGGCGGGGCGGCGCATCCGGGGCTGCTTCGTCGTGGGCGAGGGATACGAGACTCTCCTGACCGCGGACTACAGCCAGATTGAGATGCGGATTATGGCGCATCTCTCGGAGGACGACGGCCTGATCGCGGCCTTCCAGTCAGGTGAGGACCTGCACACCACGGTGGCGAGCCAGGTCTTCGGTGTGAAGCCGGAGCAGGTCGATGCGGAAATGCGCCGCCGGATCAAGGCGATGTCCTATGGACTCGCGTACGGGTTGAGCCCCTATGGTCTCGCTCAGCAGCTCGACATCGCCCCTGATGAGGCGCGCGGTCTGATGGACACCTACTTCGAGCGCTTCGGCGGGGTGCGCGACTATCTGGCCGAGGTCGTCGAGCGCGCTCGCGTGGACGGGTACACCTCGACGATGCTGGGACGGCGTCGCTACCTCCCGGATCTGACCAGCTCGAATCGTCAGCGTCGGGAAATGGCCGAGCGCATGGCGCTCAACGCCCCAATCCAAGGCTCGGCTGCGGACATCGTGAAGGTCTCCATGCTGAGGCTGGAGGAGAAGCTGGCGGAAGCGGGCCTCACGAGCCGGCAGTTGCTCCAGGTGCACGACGAGCTCGTTCTCGAGGTCGCGCCAGGTGAGGCGGGCCCCGTGGAGGCACTCGTTCGCGAGGCGATGGGTCAGGCGGTGGGGTTGTCGGTGCCCCTCGACGTGTCCGTTGGCCTGGGGCGGTCATGGGAGGACGCCGCTCACTAGTCGCGGACCCGGGGATCGCGGGTAGTCGCGGACCGGGGATCGCCTGCCTCAGTGGCCCCTGTAGCCTTGGGGGGTTGTCCGGAGAGCCCCGATCCAGACCTAGAGATCAGGGTGGCTCGGTCTCGGCTGTTCGATGGGAGAACCTCCCTCGCGTGCAGAGGGGGCTGGGCGTCTGCGGACGGCATCGTCAACCACAGGATCCCCTACTCCATGACCACCTCTACGACAGCAGCACCCGCCCAGGTGGCGGTCAATGACATCGGCTCGGCCGAGGACTTCATGGCGGCAATCGACGCCACCATCAAGTACTTCAACGATGGAGACATCGTCGAGGGCACGATCGTCAAGGTCGACCGTGATGAGGTTCTCCTCGACATCGGCTACAAGACCGAGGGTGTGATTCCCTCCCGCGAACTCAGCATCAAGCACGACGTCGACCCAGGTGAGGTCGTCTCCGTGGGTGACCACGTCGAGGCCCTCGTCCTCACCAAGGAGGACAAGGAAGGTCGACTCATCCTGTCCAAGAAGCGCGCGCAGTACGAGCGCGCCTGGGGCACGATCGAGCGCGTCAAGGAAGAGGACGGCGTCGTCGAAGGTCAGGTGATCGAGGTCGTCAAGGGTGGCCTCATCCTGGACATCGGCCTGCGCGGCTTCCTGCCCGCGTCGCTCGTCGAGATGCGGCGAGTCCGGGACCTGCTCCCGTACGTCGGAAAGACCCTCGAGGCGAAGATCATCGAGCTCGACAAGAACCGCAACAACGTGGTCCTCTCCCGTCGTGCGTGGCTCGAGCAGACGCAGAGCGAGGTGCGACAGACCTTCCTCACGCAGCTCCAGAAGGGCCAGATCCGCAGCGGCGTCGTGTCCAGCATCGTCAACTTCGGTGCCTTCGTGGACCTCGGTGGCGTGGACGGTCTCGTGCACGTCTCGGAGCTCTCCTGGAAGCACATTGATCACCCGTCCGAGGTGGTCGAGGTCGGTCAGGAGGTCACCGTCGAGGTGCTCGACGTCGACATGGACCGCGAGCGCGTCTCGCTATCGCTCAAGGCGACGCAGGAGGATCCGTGGCAGCACTTCGCCCGGACCCACCAGATCGGGCAGGTCGTGCCCGGCAAGGTCACCAAGCTGGTGCCGTTCGGTGCATTCGTCCGAGTGGAGGAGGGGATCGAGGGCCTGGTCCACATCTCCGAGCTGGCCGAGCGCCACATCGAACTGCCTGAGCAGATCGTCCAGGTCAACGACGACATCTTCGTTCGCGTGATCGACATCGATCTCGAGCGCCGTCGCATCTCCCTGTCGCTCAAGCAGGCGAACGACTCGGCTGACGGAGTCTCCGGCGAGGAGTTCGATCCCTACCTGTACGGCATGGCGCCGGCCTTCAACGAGGCGGGCGACTACATCGGCCCCGACGGCTTCGATCCGGAGACGGGCGAATGGCGCGAGGGTTCCGAAGGCCAGCGTGAGGAGTGGGAGCGGCAGTACACCGAGGCCCACGCGCGCTGGGAGGCGCACCGCAAGCAGGTCGACGACGCACGCGCCGCCGATCAGGCCGCCGCGGTCGAGTCCGGCGAGGCGCCGGCCAACTACTCCTCCACCAGTGAGGATCAGTCGGGCACGCTCGCCTCTGACGAGGCCCTGCAGGCGCTCCGCGACAAGCTGACGAACGACTAATTGCGGTACGCGTCAGTGTGATGCATCCGTCGAGAGGCGGGTGGTGGTCAGGGGACTTCGGTCCTGCGACTGCCGCCCGCCTCTCGCGTCTTATGGTGGGCACATGTGCTCCCTGGTGATCTGTGAGGTGCGGACGTGATCCGGATCGGATTGACGGGCGGGATCGGCTCGGGGAAGTCAACAGTGGCGACGATGCTCGCGGAGCGTGGGGCCGTCATCATCGATGCGGACCAGATTTCCCGCGAACTCGTGGAGCCCGGGGGAGAGGCCCTCCCTGCCCTCGTGACGGAGTTCGGGCCTCGCATCCTGCAGGAGAACGGCTCACTGAGCCGAGGAGAGCTGGCGGCACTGGCGTTCAGTGAGCCTGAGGCCACCGCACGCCTCAATGCGATCATGCACCCGCTGATCCGAGAGGAGAGCGCTCGGCGCCTGCGTGAGGCACCTCAGGCGCCCGCCGTCGTCTACGACATGCCCCTGCTGGTCGAGACCGGTCAGCAGGATCTGGTCGATCTTGTCGTCGTGGCAGACGTGCCCGAGGAGGTTCAACTCGATCGGGCCATCCGCTTGCGTGGTCTCGATCCTGTCGATGTTCGACGTCGCATGGAGGTGCAGGCGTCGAGGGAGGTGCGGCTCGCCGCGGCAGACGTCGTCATCGACAACTCAGGTGACTTGGCGCAGACGCAGGCGCAGGTGTCTCGACTGTGGGATGAGATCGTCGGCCCCGACTCATGACCCGGCCCATCACCGACCTGCAGCGCAAGGTTGCGCCGTTCACGGTCCGAGCACCCTTCGAGCCTTCCGGCGACCAGCCCGAGGCGATTGCGGAGATCGTCAAGCGCATTCAGGAGGACGAGAAGGACGTCGTTCTCCTGGGAGCGACGGGCACCGGCAAGAGCGCCACGACGGCGTGGATCGTCGAGGCACTGCAGCGTCCCACGCTCGTCATGGCCCCGAACAAGACGTTGGCCGCGCAGCTGGCCACGGAGTTTCGTGAGCTGCTGCCGGACAATGCAGTGGAGTACTTCGTCTCCTACTACGACTACTACCAGCCTGAGGCGTACATCCCTCAGAGCGATACGTATATCGAGAAGGACTCCTCCATCAACGAGGAGGTGGAGCGCCTTCGTCATTCGGCGACCAACAGCCTCCTGACCCGACGGGACGTGATCGTCGTGGCGACGGTATCGGCCATCTACGGTCTGGGCACGCCGCAGGAGTATGTCGACCGCATGGTGCGGCTCCGCGTCGGGGATGAGATCGAACGGGACCAGCTTCTCCGTGCCTTCGTCGACATTCAATACACGCGCAATGACATTGCATTCCAGCGTGGAACCTTCCGAGTGCGGGGCGACACCGTCGAGGTGTTCCCGGTGTACGAGGAGCACCCGGTGCGGATCGAGATGTTCGGAGATGAGATCGAACGTCTGATGACGCTGCATCCGGTAACGGGTGAGATCCTTACCGAGGATGAGGAGATCTACGTCTTCCCAGCGACGCACTACGTTGCCGGCCCCGAGCGGATGAACCGTGCGATTGCCGGTATCGAGACAGAGCTGGAGTCTCGGCTCGCGGAGTTCGAGGGTCAGGGAAAGCTGCTGGAGGCCCAGCGCCTGCGCATGCGCACGACGTATGACATCGAGATGATGCGCCAAATGGGAGCCTGCGCGGGAATCGAGAACTATTCCCGGCACATCGATGGTCGGGAGCAGGGCTCCGCGCCGAACTGCCTCCTTGACTACTTCCCCGAGGACTTCCTCATCGTTCTGGACGAGTCGCATGTGACCGTTCCCCAGATCGGGGCGATGTACGAGGGAGACATGAGTCGCAAGCGGACGCTTGTGGAGCATGGGTTTCGCCTGCCCAGCGCGATGGACAATCGACCACTGCGGTGGGAGGAGTTCCTCGAGCGCGTCGGCCAGACCATCTACCTGTCGGCGACGCCCGGGTCCTACGAGCTCACGAAGGTCGAGGGGGATGTCGTCGAGCAGGTGATCCGGCCCACGGGGCTTGTGGATCCGGAGATCGTCGTCAAGCCGACGACAGGGCAGATCGACGACCTCATGGCTGAGGTGAAGGAGCGAGCGGCCAAGGGTGAGCGCTCGCTGGTCACGACCCTCACCAAGCGCATGGCCGAGGATCTCACCGACTACCTACTCGAGCATGGTGTGCGGGTCCAATACCTGCACTCGGAGGTCGACACCCTCCGGCGGGTGGAGCTGCTCAGGGAACTGCGCATGGGCGTCTTCGATGTCCTCGTGGGCATCAACCTGCTTCGCGAGGGCCTGGACCTCCCTGAAGTCTCGCTCGTCGCGATTCTGGACGCTGACAAGGAGGGCTTCCTGCGCTCGGAGACGTCACTCATCCAGACGATCGGTCGCGCTGCGCGAAATGTGTCCGGGCAGGTGCACATGTATGCCGACAAGATCACCCCCTCCATGCAACGGGCGATCGACGAGACCACACGTCGACGCGAGAAGCAGATCGCCTACAACAAGGAGAGAGGAGTCGATCCTCAGCCGCTGCGCAAGAAGATCGCTGACATCACCGACCTGCTGGCGCGTGAGGATGCGGATACCGAGCAATTGCTGGCGGAGGTAGCCCAGACATCGACGCCGAAGGGGAGCAAGTCCGCCAGAGGTCGATCGCTTGCGGCGGATGAGCTGCGCACCCTCATTGAGGATCTAACGGCTCAGATGCACGAGGCAGCCCGGGAACTGCAGTTCGAACTGGCGGCTCGACTGCGCGACGAGGTGTCCGACCTCAAGCGCGAGCTCAGGGGCATGCAGGAGGCGGGCACCGCGTGACCGACCCACGGGTTGTGCCCGGGGGCTGGGTGGGTTCAGTTTGCGGGAAGCGCTCCACCGTCTCAACGGTAGGCTGATGTCAGGAATCCGCGGATCGTCCGGGTTGCTTCGATCAACACACGTCTGGAATTGAAGGTAGGTCTGTGGACGTCACACTCGCGCTCTGGGGCGTGACCATCGCCGGCATCGCCGGACTCGTAGTCCTGGATTTCGTCACCGTGAGTCACAAGCCGCATGACGTGGCTTTCCGGGAGGCGCTCTTCTGGTCCATCTTCTACATCACGCTGGCCGTGGCTTTCGGCATAGCCATGTGGGTGTGGCAGGGGAGCGACATGGGTACGCAGTTCTTCACGGCTTACATCGTGGAGAAATCTCTGAGTGTCGACAATCTTTTTGTCTTCATCATCATCCTGACCCAGTTCGCTGTGCCTTCGGTACTGCACCAGCGGGTGTTGTTGGTGGGTGTGGTGCTGGCCCTGATCCTTCGAGCCATCTTCATCGCCGTGGGGGCTGCGGCCCTTGCGGCCTTCTCCTTCACCTTTGTCATCTTCGGTGCGATCCTGATCTGGACCGGAGTCCAACTCGCCCGTCACCGGAACGAGGATCCCGATCCGGGAGACAACATCGTCGTTCGCGTGGTGCGGCGAAGGTTCCTCGTCTCCAGCGACTATGACGGCACGAAGCTGTTCACGCGTATTGACGGACGTCGAGCTATCACGCCGCTGCTTCTGGTCATGATTGCCATCGGCTCCACGGACGTTCTTTTCGCTCTTGACTCCATTCCGGCGACCTTCGGGGTCACGCAGGAGCCCTATCTGGTCTTTGCGGCCAACGCCTTTGCCCTGCTGGGTCTGAGGGCTCTGTACTTCCTGCTCAAGGGCTTGCTGGACAAGCTCGTCTATCTGTCGACAGGTCTCGCGGTGATTCTCGTGTTCATCGGCTTCAAGCTGGTGCTGACGTGGGCTCACGAGGTCAACTCGGCCATTCCGAAGATTCCCACGAATGTGAGCCTCGTCGTGATCGGTGTGGTCCTGGTGGCCGTGGCGGTCGGCTCGTGGATCAAGGTGCGGCGGGATCCCTCGGCTATTGCGCACGCTGGACGAGTCACGGACAAGCGGAGTGACGACGAGCCAGGCTAGGAAGCGTCACCAGCCGCGTTCACGCCATTCCTGGAGTGCCGGGCGCTCCGCGCCCACGGTGGTGTCCCAACCGTGGCCGGGATAGACCCAGGTCTCGTCTGGGAGGCGAGCGAAAATGCGCTCGGAGACCCCACCCAGGAGTGACTCGAAATCCTCGGGAGTGCTGGTCTTGCCGACCCCACCTGGAAACAGGCAATCTCCCGTGATCAAGTGCGGGGGACCCTCGGGATCGTCATAGAGCAGCGCAATGGATCCCGGTGTGTGTCCAATGAGCTGAATGACCTCCAGGGAGCAATCGCCGACCGAGACAGCATCGCCGTCACGGAGCACGACGTCGGTCGGGACCGGGATGCCCTCGACGTCATCACGATGGGCGGCGGTCAGGGCTCCGGTGAGATTCCGGACCTCCTCAAGGGCCTGCCAGTGATCGGGATGTCGGTGAGTGGTGATGACCATCGAGATGCCCTCCGAGCCGATCAGGTCCATGATTCGTCCGGGATCTGATGCTGCGTCAACGAGCACCTGGGCCCCAGTGGCTCGACACCGCAGCAGGTAGACGTTGTTGTTGTACGGTCCGACGGCAAGCTTGCTGATCATGAGCTGGGGGAGTTCATGAACCTCTGCCGGTCCGCCGACCGTGACGCGCCCGTTATACATTCATAGCTCCGATCTGCTGTTGGAACCCTAGCCGGGAAGAGGTGCCTGTGGGCGAGCGACTCGTCGTGCGAGGAGCGCGGGAGCACAACCTCAAGAACGTCTCTTTGGACCTGCCTCGTGACGCCCTGATCGTCTTCACGGGGCTGTCCGGATCCGGCAAGTCGAGTCTCGCCTTCGACACGATCTTCGCTGAGGGGCAGCGGCGCTACGTTGAGAGCCTGTCGTCCTATGCGCGCCAATTCCTGGGCCAGATGGACAAGCCAGATGTCGACTTCATCGAGGGACTCTCGCCGGCCGTCTCCATCGACCAGAAGTCCACGTCTCGAAATCCACGGTCCACCGTTGGGACGATCACTGAGGTCTACGACTACCTACGGCTGCTCTTCGCCCGCATCGGTGTTCCTCACTGCCCCGTCTGCGGATCGGTCATCGCGCGCCAGACGCCCCAGCAGATCGTCGATCAGGTGCTGGCCCTAGATGACGGCACCCGGTTCCAAGTCCTCGCACCGGTGGTGAGGGAGCGCAAGGGTGAGTACGTCGACCTCTTTCGGCAGTTGCAGGCGCAGGGGTACTCGCGTGCGCGCGTGGACGGAGTTGTGGTTCAGCTGGAGGACCCGCCCGCGCTGAAGAAGCAGGAGAAGCACACCATCGAGGTGGTCGTGGACCGACTTGCGGTCAAGTCCTCGTCCCGACGTCGACTCACCGATTCGGTCGAGACCGCGCTTGGCCTCTCTGGTGGACTCGTGGTTCTGGAATTCGTTGATCTCCCTGATGATGATGCTGATCGGGAGCGGGTGTTCAGCGAGCATCTGGCCTGTGCCAAGGATGGCCTGTCGTTTGAGGAACTTGAGCCGCGCTCCTTCTCCTTCAATTCGCCCTTCGGGGCTTGTCCGGAATGCTCCGGGCTGGGCACGCGCCGAGAGGTGGATGCGTCGCTGGTCGTTCCAGACGAGGATCTGAGTCTCGACGAAGGCGCTCTCGCTCCATGGTCTCGAGGCCAGGTGTCGGACTACTTCCGGCGCCTGCTCGAGGCCATGTGCGATGAACTGGGCATAGACATGGCGACACCTTGGCGGAAGTTGCCGACCAAGGCCCGCGAGGCCCTCCTGAACGGCCACCCCACCGAGGTGCATGTCAAGTACCGCAATCGCTATGGCAGGCAGCGCTCGTACTACACGGCCTTCGAGGGCGTCATTCCGTTCGTACAGCGAAGGCACGCTGAGGCCGATACGGATGCAAGCCGGGAACGATTCGAGGGCTACATGCGTGAGGTGCCATGCCCTGCCTGTCATGGTGCGCGCCTGAAGCCGTTGTCCCTTGGAGTGACGATTCATGATCATTCGATCGCCGATATCGCCTCCCTTCCCATCGGCGACGCAGCCGAGCTCCTGGCGTCACTCAAGCTGGGAAAGCGGGACGCGGCCATCGCCAGCAGAGTCCTGAAGGAGGTCAACGAACGGCTGACCTTCCTGGTCGACGTGGGCCTGCACTATCTCTCGCTGGATCGCGGCGCCGCGACTCTCGCGGGAGGAGAGGCCCAGCGCATCCGGCTCGCCACGCAGATTGGCTCTGGCCTGGTGGGAGTGCTGTACGTCCTGGACGAGCCGAGCATTGGCCTTCATCAGCGGGACAACCAGCGGTTGATCGACACATTGATCCGCCTGCGTGATCTAGGGAACACCCTGATCGTGGTGGAACACGACGAGGAGACGATCTCCGCAGCTGACTGGGTCGTGGACATCGGCCCGGGCGCGGGCGAGCATGGAGGTGAGGTGGTGGTGAGCGGTCCGGTGAGCGAACTGCTGAGCAACCCTGCGTCCATCACCGGTGAGTACCTCAGCGGAGTTCGCTCGATCGAAGTCCCGTCGGAGCGCAGGAGTCAAGATGATCGGGCACTCACCGTGCATGGGGCCCGCGAGCACAACCTGCAGGATGTGACCGTCTCCTTCCCGCTCGGAAACCTCGTCGCGGTCACCGGCGTGAGTGGATCGGGCAAGTCGACACTGGTGAATGACGTCCTGTACACCGTCCTCGCCAGAGACCTGAATTCTGCACGGGGGGTGCCGGGTCGGCACAAGCGTGTGACCGGCCTCGAGCATGTGGACAAGGTGGTTCATGTCGACCAGAGCGCGATCGGCAGAACTCCGCGGAGCAACCCCGCGACCTACACGGGAGTCTTCGATCACATACGCAAGCTTTTCGCCGAGACGCCTGAGGCGAAGGTGCGCGGATATCAGCAGGGACGCTTCTCCTTCAATGTGAAGGGAGGTCGGTGCGAGGCCTGCTCGGGCGACGGAACCATCAAGATCGAGATGAATTTCCTCCCCGATGTATATGTGCCCTGCGAGGTGTGTCATGGAGCGCGGTACAACAGGGAGACCCTCGAGGTTCACTTCAAGGGCAAGACGATCGCCCAAGTGCTCGACATGCCGATTGAGGAGGCACTGCACTTCTTCGAGGCGGTTCCCGCGATCGCCCGGCACCTGAAGACCCTCGTGGAGGTGGGCCTCGGCTACGTCAGGATGGGCCAGTCGGCGCCAACGCTGAGTGGTGGCGAGGCACAGCGAGTCAAGCTCGCGGCCGAGCTGCAGAAGCGATCCACGGGTCGGACTGTCTATGTTCTGGACGAACCGACCACTGGCCTGCACTTCGAGGACATCCGCAAACTGCTGTCGGTACTGCAGAGCCTCGTCGACAAGGGCAACACCGTGATCGTCATCGAGCACAACCTTGATGTGATCAAGACAGCTGACTGGGTGATCGACATGGGCCCGGAGGGCGGATCGGGCGGCGGCACCGTGGTGGCCACAGGAACGCCCGAGGAGGTGGCTTCCGTGCCGGGGAGCCACACGGGTAGCTTCCTGGCATCGATGCTGCCCTCGGCCACGCCTCCTCGCAAACCGTGGGCGAAGCGGAAAATGGCGTAGCGTAGGGCCCAGCGAATATCGAAGGGATATGGCAATGACGATGGATCGTCGTTCAGTGCTTCAGGCCGGAGGGGTGGTTCTGGCAGCGGGTGTCGTGGCTGCCTGCGCATCCGAGGATTCGAGTTCCGCGGAATCCACGCCGGCACAGCCGGACGGGGCCGACGGGGGTGTCGACCAGGCCACTGAGGCAGGTGACTCCGCCGAGGTCACCTCGCCGTCTGATCCGCTGGCGTCGACTGAGGACATTCCTGTGGGCGGGGGCCTCGTCATTGCCGAACCGGCCATCGTTGTCACGCAGCCGACTGCCGGGGAATACAAGGCCTTCACGGCGATCTGCCCCCATCAGGGGTGTCTGGTGTCCGAGGTCACCGACAACGAGATCGTGTGCCCCTGTCACGGCTCACGATTCTCGGCGCAAGACGGGTCCGTCCTTCAAGGGCCGGCACGACAGGGTCTGACCTCCGCCGGCGTTGCTGTCGACGGTGGCAGCGTGGTCCTGAGCTGATCTCTGTCAGTCAGGCCCGCCGCCGCACGAATTCGAAGGGATGTCATGGCTCCGGTGTCCTATCGACCGGCGCCCGGTGAGATTCCCACGAGTCCGGGCGTCTACCGATTCCGGGACCCCCACCAGCGTGTGATCTACGTCGGCAAGGCGAGGAATCTTCGTTCGCGGCTGAACTCGTACTTCGCTGAACCCGACTCTCTGCACCCTCGCACGAGAGCAATGGTGACAACCGCCACCTCCGTGGACTGGGTGGTTGTTGCCAATGAGGTAGAGGCACTGTCTCTGGAGTACGCCTGGATCAAGCAGTACGACCCTCGTTTCAACGTCAAGTATCGAGATGACAAGAGCTATCCGTATCTGACCGTGACCATGGCTGAACCCTTCCCACGGGCAGCGGTGGTGCGTGAACCGAAGAGAAAGGGATCCCGGTACTTCGGTCCGTACGCGCATGCCTGGGCCATACGCGACACGCTGGACCAACTCGTTCGCGTGTTCCCGGTACGGACTTGCCGGGATGGCGTCTTCCGCCGGGCTGCACAGCTCGGACGGCCTTGCCTGCTGGGATACATCGACAAGTGCAGCGCCCCGTGCGTCGGAAGGGTATCGGAGGATGAGTACCGACGCATCGTTGACGACCTGTGCGCCTTCCTCGACGGAAATGCCGACCCCTTCATTCGCGCGGTTGAGAAGAGCATGCGGGAGGCCGCGGCACGAGAGGACTACGAGGAGGCAGCGCGGCTCCGGGACAGATGGCAGGCGCTGAGCAGAGCGCTGGAGCGCAACACGGTCGTCTTTGACGACGGAACCGACGCGGATGTGATCGGCCTGTTCGAAGACCAACTCCAGCTTGCCGTGCAGGTGTTCCACGTCAGGGGCGGCCGGATCACCGGCGAGCGCGGCTTCCTTCTCGAGAAGTCTGAGGATCTCTCCGTAGCGGGATACCTTGAGCGAGCCCTGCAGCGAATCTATGCCGAGACTGATGTCATCACGCCCGCGCGAGAGGTCCTGACTTCGCATGAGTTGGCTGATGTCGAGACGGTGTCAGCGTGGCTGACTGAGCTGCGCGGATCTCGGGTGGCGGTCCGGGTCCCGAAGCGAGGGGACAAGAAATCCCTCATGGACACCGCGATCAGCAATGCCGAGAACCAGTTGAGACTCCATCTGGTCAGACGCGCGGGTGATCTCACGGCTCGGAGTCAAGCGTTGCAGGAGCTGCAGGATTCGCTCTCCCTTCCCGAGCCACCCCTGCGCATCGAGTGCATCGACGTCTCGACGCTGCAGGGACAGGACACCGTGGCGTCACTTGTGGTGTTCGAGGATGGCCTGCCTCGCAAGAGTGACTACCGCTCCTTCACGATCAGGACTCCGAACGCAGACGACCTGACGGCTGTTGCCGAGGTGGTGGAGAGGAGGTTTCGCAGGTCAGCATCCGAGGAGACGGTCGCCGACCAGAAGGAGGACTCTCCGCAGCGACGGTTCGCCTACCCGCCCTCTCTGCTCGTGATCGATGGCGGTGCACCGCAGGTGCGGGCCGCGCAGGACGCCCTGATGGCATGCGGCGTCTCGGATCTACCGGTGGTCGGGCTGGCCAAGCGGCTCGAGGAGGTGTGGGTGCCGGGCGAGGAGGATCCGGTCATCCTGCCCCGCACCAGCGAGGCCCTTTATCTGCTGCAACGTGTCAGGGATGAGGCGCATCGGCGGGCCATTGGTCTGCATCGCAAGCAGCGCGGCCGTCGAACGACGGCGAGTCGACTCGATGGCATTGCCGGTCTGGGGACAGCGAAGGCGACGGCGCTGCGCAGGCACTTCGGATCGGTGCGAGCGATGGTTGAGGCGAGCCAAGATCAGCTTCAGGAGGTTCCCGGAATCGGCCCACGCTTGGCCGAGACCGTTTGGAATGCCCTGCATCCGGACGAGCCGTCAGCCCATGGGGGAGAATGACGCCCGTGACCGATGCCGCAATGCCCCCGGACCCCGTGACGAGCACAGCGACCGGCCAGGAGGAGTCCGAGCACTCGCTGCAACTCGCGCTGGTGACCGGGATGTCAGGCGCCGGCAGATCCACGGCAGCGCGTGCCCTCGAGGACATGGGCTGGTTCGTGATCGACAACATGCCCCCGTCGTTGCTGAGATCCGCCGTGGACCTGGCACGCCGAACCCCCGACGTCTATCGCGTTGGCGTGGTGGTGGATGCCCGAGGCGGATCCTTCTTCAGTGAGTTGTCTGAAGCCGTACGCCGACTTCCGCAGGAGGGCGTTGACCTGCGCACGGTTTTCCTCGAGGCTGCGGATGAGGCGCTGGTACGGCGTTTCGAGAGTTCGCGACGACCTCACCCGCTGCAGGGCGGCCAGCGCATTCTCGATGGGCTGCAGGCTGAGCGAACCCTGCTGTCGGACCTGCGTGCCGAGGCGGATCTGGTGATCGACACGACGAACCTGAACGTCCATGAGCTCCGTCGGCGTATCGAGGAGTCCTTTCCCGAGGAACTGCCGCCCACCCTGATGTGCACGGTGATGTCGTTCGGATTCAAGTACGGGGTACCGGTCGATGCGGACATGGTTGCCGATGCCCGGTTCCTGCCGAATCCGTACTGGGACGAGCAGCTGCGGCCGCTGACGGGCCAGGACGCACGCGTGTCCGCAGACGTCCTCAATCGCCCGGGCGCCCAGGATTTCATCGAGACCTACGACCGACTGGTCCGGATCGTCTCCAGTGGCTATCTCCGAGAGGGCAAGAGATACGTCACGGTGGCGGTTGGGTGCACCGGCGGGAAGCATCGGAGTGTGGCTTTGGCCGAGGCTCTTGCGCAACGCCTCGAGACCGACGGTGTTCCCGTGCGCACGTTCCACCGCGATCTGGGGCGCGAGTGAATCGGGCCGCTTCAGGGCGACCGCTCCCCGCGGTCGCAGGTCGCCGGGTCGTCGCGCTGGGTGGAGGTCATGGACTGGCCGCCTCCCTGCAGGCGCTGCGGCGGGTCACCGATCAGCTCACCGCGGTGGTGGGCGTCGCCGATGATGGCGGATCGAGCGGTCGTCTGCGTGAGGAGTTCGGAATCCTGCCTCCGGGAGACCTGCGCATGGCCTTGGCGGCGCTCTGCGGCGATGACTCCTGGGGGCGGACGTGGGAGCGCGTCGTCCAGCATCGTTTCGGCGGTACGGGAGAACTCGCGGGACACTCGCTGGGCAACCTGCTGATCACCACCCTGTGGGAGCAGACCGGGGATGCGGTCACGGGCCTGGACTGGGTCGGTGCGCTGCTGGGCGCCAACGGACGTGTCCTGCCCTGCAGCACCGTCCCCCTCACGATCGTGGCGGAGGTCCTGGGGCATGACCCCGCCAAGCCCGATGCCGTGACGGAAGTGCGCGGGCAAGTGGAGGTGGCGACGACTCCTGGCGACGTTCTGCATATCTCCCTGGACCCACCCGAGCCACGAGCCTGCCCCGAGGCGGTCACGGCGGTTGGTGAGGCCGATGCGATCGTCCTGGGACCGGGTTCTTGGTACACGTCGGTGATGCCGCACCTGGTGATTCCGGAGCTCGCACGTGCCATCGCGGAGAGTCCCGCGCGGCGGATCGTCGTGCTCAACCTGAATCCTCAGGTGGGGGAGACCACGGGCTTCGCGGCGCACACGTACCTCGACGTGCTCTACAACTACCTGCCCGATCTGAGGGTGGACGTCGTCATAGCCGATCGCAACCACGTGGAAGACCTCTCCTCGCTTCGTCGATCGTGTGCGGACCTGGGAGCCGAGCCCTTCCTCTTCGAGGTCGGGAAATTCGATTCAGGCGCTCCGGGAATGCATGACCCTCAGCGACTCGCAGTAGCCTTCGATACGGTGCTGGCCTAGAAGCGGTTCTCCGGTCCTGGCGCAGACCACGGAGCACCCGGGACGACCACAGGCAAAAGCGAACGGTCACACAGCGACGGAAGTGGAGCGGCGGGATATGGCGATGACGGCGGCGGTGAAGGACGAGCTGAGCCGTGTCGAGGTGACCAAGTCGTGCTGTCGCAAGGCGGAGGTGTCCACGATCCTTCGCTTCGCCGGTGGCCTTCATATCGTGAGCGGACATATCGTGATCGAGGCGGAACTCGACACCGGCGCGGCCGCTCGACGCCTGCGCAAGGACATCTTCGACGTGTACGGACACGAGGCAGATGTGGCCATTGTCCAGTCCGGGGGAATTCGCAAGGGCTCTCGCTACCTCGTGCGAGTGGTCGACGGCGGCGAGGCCCTTGCCCGCCAGACCGGCATCGTGGACGGCAGCGGGCGCCCGGTCCGTGGCCTTCCGCCGGCCATCGTCACCGGTGGGGTCTGCGACGTCGAGTCGGCGTGGCGGGGCGCCTTTCTGGCACATGGGTCTCTGACGGAGCCCGGGCGTTCCTCCTCCTTGGAAATCACCTGCCCGGGCCCGGAGGCAGCGCTCGCCCTCGTCGGGGCTGCTCGTCGGCTCGGCATCGCAGCGAAGTCGCGCGAAGTTCGCGGGGTCGATCGCGTCGTGATCCGCGACGGGGATGCCATCAGCGCCATGCTTACCCGGCTGGGAGCTCATGAGTCGGTGATGGCATGGGAGGAGCGACGCATGCGTCGCGAGGTGCGCGCCACCGCGAATCGGCTCGCGAATTTCGATGACGCCAACCTGCGGCGCTCGGCTCGCGCCGCCGTCGCTGCGGGAGCGCGCGTGCAGCGCGCTATGGAGATTCTCGGCGATGACGTTCCCGAGCACCTGCTCTTGGCCGGTCGGCTCCGCCTGGAGCACCAGCAGGCGAGCCTCGAGGAGCTGGGTGCGCTTGCGGACCCACCCCTGACGAAGGATGCCATCGCCGGGCGGATCCGACGGCTGCTCGCGCTGGCTGACAAGCAGGCGGCCGATCTCGGCATCGCTGACACCGAATCCGCGCTGGGCCCGGACCTGCTGCTGCCGTGATCCCCGAGGTGCCAGCTGCGGACTCCTACGAGTGCGTGTACGTCACTCGTGGCTGGGGCATACATGACGAACGCTGGGCGCGGGCACTTCTGGAATTGGGTTTGCGCCCCTTTGTGATCTCCCTTGACCGTGATGTGCACGACCTGCTGGAGCTTCGCGAAGCCGTACAGCGATCCGCGGACCGTGACCATCCGGTGCTTGCTGGCCCGCTGGACACGGTTGCCCCTGCCCTCACGGACCTTGGTGTGCCCGTGGTCGGTCTGTCGTGGGGCTACGACCTGACCGAGGCGGCCTCCCGAGGGGAGGACCTCACATGGCTCACCGCACTCGCCGGTCTCGTCGTGGACTCGAAGTGGAATCAGAGCATTGCTCTGGGTGCTGGGGTGTCTGCGGACAGCATCACGTACCTGCCGTGGGGAGTGGACCTCGATGTCTTTGCCTTCCACGGGCCGTGGATTGACGCCTTCCTGCTCGGAGTACCGCCGCATGCACCGCTGGTGGTGACCCTGCGAGCACACGAGCCCCTGTACCGGGTGGAGGACGTCGTCCGCGGGTTCGCGGCCGTCCCTCGGCGCGTGGACGTTCACGAGGACTTTCCGGATCCCTACCTGATCATCGGCAACGAGGGATCCCTCACCGAGCGGCTTCGAGAACTGGTCACGGAACTGGGCATTGGCGAACGGGTGCGCTTCATCGGTCGAGTGCCGGAGTCCGACCTCGTTCCGCTTCTGGGCCGCGCCGCGTGCTACGTCTCAGCTGCCGAGGTCGACGGCACCTCGGTCACACTGCTTCAGGCCATGGCCTGTGGCACGCCTGCGGTGGTCAGTGAGTCTCCGGGCAACCTGGACTGGATCGAGCAAGGGCAGACCGGCTACACCTTTCCCATCGGTGACGTGACCGCACTGACGAGGGTGCTGATTGACGTCACCGCGCACTATCCGATTGCGGTGGTTGAGCGTGCCCGCGGTCAGGTGCAGGAGCGGGCTGACTGGCATGCGAACCTGCCTCGCTTGCGCCAGGCCCTCCAGCGAAGTGGCACTCGACTTGGCCCCGAGGGGTGAGCCGCTCGCCCTGATGCGAGGACGTCCGTTCTTAGGACTCTCAGGGGTCCTCGCCTGCCACGACTCCCCGGAGGTGGACTGACTAGGATGGAAGCGTTTACGTCCACCCGATCGGACCTCATGAGGGTCCACGGTTCACGAGGAGTCTGCAGTGACAGTCAAGGTTGGCATCAACGGATTCGGGCGCATCGGCCGAAACTTCTACCGGGCGCTGCTCGCCAGCGGTGCTGACGTCGAGGTGGTGGGCGTGAATGACCTCACCGACACCACGACCCTCGCGCACCTACTCAAGTACGACAGCATTCTTGGCCGTCTCGGCAGCGATGTCGTCGCCGGCGATGGAGAGATCATCATTGATGGCAAGGCACTTCCGGTTTTCGCCGAGCGTGATCCTGCCAACCTGCCGTGGGCGAAGGTCGGGGCAGACATCGTCGTGGAGTCGACGGGCTTCTTCACGGACGCCGAGAGCGCCGGAAAGCATCTCGCGGCCGGCGCCAAGAAGGTGATCATCTCCGCACCTGCGAAGGGCGAGGACATCACCATCGTGATGGGTGTGAACGACAAGGACTACGACGCGGCGAAGCACAACATCATCTCGAACGCGTCCTGCACGACGAACTGCCTGGCTCCCATGGCCAAGGCCATCGACGACGCCTTCGGGATCGAGCGCGGTCTCATGACGACCATCCACGCCTACACCAACGATCAGAACATCCTCGACTACCCGCACAAGGATCTGCGTCGTGCGCGTGCGGCGGCCCTGAACATGATTCCGACCAGCACGGGGGCCGCGAAGGCCATCGGTCTGGTGATGCCGAACATGAAGGGCAAGCTGGATGGCTACGCGATGCGCGTGCCGGTCCCGACGGGTTCGGCGACCGATCTCACTGTCGAGCTCAAGACGCCAGCGACCAAGGAAGAGATCAACGCCGTGGTCAAGGCAGCTGCAGAGGGTCCGCTGAAGGGGATCCTCGTGTACACGGAGGATCCGATCGTCTCCACCGACATCGTGACGGATCCGGCCTCGTGCATCTTCGACGCTGGGCTGACCAACGCCAACGGCAACATGGTCAAGGTGCTCGGCTGGTACGACAACGAGTGGGGCTACAGCAACCGCCTGGTCGACCTTGTCGGCCTCGTGGGCTCGAAGCTCTGAGGACGAAGCATGAAGTCACTCGACGACCTTGATGTCGCCGGGCGGGCAGTGTTGGTCAGGGCGGACTTCAACGTCCCCCTGGCTGACGGTCCGGACGGCTCCCGCGTGATCACGGACGACGGCCGCATCGTGGCCGCTCTGCCGACCCTGGAGTACCTCCGTTCCAAGGGGGCTCGGGTGATCGTGGCGGCTCACCTCGGACGGGCCAAGGGGGAACGAGTTCCGGAACTGAGTCTGGCGCCGGTAGCGGCCCGCTTGGGCGACCTCCTGAGCACCACCGTGACTCTCGCGGATCTGGCCGACGCGCCACCGCTGGTGGCAGGAATGGCTCCCGGAGATGTCCTGCTGCTGGAGAACATCAGGTTCGATGGTCGAGAGACCAGCAAGGACGCTGACGAGCGGGCTGAGCTGGCCAAGGAGTTGGCGGCGCTGGCTGACGTGTACGTGTCCGATGGCTTTGGCGTGGTGCACCGCAATCAGGCCTCGGTCACGGACGTCGCCCGTCTTCTGCCGAGCGCGGCCGGCCGCCTGGTCCATCAGGAGGCATCCGTCTTCGGCGGAATCATGGCCGAGCCGGCCCGACCCTTCATCGTGATCCTGGGCGGTTCGAAGGTCAGCGACAAGCTGGGCGTCATCGGCAACCTGATCGGGCGTGTGGACCGGCTGCTGATCGGTGGGGGTATGGCCTACACCTTCCTCAAGGCCCAGGGTCTGGGTGTCGGCGAGTCCCTTCTCGAGGCCGATCAGGTGGAGACCGTCCGCGGCTTCATCGACGAGGCGGCCACCAGGGGCGTCGAACTGCTCCTCCCTGTGGACTTCGTGGTCGCCGATCGGTTCGCGGCGGATGCGCAGACCGAGATCGTCGCGGCGGATGCCATCCCCGACGGCTGGATGGGCTTGGACATCGGCCCGCGCACCCGAGAGCTGTTCGCCAGCAAGATCGCCGATGCCGGAACGGTGGTCTGGAACGGACCGATGGGCGTGTTCGAGATGGAGCCATTCGCGGGAGGGACCCTTGCGGTCGCTCAGGCGATGGCTGGATCATCGGGCTTCACCGTGATCGGAGGCGGGGATTCCGCCGCAGCCGTTCGACAGCTGGATGTCGACGAGACCCGCTTCACCCACATCAGCACCGGGGGAGGGGCCAGCCTGGAGTTCCTCGAGGGCAAGACCCTGCCCGGGCTGGCCGTTCTAGAGGAGACCACCTGATGGCAACCGTCCGCAAGCCGCTGATGGCCGGCAATTGGAAGATGAATCTCAACCATCTTGAGGCAATCGCGCTGGTCCAGAAGCTGGCCTTCGCCTTGACCGACGACGATTACGCGGCGGTCGACATTGCTGTCCTTCCGCCGTTCACGGACATCAGGTCCGTGCAGACCCTTGTCGATGGCGACCGGTACGACATTCTCTACGGCGCTCAGGATCTGGCGGTCAAGGACTCCGGCGCCTTCACGGGCCAGGTCAGCGGCCCGATGCTGGAGAAGCTCGGCTGCAGCTTCGTGACGGTCGGGCACAGTGAGCGTCGCGAGTACAACGGCGAGACCGATGACGTTGTCCACGCAAAGGTCGAGGCGGCTCTCCGCAGCAACCTGGTGCCCATCGTGTGCATGGGTGAGGGGCTTCCCGTGCGACAGGCAGGGGAGCAGGTGCCCCACGTACTTGCTCAGCTCGATGCAGATCTGGCGGGTTTGACGTCCGAGCAGGTGGCGGATCTGGTGATCGCCTATGAGCCGGTGTGGGCGATCGGTACCGGCGAGGTCGCCACTCCGGAGGACGCCCAGGAGGTCTGCGGCGCTATTCGGGCCCGCGTCAAGGAGACGTTCGGCAAGGAGTCTTCCGATGCTGTGCGCATTCTCTACGGTGGGTCGGTCAAGGCCTCCAATGTGGCGGGAATCATGGCGCAGCCGGATGTCGATGGGGCCCTCGTGGGCGGAGCCAGCCTCGATCCGGACGAGTTCGTCGGGATTGTGCGCTTCCGGCTGCACCCGCCCGAGTTGGTGGGCTAGGGCTACGTCTATCCTCTACAGGTCTGGTTCGTCCAGATCCATTCAACGGGAGTTCACATGATCACCGCACTCACGATCGTGCTCGCCGTGATCCTCGTGATCACGAGCGTCCTGCTCGTCGTGCTCATCCTGCTCCACCGGGGCAAGGGCGGCGGCCTGTCCGACATGTTCGGCGGGGGCGTCAGCTCGTCCGTTGGTGGTTCATCTGTCGCAGAGAAGAACCTCGACCGTCTCACGGTCGGGCTCGGGCTCGTCTGGGCAGCAAGCATCGTCGCGGTCGGGCTCCTCGTGAGCACGGCCTGACAGGGAGGCACAACACACATGGCAGGTGGAAGCGCAATCCGAGGCAGCCGCGTAGGCGCCGGACCCATGGGCGAGGCTGAGCGAGGCGAAGCTGCTCCGCGCATCTACGTCTCCTTCTGGTGCTCCCGTGGCCATGAGAGCAAGCCGAGTTTCGCCGCGGATGCTGCTCCGCCGGAGGAGTGGGATTGCCCGCGCTGCGGCCTGCCGGCTGGTCCGGATCAGGAGAATCCCCCCGCTCCGCCCAAGATCGAGCCGTACAAGACTCACTTGGCCTACGTGAAGGAGCGCCGTTCAGACAAGGATGGCGCAGCCATCCTCGACGAGGCGCTGGCGAAGCTGCGCGGACAGGCCTAGCAAGGAGAGTGGTCCGGCGTCACCGGGCCGCATGAGGCGCTCGAGCGGACTGATCAGACCGCCGGTCGGCCAACGTCTGCCGCGAGATCGGATGCGGCCTCCTGATCGAGGCAGTACAGGGTTCGCCGAAGTCCGCGAGCCCCGGCCGCAGGCACCTGGTATTCACCCGATCCCGACATGAGGCTCAGGCGAACGGCGTGGGCCTTGGCGGCGCCCGAGGCAAGGATCCACACTTCCTGAGCGGCTCGGATCGTGGCGAAGGTCATCGTGATCCTGGTGGGAGGCGGCTTGGGGGCGCCGTGCACGCTCACCACGGGTCGATGGTCCCGGACGGCAGGCAACTCGGGGAACAGCGATGCCACGTGCGCGTCGGGCCCGATACCGAGCATCAGGATGTCCATGGACGCCGTGGCGGAGTCACCGTGAGCGAATTCAGCGAGCGCCTCACCGTAGACGTCAGCGGCTCGCTCGGCGTCTCCGTCGACCTGCTCAGGGGTAGGTACCGAATGGACATGCGACACGGGGATGTCCACGTGGTCGAGCAAGGCGGCTCGCGCCGACGTCTCGTTGCGCTCCGGATCACCCGCGGGCAGGAATCGCTCATCGCCCCACCACACATGCACACGATGCCAATCGATCGAGTCGACGCCAGCAGATCGACGCAGCGCGTCGAGGACTGCTGTGCCTATTCCCCCTCCGGTGACGCATAGGTGAGCGATGCCTGCCTCCGAGATGCGCTCGACAAGCGTCGCGACCGTGCGTGCTGCAACGGATTCGGCCAGCTCCTGCCCTGACGCGTGCCGGAGGATGTCGACGATCACGGAAGTCTCAGGTGGTGCAGCACCTGCGCATAGACCTCGTCCGGATCCAGACGACGCAACTCCTCGGACAGCAGTCCGGCGATCCCGCGGCGGGGCAGTGAGATTCGGGCGGGTGCCATGCCAGGTCGAGTGAGGGTGGCGGTGTCTCCCTCGGGACGACTCACGCAGATGTCACCATCGTGAGTGACGAGCCGTATCTCGGTGATGCCGGGTCCATCGCCGGCATGGATGGGTACGGGGACCCGCAACGTCATGTTGAGCCAAGACTGGAGCAGCAGTGCGCTCGGGTTGTCCGGTTCGGCCACCACCGAGGCCTCGGTGACAATCGGCCGGCCCTGGTCCATGGCGGAGGCGAGAGCTGAACGCCATGGAGTGAGGCGGGTCCAGGCAAGGTCCGTATCGCCTGGGCGATACCCCTCCTTGCGTCGGGCCAGCTCCACATAGACATCCTCGGCCGTTGACGCATCCGAGATTCGTCGCTGCGCATGCCTGCCGATGTGATCATCAAGGGGGACGTCGGGAGCATCGGCGGGCCAGTAGGCGACGACGGGAGTGTCTGACAGCAGCAGGGGGATCGCGACCGAATTGGCATGGTCGGCGAGTTCGCCACGCAGCCGCAGGACGGCGACCTCGCCCGGCCCATCCTCGCCGCCGACGGCGATTTCGGCGTCGAGCCGAGGAGCCTGCCGACTGGGCCGAGGAATCAGCGTGATGATGCGCATGGGGTGCTGGCGTGCCGCAGCGACTGCACCAGACGTCGCGTCCGCCTGAAACTCCTCGTCGCTGAGGATCAGGAGCGTCAGGACCATGCCGGTCGCGGGGGAGCCATTCCGGTGGCGCTCCTGCGCGATGGTGGCCGCGACAGCGCCCCCGCTGGTGTCGTCGAGTCGAATCATGGTCGCCTCCAGGTGCGCCCATCGCGGGCGATCATGTCGTAGGACGACGCGGGTCCCCAGCCGCCAGACGCGTACTGCTCGGGGCGACCGTGCTCGGCCCAGAAATCTAGGACGGGGTCGAGGATGTGCCAGCCGAGCTCGACCTCCTCATGTCGCGGAAAGAGCGGCGGGTCGCCGAGCAGCACATCGAGGATGAGTCGCTCGTACGCCTCGGGACTGGTATCGACGAACGAGTCGCCGTACTGGAAGTCCATCGTGACGTCGCGCACCTGAATGGATGTCGTGTCCGGAACCTTTGAGCCGAACCGAACCGTGATGCCCTCGTCGGGCTGAATTCGGAAGACCAGGGCGTTCTGGCTCAGCTCCTGAACCGCTGTCTTGGCGAAGGGCAGGTGCGGGGCCCTCTTGAAGACGACCGCCACCTCGGTGACGCGGCGTCCGAGGCGCTTGCCGGTACGGAGGTAGAACGGCACGCCGGCCCAGCGTCGATTGTCGACATCGACGCGCAGCGCGGCGTAGGTCTCGGTGGTGCTGTCGGGCGCGATGCCCTGTTCCTCGAGGTACCCGACAACCGGCACACCGCCCTGCCAGCCGGTTGCGTACTGGCCCCTGCTGGAGTGCTGGCCGATGTTGCGGGGCAGGCGTACTGCTCGGAGGGCCTTCTCCTTCTCGATGCGCACGTCGTCTGCTGCAAAGGAGAGCGGCTCCTCCATGGCGGTGAGGGCCAGCAGTTGCAGTAGGTGATTCTGGATGACATCCCGAGCGGCGCCGATGCCGTCGTAATAGCCGGCCCGTCCACCGATACCGATGTCCTCCGCCATGGTGATCTGGACGTTGTCGACATAGTTGCTGTTCCACAGGGGTTCGTACATGGCGTTGGCGAAGCGAACCGCGAGGATGTTCTGTACGGTCTCCTTGCCCAAGTAGTGATCGATGCGGAAGACGGACCCTGAGTCGAAAACGCGATCCACCACGTGGTTGAGCTCTTCCGCACTTGCGAGGTCGTGGCCGAACGGCTTCTCGATAACCACCCGCCGCCAGGCACCGGGGGCGCTGGTGGCAAGGCCAGAGGACTGCAGGTGGTCCAGAACCACGGGGAACAGACCCGGTGGGATGGACAGGTAGAAGGCGTGATTGCCCTGCGTGCCGCGCGAGGAGTCCAGAGCCGAGACTGTCTCCTTCAGGCGCTGGTAGGCCTCTGGATCGGCCAGATCCCCGGCGACGAAGCGAATGCCCTCGGACAGCTGCCGCCAGACCTCCTCCCGGAATGGAGTGCGTGCATGCTCTCGAACCGCATCGTGGACGATCTGGGCGAAGTCCTGATCCTCCCAGTCTCGTCGGGCAAAGCCGACGAGCGCGAAGCCAGGAGGCAGGAGCCCGCGATTCGCGAGGTCATAGATGGCGGGCATGACCTTCTTGCGGGCGAGGTCGCCCGTGACACCGAAGAGCACCATGCCGCAGGGGCCAGCGACCCGTGGCAGCCGCTGATCGAGGGGACTGCGCAGCGGGTTCGCGGCTTCGTCCGCGTGTCGGTGTGGGCTCATGTCACAGACCGGCTGCGGCAGAGACGGTGCCGCGGAGCTGCTCCCATGAGTCGATGAACTTCGTGACCCCCTCCGCCTCGAGGGTCGCGCTCACATCAGCCTGGCTGATCCCCAAGGACTCAAGGGAGGACCACACCTCGGCAGACGCGGCGAAGGTCCCGTCGACGGTGTCGCGCGGCACGGGCCCGTTGTCAGCGACTGCCCGCAGCGTGGCCTCGGGCATCGTGTTGACACAGCCCCTCACGACGAGATCCAGCACGTAACGCGTAGGAGCCATGGTTGGATCCTTGACCCCCGTGGACGCCCACAGAGGTCGTTGCCTATGGGCGCCTGCTCGTTCAAGCTCGGCCCAACGCGGCGAACGGGTGCTCTCCAGGTGGGCCTGCCATACGAGCCGTCCCGTGGCGATCGCGGCCTCGCCGTGCAGTACCTGGGCCGCGGGAGATTCGATATCGCTCAGACGGCCGTCCACTTCAGTGTCGATTCGACTGATGAAGAAGCTCGCCACCGATCGAATCCTGGTGAGGTCATGCCCGCGTTCGAGGGCGAGCTCGAGGCCGCGAACGTAGGCCTCGACAACGGCGTTATAGCGCTCGACGGAGAAGATGAGGGTGACATTGACGCTGATGCCTGACCCGATGACCTCCGTGATGGCCGGAAGACCCTCGGGGGTCGCGGGGATCTTGATGAGGGCGTTCGGGCGGTCGACGATCGCCCACAGTTGCCGTGCCTGGTCGACCGTCGCCTCGGTGTCATGAGCGAGGCGCGGATCGACCTCGATGGAGACGCGCCCGTCCTCACCATTAGAGGCCTCGAACAACGGGAGGAAGACGTCGCAGGCAGCGCGCACGTCATCGGTGGTCAGGGACCTGATGATGGAGTCGACATCCGAGCCGGCATTGGCCAGCGCCGCGAGTTGATCGGCATAGGCTGCGGCGCCCCCTGAGATGGCCTTCTCGAAAATTGTGGGATTGGTTGTCACGCCCCGCACGGAGTCGATCGTGATCATGTCCGCGAGCTGGCCGGAGGTGATTCGGGTGCGATCGAGGTCGTCCAGCCAGACCGAGACGCCAGCCGCGGTGAGGTCCTGCAGGTTCGCTTGAGGTGCGCTGCTCATGTGGTGGGTTCCTTCACGGGTTCGATAGCGGGAGCTCGTTGGCCGGGGGGACGGTGACGGGGGACGGGTCAGTCTCGCTGGCTGGCAGCCAGGGTTGCTCGTGCCTCGCGGACGATGTCATCCACGGTGATGCCGGCGTCGCGGAAGAGGATGGCGGGGTCGGCACTGGCGCCGAAGTGATCAATGCCCACGACGCGACCGTTCGTTCCCACGAAACGCCACCAGCCGAGGGTAGCTCCCGCTTCGACGGCTACGCGAGCAGTGACCGACGGGGGGAGGACGGCATCCCGATAAGACGCATCCTGCTGGTCGAACCACTCCAGGCAGGGCAGGGAGATGACTCTGGTGCCAGTGCCCTCAGTCTCGAGCACCTCGGCTGCGGCAAGGGCGAGCTGGACCTCAGAGCCGGTCGCCAGGAGGAGGACGGACGCGTTGTCGCTCTCTCGAACGACGTAGCCGCCACGGGCGACACCCGCCCACACCTCGCTGACGGGCAGGTCCAGCGTCGGCACATTCTGCCGAGTGAGGACGAGACCGACCGGTCCGTGCTGACGGAGGGTTGCGCGCCACGCGGCTGCGGTTTCATTGGCATCAGCCGGTCGGACGACCGCAAGGTCGGGTATGGCGCGTAGCGACCACAGGTGCTCAATCGGCTGATGCGTTGGGCCGTCCTCGCCCAGGCCGATCGAGTCGTGGGTCCACACGTAGGTAACCGGAGTCTTCATCAGAGCCGAGAGCCGGACGGCCCCGCGCATGTAGTCCGAGAAGACGAGGAAGGTCCCCCCGAACGGCCGCGTGAGTCCGTGAAGCGCGATGCCGTTCATGATCGCCCCCATGGCGTGCTCACGAACGCCGTAGTGGACGACACGACCGTAGGGCGACCCCTGGCCCGTCGGGTTGCCCGGTGGCAGGAAACTCGCTGCGCCCTCGATGGTGGTGTTGTTGGACTCTGCGAGGTCTGCGGAGCCACCCCAGAGCTCGGGCATCACCCGGGCGAGGGCATTGATGACCTCACCTGATGCCTTGCGGGTGGAAACGGATGGCGCATCGAACACGGGCACGGCGGCATCCAGGTCACTGGGCACGTCGCGCTGCACGAGGCGAGTCAGAAGCGCTGCTCGGTCAGGATTGTTCAGCGACCACTCGGTGAAGGCGGCATTCCAACTCCGTCGGACATCGTCCACGCGAGCGCGCAGTCGCTGCCTGAGGTGATCAAGGAGGTCAGTGTCGAACGCGAAGTCCTCGTCTGGATTCAGGCCGAGGATCTCCTTGGTGGCTCGCACCTCGTCGGCACCGAGCGCGGATCCATGGGACTTGGCGGTGTTGCGGGCATGGGGAGCAGGCCAGGCGATCGTGGTCCGCAATTGGATCAGCGTCGGCCGGGAGCGCTCTGCCTTGGCCTTGCCGATTGCCTCGAACAGGCCGGCGACATCCACTGAACCGTCCGGCATTTGGTCCACACGATGGGTGGCCCAGCCGTAGGCGCGGTATCGCTCGCACACATCCTCGTCGAAGGCGAGTGCGGTATCGCCCTCGATGGAGATGTGGTTGTCGTCGTAGATGACGCATAGTTCATTCAGCTTCTGCAGGCCAGCGAGGGAGGACGCCTCTGAGGTGATGCCCTCCTCGAGATCTCCGTCGCCGGCGATCGCCCAGATGCGGTGGTCGAAAGGGCTGTCGTCACGTGCGGCGCTCGGGTCCAGCAACCCGCGCTCATATCGGGCAGCCATGGCCATGCCGACCGCCATGGACAGTCCCTGGCCGAGTGGTCCGGTGGTGGCCTCCACGCCCGCCGTGTGACCGTGCTCGGGATGCCCGGGGGTCCGGCTGCCAGCGGTCCGGAATGACTCGAGGTCCGCGAGCGTGAGCCCGTAGTCCGAGACGAAGAGCTGGCTGTAGAGGGTCAGGCTGGTGTGGCCTCCTGAGAGGACGAAGCGGTCCCGCCCGAGCCAGCTCGGGTCGTGGGGATCGTGTCGCATGACCTTCTGGAAGAGCAGATATGCCACGGGAGCCAGGGTCATGGCCGTGCCGGGGTGGCCGTTACCCACGCGCTGGACTGCGTCAGCCGCGATGGCCCGCAGATAGGCGACGGCGCGGTCATCGTCCGCAGACCATTCCAGCTCGGGGCTCTCGACGGGTTCAGGTTCCTGATGAGATGAGGGACGCATGAGGCAAGCCTAGTGATGGATGCACCCGCATTCGGCGGACCGTGGGGAAGGTACGCTGTCGTTGCCCGATGTTCTCGGGTGGTCAACCAAGGTGCTCGGATGACCAGTTCGGATGATGACTTCGAACGACGAGTTCGGACAACCAGATCGGGAGCGGAGTCGGGTGACCCTCGTGGAGCAGCAAGCCGGCGAGGTCACGCTCCGTGCCCGAGTACGTGCCCACGTGGCGTTGACCAAGCCCCGAATCGTCGAGCTCCTGCTGGCAACGGCCATCCCGACGATGTTCCTGGCGGCCGGTGGCCTTCCACCGCTGGTTCCCACGATCGGGGTGCTTATCGGGGGCACGTTGGCAGCCGGATCCGCCAACACCTTCAACAGCGTCTACGACCGCGATATCGACGCCTTGATGGCCCGGACCTATCACCGACCTGCCGTGCTCGGAATCGTCAGCGTGCGAGCAGGAATGGTGCAGGGCGTGCTCCTGGGCGTTCTGAGTGCACTGGTGCTCTGGGCCACGGCGAACGTGCTGTCCGCGATGCTCGCTCTAGTGGCCATCGTCTTCTATGCGGTCGTGTACACAATGATCCTGAAGCGGCGGACTTCGCAGAACATCGTGTGGGGCGGTGCGGCCGGCTGCATGCCGGTCCTGATTGCCTGGGCTGCGGTCACCGACTCGCTCAGCTGGACACCGGTGGTGCTCTTCCTGATCGTCTTCTTCTGGACCCCTCCCCACTATTGGCCGCTGGCCATGCGCTTCCGGGAGGACTATGCGGCGGCGGGTGTGCCGATGCTGCCGGTCGTGAAGAGCGATGCGGAGGTCGTGCGCAGCATCCTCTGGTACTCCTGGGTGATGGTGGGAGTGTCGCTGGCACTGGTGCCAATCGCCCCCATGGGCTGGGTTTACGCGGTGGGCGCGACGGTCCTGGGGGTCGCGTTCCTCTGGCAGGCTTACAGCGTTCGTAAGGCCGTTCGGCGGTCGGATGCTCAGGTGACCAAGGTCGCGATGCGCCTGTTCCACGGCTCCATCACCTATCTGGCGCTGCTTTTCCTGCTGGTGGCCTTGGAGCCGTTCGTTCCCTGAGATGGGGCCCGGCGGCTACGCCCGTGTGCGCAGGCTCGGGGGAATGAAGAGCACGATGATCCACACGAGCGTGGCTCCGAGCACGTGCACGGTGACGAGGACCTCCGGCAGACCCGTGAAGTACTGGGTGTAGCCGATGATTCCCTGAAGGCCGGCGACCGCGAGCAGGAGCCAAGCGCGGCGGCGAGCGTGTGCTGGCGCCTTGGTTAGGGCCAGGGCCACCAGCAGACCGATCAGCAAGCCAAGGAACAGCAGAACGACGTCGGCGTGCAGCCAAGCCACGGTGCGCGGGTCCCAGCCGAGTCGCTGTACGTCTTCATCACCACTGTGTGGACCGGAACTCGTGACCAGGACACCCAGCACCACCACGACCGCGGTGACGGCCACCAGCAGCCAGGCAAGGACGCGAACGGGCCGCGGGGTGAGCCACGTGGGCTTTCCGTCACCGTCATCGGCGGAGCGGACTACCAGTGCGACCACCCCGGCGATGATGGCCATGGAAATCAGGAAGTGGGCGCCGACGATGAGGGGGTGCAGTCCGGTCAGAACGGTGATGCCGCCCAAGATCGCCTGCCCGACCGTGCCGGCCAGGGGAACCAATGCCAGCGCCATCAGTGCAGGGCGTGGGGGCAGGTCCGCTCGCGCGCGTCGGCGTCGATCGATCAGTCCTGCAACAAGGGCGGCCAGAGCGAGAGCCAGCAAGACGAAGGTCAGCAGCCGGTTGCCGAACTCGATGTACTTGTGCCACGCCTCGGCCTGATCTGACGTGGGGGCGATCGAGCCGTCGACACACTCTGGCCATGTTGGACAACCCAGACCGGACGAGGTGATGCGCACCACGGCGCCGGTGAGAACGATCCCAGCCTGACCGACAAGGTTGGCGATGTAGATGCCGCGAACGCCCCTCCTGGACCGTCCGGACGGGGGGCTGGACGGTGGCGCGCTCACGTGGTCAGCCTATGTCCACCTGAAGGTGCGCGTCGCGACGAGAGTGCCAAGCGCAGACCAGGCGAGCAGCACTCCTGCAGCCATGGCAGGCACAGCCGTTCCACCCAGGGAGGCGGCGAGCGCCTCCACCAGGGCGCCCGACGGCAGATAGGGGACGACGGCGCCGAGCAAGTCCGGAAGCGACGCGGCAGGGATGACGACGCCCCCGAAGAGCAGGAACACCAGAAAGAGTCCGTTGGCGACGGCGAGGACTCCTTCCGCGCGCAGGGAGCCCGCGAGGACGAAGGCCCACGGTGCCCACGCCGCCACACCGAGAAGGACGAGGACCGGCACGACGAGTGCCGACGGCGCCGGACGCCACCCCAGGAAGACCGCGAGGAGGGTTGCCAGACCGCCGCTGAGCGCAGTGACGACCACGGTGGCTCCAGCCTTGCCGAACAGGAGTTCTCGGGAAGTGAGGGGAGTGGTGGCGAGCAGTCGCAGGGCGCCGGAACGTCTCTCGAAGCCCGTGGCGATGGCAAGGGAGGTGAATCCAGTGCTGATCACGGAAACGGCGAGCACCGTGGCCAGCGAGGCTGCGATGGTGTCGCCCCCTGTCGTCTGGGGCAGCACGTCGGTCAACGCCAGAACGAGAAGCAGGCCGAGTGGAATCACGATGGTCAGAAGCAGCTGTTCGCCATTGCGCAGGAGAAGACGCGTCTCCCAGCGCCCTTGGGCGAGGATTCTGGTCAGCGATGTCATGGGCGACCCTCGACCAGATCGATGACGACGTCCTCGAGCGAGCGACGCCCCAGTCGGAGGTCCGGAGTTCGCACGCCATGCTGACCGCACCAGGCAGCAACGGTGGCCAGGGACATGGGATCGAGGGTGCCGCTGATGCGATAGAACCCCGGTGGGGTCTCGCTGACGGATGTTCCCGGCGGCAGGGCATCGCGGAGATCGTCAAGCTCCATGTGGCGTGGACCGCGAAAGGCAATGGCGTCGTCCTCGCCCACAAGATCGCTGACCGACCCCTCGCGGACGATGTCACCGTCGGCCATGACGATGACCTTGTCTGCCATGCGTTCGACGTCATCGAGCAAGTGCGTGGTGAGTACGACTGTCGTTCCTGCGTGCACTCGGTCAAGGAGCAGATCATGAAAGGCACGACGACCCGTGGCGTCGAGTCCGGTCGTCGGCTCGTCAAGGAAGACCAGGCGCGGCCGACCGACGAGAGCACAGGCCGCAGCCACCCGGCGCTGCTCACCTCCGGACAGTCGCCGGATTGTCGTGCGAGTCGATGGATCGACGCCGACGGAGTCCAGGAGTGCTGCAGGCTGATCAGGGTTCGGGTAGAGGGAGGCCACGTGCTGGACCATCTCCAGCGGCCGCGCCGTCGGGTAAAGCCCGCCGTCCTGAAGCATGACGCCCACCTGCGCATGGACGCGTTGTCGATCGCTGGCACTCCCCGGAAGTGCTGTTCCCAGCACCTCCACAGTGCCCGCAGATGCAGTGCGCAGACCCACGCACACCTCGACCGTCGAGGTCTTGCCCGCACCGTTGGGACCCACCAGGGCGGTGATACTCCCGTCATCGGCAGTGAGGCTCACGCCGGCAACCGCGGTGCGCGCGCCGTAGCGCACGACCAGATCTCGAATCACGAGGGGAGATGTGTGTGAGGGCACGAGGGGAGCATAGGCGGCCGCTCGAGACCCCCCAGGTTGCAACCTGATTCATTTACGCAACAATGGGGTTGTGAAATTCCCCGGTGAGGCCTCGGAGCGGGTGGCGCGCGCCCTCTTGAGCCACGGTCCCCAAACGGCGGCCGAGCTGGCGGATGCCCTGTCCCTCACGACGACCGCGGTGCGCCGACAGCTGGTGATCTTGGTCGACGGCGGTTTCGTGGTTGCTCACGAGCGTGCGCCCTACGGACCGAGCCCCAAGCGAGGTCGGGGACGTCCGGGAAGCGTCTTCAGCCTGACCGACGAGGGGCGTTCCGCCTGTGATTCGGCCTATGACGATCTGGCCCTCTCGGCTCTGCGCCATCTGGCCGAGCGATACGGCGACGATGCGGTGACGGACTTCGCGCGTGAGCGCGCCCAGGCACTGGCCGCGCTGCTTCCGGCGCCAGGCACCGGGACTCCGGACGACGTGGCTGCAGCGCTCACGGCGGCGGGTTACGCGGCCGAGATCCAGCCGCTTGGAGATGTGGCCGTGCAGCTGTGCCAGCACAACTGCCCGATCATCGATGTGGCTCGCGAGTTCCCATCGCTCTGCGAGGAGGAGACAGCGGCGCTGTCGCAGGTCCTGGACCTGCATGTCACGCGTCTGGCGACTCTCGCTCACGGTGATGAGGTCTGCACCTCCGTCATACCGCTGCCCCCCAACTCGACGTCCCGTCCCTCGAGCACGACCCGACGAAAGGTATCCGCATGACTACGCAGCAGGACACCGCCGCGACCATCGACGAGCTCGGTCGCTATGAGTACGGATGGCATGACTCAGACGCCGCCGGTTCGGGCGCACGACGCGGCCTGAGCGAAGAGGTCGTGCGCGATATCTCTGCGAAGAAGAACGAGCCCCAGTGGATGCTGGACCTGCGTCTGAAGGGTCTTCGCCTGTTCAACCGCAAGCCCATGCCCGTCTGGGGATCGGACTTGAACTCGATCGACTTCGAGAACATCAAGTACTTCGTCCGGTCAACCGAGAAGCAGGCCGCGTCCTGGGACGAGCTGCCCGAGGACATCAAGAACACCTACGACCGACTGGGCATTCCGGAGGCGGAGAAGCAACGCCTCATCGCTGGAGTTGCTGCGCAGTACGAGTCCGAAGTGGTCTACCACGCGATCCGCGAGGACCTCGAGGAGCAGGGGGTGCTCTTCCTGGACACCGATACCGGCCTTCGAGAGCACGAGGATGTCTTCCGCGAGTACTTCGGGTCGGTCATCCCGGTGGGTGACAACAAGTTCGCCGCTCTCAACACTGCTGTCTGGTCAGGCGGCTCCTTCATTTACGTGCCCAAGGGTGTCAAGGTGGAGATCCCCCTGCAGGCCTACTTCCGGATCAACACCGAGAACATGGGTCAGTTCGAGCGAACCCTGATGATCATCGATGAAGACGCATACGTGCACTATGTCGAGGGATGCACTGCGCCCATCTACTCAAGCGACTCCCTGCACTCGGCCGTTGTCGAGATCGTGGTGAAGAAGGGTGGACGCTGCCGGTACACCACGATTCAGAACTGGTCGACGAATGTGTACAACCTTGTGACGAAGCGTGCTGTCGCACATGAGGGCGCAACGATGGAGTGGGTAGACGGAAACCTCGGCTCGAAGGTGACCATGAAGTACCCCGCCGTCTGGATGACGGGCGAGCACGCGAAGGGCGAGACGCTGTCCATCGCCTTTGCGGGCGCGGGTCAGCATCAAGATGCCGGGGCGAAGATGGTTCACGCGGCGCCCAATACCTCGTCGAACATCATCTCCAAGTCGGTGGCCCGTGGCGGTGGACGTACGTCGTACCGCGGACTCGTCCAGATCCATGAGGGTGCGCACGGATCCAAGAGCACCGTCAAGTGCGATGCGCTCCTGGTCGACGACATCTCGCGCTCGGACACATACCCGTATGTGGATGTTCGCGATGACGACGTGTCGATGGGTCACGAGGCCACAGTGTCGAAGGTGAGTGAGGACCAACTCTTCTACCTGATGTCGCGTGGCATGACTGAGGACGAGGCGATGGCCATGATCGTCCGCGGATTCATCGAGCCGATCGCGCGCGAGCTTCCGATGGAGTACGCCCTCGAGCTCAACCGCCTCATCGAGCTGCAGATGGAAGGGGCCGTCGGGTGACAACCCTCGCTGCACCGCCCATCGATCTCGCGCCCCGACTGGCGTCTGGGTCGTTGAGTGACTTCCCCATTCCGCATGGACGTGAGGAGGCTTGGCGTTTCACTCCACTCGACAAGGTCAAGCACATGCTTGACGTCGATCCCGACGCAGGCGACGTCACTGCTGAGGCCTCGGGCTTCGTCACGGTCGGCCCGATCGACGCGGCCGATGCCGGTCATTGGCTGCCGACTGATCGTGCGGCGGTCGTGGCTTGGGTAGCGGCCGGGACCAGCGTGCGTGTGGACATTCCCGCGGACACGGTGGTGGAAGAGCCCATCATCGTTCACCTGAAGGCACAGGCGGCTCGCGCCCATGCCCACGTGGACGTGCGTCTGGGGCGACATGCCAAGGCGACCGTCGTCATTGTTCATGACGCTGAAGCGGACGTGAGTGGGAACATTGTGACTCAGGTCGCGGATGGGGGAGACCTCACGATGCTGTCGATCCTCGACGAGTCAGCGGACGCGGATGCGTCTGGAGTGATGTCAGAGCGCGTGCAACTGTGGCACTGGCCGGTGCAGATCGGCCGTGATGCGACCTTCCTCGGCTCGGCCATCACCCTCGCCGGTTCCGTGGTCCGGATGCTCCCATCGGTGACGTTCGCGGGGCCAGGCGGCTCGGCGACCCTGCTCGGGGCTTTCCTCGCCTCTGAAGGCCAGTACCTCGAGCACCGCATCCTTGTCGAGCACGAGGCTCCCCATTGCACGAGTTCGGTGACTTACAAGGGCGCTCTCAGCGGTGAGGGCACTCACACGGTATGGGTCGGAGACGTGGTGGTGCGCCGCGATGCGATCGGCACAGAGACCTACGAGATGAACCGGAATCTCCTGCTTGATGACGGAGCCCGAGCCGACTCGGTGCCGAATCTCGAACTCGAGACCGGCGACATCGCTAGCGCAGGGCACGCGAGCGCCACGGGTCGTTTCGACGATCAGCAGCTGTTCTACCTGCAGGCGCGAGGCATCCCTGAGCGGGTGGCACGCCAACTGGTCGTCCGAGGGTTCTTCGTCGACGTGCTGACTCGAGTAGGCAGCCGTCAATGGCGGGACGCGGTACTGGACCGTATCGCTCAGCGCTTGGGAATGGAGCCCGAACTCGAGCGTGAGCTCAAGGCGGACTCATGACCTTTGAGCCTGCCTGTGCACTGGATGACCTCGAGGTCAATTCGCCCAGTCGATTGATCGTCGGGGGCGTAGCCATGGCCGTAGTGCGAACTCCCGAAGGCGTGTTCGCCGTGAACGACCGATGCTCGCATGCTGACGTCTCCCTCTCCGAGGGCGAGGTTGAGGGATGCACGCTCGAGTGCTGGCTGCACGGCTCTGCCTTCGACCTACGCACAGGCATCCCCCTGACTCCGCCGGCGATTCGTCCGGTGGACACCTATCCAGTGAGGGTGATCGGCGAGGGTGCCGATGCCTCAGTGGAGATCGACCCCGTTCCACACGTTCGCGACACCGACGCCCCAGTAGAGGATTCACCATGAGCACTCTGAAGATTTCCGATCTGCATGCCTCTGTCATCACCGATGACGGTCCGCGCGAGATTCTGCGGGGCGTGACCATCGATGTGGCATCAGGAAGCACGCATGCCGTCATGGGACCCAATGGCTCGGGCAAGTCGACTCTCGCCTACGTCATCGCCGGACATCCCAAGTACGTGGTGACCCAGGGCAGCATCACGTTGGACGGTGAGGATGTCCTCCAGATGTCCGTGGACGAGCGAGCCCGGGCTGGACTGTTTCTGGCGATGCAATACCCCGTCGAGATCCCGGGGGTCAGCGTCTCCAACTTCCTGCGCACCTCGGCGACAGCGGTACGCGGCGAGGCACCCAAGCTGCGCACGTGGATGAAGGAGATGAAGGACGCCATGGGCGTGCTTCAGATGGATCCGAAGTTCGCGGAGCGCAACGTCAACGAGGGTTTCTCGGGCGGTGAGAAGAAGCGACACGAGATTCTCCAGCTGTCGCTGCTCAAGCCGAAGATCGCCATCCTCGATGAGACCGATTCCGGGCTCGACGTGGACGCACTTCGAGTCGTGTCGGAAGGCGTCAACACCTTCCGCGAGGAGACTGGCGCCGGAACGCTCCTGATCACGCACTACACCCGAATCCTGCGCTACATCCAGCCGGATTTCGTTCATGTGTTCTTCGACGGCCGGATCGTGGAGAGCGGGGGGCCGGAGCTGGCGGCAGTCCTGGAGTCGGAGGGTTACGAGCGCTTCATCACCCCGGCGACCCCGTGACGAAGCCGCTTGACGTCGCCCGAATTCGACGCGACTTCCCGATCCTCCAGCGAACGGTCAGAGATGACCGACCCCTGGTGTATCTCGACAGCGCGGCGACCAGTCAGAAGCCGTTCCAGGTCATTGATGCGGAGTCCGACTACTACCGTTCCTGTAACGCTGCCGTGCATCGCGGAGCCCATCAGCTAGCTGAGGAGGCGACGGACGCCTACGAGGGTGCGCGCGCGAAGATCGCCGGGTTCGTGCACGGGCGCCCCGAGGACCTCGTCTTCACGAAGAACGCCACCGAGAGCCTCAATCTGGTCGCCTACGCCTTCTCGAATGGTGCGGCCAAGGCTCAGCACGGTGACGACGCGATCGATTCACGCTTCGTGATCGGCCCCGGCGATTCGATTGTCGTCACCCAGATGGAGCACCACGCCAATCTCGTGCCGTGGCAGGAGGTGTGCGCCAAGACTGGTGCCACGCTGCGATGGATCGGTGTCGACGACGACGGTCGGTTGGATCTGCGTGATCTGTCGACCATCATCGATGAGTCGACCAAGGTGGTCTCGGTGGTGCATCAGTCAAACCTCCTGGGGACCATCAATCCGGTGAGCGAACTGATGGCTCATGCACGTGCGGTTGGTGCTCTCGGCATCGTGGATGCGTGCCAGTCGATTCCCCACATGCCCGTTGATGTCAACGAGCTCGGCGCGGACCTCGTGGCATGGAGCGGGCACAAGATGCTCGGTCCGACGGGTATCGGAATGCTCTGGGGACGGCCCGAGGTGCTGGAGGCGATGCCTCCCTTCATCACGGGCGGATCCATGATCGAGACCGTCTTCATGGATCACAGCACGTATGCCGCGCCGCCCAAGCGATTCGAGGCAGGAACGCCCATGGTCGCCCAGGCGGTTGGGGTCGCAGCCGCAGTGGACTACTTGGATGCACTGGGTATGGACGCTGTCGAGGCACACGAGCACGTGCTGACGGGCTACGCACTGGAACAGTTGCGGAACGTGCCGGGTGTGCGCATCATCGGCCCGCAGGACAACCATGCGCGGGGTAGTGCGGTGTCATTCGTGGTCGATGGGCTGCACCCGCATGATGTGGGGCAGTTCCTCGATGATCACGGTGTGGCCGTCAGAGTCGGGCACCATTGTGCGTGGCCCACGTGTCGACGGTTCGACGTCCCTGCGACTACCCGACTGTCCACTTACATCTACAACGACACCAGCGATATTGACGTGGCCGTCGACGGCATTCGCGCGGCCCAGAAGTTCTTCGGAGTATGACGTGAATGTTGAATCGCTGTACCAGGAGATCATCCTCGACCACTACAAGAACCCGCGGGGGAAGCGCCCGTTGGCGGGAGCCGAGGGGGAGTCGTACCAGGTGAATCCGACCTGCGGTGACGAGGTGACTGTGCAGGTGGCGCGCGATCGGGATGGGCACCTGCACGTGGGATATGAAGGGCAGGGATGCTCGATCTCGCAGGCCAGCGCGAGCGTCATGGCGGAGATGGTCGAGGGAATGGACGTATCGACGGCTGATGCCGTCAGGCACGCCTTCGTCGAGCTGATGCACAGCAAGGGAGCGGTGGAGCCAGACGAGGAAGTCCTGGGAGATGGTGTGGCCTTCGTCGGCGTCGCCAAGTACCCAGCGAGAATCAAATGCGCCCTGCTTCCATGGATGGCGCTCCAGGACGCACAGGTCAAGGCCGGAATAGGCACCGAGGATCAGGGAGAGGCACGATGAGCACTGCGACAGAGGACGACGTCCTGGAGGCGTTGAAGGACGTCGTCGATCCTGAACTTGGCATCAATGTCGTCGATCTCGGTCTGGTCTATGGGGTGGTCATCGACGATGCGAGCACCGCAACAGTCGACATGACCCTCACCAGCGCTGCCTGCCCCCTGACCGATGTCATCGAGGATCAGATGCGCTCGGCACTGTCCGAGGTTGTCCCGGACTTTCGCATCAACTGGGTGTGGATGCCGCCGTGGGGTCCCGACAAGATCACTGATGACGGACGCGAGATGCTCCGGGCCCTGGGCTTCAACGTCTGAGACGGACGCTGGCGGGAGGTGCCTCGACGGGCACCTAGACTGGCGTCATCATGATTTCCACCAGCGGGCTCGAGGTTCGAGCCGGATCCAGCCTGCTCCTGCAGGAGGCAAGCCTTCGGGTGGCACGAGGTGACCGCATCGGCCTGGTCGGCCGCAATGGCGCTGGCAAGACGACGCTGACCCGAATCCTTGCCCAGGAGACTCAGCCGGCCTCTGGCACGGTGTCGTCCAGCGGCACTGTCGGCTATCTGCCGCAGGATCCCCGATCCGGCGATCCCGATGAGATCGCCAGGGATCGCATCCTGTCCGCTCGTGGTCTGCATGACGTGGTTCGGCGAATGCAGGAGTCCAGCATGGGCATGTCCACGGAGGACGAAGCGGAGCGCGAACGCCTGATCGCACGCTATGCCCGGGCCGAGGCGGAATTCGAGGCTCTGGGCGGGTACGCGGCTGAGTCGCAGGCCTCAGCGATCGCCGCGAGCGTGGGTTTGCCTGACCGCGTACTCGCCCAGCCGCTCGGCACACTGTCTGGTGGCCAGAGACGTCGTGTGGAATTGGCTCGGATTCTCTTCAGCGGGGCCGATGTGCTGCTTCTGGATGAGCCGACCAATCACCTCGACGCCGATTCCATCCGATGGCTTCGCTCCTTCCTGGCCGGATACGAGGGCGGCTTCATCGTGATCAGTCATGACACCGACCTCCTCGAGGACACCGTGAACAAGGTGTGGCACCTCGACGCGAATCGACGCGAGGTCGACGTCTACGCCCTCGGGTGGAAGGCGTACCTGACGGCTCGGGAGGCAGATGAGCGTCGGCGTCGTCGTGAACGACGCAATGCAGAGCAGCAGGCTGATGCGCTGCGACATCAAGCGGAGCGCATGCGAGCCAAGGCGACCAAGGCCAAGGCAGCCCAGTCGATGCTCAAGCGAGCCGATCGGATCATGGGTGCGAGTGAGGGAGCACGACGCAGCGACAAGGTTGCAGCACTGAGATTCCCCGACCCCAAGCCCTGTGGGCGCGTGCCCCTGACCGCGGCCGGTCTCTCGCGTTCCTACGGTTCGCTGGAGGTCTTCACCGATGTGGACCTGGCGATCGACCGTGGAAGTCGCGTGGTCATCCTTGGACTCAACGGTGCAGGCAAGACCACGCTGCTGCGGATCTTGGCCGGAGTAGACGCACCGGACACCGGTGAGGTGCTCCCCGGCCACGGAGCGGTGATCGGGTACTACGCCCAGGAGCACGAGACCCTTGATCCCACGTCAACAGTGCTCGAGACGATGAGGCATGCGGCCCCGCATCTGGACGACACGCGTCAGCGCACCGTTCTGGGCTCCTTCCTCTTCGCCGGTGACGATGTCCAAAAGCCCACCGGAGTGCTATCAGGAGGCGAGAAGACGCGCCTGGCGCTGGCATGCTTGGTGGTGTCCGGCGCGAATGTCCTGCTGCTGGATGAACCCACCAACAACCTCGATCCGGCAAGCCGCGAAGAGGTTCTGGGGGCGCTCTCCCGTTATGAGGGCGCGGTCATTCTCGTGACTCACGACCCGGGAGCCGTGTCTGCTCTGGGTCCGGAGCGGGTACTGATCCTGCCCGATGGTGATGAGGACCTGTGGAGCGACACTTATGCGGATCTGGTCGAACTGGCGTGAGAGGTAGACGACGATGAGTGATGTTGTTGATGGCGTCCGGACTGCACTGCACGATGACGTGCTCGAGGTCACTCTCGCGTCCCCCGACGTGCGCAATGCGCAGACGCCGGGGACCTGGCGCCGGTTGGCGAGCATTCCAGACGCGTTGACGCCGGAGGTTCGGTTCGTCGTGCTGCGCGGTGAGGGTCCGAGCTTCTCCGCTGGCCTCGATCGGCGCATGCTCACTCCGGAGGGTGTACCCGGGGAGCCCTCACTCCTCGACCTTTCCCAGCGAGATGCGGACACCATGGATGGGTTCATCCAGCAGGCGCAGGCGGCCTTCACCTGGTGGGCACGAATTCCTCAGGTGAGCATTGCGCTCGTGCAGGGCCATGCGATTGGAGCAGGCTTCCAGCTCGCGCTCGCGTGTGACGTCATGATCGTCGCACCGGATGTGAAGCTGGCCATGCGCGAGACATCACTTGGACTGGTGCCTGACCTCGGCGGAACGGGTCCACTGCTGGATCGGGTGGGCTACTCACGGGCACTGGAGATCTGTGCAACGGGCAGGTTTGTCGGTTCGGATGAGGCTGTTCGTCTAGGTCTCGCCCTCCGAGCGGTGCCTCAGGAAGATTGGGACATCGCGCTCGACGAGATGCTCACACCGATACGGGCTGCCATGCCGTCGGCCGTGGCAGAGTTGAAGACACTTCTCCGGGGCGGCTCGGGTGCAGTCGACCAACTGGCACGTGAGCGCGAGTCGCAGGTCCGTCGCCTGACGGAGCTGGGGGCGCTCCTGACTCCGACGGAAGGGACCTCCTGACGTGTCCATGGAGAACGCATGGATGACGTACCGCTCCATGACGCGCGATCGCAGCGTGGCGGGCAATCGAATCGACCGGGCCCTCGTGAGGCGCATCTTCGGTTACGCCGGGAGGTATCGAGGCATCATCGCGTTCTACCTGGTGACGTTGGTCTTCGTGTCATTGCTCAGCGTCGCGCAGCCGTTGCTGGTTCCTCGACTGGTGGATGACGGCATCTCGCAGGGCAACGCACGTGTCGTCACGATCACAGCTCTCACCATGGCTGCTCTGGCGATCGTTGACGCGGCACTGGGCCTGGTTAGTCGCTGGTACTCGGCGCGCATCGGCGAAGGACTCATCTTCGACCTGCGCACGGAGGTCTATGACCATGTGCAGCGCCAGTCCATCGCCTTCTTCACGCGGGCTCAGACGGGAGCGCTGATCTCCCGCCTCAACAGTGATGTCATGGGGGCCCAGCAGGCCTTCACGTCAACGCTGGGGGGAGTGCTGGGGAACCTGATCTCGGCGACCGTGGTCCTCATCGCCATGTTCGCTCTGTCGTGGCAGGTGACCGTCGTGTCCCTCGTCCTCGTGCCAGTGTTCTTGATCCCAGCCCGATGGATGGGCCGGCGGCTCCAGATTCTGACCCGTGAGCAGATGGGTCTCAACGCGGACATGAGCACGCAGATGACCGAGCGATTCAACGTGGCTGGTGCTCTTCTGGTCAAGTTGTTCGGCAGGCCTGAGGACGAGACCGCGTCGTTCAGCAACCGGGCCGAGCGTGTTCGCGACATCGGCGTGCGCATGGCCATGGCCAACCGATGGTTCTTCACGGGCTTGGCGCTGGTGGCGTCGCTGGCGACAGCGATCGTCTACGGCCTCGGGGGAAACCTCGTCATCCAGCAGGTCCTCACCATCGGGACGCTGCTGGCGCTCGTCGGTCTGCTGGCTCAGCTGTACGGGCCGTTGACCGCACTGTCGAACGTGCGTGTGGACGTCATGACCGCCCTTGTGAGTTTCGAGCGGGTGTTCGAGGTCCTGGACCTTCAGCCCATGGTCAAGGACTCCGCGGATGCGCGCCCACTCCCTGATGGACCGCTGAGCGTGAGGTTCGATCATGTGGGCTTTCGGTATCCACGGCCGTCGGAGATCTCTCTGGCCTCACTCGAGGGCGTTGCCCGCGAGATGGTCGAGGCAGACGGCGGCGAGGTGCTGTCTGATCTGTCCTTCGATGTGCAGGCAGGGACGTTGACCGCTCTCGTCGGCCCGTCGGGTGCGGGCAAAACGACCATCACCGGACTTCTGACACGGCTCTACGACCCGACGGAGGGTCAGGTGCTGGTCGGGGACATGGACCTGCGTGATGTCACATCCGAGTCCCTTCGGGACAGCGTGGGCGTGGTGACGCAGGACTCACATCTGTTCCACGATTCCATCAGGCACAACCTGCTGTACGCGCGTCCGGATGCCACCGAGGCAGACCTGATCGAGGCCTGCCGATCCGCCCACATCCTGACGTTGGTCGAGCAGCTGCCGGAGGGCCTTGACACGGTTGTGGGTGACCGTGGCCACCGGCTTTCGGGAGGGGAGAAGCAGCGCATCGCGCTGGCTCGCCTTCTGCTCAAGGCACCCCGAGTGGTGGTACTCGATGAGGCGACCGCGCATCTGGACAGCGAGAGCGAGTCAGCGGTGCAGCGCGCCTTGGATGCTGCTCTGGTCGGACGAACCTCCGTGGTCATCGCTCATCGGCTCAGCACGATCCGTCGAGCAGATCAGATCCTTGTCGTCGACGCGGGCCGTGTGGTGGAGCGGGGAACCCATGAGACCCTGCTCGCCGCGGGCGGCCTGTATGCCGATCTCTACCGCACACAGTTCAGCGACTCGGCGCAGCACTGACGACGTCTGAATCCACGTCTGCGGCGGCGGCCTCCTCCAGAGCCTCCCGCCTCAGAAAGAAGAACCAACCACCCATGGCAACCAGCGCGAAGAGCAGCCACTGCACGGCATAGGAGAGATTCCTGCTGTCATCAGATTCTGGAAGTGGCAGTGGCTGGATTCCCGTCTCGGCGGGTGTCGACGAACTCAGCTGGACGTACGTGCCGGGCAGGGCATCCACGTCAGGAAGGACCGCTGGGTCAGGGTCGGACACCTGCCCGTCCGGCAATCCCACATTGCGTGCGGCCACCGCGTCAGGAGCCGCGCGAAGATAGCCCTGAACGGTGACCGTCCCCAGAGGCGGTTCCGCCACGGTCGGAGAGGCAAGTGCATCTGACTGGGCAGCCACCCATCCCCGATTGATCCACACCGTTCCCGAGGATGCTCGTAGGGGAGTCATGACCCAGAATCCATTTCGGGCGTTCAGGGGTCGCTTGCGAACCAAGGTCTGCGCCTCGGCCACGTAGGTCCCGGAGATAAGGACGGGAGTCCACTCGCCGGCGTCGCGCAGGTCATCCATGAGATCCACGGGAGCCTGATCTACAGCCGCAAGCAGGGCAATGCCCTCAGCACGCCGCTCCTCGGCGCGACCCCACTGCCAAGCACTCAGAAGGCCGAAGGCGACGATGACCACCACGACGACGACGCTGAAGCCGATCCAGCGGGGTGTGCGAAGCAGAGGCCAGATCACGTGCTGAGCCTACGTTCCCGAACCTGACTCTCCAGCATCCGCACCACGCTCACGCGAGGAGGAGAGCGGGCGCGACGGCGCCGCCAGGGGGCGAGTCGCCTGATCGGAAACACCGACGTCGCCGGGCTCGTCGTTCTCTCGGCCAGCATTGGCGATGACCACGGCAATGTAGGGAAGCACGACCGCGCCAGCGATGAAGAGCCATCGGGGCCATCCGGGAATCACGATGGCGGCGAGGACGCACGCTGTCCGAACACCCATCGACACCAGATAGCGTCGCTGGCGGCTTGTCTGCTCCACACTGAGGCCGCGTTGCGCCTCAGTGATGGTGTAGACGTGCTCGGGCTCGGCCTTGGGCATACCTACACGGTAGGCCAAGATGGTCTCCAGCGCTCGGCCGAGTGACGGCCGGGACGGCGATGAGTGGAGGATGGGATGGCGGAGCGTACGTATGGCCTCACCGAACTGGTGGGAACATCGCGGGAGGGCATCGATCAGGCGGTCCGCAATGCTGTGGAGCGTGCCGCGAAGACGGTCGACAATCTCGACTGGTTCGAGGTGACCGGCATCCGCGGATACATTCGCGAGGGCTCCGTCGATCATTTCCAGGTGACGGTCAAGATCGGCTCCCGGCTGTCCGATGTCTGAGGCGGGGGCTGTAGGCCTGGATAGGGGCATCGCCTTCGTCACGGGGGGAAACCGTGGAATCGGGCTCGCGACGGCCCTTCGGCTCCGCGAGGAGGGATGGACCGTCGTGGTCGGCTCCCGTTCCGGAGAGGCGCCTGAGGGCCTGGCATCGGTTCAGGTGGATGTCAGTGACGCTGACTCGATCGAAAGTGCCTTCACCGAGGTCGAAGAGCGCTTCGGACCCGTGGCGTGCCTCGTCGCCAATGCCGGCATCACACGTGACACGCTGTTGATGCGCATGACCGATGACGACATCGACGCGGTGCTGCAGACGAATCTGGGCGGCTCAATTCGTCTTTCCCGTCGCGCCATGAAGGGGATGATCCGCGCCAAGGGCGGATCGATCGTGCTGGTTGGCTCCGTCGTGTGGGCACTGGGCTCTGCTGGGCAGGTGAACTACGCGGCCTCCAAGGCGGGACTCGTCGGTGCGGCGCGCTCCCTCGCGCGAGAGGTGGGCTCGCGGGGCATCCGCGTGAATGTGGTGGCTCCAGGCTTCGTCGAGACGGACATGACGGCCGAGCTTGATGAGAATCAGCGTTCGGCGATCCTCGGGGGCATCCCGCTGGGCCGTTATGCTCAGGCGTCGGAGATTGCAGAGGTCGTGGCCTTCCTCGCCACGGCAAGTTACGTGACTGGAGCCGTCATCCCTGTGGATGGCGGCCTGGGCATGGGCCACTAGTCGGGAGGCAATGGCATGGGACTGCTGGAAGGCAAGCGAGTTCTGATCACGGGAGTCCTGACCGATCAGTCGATCGCCTTCCAGGTGGCGCGGCTGGCGCAGGAGGAGGGCGCAAGCGTTGTCCTCACCTCCTTCGGGCGCACGATGGGCCTGACCAAGCGCTCGGCGGGACGCCTGCCGGTGACCCCGCCCATCGTGGAGCTGGACGTCACCAATGCGGAGGATCTCTCGGCACTCGCGGGGAGAGTCCGTGAGCATGTTGACGGTCTCGACGGCGTCCTGCATTCCATCGGCTTCGCTCCCGAGGCGGCACTCGGTGGGCGCTTTCTCGAGACAGAGTGGGAAGACGTCAGTACCGCGGTGCATGTCTCGGCCTATTCGCTCAAGGCTCTGGCGGTAGCGGCGAAGCCGCTGATGGAAGCCGGGGGATCGGTCGTCGGACTCGACTTCGATGCGACGGTGGCGTGGCCCAAGTACGACTGGATGGGAGTCGCCAAGGCCGCGTTCGAGAGCACCGCTAGGTATCTGGCTCGGGACCTCGGCCCCAGCGGTATCCGAGTGAACCTCGTAGCAGCTGGGCCGATCCGGACGATGGCGGCCAAGAGCATTCCGGGATTCGACGACTTCGAGGACGTGTGGAGCACCCGCGCGCCACTGGCCTGGGACCTGGATGATCCCGTTCCGGCCGCGCGCGCCTGCGTGGCCCTGATGTCGGATTGGTTCCCGGCGACGACCGGTGAGATCGTGCACGTCGACGGTGGAGTGCATTCCCAGGGTGCGTGAACCCCATCGAGGCTGTGCCGCTGAGTGCTGGTCGACGTGCGCCCATGGTGGACCATTCGGGCTAGTGAGGAGAGTCGACGATGCGCGTAGTGCTCATCCGGCATGCGAAAAGTGACCACCCGTCAGGGGTGACCGATCATGAGCGGCCGCTGAACGCGAGAGGCCGTCGGGATGCTCCCGAGATCGGAGCATGGCTGGCGAAGAACGTGCAGTTGACCGACGGGGCCACGGTTCTCGTGTCGAGTGCTCGACGTGCACAGGAGACGTGGGCGGGTGCTCGCACCGAACTGACACACGCGTGGGAGGTCGTGGCACCGGCGACCGAGCCTCGTATCTACGAGGCCTCTCCGGCCACGCTTCGTGCAGTGCTCCGCGAGGCCAGTGAGGGTGCGGGAGGCGACCTTGTCGCTCTTGTCGGGCACAGCCCGGGTCTGCCTCTGCTCCTGTCCGAGCTCAGCGCACCCAGCGACCTGCGTAGTGAGGCCCTGTCTCACTTCCCGACTGCGGCCGTTGCGGTCCTCGAGACCGAGGCCGATGCAGCTACCGCGTGTGCGGGCCTGGGAAGGTTCGAGGTCAGCTCTTTCGCGATTCCTCGTGGCTGATGCCATCGCGAGCATCCGCTGATTCGATCTCCTCGCGCGTGATGCCCATAAGGAACAGAACACTGTCGAGATAGGGCACGTTGACGGCAGCATGCGCGGCCGCCCTCGCGGCGGGCTTGGCATTGAACGCAACTCCGAGGCCGGCCGCCTCGAGCATGTCGATGTCATTGGCACCATCTCCGATCGCAATGGTGCGGCGCATGGGGATCGCATACTGCCGGGCGAAGGCCTCGAGCGCAGTGCGCTTGCCGAGCCGATCGATGACCGGCCCGGTGATTCTTCCTGTCAGCACACCATCAACGACCTCGAGTGTGTTCGCCCGGACATCGGCGACTCCCAGATCGGCCGCGATGGGCGCGATGATCTCGGTGAACCCCCCGGAGACCAGTGCGATGCGATAGCCAAGTCGATTGAGCGTCCGAACCAGGGTCCGAGCTCCGCGCGTGAGGGTGATGCGTGCGCGAACGCGATCAAGCGCCTCCGCGGGGAGCCCCGCGAGGAGTGAAGCGCGCTCTCGCAGACTGGCCTCGAAGTCGAGTTCACCGGCCATGGCGCGCTCGGTGATCCGGGCGACCGCCTCCAGGGCCCCTGCTTCCTCCGCCAGCAGGTCGATGACCTCGTCCTGGATGAACGTGGAATCCACATCCATGACGACCAGATACTGACCTCGGCGGTCCAGCCCGGCCTCCTGCACAGCGACGTCCGCTCCATGCTGGGCGGCCACATCGACGAGCGGACGCCGGATCTCCTCCACGCTGACCCCTGACCCTTGGAACTCCAGCGCTGTCACCGGATACGAGGCGATCCGTCGAATCCGATCGATGTTGCCGCCTCGATCCGCGATGAGGGCTGCACACGCCTCAACGGCGCTGGGACGCAGGGGTGCTCCCATCAGCGTCACGTGAACGCGATTGCGGCGTCGTTCGCTGTCCTCGTCGGCACCTGTCTGAGTCTGGATCTCCATCGCCAGAGACTCCGCGCACGCACGAGCGGCGGCCTCAGCGGCCCGCAGGCTCTCGGGAGAGTCACCGGTGCGAAGGAGCACGGTGAGCATCAGGTGCCCCCGCACGACCATCTGCTCGACGTCAACCACCGCAACATCGTGACCCGCCAGTGACGCGAACAAGGATCGGGTGACGCCCGGACGGTCGCGTCCGTTGAGCGTGATGAGCAGCGTCCGAGGTTCCTCGAGGGTCACGGGAACACGCTAGTGCGGCAATGCCTGGTACTGGCCCTAGGGTGGCGGCGTGGCTGAAGTGTTCAGGGCGCAGGGCGTGTCCGTCCGACGCGGAGACGCGATGCTCCTCGATAACGTGTCTTGGCAGGTCGCTGAGGGCGAGCGCTGGGTGGTGATGGGTCCGAACGGAGCCGGCAAGACCACCCTCATGCAGATCGCCGCCGCGAGACTCCATCCGACTGTCGGCTCAGTCACGATCCTGGGTGAGGAGCTCGGGGCCGTTGACATCTCGGAACTTCGCACCAGCATCGGCTGGGCTTCTGGGGCCCTCGCGGACAGCATTCCGGCCTCCGAGAGCGTCAAGGATGCAGTTCAGACAGGTGCCTGGTCGGTCACGGGTCGATGGCGGGAGTCGTACGACACCGCCGACGAACAGCGTGCGCAATCCCTGCTTGCTGACTGGGGTCTCGGCGATCTGGCCCAGCGCACCTTCGGCACGCTCTCTGAAGGGGAGCGCAAGCGAACCCTGGTCGCGCGATCCCTCATGGCCGACCCTGAACTCCTGCTCCTAGACGAGCCGGCTGCGGGCATGGACCTTGGCGGACGCGAGTCCTTGCTGGGATCGCTGTCACTGCTGGCGTTCGATCCGGGCTCGCCGACCACGATCATGGTGACCCATCATCTGGAGGAGATCCCCCTCGGCTTCACGCATGGCCTATTGCTGTCGCAGGGAAGGGTGGTGGCGGCAGGGCCGTTACCCTCCGTGCTCACCGATGCCCTCGTGAGCACCGCATTCGGCGTAGCGATCACGGTGCGGGAGTCGGCGGGCCGCTGGTCGGCCGTCGCGTCGCACGGGCTCGAACCACATCGCTTGTAGCGTGATGTCTATGGATGGCTCCCGGTCGACTCGAGGGGATACTCGCGATCCCGAGGATCGGATCTGGACCATTCCGAATGCCCTCAGTGCGCTCCGTCTTCTCGGGATTCCGATCTTCCTATGGCTGGTGATCGTCGAGCAGGCCGATGTGGCCGCATTCGCCCTCCTCGTCGTCGCTGGTGCCTCGGACTGGTTCGACGGCTACCTCGCGCGGCGGTTGGACCAGCGGTCGCGGATCGGGGTGGTCCTTGACCCTCTCGCCGACCGGCTCTACATCGCGGCCACCATCATCGGGCTGGCGCTTCGGGAGATCGTTCCGTGGTGGCTCGTCGTGGTCCTCGCACTGCGAGAGCTCATGCTGCTCACTCTCGTCCCGCGTCTGCGTCGGCAGGGGCGAATAACCCTTCCGGTGACGTATGTTGGCAAGGCGGCCACCTTCTGCCTGCTGTGGGGCTTTCCTCTGCTGCTGCTGGGATCGATTCCCCAGGCGGGTGACGTGTTTCTGGCCCTCGGCTGGGGCTTCGCGCTCTGGGGCACGTTCTTGTACTGGTGGGCGGGCCTGCGTTACGTGGCTCAGGCATACGCCCATGACGCCGAGTCGGCCACGGCGGCAGATGTAGCGGCTCCGAGCGAGGGCGCAGGGGAGGGGGCGCCGTGAAGGAAGGGGAGATCACCGTGAGTCCTGCAGTTAACGCCGTCCTGGAGCGCTTTCTGGACGACGTGACGCAGAACGAGTACCAGAGCGGTTCGCGGAATCGGGACGAGCCGTCCGCCAGGCGGTTCCTCTTCGGGGCCACTGTGTTGATGGGCGTCGTGCTGCTGGCCCTTGTCACCGTGGCGGCGGTGATCGCTGCGCGCTCGGTTGACGAGGAGCGCCAGAGCGCTCGTTCGGCCCTCATCGAGCGGATCGGGGAGGCCACGGATAGCACGGAGGCCGTGCGGGCGACGCTGGCCGACATGACTGATCGAGTGGACACTCTCCGGGTCGAGCTCCTCACTGACGAGGGGAGCGCCGATCGTGCGATGCAGATTGCCACCCTCTCGGCTGTTGCCGGCACCACGTCCCTGACAGGGCCGGGGCTGACCGTGGTCATCGATGACGCCCCTGGCGCTGAGCCTGGATCCCTCAATCGCGTGCTGGATCGGGATCTGCAGGAGATCGTCAACGCGCTGTGGCGCATGGGGGCAGCAGGGATCGCCATCAACGAGGAACGTCTGACATCGCAGAGCGCCATCAGGGGGGCAGGTGAGGCCGTACTGGTGAACTACCGACCCCTCACGCGGCCGTACTCAGTCGAGGCGCTCGGCACGACGTCCACGGCCAGTGAGGCCAGTGAGCTCACGACGCTGCTTGATGTCCTTCAGGAGGACTATGGGCTGACGTCTCAGGTGAACGTCGGTGACGTTACGTTGACGGCGGGTGATGTGCACGAGCCTGAGTACGCAGTACTTGATCGGCCGGGTCCCGACAACGGGCAGTCCGATGCAGAAGGGGGAACACAGTGATCGCGATCATCGGGCTGCTCGTGGGGGTGGCGGTCGGGATCCTGTGGCATCCGATCATCCCCCTATGGATGGAGCCCTATCTGCCCATTGCCATCGTCGCTGCTCTTGATGCCGTGTTCGGCGGTTTCCGCGCTCTCATGGAGAAGCGCTTTGACGATCGCATATTCGCCGTGAGTTTCCTGTCGAATGTCGTCATTGCCTCCTTTCTGGTCTTCCTGGGCGATCAACTGGGTGTCGGGGCGCAGATGTCCACGGGCGTCGTCGTCATCCTGGCGATGCGAATCTTCGCGAATGCGGCTGCCATCCGACGCATCCTGTTCAAGGCCTGACCGTGACTGACGATCACGCTGACTCTGTCGATCAACCGACTGCGGCCACGTCCTCTCGCCGCGACTTGCTGGCCCAGCTGGCGTATCAGCCGAGTCGGCCGCACCTGCTGATCGGCGGTCTTTTCCTCCTTCTGGGACTGCTGATCACCATCGTGATTCTGCGGCCATCGGGAGGAGCTGAGGAATATCGCTCAGCACGAACCGAAGACCTGATCCGAATCCTCGATGACCTTGATGATCGGCAGGCGCGACTCGAGGCGGAGAGTGCCCGTCTGGCGACACTGGAACGGGACCTCCTCGCAGGATCCACCGCTGAAGCGATCGCCGAGGCCCGACGGCAGCTTGACGCACTGCGGGTCATGACCGGCGTGGCACCGGTGTCCGGTCCTGGCGTGCTGGTGACGATCGTGGACACGGAGGGCCAGGTCGATGCTGGCCTGCTTCTCGATGCAGTTCAGGAGCTCCGCGACGCTGGTGCTGAGGCGATTCAAGTGGGACAGACTCGGGTCGTCGTGGACACGTGGTTCGCGGACTCCGAGCAGGGCGTGCTCGTCGACGGGGCACCGGTGGGGGATCGCGTCGAGATCCGTGCGATCGGAGATCCTGACACCTTGGCAGCCGCGATGAGCATCCCCGGGGGAATCGCCGAGTCGACGCGTACACGCGGGGCGGAATTCAGTGCCACGACCACACCCGACCTGACCATCTCGGTTACAGTTCCCGTGACAGAGTCCTGAGCTGAACAGGCACCAGGAAAGGTCACCAATGGGCGACAGGGTCGGCCACGCGATCACCAGGAGGTTGCATGTACCCCGATGAGCTCCGCTACACCGCCGAGCATGAGTGGGTGCGAGCCACCGCGAACGGGACTGTGACCTTTGGGATCACGCACTTCGCGCAGGAGTCGCTCGGCGACATCGTGTACGTGTCCCTTCCCCAGATAGGGCAGGCACTGGGGGCGGGCGATGCCTGCGGTGAGGTCGAGTCCACCAAGAGCGTGAGCGATATCTATGCGCCGATCGCCGGTGCCGTGGTCGCCCTGAACGGCGACCTCGACGCCGAGCCAGAGACCATCAACGCTGATCCCTACGGAGCCGGATGGATGGTCGAACTGCAGCCGACCGACCCGAATGCGCTCGAGGGGCTTCTCAGTGCGGCCGAGTACCGGGCTCTGGTGGAGAAGGCCTGACGCATGACGTGCCCCCTGTGCCAACACGAGACCGCTGCGGACGACCGCTTCTGCGGCTCGTGCGGTGCGCCCCTCAGCCTTCAGGCCTTTGACAGTCTTGAGCACACGTCCGCAGTCGTCACGGCCGGACCTCCGACGGGCACGGGGCCGATTTCCGCGGTCGGGTCCGGCAAGCAGTTTGAGCTTCCCTCAGGCAGTGCGCTCCTTGTCGTCCATCGCGGGCCGGGGGAGGGGCAGGAGTACGTCCTCGATGCCGCATCGGATCTGATGACGGTGGGTCGGTCGGAGGATGCGGACATCTTCCTCGACGACGTCACCGTGAGCCGGCACCATGCAGAGTTTCGACACGGCGCAGAGGGCTGGAGCGTCCGTGACATCGGCAGCCTCAATGGCACCTACGTGAACCGCGTTCGGGTGGAGGACCAGCAGCTGTCCGGTGGTGATGAGGTACAGATTGGAAAGTTCCGCTTCGTCTTCCTCCTCGGACTCGAACAGACCCCATGAGCGAACGGGCATCGGGCGCAGCATCACCCGGCCTGACCGGGACCATCAGCATCGGAGAGGTGCTGCAGCTGCTCAAGCGCGAGTATCCCGATGTCACCATCAGCAAGATCCGCTTCCTTGAGGCCGAAGGCCTGATCGCTCCCGAGCGCACCGCCTCGGGCTACCGCCGGTTCTCCCAGGGCGACGTGGAACGACTCCGATCCGTCCTGAGCATGCAGCGGGACCAGTACCTGCCGTTGAAGGTGATTCGCGAGGCCCTGGACTCTGATGAGGCTGCTGCAGCGGCAACAGCGCCGGTATCCGCGGTCGGCTCCGGGATGCGACCGGAGGACTTCCGGCCCGGTGCGGGTCGAGTCCGCATGACGCGAGGAGAACTGGCCGAGGCGGCGGGCCTTGACGAGTCCTACCTCGGGCAGCTCGAGGGCATCGGCGTGCTCTGGGCAAGCCCGGCCGGCCACTACGACGAGGACGCCCTCGCCATCACGCAGGTCATCTCCCGACTGAGCGCCTTCGGTATCGAACCGCGCCACCTTCGCAGTTTTCGAGTGGTCACCGATCGTGAGACGGGAGTGATCGAGCAGATGGCGACGCCGTTCTCCCAGCCCCGCGATCGGGATGGGCGCGCTCGGCAGCAGGAGACAGTGCGGGAACTGGCGTCGTTGTTCGTGCAGCTGCATGCGGCGCTTCTGCGTGCGGACCTGATCCGCGGCGGTCGCGCCTGACGCATCCGGCGCCATCGGGGTTACTCTTGTCCTGTGCTGGATCTTGATGTCGTGGGTGTCCGGGTGGAAATGCCCTCCAACAACCCGATCGTTCTCCTTCGTGAGCGCTCGGGGGACAGGTACCTGCCCATCTGGGTGGGCGCTGTGGAGGCGACGGCTATCGCCTATGCCCAGCAGGGCATTGTTCCTCCCAGGCCCCTGACCCACGATCTGCTGCGTGATGTGGTGGCCGCTCTGGGCTCGGAGGTGACCGAGGTGCGGATCACCGCGCTGGAGGACGGCGTCTTCTACTCCATGCTGATCTTCGCGGATGGGACTGAGGTGAGCGCTCGTCCGTCCGACGCCATCGCCCTGGCCCTGCGCACGGGTTCACCCATTCGCGGCGAGGAGGCCGTACTCGATCAAGCCGGAATCGAACTCCCCGAGGAGGGCGAGGAGGCACCGTCGGCAGAGGAGGAGGTCGAGCAGTTCCGGGAGTTTCTCGACCATGTCTCACCCGAGGACTTCGGACAATAGCGGCTGAGGGCATCGATCTGAAGCGTCCGTTCATGCGCCATGACAACCTCACCAAGAGGTTGAGACTTTGGGTCCCGACACGCCGATGGGGCACGTTGACCCTTGGGTCGGACATCCCTAACGTCACACCCGTCACTTGAGTCACAGACGTCACTGACGTGGCAGCAGACCCCGGTCTGGAGACGTCGAGATAAGCGGCAGGCAGGAAGAACACGAGAGGGCGGCAGCGGACTACGCTGGCGACATCGACGGGCACAGGCCCGGACTTGGAGGCGGACGTGGGTGCAGAGGGCGCTAACCACGAGGGCGTGGTCGGGCAGCGGGCTCAGGGAGTGCTGTTCGACGATGCGACTCTGCGGCCGCTGCCGTCCGACATGGGCTACCGCGGCCCGATCGCCTGCTCCGCCGCCGGCATCACCTACCGACAGCTCGACTACTGGGCGCGGACTGGTCTGGTGACACCGTCTGTCCGGGACGCTGCGGGGTCAGGGAGCCAGCGCCTGTACGGTTTCCGCGACATTCTCGTGCTGCGGATTGTCAAGCGGCTGATCGACACCGGCGTCTCATTGCCGAACATCCGTGCGGCGGTCGACCATCTGGCGGATCGCACGGGTGAAGATCTGGCGAGCCTGACCATCATGAGCGACGGAGCGAGCATCTACGAGTGCCGCAGTGCCGACGAGGTGGTCGACCTCGTGCGGGGCGGACAGGGCGTCTTCGGGATTGCGGTGGGCAGTGTCTGGCGTGAGGTCGAGGGCACCTTGGCGGAACTTCCAGGTGAGCGGGCTGATGGTGATGCAGTCGCACCGACAAGCTCCACTGATGAGCTGGCCGCCCGACGGGCGCGCCGAACTGCAGTCTGACTCTCAGGCGCTAGGCTTGGGGAGCTGATTGATCCCGAGCGGGAGAGTTCTGGTTCGCCAGGCGCCGAAGGAGCAAACTCCCCGTCAACCTCTCAGGCAGCAGGACCGTTCGGGAAAGGCATCTCTGGAAAAGGAGCAGCACGCTCCTACCGACGGTGAAAGCCGGTTCGCCGGTGAAGCTCTCAGGTCGCGTCTGACGCGGAAAACAGAGGGGGAGGGCGAGCACGGCCGTGCTCTCCTTCCGATCACCCGCTGTCTGACCGCAGCGGATGACTGAGCCGCGAGGTCCGCATGAGCCTTGAGTTTCCTGCCCGTCACATCGGCCCGAACGCGCACGAGCAGGCGCAGATGCTCGACGTTCTCGGTTATTCCGACATCGACTCCTTCACTGCTGACGTCGTGCCCGAGGTCATTCGCTGGCACGACGGCCTCTCATTGCCGGCTGGACTCTCTGAACCAGAGACCCTCGAAGCTCTCAGGGAACTCGGCGCCCGTAACACGGTGCGCACGAGCATGATCGGCCTGGGATATCAGGGCACTCACACTCCTGGGGTCATCACGAGGAACATTCTCGAGAACCCCGCGTGGTACACCGCGTACACCCCTTACCAGCCGGAGATCTCCCAGGGACGACTCGAGGCGCTGCTCAACTTCCAGACGATGATCGAGGATCTGACGGGTCTGCCGGTAGCGGGGTCCTCGCTGCTGGACGAACCCACAGCAGTGGCCGAGGCCATGGCCCTCGCCGTTCGCAGCGTCCGGGGTTCCAGCGTGGTGGTGGTGGACGCCGATACGCATCCGCAGACCCTTGCCGTGCTCCAGACCCGCGCGGAGCCCATGGGCATCACGCTGGAGATCCGGGATGTCGCTGCGGGTCTGCCCGAGGCTGGACTGACGGAGGGGGGTCTGCCCGAGGCTGGGATCGCTGCAGTCATCCTCAGCAACCCAGGAACCTCCGGGCGCGTTCGTGACCTGACGGCACTGATCGCGCAGGCACACGATCGCGGAGCGCTGGCGGTCGTGGCTGCGGACCTGCTGTCCCTGGCGCTGGTGACCCCTCCGGGCGAGCTGGGGGCGGATGTCGTTGTCGGATCGGCGCAGCGGTTCGGCGTCCCGATGGGCTTCGGGGGACCGCACGCAGGTTTCATGTCCGTACGGTCGGGACTGGAGCGGAGCCTGCCGGGTCGATTGGTCGGAGTCAGCATCGACGCCGATGGGCGACCGGCCTACCGACTGGCCTTGCAGACGCGCGAACAGCACATCCGGCGTGAGAAGGCGACGAGCAACATCTGCACCGCACAGGTCCTCCTGGCCGTGATCGCGTCGATGTACGCCGTCTATCACGGCCCCGATGGCCTGCGGCGGATCGCTACGCGGGTGCAGGAGCGGGCACGGCTTCTGGCCTCCGGCATTCGCCAGTCCGGTGGCGAGATTGTCAACAGCGAGTTCTTCGACACGGTCCGGTGGGTGGTCCCCGGGCAGGCAGACGAGATGGTCGCCGCGGCACTGAATGAGGGCATCAACATTCGCCGCCTCGACGACGATGTCGTGTCGGCAACCCTCGACGAGACCTCCACGGTGGAGCAGGTGGAAGCCCTCTGGCGCGCATGCGCCGCTGTTCAGAACTCCGCGTCGACGCTGATGTCGGACGAGGTGATGTCCTCATCGGAATACGGCGTGCCAGCGTCCTGCCTGCGCACCTCTCCCTATCTCTCGCATCCGGTCTTCTCCGCGCACCGCAGCGAGACGTCCATGCTGCGCTACATCCGCAGACTCGGTGATCGAGACATCGCGCTAGATCGTTCGATGATTCCTCTTGGTTCGTGCACCATGAAGCTCAATGCGACGACCGAGATGGAGGCGATCACCTGGTCGGAATTCGCGAATATCCATCCCTTCGCACCGCTCGATCAGGCCGCTGGCTATGTCGACCTGATCACCACTCTTGAGTCCTGGCTGGTCGAGGTGACGGGCTATGACGCCATCAGCCTGCAGCCGAACGCGGGATCGCAGGGGGAGTTTGCCGGGCTCCTGGCGATCCGTGCCTACCATCGGAGCACCGGACAGCCGGATCGAGACGTCTGCCTCATTCCCAGCAGTGCGCACGGCACGAACGCCGCTTCCGCCGTGATGGCAGGGATGCGGGTCGTCGTTGTGGCGTGCGATGACGAAGGCAATGTCGATGTGGTGGACCTGCGATCGAAGATCGATGAGTATCGCGATGTCCTCGCCGCGCTGATGATCACCTACCCGTCCACCCATGGCGTGTTCGAGACGGCGATCGGGCAGATCTGCGCGGCGGTCCATGAGGCCGGTGGTCAGGTGTATCTCGATGGGGCAAACCTCAATGCCCTCGTGGGACTTGCCAAGCCCGGCAAGTTCGGGGCCGACGTCTCCCACCTGAATCTGCACAAGACCTTCTGCATCCCGCATGGCGGCGGCGGTCCGGGGGTCGGGCCGGTTGCAGTGCGAGAGCACCTCGCGCCCTTCCTGCCGTCTCACCCGCTGCGTCCCGAGGCGGGACCGCTCGGCAGGGGACACGTCGACGGGGGTGTCGGACCAGTGTCGGGGGCGCCGTGGGGGAGTGCCGGGATTCTGCCGATTCCGTGGGCCTATCTGCGGATGATGGGACCCGAGGGGCTCATGCGAGCGACTCAGGTGGCCATTCTCAATGCGAACTACGTCGCGGCCCGACTTCGCGAGTTCTATCCGGTCCTGTACTCGGGGGCAAACGGCCTCGTCGCGCACGAGTGCATTCTGGATCTGCGGGAGATCACGTCCAGTACCGGTGTCAGCGTCGACGATGTGGCAAAGCGCCTGATCGACTACGGGTTCCACGCCCCGACCATGTCCTTCCCGGTGGCCGGCACCCTCATGGTCGAGCCGACGGAGAGCGAGAACCTCGAGGAGCTCGATCGCTTCTGTGACGCCATGATCGCGATCCGGGGCGAAATCGATCGAGTGGCGAGTGGGGAGTGGCCGGTAGAAGACAACCCCTTGCGCAACGCTCCGCACACTGCCGATTGCCTGATCGGCGAGTGGGATCACCCGTACCCGGCTCGCCTTGCTGCATTCCCGATTCCGGGTCTGGAGGCAGACCGCTACTGGCCGCCGGTGCGGCGTATCGACGGCGCCTTCGGTGACAGGAATCTGGTGTGCTCATGCCCGCGACCGGAGGAACTGGCGCTGTCGTGACGCAGTCCTCGTGCCGATCTACACATCCCTCGTCCCGATTCTCGGGACGCCATGTCACGGTCGTGACGGGCGATCACCGGGGAGGGGCCTACCGATAGCATTCCTCCGCACGACCGGCAGCCCCTAGGAGAGGTGTACTCATGGCTTCGGATTTCGGAACGTTCATCATTCAGCTGATCTGGCTGTTCATTCTGTTCATGTTCATCTTCGTGTGGGTCATGGTCATCTTCGACCTGTTCAGCGATCACACGATGAGTGGCTGGGGCAAGGCGATCTGGGTCATCTTCCTCATCATCGCGCCGCCGATCACCACGCTGGTCTACCTGATCGCTCGCGGCAGCAGCATGGCCGAGCGTCGGCAGAAGCAGGTCACTGCCGCGGAGGAGGCACAGAAGGCCTACATCCAGTCGGCCGTCGGCAGTGTCTCCCCGGCCGATCAGATCGCGTCCGCCCAGGCACTGCTCGAGGCTGGCACGATCAGCCAGGCTGAGTTCGACAAGCTCAAGGCCAAGGCCCTCGCCTAGACAGAGCGAGCGCCACGTTCGCCATTCGAAGGTCCCGATCTCTGCTGAGGTCGGGACCTTCGCTTTGGGTCAACGGTGGGCCACCGAGTCGAGGGTCTGTTCAAGATGAGTTCGCGCCAGAACAAGTGACGGTCCGTACCAGGTCAGATATCGGCCGTTGACCAACCGCGTCGGAGTGGATCCGAAGGCCTCAGGGCCATCGTCCTGCGTGAAGACATAGGGCTCGTCGGGCAGCAGGACGGCATCGGGTTCGAGGGCTTCGATCTCCATTGGCGTCATGGTCGGGTAGCGGTCGACACTCATGCCGGGAAGCACTTCGCAGCCAAGCCGACCAAGCAGATCGGCGGTGAAGGTCTGGGTACCCACCACCATCCAAGGGTCGCGCCAGATGGGAACGGCCGCCCGGAGTCTGGCCGATGATGGGGGAGCGGACCAGACTCGCTCTGCCTCGATCAACCAGTCGGGGATGCCCCAGAGGAGCGCCTCGGTGAACATGCGCCTGAGCGAAACGAAGGCTTCGTCGAGGGTCTCGATTCGGGTGACCCACACTTGCAGGCCCGCCTCACGGAGCCTTCTCACATCCAGCTCGCGGTTCTCCTCCTGATTGGCTATCACCAGATCCGGTGCGAGCTGAACGATGCTGGACGTATTCGGGTTCTTCGTGCCCCGAATCCGCTGAGCGGTGAGATCCGCTGGATACGTGCACCAGTCGGTGACCCCGACAAGAGTGGACGGATCGACCGCGGCGATGGCCTCGGTGAGGGACGGCACCAATGACACGATGCGACGTGCGGGCGCTTGAAGGTCACACGCGTGATCCAGGTCATCGTGCGGCATGGCCCAAGCGTAGTTTCATTAGGATGTACATCCATAGAACCGTCAGGACCATCACTGTCCGCTGGACATCAGCGGTCTTGGCGTCGGGGGACCACAGCCTGTCGCACGGTGGAGCCATGGGGGCCGTCTGACCCGCTGCTGAGATGCTGGTGGCATGGACTTGGCAGGGATCGGCTGGCTGCCCTGGCGACCTGCCTTGGCTCTGGGCCTCGCGGCCATGGCCATCGCATGGGGAATGCGCCGATCGGGACGCACACGAGCCTCGGCGTCGATCACCTTCGAAGTCGGGCTCGTACTAACCCTGTATGCCGCATGGCAGTTCATCGGGTCGATCACTCCTCTCGGCGTCGACCGCGCCTACGACTCGGGGAGAGCGATAGCAGCTTTCCAGGCGGCCATCGGCCTGCCGTCCGAGGCCGACCTGCAGTCATTCGTGCTGCCTCATGACTGGGCGGTTCTGGCTGCGGACACCTACTACACGGCCCTGCACATCCCGGTATTCGTCATCACCTTGCTCTGGGTGCTGCTGCGTCACGGATCGGACTGGCCCTTCGTCCGCACCACGACGGTGCTCCTCACCGGCTCCTGCCTGCTGATCCAGTTCTGGGCGGTCGCTCCACCGCGATTGATCCCCGACCTGGGCATCATCGACACGGCCATGGAGAACGGACGGTCGGTGTATGCCGCCATCCCTGGGGCCAACCAACTCTCAGCGATGCCATCGGTGCATATGGCGTGGTCGGTCGCCGTGGCCTTGTTCATCATCGTGGTGGCACGCAGCCCATGGCGATGGCTGGCACTGATGTATCCGAGCGCAACGATGGCCGTGGTGGTCGTCACAGGCAATCACTTCTGGATGGACGGCATCGTCTCGATGCTGCTCCTGGGATTCTCCGTGGCCGTCACGTTGGCGATTCCCTCACAGCGGCCGAGGCGCGTGGCTCATCCGCCTCAGGGGAGCGCCGTCATCCCTATGGGGGCTCAGGACATATCAGCATAATGTCATAATGCACATTATCGGCAATACCCCATGACCCGAGCCCACCCACGCGGTCTCGCTGGAAGCCCTTGGCCAAGGTATTCCCCTGAGAACTCAGGCAACGCCCTTGAGCATGAAGTTCCAGTACAGGATCGGGAGCCCGTTCTTCTTCACCTGGTACATGTCCCACCGTTCCTTGGTCATGTCCATCGGGAACGTGGGCGTGCGATTCAGGTCGTAGTCGAACTCGGCCATGATGCACTTGCCCTTGGCGGTGATCAGCGGACATGAGGCATAGCCGTTGTAGGACTTGGTGGCCGCCTGAGCCTTGCGAGCCGCCACCAGGTTCGCCACCAGCACGGGTGACTGCTTGCGCACCGCAGCGGCCGTCTTGGAGTTCGGGGTGTTCGTGCAGTCGCCCAGGCCGAAGATGTTCGGGAATCGGGTGTGCTGGAGGGTGAACTTGTCGACCTCCATGTAGCCGAAGGGTGAGTTGGGATCTGCCAGAGGGCTGGCCTTGATCCAGTCCGGTGCACTCTGTGGCGGCGTCACGTGCATCATGTCGAAATGCATGCTTTCGACCTCGCCGGTCGGAATCTTGGTGATCTGGAGCGTGTGCGCTTCGCCGTCCACGGCGGTCATATGACTCTCGAAGTGCACGTTGATGCCGTAGCGCTCAGCGACCTTCGTCAGGCCCGCTGCGAACTCCGGGACGCCGAACATGCCGGGCGTGGGCAGGATGAGGTGGATGTCCATGTCCTTCAGCACGCCCGTGCGCTGCCAGTGATCGGCGGCGAGATAGGCGATCTTCTGCGGAGCACCGGCGCACTTGATCGGGCCGTTGGGCTGCGTGAACACCGCTGTTCCGGACGTCGTGGACTTGATCGCCTCCCACGTCTGGGGCGCTAGGTCATACGAGTAGTTGCTCGAGACGCGGTTGCGTCCGAGGGTGTCGACGAGACCGGGCACGCCATCCCAATTGAGCTGGATGCCGGCTGCAACGACCAGCCATGAATAGTGCACCTCATCGCCGTTGTTGAGGCTCACGGTGTTTGCCTCGGGATCCACTCCGGTGGCGGCGGCCTTGATCCAGGTGACACCCTTGGGGATCACTGACGACTGCGGCCGCGCTGTGGGGGCAATCGATGCCTCGCCGCCACCGACGAGCGTCCACATCGGCTGGTAATAGTGGGTCTCGGAGGGCTCGATCACGGCGATGTCCGTGATGCCAGCGCGCTTCAGGCGGGCAGCCGTCGTGATGCCGGCGGCTCCCCCACCGATGATGACGACGTCGTGCGTGGCAGTCATGGGACTCCTAAAGTCAGGGGGCGCCCACAGGCGCTGTACTTCCGGTCGAATCTACTCCCGGATGTGGGATTCGGAGTGGCATTTACCGGAATTCAGGCGCCCTTGTGAGGTGGGTGGTCACGAGCCGGTTCCTGTTGCCCTCTAGGGTGATCCTCGTGTCCAAGGTCCTCACATCCCTGCCCGTCGGCGAGCGCGTCGGCATCGCCTTCTCCGGTGGTCTGGACACTTCGGTGGCCGTGGCCTGGATGCGTGACAAGGGGGCCGTGCCGTGCACGTACACCGCTGATATCGGCCAATACGACGAGCCGGACATCGATTCGGTGCCTGGTCGCGCGACGCAGTACGGGGCTGAACTGTCTCGACTGGTGGACTGCAAGGCAGCCCTCGTGGATGAAGGTCTGGCTGCGCTGGCCTGCGGTGCCTTCCACATCCGATCCGGAGGTCGGCAGTACTTCAACACCACTCCCCTCGGCCGCGCCGTGACGGGCACGCTTCTGGTCCGCGCCATGCTCGACGATGACGTCTCGATCTGGGGCGACGGCTCGACCTTCAAGGGCAACGACATCGAGCGGTTCTACCGCTACGGACTGATGGCCAATCCGGACCTGCGGATCTACAAGCCATGGCTCGATGCCGATTTTGTCAATGAGCTCGGTGGGCGCAAGGAGATGTCGGAGTGGCTGTCGAGCCACGATCTCCCCTATCGCGACAGCGTCGAGAAGGCCTACTCCACCGATGCGAACATCTGGGGCGCCACTCACGAGGCAAAGACTCTTGAGCACCTGAACACGTCCATGGAGACCGTCGATCCGATCATGGGCGTACGTTTCTGGGATCCGTCGGTGACCATCGCCACCGAGGATGTCACTGTCACCTTCGTCGAGGGTCGCCCCGCGGAGATCAACGGTCGGTCATTCGCCAGCGCCGTGGAGTTGGTGCACGAGGCCAACACCATCGGCGGCCGTCATGGGCTCGGCATGGCCGATCAGATCGAGAACCGGATCATCGAGGCGAAGAGTCGCGGTATCTATGAGGCGCCCGGCATGGCGCTGCTTTTCATCGCCTACGAGCGGCTGCTCAGTGCCATCCACAACGAGGACACCATCGCGAACTACCACGCCGAGGGCCGGCGCCTTGGCCGTCTCCTCTACGAAGGGCGGTGGCTGGACCCGCAGGCACTCATGCTGCGCGAGTCGCTCCAGCGCTGGGTGGCCTCAGCCGTCACCGGAACCGTGGTCCTTCGTCTTCGTCGTGGCGACGACTACTCCATTCTCGACACCACCGGCCCATCGCTGAGCTACCACCCGGACAAGCTGTCCATGGAACGCACGGACGACGCCGCGTTTGGACCGCTGGACCGAATCGGCCAATTGACCATGCGCAACCTCGATATCGCGGATTCGCGCGCCAAACTCGAGCTCTACGCGCGTCAGGGCCAGCTCCCCACTGGTCAGGCGCACCTGGTCGGGCAGCTCGAACCGGGTGGGGCCGAGGCGATCGCAGCGATGCCATCGCACTCCCCCATCGTCGAAGAGGAGATCGAGAGTCTCGATCGCGCCGCCATGGAGTTCGGCACCGACTGACGGTCAAGGGGTTCTCGCTGACGGTCAAGAGATCTCGTCCGACATCTGAGCCGACCATCGAACGCGGAATACGTCCGATTACCGGATCATGAGCCTTCTCTCACCCGGATCGACCGTCGTCTTTACCTGATCCTTACGTCGACGGGGCACTCTCGCGGGAACGGGACCGATACCCCCTTCGTCAGAACAATCACAGTCTGGCGATGACCGACGGCGGGAGACCTTCCCATCGTCGATCGAGAGGAAGGACAGATCATGAGCGAGTCGATGCGCGGCACCCGTCTAGGGGCCCTGAGTTACGAGACCGATGCCCATGTGGTGCCTGCCGAGAGTCTGGCGATCACCTATGCGTGCCCCCAGGGCCACCGAACCGTGGTGCCCTACTTCATCGAGGCCGAGGAGATCCCCTACGAGTGGAGCTGCCGTTGCGGCCAGATCGCGATCCGCCCGGATGTGGACCGTCCGGAGGAGAAGCCGGCCAAGCATCAGCGCACGCACTGGGACATGCTCCTTGAGCGTCGCACCATTGCTGATCTCGAGGTTCTCCTGCAGGAGCGGCTCGAACTGCTCCATACCCAGCGCGGCGAGGCCCTGCCCAAGTCGGCCTGACCGCTCAACCCATCTGCTGCAACTGCCCGGTAACCCACGAGGTGCCGGGCAGTTGCATGCGCGCAGCCGCCTGCGCGTCAGGTCAGTTCACGAGGATCTGGTGGCTCCTGCTGCCGAAGATCCTCTACCCGGATGACCGTCCCCTGCACGACGTCGCCACCGAATCCTGGTTGCCCGAAGGCCCGGGCGTCGTACACGCCAGGCATGCGCAGCGTGCCCATCCGGGCATCGAGCCAGGCGGCCGCCCGAGCGCGCAGGGGCCGCTGGGTGACGGGGATGATGAGAATCAGTCCGATCAGGTCTGTCCAGAATCCGGGAATGGCGATCAGCAGGCCACCAAGCATCGTCGCGCCGTGCCGCCCCTGATCGACGGGTGTGCCAGCCACGGCGGCCTGCTGAATGTCCACCATCGCCGCGGCACCGGCGTTGCGCATGATGGCGAAGCCGATGGGCATGCCCACCAGAAGGAGCACGAGGGTCCACCCCCAGCCGATCGCCTGTGCGACCGCATAGGCGGTGATCAGCTCGATAAGGGGGTAGCCGAGGATGAGTGCCCGGGTTCTCACGCCGCTGCTCTCCCGCGGTCGTCCGCGCGCTCGGTGTCGTCTGCTCGCAATAAGACAGCCATCAGCCTTGACCTGCCTGTCGCCGGTGGTGTGCTCGGCGGCGCACTCGGGTGATCTTGTCGTCCAGGCCCCACAGAGTGACGCGCCAGAGCGCCTCAGCCACGATCTTGCGGCTCATCTTGCTGGCCCCGGCGGTGCGCTCGACGAAGGTGATCGGTACCTCTCGGACCGTCAGGTTCCGTTGCACAGCGCGCCACGCGAGATCGATCTGGAAGCAGTACCCCTGAGAGGCGACCTCATGCAGGTCGAGCTGGCGGAGGGTGGATGCGCGAAACGCCCGATATCCACCGGTGGCGTCGTGAATCGGGACACCCAGCGCGAGGCGCGTGTAGGCAGTGCCGCTGCGAGAGATGAGCTGCCTGGACAAGGGCCAGTTCTCGGTTCGTCCGCCGGGCACCCAACGCGATCCCAGCACCAGGTCGGCACTTCGCAGGGCGTCCAGAAGACGAGGAAGCTGCTCGGGTTGATGGGACCCGTCCGCGTCCATCTCCACGACGACGTCATAGCCCTGCTGGAGCGCCCAGGCGAAGCCGGCCAGGTAGGCGGCCCCCAGGCCCTCCTTGCCCAAACGGTGCATCACGTGCAGATGATCGTCGCTGGACGCCAGGTCATCGGCGATCCGACCGGTCCCATCGGGTGAGTTGTCGTCGGCCACCAGGATGTCCGCCTCGGGAACGCAGGTGCGCACCCGCTGGACGATGCTGGGCAGCGACTCGCGCTCGTTGAAGGTCGGAATGATGACCAGAATCCGGCCAAGGTCCGAGAATGCCGACGCGCTCATCCGACCAGCCTAAGTGATCCTCGGTCAGGCTGAGGTGGAGGTCGCTGGGGAATCGACACGGCCGCGATCGCGGGCAAGGCGCGCCGCCAGGCTCCATCCGATGGCCACGAGGGCGAACAGGACGATGACCCATTCGGCCGCACGGCCATAGGCCGTCGCCCACGTCGGCTCCTCGACGAGCGGTACATCCACGACAAGCCAACCGGTGTCGCCCTCATCGATGCGATGCGTGATCACCCGATCGGGCGCGATCACGGCGGAAATCCCTGATGTCGCGGCCACCAGGACAGTGCGGCCGGTCTCCGTGGCCCGCATCCGCTCGATCTGGAGCTGCTGCTCGGGCTGCGCGGTGCCCTGATAGGTCGCGTTGTTGGTCTGCACGGTGATCACCTGCGCGCCACCGTCGACGACTGCTTCGACCACGTCTCCGTAGGCGATCTCGAAGCAGATGACGTCGCCGACGGCGACGCCGCCGATATCGAGGTTGCCAGGCGTGGTGCCTGCGGCAAAGTCACGAGGGATGCGATCGAAGCGACCCACGATGGGGGCGAGCTGCTCGCGAAACGGGATGAACTCCCCGAAGGGCACCGGACGGGTCTTGACGTACATCGCGGATGGCCCTCGTTCGGGATCCCAGACGATGCCGGCATTCCACACCTGGCTCGGGTTGTCGGGCACGGTCGTGACGACGCCCACGAGGATAGGGACTCCGACCGCCCTGGCGGTCGCTGTAATGGCATCGGCGACAGCAGGGTCGGCGAAGGGATCCAGGTCAGAGGAGTTCTCCGGCCAGAGGACGAAGTCGGGGGCAGCCACCTCACCCGAATCGATGGCCGAGGCGAGGTCAAGGGTCTGTCCGATGTGGTTGTCCAGCACCGCCTGCCTCACGTCCATCGCACCCATCCCCGTCTGCGGAGTGCCTCCTTGCACGACGGCGATCCTGGCTTCCCCTGCTGATGCCGGCGGAGTCGCGAGCGGTCCGAGCAGCGGCGGGAGAGCCACAGCGGCGACGAGGGTGAGGGCGAAGGCAAGGGCCGCTCGATAACGAGACGCAGTGAGGGCGACCGCCATGGCCGTCAGGCTCGCACCGATGAGAGCGACCACGAACGTGACGACCGGAGTGCCGGCGACGGCCGCCCAGTCGGCGAGAGCTGCATCGGCCTGAGAGAAGGACAGACTCCCCCACGGAAACCCACCCCAGGGCTCCCTCCCCCGCAAGGCCTCTGCAAGCACCCATCCCGAGGCGATCCAGACAGGAGCTCCCGGCAGCCGGGATCCGAGCGCGGTGATCAGTCCGATGAGCATTGACCAGGCGCCGCACCACAAGGCGAGCAGCACCCAGGCGTCCTGTCCTATGACGGTCATCCAGGACAGCAGTGGGATGAAGAAGGCGACCCCGGATGCGAACCCCAGTCCAACCCCGCGACGTGCACGCGAGCCCCACAGCGCCGCGGTGAGCAGCGCCACGCCTACCGGTGCGCTTGGAGCGAAGGAGATTGGCGGGAATGCGGCAAAGACGGCGAGTCCGCCCAGCACGGCGAGCAGGGCGGCCACCGGGAGCCGCAGGAGCGGCGTGGGTGGCCTCACGCGAGGGCACCGCCATCGAGTGACTCGGCCACGGCATGGCCGGACTTCGCATGGATCACTGCACCGGCTGCGATCGTGGCTAGGCATTGCGGCAGTGCGCCACCGGGATCAAGCACGGGCAGCGCGGGGGTCCCCGATCGGGGATCCGTGGACCAGTGCGTCACGCGTTCATCGGGCGCATGCACTTCGAACTCACGAACGTCCCAGATGGCCAGATGGGCTGGGGCGCCCGGCGCAAGGACTCCGGTGCCGTGGGATCCGGCAGCACGCCAGCCGCCTCGGGTGTGAGCGGAGAACGCTGCTCGAGCGGAAAGTCTCTGTGCGGGCACCGTGTGGTGCATCGCCGCCCGCACAGCGGCCCACGGCCCCAGCGGTGTCACGGGAGAATCGGACCCGAAGGCGAGGGCGACCCCCGCGCTGGCAATGTCGGCGAACCTGTTCATCGACAGGGTCCGAGCTGCCCCGAGTCGCGCCTCGTACATTCCCCCGGGCCCACCCCAGAGCTCATCAAACAGCGGCTGCATTGATGCCGTGATGCCCAGCTCTGCCATGACCTCGATGTCTTCGTCACTGAGCATCTCGGCATGCTCGAGCCGGTGACCGGCCTGACGAAGGGCATCGGTGCCCAGGGCGCGTGCGGCATTCCTCGCGCCCTCGCTCACCCGGTGAGACGCTAGGTCACCGATCACATGGAATCCCGCCTGCATCCCCGCTGTCGTGCTTGCGATGAGATGCTCGCTGATCTCGGCAGCGGTGAGGTACGCAGCGCCGGTTGACTCGGGGTCGTCCGTGTACGAGTCGTGGAGACATGCCGTGTGCGAACCGATCGCACCATCGACGAACAGGTCACCAGCAGCCCCGACGGCACCCAGCTCCAGCGCCCGGTCAACACCACCGGTCTGCGCTGACTCTCCCCAGTAGCCGACCACCAGCGGCCCGGGCTCGGAGTCGGCGAGGTCCAGCAGCGAAAGCAGATCGTCAGGACCGGAGATGCCAGGACCGGCCATCTCATGGACCGCGACGATGCCCAACTCGGCTGCAGCGCGGCGCATGCCCCGTTGCGCCTGATTCCGTTGCTCCGAGGTGATGAGCGTCAGGGCATGGGCACGCAGTGAGATGTGGGCCTGCTGGCTGACCGAGTGGGTCGGATGCCAGCCTGCCATGGCATCCGCCCCCTGCGTGCCCTCGACCAATGACGTACTCACGAGGGCAGAGTGGACGTCGATGCGAGACAGGTACACCTGGGCGCCACCCGCGGCCGCATCAATGTCCTCCCGCGTGGGCAGCGCAGGGTCATCCCATTGGGACTCATCCCATCCGTGGCCGAGCACCACCGCGTCGGGCCCCCACGACCCACGGACGCGATCGGCCTCGACACGCAGGCGATCGAGCAGTTCCTCGCGGGAGCGTGCGGCCGTGAGGTCCATGCCTGTGATCATCAGACCCGTCGAGGTCGCGTGGACGTGCGCATCCACGAATCCCGGCGCCACGAATGCTCCGTCAAGGTTGATGACCACGTCGGCCGCGTCCCGATGAACGGCGGCAGCGGTGTCCTCGCCTATCCAGGCAATCGTGTCGCCCACGATGAGCATCGCGGTGCTGAAGGGGGCACTCGGTGAGTAGATGGTCCCGCCCTGCAGCAGCAGCGACCGGGTGCCACGCCAGGGAGCGCGTGAGCCACGCGCTGTCACCGGATGACGACCAGATCGTGGGTGGTGGTGTTGAGGGCTCTTGCCCCGGACTCCGTCACGACGACGATGTCCTCGATCCTGGCGCCGTGAAGTCCCTCGGCATAGAAGCCTGGCTCGACGCTGAAGGCCATTCCCGGCTCGAGGGTTCGGCTGTTTCCGGCGACGATGTAGGGCTCCTCATGCGTCTCCATGCCGATGCCATGGCCCGTTCGGTGGATGAACAGGTCGCCCATCCCCTCGGCCGCAAGAATGTCTCGGGCTGCGGCATCCACCTGCTCGCAGGTGATCCCCGGGGACACGATCTCGACGGCCTTCGCCTGCGCGGCCTGAAGCACCGCGTAGCGCTGGCGGAACTCCTCGGTTGGCTCCCCGAGGTGATAGGTGCGGGTGCAATCGCTGCGGTAGCCGTCCGGCATCGAACCGCCGATGTCCACGACCACGGCATCTCCGGACATCATGACCCGATCCGACACCTCATGGTGGGGGCTCGCCGCGTTGGGACCGCTGGCCACGATCACGAAATCGACCGTGATGTGCCCCTCGGCAAGAATCGCGTCGGCGATGTCGGCACCCACCTCACGTTCGGTGCGTCCCTCGCGGAGGAGCCCAGGAACGCGCAGATGCACTCGATCGATCGCAGCCCCGGCCCGAGTCAGCGCGAGTACCTCCACGGCTGACTTTCGCATTCGGAGCTCGTCGATCAGTGGACCGGCAAGCACCTGCTCGACACCGGGCATGACCGCAGCAAGGCGCAGACTCTTCTCCGCCCACATCTGGTTGTTCACAGCGATCCGCGAGCAGCTCCCCACGATGTCGGCTGTTAGCAGGAAGGGGTCGTCGGTCTCACGCCAGGCCGAGCGGGGCAGGTGGGCACCTGGGCTGGCGGCGGCGGCCAGAGACTCCAGGGCTGGCACCACGAGGTGCGCCTGCCCGTCCGACCTGATCACGAGACAGGTCAGACGCTCCAGAGGCACGGCGTCGTACCCGATGAGGTAACGCAGATCGGGACCAGGCGTCACGAGGACTGCGTCAATGGCCCGCTCCTGCGCCATCTGGGCTACCGCAGCGATACGCGCGTCGACGTCGTCCGGAGAGAGGCTGCTCATGGGACGAGTTTAGGTCTCGTGCATCCTTGGCGCGTCTGGGACACTTGGTCGGTGTCGACACCATCGCACCGCGGCCCGCTGCTCGCTCTCGACTCTGCGTCGCTGTACTACCGCTCGTACTACGGGATGCCGTCGAGCATGACGGCTCCTGACGGGCGGCCGCACAATGCGCTTCGAGGGTTCCTCAGCACCATCACCCGCCTGGTGACCATGCACACAGCGAGCAGTGTGGTGGCCGCATGGGATACCGACTGGCGTCCGCAGTGGCGGGTGGAGGCCCTCCCCACCTACAAGACGCATCGGCTGGCCGTGACTACCGAGGGCGAGAGCCTGGACATGGAGGAGGAGCCGGAGAGTCTCGGTGAGCAGGTGGGCGCGATCGCGGCCATCCTCGACGCTGTGGGTCTGCCTCGCTGGGGCTTCCCCGACCATGAGGCCGATGACGTTCTGGGGTCCCTGGCCGCCCAGCCCTCACGCTGGCCCACCGGGACCGATGGATGCCTCGTGGTGTCCGGAGACCGCGACCTCGTGCAGGTCATCAATCCGTCGGTGCGGCTCCTCCTGACCGTCAATGGCGGTATGGACAAGTGGCCCGCCCTCGACCTGCAGCGCGCCCAGGAGCGCTTCGGCGTCGCGCCGTCGCGATACGTGGACATGGCCGCCCTGCGAGGTGACCCCTCGGACGGACTGCCCGGTGTTCCTGGAATTGGCGCGAAGACCGCCGTGAACCTGGTCAACGCCTTCGGTGACCTGGATTCGATCATCGACGTGGCGCTGGCACCATACGCGCCCATGACGCCTCGCATCGCCGGTCGCATTCGGGAAAATGCGGAGGCCGTGCAGGCAGCCAAGCGCGTGTCTACCGTCGTACGCGACCTCCCCCTTGACGACGTTCCACTCGTGCCGTCGCACGCTGCCGACCCGTCAGGTCTGACGGCTGTGAGTGAGGAATGGGGTGTGCGCCGACAGGTCCGCGACCTGCAGATCGCTCTGGGTCAGACCGAACTGGAGTAGGCCACGACTCCGCGATTGATCAGGTCAGCCGCCGCGCGCGCGTGGGATCCAGTGGGATCGTCCGGCCCGGCGGCGATGGAGATCTGACCGAGCACGTCGATGACCTGTCGAGTCCAACGCACGAAGTCCCCCGCCGTGATGTCGGCGTGCGTCAGCACCTGGAGCAGCGTGGCCCCCTGCGCCCAGCGGAACATGGCATCGACGATTCCGGAGTCCGGCTGGCGAGTCACGTCGAGTCCGTGCGCCCTTTCCACTTCATGCAGGTTGCTCCAGGTGTCGGTCAACTGCTTGACCGCCAGGCGAATGGCCTGATTGGGCAGAGCGGGGCTGGCATCCTCGTCTGCGCGACGGGCCTCGAACACGACCGCAGACACCACAGCAGCGAGCTCAGGGGGTGTGAGCTCTGACCAAGCACCATCGAGCAGCGACTGCGCGGTGAGCAGATCCGCCTCGGTGTATAGGACCATCAGGAGATGGCCCTGATCGGTCACCTCGGCGGAGTCCGCCGCGCTCGTCAGATAGCCCAGTTGGTGCAGCACCTCGCAGACGCGATCGAACCTGCGCGCGATGGAACTCGTTCGGCCCTCCACTTTCCGGGTGAGATCGCGCGCGTGCCTCTGCGAGCGGTGATAGCGCTCCGCCCATCGTGCGTGGGCCTCTCGATCGGCGCATCCGTGACATGGATGCGAACGGAGCCTTCGGCGAAGGTCGACGATGCGCTGATCCTCGCTCGCGACCGACGTGCGGCGACGCTGATCATGCGGAACAGACGCGACGACCTCCTTCAGTGCCGCAGCAAGGTCCTTGCGCGCTCGGGGATCGCGCGAGGCGAATGACTTCGGAATCCGCATCTGGGCGAAGGCCTCGACGGGCTGTGCCGTGTCGGCGACGGAGACCCGTCGGACCTGCCCCTCGGCGGTCAGCACCAGCGGCCGACCCTCCTCGCGCGGCGACCGCATGCGCCGGGAGTCCAGCACGACGGCGGGCCCGCTGCGGCGGCCGGTGGGGATGAGGAACACGTCTCCCTGCTGAAGCCCAGCCCATGAGCTCTCGGCCTGGTCACGCCGCTGCGCCGCTGCTGCGCGACTGATGTCCTTCTCGAGGCGACTGAGCTCATCCCTGATGGCCGCATACTCGGCGAAGTCGCCCAGATGGCAGTCCATCGACTCGCGGTAGCCCTCGAGTCCCTCCTCCACCCGCCGGAGCTCTGTCGCGAGGCCAACGACCGCACGATCGGCCTGAAACTGCGCGAATGAGGTCTCCAGGACCTCCCGAGCCGTGTGTCGGCCCATGCGCGCGACCAGATTCACCGCCATGTTGTAGCTCGGCTGGAAGGACGATCGCAACGGATAGGTACGGGTCGAGGCAAGCCCAGCGAGCACGTGTGGATCAAGCCCCGGCTGCCAGAGCACCACCGCGTGGCCCTCGACGTCGATTCCGCGGCGGCCGGCGCGTCCGGTGAGCTGGGTGTACTCCCCCGGCGTCAGGTCCACGTGGGTCTCACCGTTCCACTTGACCAGTCGCTCAAGGACCACTGACTTCGCTGGCATATTGATGCCGAGTGCAAGCGTCTCGGTGGCGAAGACGGCCTTGAGCAGGCCCCGCTGGAAGAGCGCCTCGACGATCTCCTTGAAGGCCGGGAGCATTCCGGCATGGTGTGCGGCGAGCCCTCGCTCGAGGGCCTCCAGCCACTCATCGAATCCGAGCGCGTCCAGATCGTCGTCCGGGAGCTCCAGCGTGGCCCCGAGCGCATGCGCCCTGATGGCCTTGCGCTCCTCCGGCGTCGTCAGTCGAAGGCCTGCGTGCAGGCACTGCCGCACCGCCTCGTCGCAGCCTGCACGACTGAACAGGAAGTAGATCGCCGGCAGGAGTCCGTCCAACTCCAGCCTCTCCACGACTTCGGAACGCCAGGGTGTCTTCGGGCCACGGAACCTCCGAGAGCCTCCCTTGGGTCGCGACCCTCGATGAGATTGCAGCCGACGCTCGTCCTGAGCGAGTCGTACGAGGTCCGGATTGACGACATGCTGGTCATCATCGACGAACAGGTCATACATGCGCGGGCCAGCCATGACGTGCTGCCACAGCGGAACCGGGCGGTGTTCCTCGACGATGATCTCGGTGTCCCCTCGCACCGTGGCCAGCCACGCCCCGAACTCCTCGGCGTTGCTGACCGTGGCCGAGAGAGCAACCACGGTGGTCGAGGCGGGCAGGTGGATGATCACCTCCTCCCAGACCGCGCCCCGGAATCGATCAGCCAGGTAGTGCACCTCGTCCATCACCACATAGCTCAGGCCGTTCAGGGTGTCCGACTCGGCGTACAGCATGTTGCGAAGAACCTCGGTGGTCATCACGACGATCGGCGCTTCACCGTTGATGCTGTTGTCACCCGTCAGCAGCCCGACGTGGTCCGGACCGTAGCGAGCGACGAGATCCGCATACTTCTGATTCGAGAGAGCCTTGATCGGGGTGGTGTAGAAGCACTTCAATCCGGTCTCGAGGGCGAGATGGATCGCGAACTCCCCGACGACCGTCTTCCCAGATCCGGTAGGTGCAGCGACGAGTACTCCAGCACCGGACTCAAGCGCCTTGCACGCGGCTATCTGGAAGGCATCGAGTTCGAATCCGTAGTGCCTCGTGAACGCACCCAGTTGGGACCGTTCCAGCTGGCCGCGGGCGAGCGCTGCCGCATATCGCTCAGCCGGACTTGCCGGTGGTGTCACGCCTCATCATCCAGAGGCGACAGCTCGTCATCGTCGTAGTCCGAGTAGTCATGCTCGGCGCCACGGCGCTTTGCGCGGCGTCGATCGTTGAGAACGCAGATGCCGACAGCGACCGCCACGAGAAGCAGAATCGGACCCGCCAGGAGGATCAGGTTGATGGGATCCCCGGTGGGCGTGGCAACCGCCGCGAAGATGATGATGCTGATGATGATCCAGCGCCACCAGCTGATCAGGCGCTTGCCGGTGAGCACGCCGGCGAAATTGAGGAGAACGATCAGCAAGGGCACGAGAAAGCCGATGCCGAAGACGATGATCGTGCGCAGGAAGAAGGACAGGTATCGATCGACCGAGACGATGTTCTCGACGTTCTCCGGCGTGAAGCCGAGAAGCACTTCGAGCCCGAGTGGCAGCACCGTGTAGGCGAGGGCTACGCCTCCGAAGAAGAGGGGTGCTGCAACAGCTACGAAGCCCAGACCCCACCGGCGTTCATTCTTATGCAGCCCCGGGGTGACGAAGCGCCACAGCTGATAGAGCCACACGGGTGCAGCCAGGACGATCCCGGCGACGGCAGCCACCTGCATCTGCAGGACGAACGGGTCGGCCACACCTGTCAGCGCGAGGGTGACATCCCGGCCTTCGGCCCTGGCCTGATCCACCGCACCCATGAAAGGAGCGCTGAGCCAGGTGAACAGCTCTGCGTAGTAGATCCAGCCGATGACCATGCCCAAGGCAATGGCAATGCCACTCTTGACGAGGCGGGAACGCAGCTCCCGGAGATGGTCGGTCAGCGGCATCGCCGTTGACTCGTCCGCTCCCCTCTCCTTGATGGCCACGAATTCAGCGAGGGCGGATCAGCTCTCGCGTCGCTCGGTGGGCACCGAGTCGGGCGAGGTGGTCTCGTCAGCGGGGGGAAGGCTGGGCGTCTCCGACGAGCCCTCGACCGCAGTCGTCTTGGCGTCAGCAGCACTATCCCCGGAGTCCTGCTCCGCCAGGCCCTTGGTCTCCGCCTTGAAGATGCGCATGGAGCGGCCCAGTCCGCGGGCCGCGTCGGGGAGTCGCTTCGCTCCGAACAGCAGCAGAATGAGTGCCACGATGATGAGCCACTCCCAGCCCTTGAGATTCGGCATGTGATGTCTCCTTGATCGTGTGGGTCCCGAACTGTGCGCCAGAGCGCCTAGCCTACGTGATCAGGGTACGTCGCGAGGGCATCCGCGGCCGCACGGGCCACAGCTGTGACAAGGGCTGGGGGCTCAAGCGCCTCGGCTCGGCCCCCAAGGGAGAGCACGAGGCTGACACCCCAGGTGAGGGAGTGAAGGGGGATTCGAACGAGAAGCCGGCCCGAGGGATCCTCCCCCTGTGCCTGCGCTGAGCGATGCACATCGGCGATCCAGCGATGCGTGGACTCCACCGCCAGGAGTGCCGACAGCGAATCGGGCCTCTCGGCGTCGTCACCGGACTGCTCAGGCTCGATCGTGACGCCTTCTGCCCCATCGCCGGTCGAACCAGAGGTGACCCCGACTGGCTGAGCCTGCAGAATGCGGTCGAGTCTGAAGGTTCGGTAGGCCTGCGCCATCGTGCACCAGGCCTCGAGGTATCCCACTCCGTCGATCACAGTGACGGTACGAGGGAGGATCACTCGGGACGTGATCTCACCCCCGGTGCCGCTGGCGTAGGTGATGGCCAGCGACCCTGATTCTGCCAGTGCATGGTCAATGGCGGTGCGCACCACCGACTCGACGGCCACATCGATGGTCGGCAGAGCACCGGAGGTGAGCGCCCCGTCCAATGATCTTTCGATCTTTGCCGCTGCAGAGGTGATGGCGGTGCGATCTCCGACACCCGGCACCTGTGCCACCGTGTGCAGAGCAATCAGGAGAGTGCAGGCCTCATCATGGGTGAGCCTCAGCGGCTCCGTCAGTGTCTGGGCGTCGAGAACGTGGATGACACCGTCGTCCCAGAAGTCGATGTCCACGAGTTGATCGGGGCCATAACCGGGCAGACCGGACACGACCAGCAGCCAGAGATCCTTCTCCAACTCCTCGGACGACACTCCGAAGTGCGCAGCCGCCTCGTTCACGGTGATCCCATCGTGCGCCAGCAGCCACGGTACGAGCGCAAGGAGGCGAGACAGGCGATTGCCAGCGGATTCGCTCATGGGGTACCTGCCGAGTGGGCGTCCAGAATCTGCCGGAGTCGCCGTTGCACTTCGGACACGATCTCCGGCGGATGCACGACCGTGGCATCAGGGCCTGCGGCACAGATGGCCGCGACGAGCGCCTCCTCGGTGGCACATGCGACCTCCAGCTCATTGGCCGCCCACGCCTGATCGGGGTCCAGAGCAGCACGCCGGATGCCCGCACCTCGCCCCGGGGCGACGCGCACCCGCGCGGTGACGCCTCGTTCCTCGCCGCGGTCGCCCTGCTCTGGTGGGCTTGGGGGTGGAGTCGTCCGAGACGTCGACGTCACCGTGACGGCGCCCTGGATGCGCGACAGCCGGAACGTCCGCTCAGCCTGACGATCGTGGTCGAATCCCGACAGCCGCCAGAATCCGCCCTCGGACGCGAGTCTCCACGGGGACACCGTGCGCTTCTGGTCGTCGTCCGCGGACGGGGCGCGATAAGCGAAGGTGACGACGCGATCTGTGCGCATGGCCTGCATCAGGGGCAGCAGCGCGGCATCCGTCGCGGTGAGGTTCACCGATCCATGGAGGGACGACGGCATCCACGTGTCCGGGTCACCTGCGGCGGTCTCAATCTTTCGGACGGCTGTGCCCGCGACGGGCGCCACCGACGCCCGGCCCCACGCCTGCGCGGCGATTACGAGCGCCGAACGCTCCTCGATGGTGAGGTCAATCGGCTGCATCGCATAGTCGTCATGGGCAATCCGATAACCAAGGATATCGCCCGAGTCGTCCGCCACGGTCTCGATGGGTACGCCCATCGATCGGAGTTCGTCCTTGTCCCGCTCGAACATCCGCTCGAATGCCGCATCCGAGGCTGCCGACGCGTACCCGGGAACCTGCGCCCGAATGGCACTGCGCGCCATCGCCCTCTGGGTACCCATCAGGGCAATGACCAGATTCAGGAGGCGCTCGGTTCGCTCGACGCGTTCGGCCATGAAGGTGGCGCTAGCCGACGTCGACCAGATCGATGACGAATACCAGCGTCCGGCCCGACAGGCGATGACCGGAGCCCTCCTCGCCATAGGCCATGGCCGGCGGGATCACGAGCTGGCGGCGGCCGCCGACCTTCATACCTGGGATCCCTTCCTGCCATCCCGCGATCAGCCCGTTCAGCGGGAAGGAGATCGTGCTTCCGCGATCCCACGACGCATCGAACTGCTCGCCGGTCTCGAAGTCCACACCCACGTAGTGGACCTCGACCTGTCCCCCGGGCTCCGCCACTGCGCCTTCACCCTCAACCACATCGGTGATCACCAGTTCAGCGGGAGGCGGTCCCTCGATGAAGTCGATCTCAGGCTTGTCCATGGTGTCTCCTATCGTGGTCAGGCGATCTGGTCGGTTGGTCGGTTCGTCGGTTCGGTTGGTCGGTTCGGTTGGGAGGACCGGGGGCGAAACGCGGCGATCAGCTCGCGCTGTCGAGCAGCTCGATGACGAAGACGAGGGTCTCGTTCGGAGCGATGCCCGGGGCCCCGGATTCTCCATAGCCGAGGGCACCGGGGATCACCAGCAGCCGCTGTCCGCCGACCTTCATGCCGGGAATCCCCTCCTGCCAGCCGGGGATCAGACCGTCAAGCGGGAACGAGATGGGCTCACCGCGTGACCAGGAGGAGTCGAAGACCACCTGGCCGGTGTAGCCGACACCGCAGTAGTTGACGGTGACCGTGTCGCCGGGCTGGACCTCGGCGCCGTCTCCTTCGCGGATATCGGCGATGCCCAGGCTCTCCGCCGGGCTGGTCGAGGTCGCGAGGGTGAGGGCCGGGGCCCCATTGGGCTGGAAGATCGCTGAGGCATCCCCCACCGTCACAGCGTTCGCCGGGGGTGCGTCGACTGGCATCACCTGCATGCTCACGCAGTCGACGGTGACAAAGGGCGAGGCCGCCTCGGCAGCATCAAGCGCTGCGTCCTCGGAAAGCGACTCCTCAGAAGCTGTGTCGTCGACTCCCGCGGTCGTCTGATCGTCCACCCGGTCATCGCTCTGCTGGCCGCACGCTGCCAGGCCCAGGGAGACCACTGAAGCCAAGGCGACCATGGCGATGCCGTTTCGGGGGAATCTACGCATGACTCGAGCCTAGCCGCAGGAGATCACATGCTCGCCATGAGGCGCTCAACACGCTCATCGACGGCCGCGAAGGGGTCCTTGCAGAGCACCGTGCGCTGGGCCTGATCGTTGAGCTTCAGATGCACCCAGTCGACGGTGAAGTCACGATGGCGCTCCTGTGCCCGGCGCACGAAGTCTCCTCGCAGCTTGGCGCGAGTCGTCTGCGGTGGCACGGATTTCGCCTCGAAGGTCTCCAGGTCCGTGGTGACTCGCTCGACCATGCCTGATCTCTCGAGAATGTTGTACAGACCGCGTCGACGATCGATGTCGTGGTAGGCCAGATCCAGCTGACCGATTCTCGGCGACGACCAGTCAAGGTCATTCTTGGCCATGTAGCGCTCAAGCAGACGCTTCTTGATGGCCCAGTCGATCTCCCTGTCGATCAGGGCGGGTCGATCCGACTCCACGGCAGTGAGAACCCGCTCCCAGAGCTCGAGAACCCGCTTGACCGTGCCGGTCGGCTCCTCAATGAGGCCGCGCCGAGTGGCGAAATCGTGCGCCTTCTCGAAGTACTCCAGCTGCATGGAGAGAGCCGAGAGCTCTCGTCCGGTGGTCAGGCGTACGGTCCCCTTGCCAGTGATGTCATGACTCATCTCACGGATGGCGCGGATGGGATTCTCGAGGGTCATGTCCCGCATCACCACTCCGGCCTCGAGCATCCGGAGCACGAGATCTGCGGAGCCGACCTTCAGCAGAGTCGTGGTCTCGCTCATATTGCTGTCGCCGACGATCACATGGAGCCTTCGGTAGCGATCCGCGTCCGCATGCGGCTCATCCCGGGTGTTGATGATCGGCCGCGAGCGGGTGGTGGCGCTGGACAGGCCCTCCCACATGTGATCGGCCCGTTGACTCAGGCAGAAGACCGATCCACGAGGCGTCTGCAGAACCTTGCCCGCCCCGGCGATCAGCTGCCGAGAGATCAGGAAGGGTATGAAGCGCTCGGCAAGTCGCGCGAACTCACCTTCTCGCTCGACGAGGAAGTTCTCGTGACACCCGTAGGAGTTGCCGGCCGAATCCGTGTTGTTCTTGAACAGGTAGATGTCGCCGGAGATGCCGTCCTCGCCCAGTCGCTGCTGAGCCTCGGACACCAGCCCCTCGAGGATTCGCTCACCAGCACGATCGTGCGCGATCAGGGAAGGGATGGAGTCACACTCGGCCGTCGCATACTCAGGATGACTGCCGACGTCCAGGTACAGGCGGGACCCATTTGTCAGGAAGACGTTGCTGCTTCGCCCCCAGGCCACGACCCTGCGGAACAGATACCGAGCCACTTCGTCTGGGCTGAGACGACGCTGACCGTTGAACGTGCAGGTGACGCCGTACTCGGTCTCGATACCGAAGATCCTGCGGTCCATGGACCCACGTTAGGCGAACGCGCTCTAGGCCTCAAGCAAGGAGGTAAGTCGAGGTGTGTCGATACGGACGAACGCACGACGGGGGCGCGAGCGATCGAGGACGGCCACCTCGAGTTGGCTCGCCGTCAGAGATCGAGGTTCCTCATCGCCGAATTCGGACAGTGCGGCAACAGCCAGGCGGAGGGCCGCAGCGAGGCTCATGGAGTCCTGCCAGCCCTCGGCCAATGCCTGATTGATGCGCTCGGCAGATCCACCCATGGCTACATATCCATGCTCGTCGGACACTGAACCATCGAACATCAGTCGGTACAGCTGGTCGTCAGCCGAGGAGGGCCCCACCTCTGCGACAACCATCTCGACCTCGAACGGCTTCGGGGTCTCGGTGAATATCGTGCCCAATGTCTGGGCGTAGGCGTTGGCGAGGCTCCGGCCCGTCACGTCCGAACGGTCATAGGAGTACCCCCTGAGATCAGCGAGGCGCACCCCGGCGACACGCAGACTCTCGAACTCGTTGTACTTCCCTACCGCGGCGAATCCGATCCGGTCGTACAGCTCGCTGATCTTGTGCAGTGCCCGCGATGGATTCTCCGCAACGAAAGCGATGCCGTCGTCGTACTGAACGACGACGACGCTTCGGCCACGCGCGATCCCCTTCCGGGCGAAGTCGGCCTTGTCCCGCATGAGC
>Ga0255783_10000032_pt1 | contig 123544 bp, 122 predicted proteins | sample 011ome_22_FD_179981 | JGI IMG/M metagenome (GOLD analysis project Ga0255783, IMG submission 179981) | Coastal salt marsh microbial communities from the Groves Creek Marsh, Skidaway Island, Georgia - 011507BT metaG (version 2) | ecosystem: Environmental > Aquatic > Marine > Intertidal zone >... | reverse complement strand
TCGCATTCCGGGCAGAACCACTGGAAGGTATCCGTCTCGCCCGGGCGGCGCATGCGTTCGCCGACCAGCAGGAACGCATCCTCCGGGAAACGCGGCGAATGGGGAATGCCGGCGGCCGTATAGATCGTCTCGCCCTCTTTCAGCACCGCGATATCCTCGCTGCCGTCGGGCTTGCGGTAATGCAGGTTCATAGTGCCTTTGAGCATCGTCATGTGCTCGTCCGACGGGTTGATGTGAAATTCCGAGCGGTATTCGCGGCCACGGGCGATGAACATCAATGTGTCCTCGCTCTGCCAGAGCACTTTGACGTATTTCCCGGTCTCGGCGAGTTCTGCGCAGATCGCGTCATGGTCGGCTATCGGCATGGGCAGCATGATGAGGTCTCCGTTTCTGGGGCGGTCAGGCGGCTTCGCGGGCAAGCGCCGTTTTGCCGAGGATTATATCCGACGCCTTTTCCGCCGTCATGATCACCACGGCGTTTATGTTCCCGCCGGTGAGGTCGGGAAAGACGGAGGCGTCGACGACGCGGAGGCCCTGAACCCCGCGTACCTTCAACGCGCCGTCGACCACAGCGCGGTCGTCGATCCCCATGCGGCAGGTGCTGACCGGATGATACACGGTGCCGAGCCCCTGGCGCACATAGGCGTCGATCGCCTCGTCGTCGTCATCGCGGACATGGGTGCCGGGGGCGAATTCCTCGCCGCGCAATTCGTCGAACGCGGGCTGGAGCGCCAGCCTGCGCATGATGCGGAAGGATTCCCGCAGCACCCGGCGGTCCTCGTCGGTCGAGAGGAAATTGTTCACGATGCGCACCGAGTCCATCGGGTCGACCGAGCGCAGGCTCACCCTGCCCCGGCTTTCGGGCCGCAGATGGCAGGACCGGAACGCGAAGGTCTGCTCCGACGGCGGCATGATGCCGGGGAACCATTGCCGCGCCGTCATCGACATGGGCCGGAAGAACATCTGGATGTCGGGGATTTCCAGATCGGGACGGCTCTTGACGAAACCGGTCAGCGAGGACGGCGGCGATGCGGCCATGCCGGTGCCGAACAGCTTCACGCGCGCCACATGGAACGCCAGCCGGTCGAGCCGCAACTGCTTGTGAAACTGCGAGCCTTTCGAATAGTGGTATTCGAGGCCAATGGCCGGATGATCCTGCAGGTCGCCGCCGACGCCCGCGAGGTCGTGGCGGACCTCTATCCCCATGTCCTTCAGGTGATCCGCCGGACCGATGCCCGACAGCATCAATACCTGCGGCGAGTTGATCGCCCCGCCGGACAGGATGACCTCCTTGCCCGCGCCAACCCGGTGGGTCCTGCCGTCCTGCACGTATTCGATGCCGGTCGCCCGCGTCCCGTCGAAGATCACACGGGTGACATGGGCGCGGACCTGGACCTCCACATTCGGGCGTTTCATCGCGGGGCGCAGATAGGCGACCGCGGCGCTCTGCCGGCGCCCGTTCACGGCGTTGACCTGCAGCCGGGCGAAGCCGTCCTGCCTTGCGCCGTTGTAATCGTCGGCCTTTTCATAGCCCGCGCTTTCGACCGCGGCGAAGAAGGCATCGAAGATCGGGTCCTCCACATCGGTGGTGCGGATTTTCCACGGCCCGTCCGTGCCGTGATAGTCGTCCTTGCGGTCCTGGAAGGATTCCGCGCGCTTGAAATAAGGCAGCACGTCGTCATAGGACCAGCCGCCAAGGCCCTTCTGGCGCCAGCGGTCGAAATCGCCCGCGTTGCAGCGCACATAGGCCATCATGTTGATCGAGGACGAACCGCCCAGCACCTTGCCGCGGGGATGGAACAGGCGGCGGTTGTCGACATGGGGTTCGGGTTCGGATTCGTAGGACCAGTTATATTTGGGGTCCTGCCAGACCTTGCCGACGCCGAGCGGCATGTGGATCATGAAGTCGGTGTCGCGGTCCCCCGCTTCGAGGGTGAGCACCGTGTTCGCGCCGCCGTCGCTCAGCCGGTTGGTCAGCACGCAGCCGGCGGACCCGGCGCCCACCACGATGTAATCGACTGTTTTTTCGAAATCCGTCATCCGGTCCTCCGCTGCTTTTTCCGAACGTTAGCAGCCGAATGAAGCACCGACAACGGGGCCCGGATAGTCGTGAAGATCAGGCGAGTTTCAGTTCCTGTTTCAGGTAGGAAATGATGTCGCCGGATTCATACATCCAGGTATCCTCGCCCGCCGGGTTCTTCACCCGCAAGCACGGCACCTGGTGCCGCCCGCCGCCCGCGATCAGGTCCTGTTTGTGGGTCTCGTCGTTGCGCGCATCGCGCAGTTCAATGTTGAGCGCATGGCGGCGGATCTCGCGGCGGACCTTCACGCAGAACGGACAGGCATTGAACTGGTACAGGGCAAAATTCGCCGTCTTTTCATCGAGTTCCCGCTGGGCCGCCGCATCGCGCGTTGCCGGTTTCGGCCGCGTCAGCAGGTCGTATCCAAGGACCAGGCGTCCCACAATCCAACGAAGGAAATTCATCTCAAGCTCCGGCAGGTATTTGGCTGAAATTTTCGCGGATATTAATCACCAAAGCCGTTTGCTCGCAATGGCCGCGCCGTCGGCAAGCGCCTGCAGTTTCGCCCAGACGATTTCCTCCACGCTGAAATCGGTGCCGGCGAAGGTGCTGAAGCCGCAATCGGACCCGCCGATGACACGCTCCCGGTCGCCCACCGCCGCCACCGCGCGTTCCAGCCGTTCGGCAACGACTTCGGGATGTTCGACGAAATTCGTCGTCGGATCGATGATGCCGGGGATCAGGACGAACCGGTCCGGTAGCGGATGCTGTTGGAAAACATTGTACTCGTGCTGGTGGCGCGGGTTCGCGAAGGGAATGCTGAGGCCTCCGACATTGGCCTCGTAGAGCAGCGGCACGACCGCCGACAGTTCGACGTCATGCACGTGCGGCCCGTCCCAGTTGCCCCAGCAGCAATGCAGGCGCACGTTGCCGGGCGATATGTTGCACAGCGCCTCGTTGAGCGCAGCGATATGCAGCTGCACGGCATCGAGAAACGCCGAAAGCGGCTTGTCCTTGAACATCACGGTACGTTCCATCGCGAGGTCCGGCGCGTCGATCTGCAGCAGGAAGCCGTGCGATACAATGAGTTCGTATTCCTTGCGCATTTCCGCCGCCAGCGCGAAGACGTAATCCTCGTAGCGGTCGTAATGCGCGTTCAGCATGGTCGTCGCGATGATGCCGGGGGATGCGGCGGTCATGAAACAGCGCGACGGATCACCGGAAGGCAGGTTCCGCGCCGCCATCTCGCATTCCGCCGTCGCCTCCGACAGGTCCGTATAGCGTATCTCGCCCAGCGCCTGGGGCGCGTTCGATATCTTGGCGCCCTCTTCCGCCCCTCGGTTGACGCGCTTCGCATGGGTCGGAAAGCTCGTGAAATCCTGCGGTTGCTCGCGCGCGGAGCGCCCGCCGAACCCGGTCATGCGCTGGGTGATATATGTCTGGAAGCCGACCCGGGGCTGCTCGCCGTCGCCCGGTATATCGATACCGGCCTCCGCCTGTTTCCGCAGCACATGGGCGACCCGGCGTTCCGATTCCGCCGCCAGGGCCGCCGCGTCGACGGCCTCCCCCTGTTCCGCGGCGACCAGCATTTCCGCGAGCGCCGCCCCGCGCGGCAGGCTGCCCGCGTGCGTGGTGAGTATTCTGTCTGTGCTCATATGCATGGTTTGCCCCGTTTCACTGGCCGCCGACACGCTCTATTCTACACGATCACAAGAATGGACGGACCATGCAGAACTGGCAAATCGGCGAGGTGGAGATACGGCGGGTGATCGAGTTTGAGGCCCCGTTGCTCGACCCGTTCGCGATCTATCCCGATGCCGACGCGGAAACGCTGGCGCGTCACAAACCCTGGCTGGAACCGCGCCTGCAGGATCCGGAGACCGGCCTGCTGATCCTCGCCTTCCATACCTTCGTGATCCGCACCCCGCGCCACGTGATCCTGGTCGATACCTGTGGCGGCAACGACCGCGAACGCCCGCAGAAGCCCCGCTATCACATGAACAGCTGGCCCTATCTCGAAAACCTGGCCGCCGCGGGCGTGCAGCTCGAAGAGGTCGATTACGTGCTCTGCACCCACCTGCATGTGGACCACGTCGGCTGGAACACCCGCCTCGTCGACGGCCGCTGGGTGCCGACCTTCCCCAATGCGAAATACCTGTTCGCCCGCGACGAATGGGCGTTCTGGGAAGAGGAATACAAGACCGAGCGCTATACCGACGATCCCTATTACGAGGACGCCATCCTGCCGGTGATCGAGGCCGGCTGCGCGGTGATGGTGGACGGCGACCACGTCATCGACGACTGGGTGCGCCTCAGCCCGACGCCGGGGCACACGCCGGGCCATGTCTGCGTGCATGTCGAATCCGGATCGTCCCACGCGGTGATGAGCGGCGATCTGATGCACCACCCGCTGCAATGCGCCGAACCGGACTGGAGCAGCTGCTTCTGCGTCGACCCGGCGGCCTCCGCCAAGACACGCCGCGCCTTCCTCGAAACCCACGCCGACACGCCGACACTAGTGATGCCCGCCCATTTCCCGACCCCGGGGGCCGGGCGGGTTGTAAGTGCGGGCGATGCGTGGCGGTTCCGGTTCAGCGACGAGGATTAGGCGGGGGAAATGGCGCGCCCGGCAGGATTCGAACCTGCGACCTACGGATTAGAAGTCCGTTGCTCTATCCAGCTGAGCTACGGGCGCTGTGCGGGTTTTCCTATCACACTTCCGATTCACGTGCGAGACGGGTTTGCACCCGCGCGTGCAGCCGCCGGGCCGGGCCTGTTGCCCTGGCCCACCGACACGTTTCCGCCCCTTAACGCCGGGCCCTGCCCTGTGTATCGTCGGGGCAGGACAATTTTGCGGGGAACGGATCCATGGGCGGCAGGCTTGAAGGACGGAATGCCATCGTTGTCGGCGGCGGCGGCGGTATCGGCGGGGCCATCGTGCGGCGCTTTTACGCCGAAGGCGCCAGCGTCTGCGTGATCGACAGCGACGCGGCCGCGGCGCAGCGCACGGTGGATGCGCTGGATACCGCAAATGGCAGCGGCACGGTGTTCGCACTCGGCGCGGATATCGGCGATGCGGACGCGACCTTCCGGGCGGTCGAAGACGCTGCGGGGCGGCTCGGCGGGCTCCATATCACGGTGCATTCCGCCGCCACGCGGGAGCCGACCGCGACCGTCGAACACACGGAGCTTGACGACTGGAACGAAGCGCTGCGCGTCAACCTGACCGGCATCTTCCTGTTGTGCAAATACGCGATCCCCCATCTGCGGGCGGCGGGCGGCGGGGTGATCGTCAATATCGCGTCGCAGCTCGGCTCCGTCGTCACCCCGGGCCGGCCCGCCTATCACGCCACCAAGGCCGCCGTGATCAACCTGACCAAGGCGATCGCCGTGGAGAACGCGGCGGACAATATCCGCGCGGTCACCGTCTCCCCCGGCGCGATCGAGACCGACCGGCTGCTCCACCGGCTCAAGGACATGGAGACCGTCCGCGAACGGCTGACCCCGGCGCACCCGATCGGCCGCCTGGGCGTGCCGGACGATATCGCGGGCGCCGTGCTGTTCGCCGCCAGCGACGATGCGTCCTTCATGACCGGATCGGACCTGATCGTCGACGGCGGCTACACGGCGGTCTGAGCGATGGCCCGCGTCCTGATCACCGGCGGCGAAACCGGCCTCGGCCTCGCGCTCACCCGCGCCTATACCGATGCGGGGGACAGCGTCGCTGTGCTGTGCCGGGAAAGCTCCGCCGGACTGGATGCCCTGGCGCCCGACATTCACGACGGGGTGGACGTGACCAACGCCGCCGCGGTCTACCGGGCCGCGGCGGAAATGGGCGATACCGCCATCGACGTTCTGATCAACAATGCGGGGATCATGATCGAGGACGATATCGACCGCATCGATATCGCCGCCGTGCGCCTGCAGTTCGAGGTCAACGCCCTCGGCCCGCTCGGCGTCGCCCTCGCCTTCCGCAGGCGCCTGCGGCGGGGATCGAAGGTCGTCAACATTTCAAGCCGCCTCGGCTCCATCGGCGATAACGGGTCGGGAGACGATTACGGCTATCGCATGGCGAAAGCCGCGCAGAACATGCTGACGGCGAACCTCGCCATAGATCTCGCGAAGGAAGAAGTACTTGTCGCCGCCCTTCATCCCGGCATCGTCGCTACCGGCATGACCGGCGGGCAAGGCAGCCCGGCGGACGAGGTTGCGGGCGATCTCAAAGCGGTCATCGACGGGCTGGATTCATCCCGCTCCGGCCGGTTTCTAGACCGGACCGGTGCGGAAATCCCCTGGTAGCGCCACGGGCAACGGTCAGACGAAGATCAGGCTGATTTCCGGGATGGCGATCAGCAGGATCGTCACCAGCAGCATGATGAAGGCGAACGGGGCGGCGCCCAGGAATATCTGGTTCAGCGTTATCCGGTCGTCGTTCAGCGTCGATTTCACCACGTAACACGTGATCCCGAGCGGGGGCGTTAACAGGCCGATCTCGACGGCGACCACCGTCACAATGCCGAACCAGATCGGATCACCGCCAAACTGCGCCAGAACAGGCAGCGCCAGCGGCAGGATGATCAGCATGATGGAAATCGAATCCAGGATCATGCCGAGCAGGATCAGCAACAGCACATAGAGGACGATGAACCCGGTAAACCCGAGGCTGGTCCCGCCGATAAAATCGCCCATCTGCTGGGGCAATCCGGACAGGGCGAGCATCCGCGCATAGATATTCGCGGCCAGGATCAGGAACAGGATCGACACCGTGATATGTCCGGTTTCGACCAGCACGCCCCACAGGGTCCGCCAGTCCAGCTTGCGCTTCATGAACCCGATAATCAGCGCACCGAGAGAGCCCGCCGCCCCCGCCTCGGTCGGGGTGAAGATACCGCCGTAAATGCCGCCGATCACCAGGAGGACGAGAGACAGAATCGGAAACAGCTTCACGAATGCCGAACTCACGGATTCGCTGTTATCGAGCTCGTCCGTCACGGCCACATTGCCGATCCATTGCGGCCGCCAGGTGGCCATGGCGAGGATCAGCATCGCGAAGGCGAAGGCCAGGATCAGGCCCGGTACGATCGCCGCGATAAACAGGATGCCGACCGATTGCTCGGCAAGGAAGCCGTAGACGATCAGCAGCAGGCTCGGCGGTATGAGCATGCCGAGCACGGACGAACCCGCGACCACGCCGACGGCAAACCGCGCCGTATAGCCCTGCGCCATCATTTCCGGCGTAGCGACACGGGTGAACACGGCGGCCGACGCAATCGACGAGCCCGTGATCGCCGCGAACACGGCGTTCGCCGCCACGGTCGCGATGCCCAGCCCGCCGCGCACGCGCCGCAAGGCCCAGCGCGCCACCTGGAAGGTCTCCTTGCCCACGTCCGACGCGCTGACGAGCAGTCCCATGAGGACGAACAGCGGCACCACGCCGAAGAAATAGTTTTTCATGTATTCGGCGCCGGCCTGCGGCAGCATGCGCTCGGCGATAGCCGTGTTGCCCTTCATCATCCAGATGCCGCAGAAGCCGAGAACGATCAGCGCTATGCCGATCGGCATGCCGGCATAGATCAGCACCAGCATCGACAGGATCGACAGCACGCCGATCTGGGCATTCGTCAGTTCCGCCGAGGTCAGCAGGTAGATGACGGTCGCGAACGCGGCGAGCGCGATCAGCCAGCCATAGCCCTTCGATTTCGGCGCGCCGCTTTCGTCCTTCTCGCCGAGCGCGCGGATGCCGCCGCGGCATTCCCGCAGGAACCGGAGGAAGAATTCAATGCCGGTCGCGGTCGCGCCGACGACCAGCAGCAGATAGAACGGCCAGACAATAAAGGTGATTGTGCCGGGCACCCCGGCAATTTCGTTTTCGGCCCACGCGTCGGTGAATTCGAACCAGAACCCCCGCACCATCACGACAAAGACGACAATGCCGAAAAAATTGAAGATCGCGTTGAACACCCGGCCGGCGAAAGGCCGGCGGCCCTCCATCCACTCGATCAGCATCTCCGCCCGCGTGAAGCGTCCGGAGTGAAGCGTATTGGCAAGCTGGAGGTATATCGTTCCGGCAATCGAAAAACCGATTATCTCCGGGATGCCGTTCAGCGGATGGTTGAAAAGATTTCGCGAAAAAATATCCGCGCAGATCATGAACATCATGCCGAACACCCAGAGGGTGCCGATGCTGTTCATCAGGTTGGTCAGGGCGTTGAACAGGGAAACGGGGCGTCCCAGCCAGGACGCCCCGCCCACCGCATCACCCGATTTAACGGGAGACGTCATCGAAAGGCCTTTTCAGGTTTGTGCCGCCGTCAGAGACCTTCGTCCCATGCCCGCAGTGGCGTCTCGCCGGCAGCGCGGACACCGTCCATGAAGGCCTTCATCACGGCCTTGGCCGGAATGCCCTTCGCCTCGTTCTCATCGACCCATTCCTTGGCGAGGTTCGGCATGGATTCAGCCCATTTGCGGCGTTCCGCCTGCGGGAACTTCGTCACCGTCGCACCCTGTTTGGCCATCAGTTTCAGGAACAGCGCAGCCTTCTCCTTGATGATCCCGGACTGGATGGTCGAATATTCCTTGCCGAGTTTCAGGAAGATGTCCTGCATGTAGGCGGGCATGCCGTCCCAGGTATCCTTGTTTATGGTCAGCGCGCCGGAGATCGGCCCGCCGAGATCGACTTCGGTGATGTAGGGCGCAACTTCGTGAAGCTTGAACGGCAGCATGCCCGTGGTGATCACGATTCCGCCTTCGGCCACACCGGTCTTCACGCCGTTATAGTACACCGGCAGACCGCCATTCACGGCCACCGCACCCGTGCCGCGCAGCCAGCCGGCAAGCGCGTCCGGCCCGTAGATTTTCTTGCCCTTCAGGTCGGCCATGGATTTCAGCGGGAACTTCGTGAACAGGTTGTAGGTGTCGGCCGCCTGTACGCCGAGGAACACCTGATTGTGCTTTTTCCAGGCTTCGTTCATCGCCGGGATATTCTTGTGAAGGTCTTCGCCGACCTTGTTCAGAATATCGAGATTGCCGGTCGCGAAGGGCGCGTAGAACGTCACGTTCATCAGCGGCATCTTGATCGGCTCCCACAGGGTGCCGACCCAGCCGACGTCGGCGAGGCCGTTCTCCACGCCTTCGAGCGTGTTCTTGAAATTATACAGCGCACCGGCATAGGCCTCGGTCCACTGGATGGTGTCGCCCTTGCCGGCGGCAGCCACCAGCTTCGCGGAATTCGGCACGAAGTGATTCTTGATCGTTGCCACCCAGGGCACGATCGGCGGGTGGCTGGAGCCTGCCGTCAGCTTGTAGACTTTGGCAGATGCAGCCGTGGTGCCGAGCGACAGCGCGACCGCACTGGCCGCCGCTGTCAAGACGAGTGTTCTCGCAAGCGATTTCATGACGTTTCCTCCTGAGTTTTCTGACTACGCAATCGTTTGCGCAATTCATTGTAATTGGCGCTATTATCACGGAATATCGCGAACAAGCCAACCGGTTATGTAGGGTCCCGGCATCGACGCGAAAAATAATGACGAAGACTAATCAGGGAGAGGGAAAGATGGCCAAAACACTGATCAAGGGCGGCACGATTATTTCAATGGACCGCAAGGTCGGCGATTTCGCGAAGGGCGATATCCTTGTCGACGGCGACAGGATTGAGAAAATCGGCAAGTCCATCCGCGCCCCCGGCGCGAAGGTCATCGATGCCGCCGGGATGATTGTGATGCCCGGCTTCGTCAACGCCCATATTCACACCTGGCAGACGGGCATTCGCGGCGTCGCCGGCAACTGGTCGATCCCGGAATACCTGCATGAAATGCATGCCCACATCGCCCCCCGCTACACCGCGAACGATACCTATCTCGGCAATCTCGTCGGCGCGCTGAACCAGATCAACATGGGCGCGACGACGATCTTCGACTGGTGCCATAACAATGCCACCCCCGGTCATACGGATGCGGCGATCCGCGGTTTGAAAGAAGCAGGTATCCGCGCCCTGTTCGGACACGGCTCGCCAAAGCCAGACCCGAAACCCGGCGCCCTGCCCTTCACCCATATTCCGCATCCCCGCAGCGAGCTTGAGAGACTGCGCAAGGGCGAATTGTCGAATGACGACGGACTGGTGACGCTCGCCATGGCGGCGCTCGGCGTTGATTTCTCGACATGGGAAGTCACCGAGCACGATTTCCGTCTTGCCAAGGAACTGGACCTGCTGATCAGCACCCATGTATGGGGCGCACCGAACCGTCTCAATCCCGACGGGTACGCGAAGCTGAGCAAGCTCGGCCTGCTCGACAAGCGTCACAACATGGTCCACGGCAATTACCTGTCGGACGATGAACTGAAAATCGTCGTCGACTCCGGCGCGTCCGTCACGATCACGCCGGAAGTCGAAATCCAGATGGGCCACGGCGCGCCGCTGATCGGCCGCGTGCGGGCGCTTGGCGGCAGACCGTCCCTTGGCGTCGATGTCGAATCCAACATTTCGGGCGACATGTTCACGGTGATGCGCATGGCGCTCCAGCCGCAGCGGATGCTCGATAACCAGGCGACCCTGAAGCAGACCAAGGCGCCGGCCCTTGAGCTGTCGATCAAGCCGCGCGAGGCGCTGCAATGGGCGACAATCGATTCCGCCCGCGCGATGGGTCTCGACAAGAAGATCGGCTCGCTGAAACCCGGAAAACAGGCCGACATCACAATGATCAATGGCAACGATCTGAACCTATTCCCGGTCAACAATCCGATCGAAACGGTCGTGTTCCATGCGAATGGCGGCAATGTCGACACCGTCATGGTCGCCGGCAAGATCCTGAAACAGAACAAGAAACTGAAATACCGGGGATTGCCGCAGAAGATGGAACAGCTCGCGCGGTCCGGCAGGAAGATACTGAAAGGCGTGAAGCTGGCTGCCTGACCGCCTGCCCAGCCGGAGAGACGCGTCTGGACTCAAACCGCGCCTTTCTTCATCCTCGCCCGATGTCTCATCTTGAATATTTTCCGCAGGATTACCGGGCCGGAAGGGCTTCGTTTCTCGCGGCCACGGAAAAAGCCGGCGCGCGCATCGCCACCTATGACGCCGGATCGACCGGGCCCGATGGCGAACCTGTCTTCACCGACGTCGCCCTGCTTGGCCATGAAGATGCGCCGAATGTGTTTCTGTGCAACACCGCGACCCACGGCGTCGAAGGGTTCTGCGGGTCCGGCATCCTGACGGGTTTTCTGGACAGCGGCGGCACAGCGGCGCTGCCGGACAATGTCCGCCTCGTTTTCATTCACGCGCTGAACTGCCATGGTTTCGCCTGGGTGCGCCGCGTGACCGAAGAGAATGTCGACCTGAACCGCAATTTCGTCGATCACGACCAGCCTCATCCGAAAAACACCGAATATACGAAGCTTCACCCGGTGATCCTGCCGGATGACTGGGATGACAAAACCGTCGCCGCCTCCAGGGAAAAGCTGGAGCGTTATGCGACGAAACACTCGCTGTACAAGCTGCAATCGGTCCTGACCGGCGGACAGTACGATCATCCGGACGGCATATTCTTCGGCGGCACGGAACCGACCGGCGCCCAGATGCGCTTTCGCCGGATCGTCGAGGAACATGTCGTCGGCGCCGGGCACGTCCTGTTTCTCGACTGGCATACCGGGCTCGGTTCCTACGGGGCGGGAGAGCTTCTCGGCATGACCCGCCCGGGCAGTCCGCACGGCGACCGGGTCAGCAAATGGTTCATCAACGGGCTCGCCGCCCCCGCCGAGGGACAGTCGCTCTCGGCGCCGCTCAGCGGCACGATCGGATCCGGCCTGCGCCGGCGGCTGGCGGATACGGAAACCGAGATCACCAGCCTGACGGTCGAATTCGGGACCTATTCCGTGCGCGAAGTGCTGATGGCGCTGATCGCCGATAACTGGCTGCACGCGAAGGGCGAGGTCGACAGCGATGTGGGGCGCGCCATCAAGGCGCAGGTCCGCAAGGCGCTCTACCCGGACGAAGACGACTGGAAAGAACTCGTCTGGGTGCGCGGACGGCAAATCCTGCGCCGCGGCATCAAGGGCCTCGGCGAACTCTGACGCAAAAACCCCGCCACGGATCGCTCCGTCGCGGGGTTTCCTTGGACGCCTACTCCCATAAGCGAGAGGGCTTTTTAGCCCTTCATTGCGGCCTTCACGCGTTCCGGCGTGAAGGGCATCTGTGTGAGGTCTGCTCCCGTGAGGGCGCGAACGGCGTTCGCCACCGCCCCCGCCGTCGGCGGCAGGCCGAGTTCGCCGATACCCCGGGGGATGCCTCCCTGCGGCATCACCCTGACCTCGATATTCGGAATGTCTTCCTGGCGGAACACTTCGTAGTCGTGGAAGTTGCTCTGCTGGACAGCGCCGTTTTCGAGCGTGACCTTCTCCTTGATGGTCTGGCTCAGACCATAGATGATGTTGGACTCGGTCTGCGCAACGATATTGTCGGGCTGCAGGGCAATGCCCGGATCGAGGGCCATCCAGAAGTTATGAACCTTGATCTTGCCGTCCTCGTTGACGGAGACCTCCGCGATACCGGCGACATTGGCCCCGTGCAACTGCGAGACCGCCACACCGAGGGCGGTACCGCTGCGTTTGCGCTTCCAGTCGGCCATTTCCGCGACCGCTTTCAGCACGTTTTTCGCCTTCTCGTCGCTCAGCAGACCAAGCCGGTATTCGACCGGGTCGGTCTTAGCTTCGAGCGCCAGCTTGTCGACGGTCGCCTCGCTGGCGAACTTGGTATAGCCCGCACCGATCCCCCGCCACGCGGCAAGCCGCGCACCGCGTTTCTGATGGACATGATCCGCCATCCAGTTCGGGATACCGTAATACGGTATCTCCGCCCCTGCCATCACGAGCACGTCCTTGCCGCCGGACTTTTTAAGCCGGTCGGGGTTGGTGTAGGCGATCGCGGATTCGCCGACGACACGGTGTTTCCAGCCGACGATCTTTCCGTCCTTGTCCATGCCGACATCGATCCTGTGCGCCGTCATGGGCCGCATGCGGCCCGCCGCCAGATCGTCTTCCCGGCTATAGATCACCTTCACCGGCGTGCCGCCGCCCATCATCTTGGACAGCAACACCGCATCGACCACGAAATCGGGCTGCGCGCGACGACCGAAGCCACCGCCGATCAACTGCGGATAGACCTTGACGTTCGCCGGGCTGGTTTTCAGAACCTTGGACGACACCAGCTGCGCGATCGTCGGGCCCTGGGTCGATGCCCAGATTTCCGCCGACTTCCCGTCGGGGCTGACGCGCGCGGTGGCGTTCATCGGCTCCATCTGGGCGTGGTAGTTATGTTCGCTGGTATATTCGAACGTTTTGACCGTGGCCGCACCCGCCATGCCGGCAGCCACGTCGCCCTCGCTTTTCCAGGTAACGCCCTTGCTTGCCGGATCGGCGGCGATTTTCAGGTAATCCCCGATCGCCGTCTGGGAGGTGAAGGTATCGCCGGGCGCCTCCGACCATTTGACATCAAGCGCTGCGCGCCCCGTCTTGGTCGATTCCACGGTGTCGCCGATGATGGCGACGCCATAGGGCAGACTGATGACCCGTTTGACGCCCTTGATCTTCATGACCTCGGCCTCGTTCACCGAAACCGGCTTCGCTTTCGAGACAGGCGACCGATGGATCGAGGCATAGACCATGCCATCGATCTGGACGTCCATGCCGTACTGGGCGGAACCGTTGGTCTTGGACGGCACGTCGACGCGCCCGGTATCCTTGCCGAGAAGACGATAATTGCTCTCGTTCTTCACCGCGGATGGATCGACCTTCGGCATTTCCGCCGGCGGTTTGGCGAACGCGGCAATTTCGCCATAGGTCAGGCTCTTGCCAGACTTGTGCACCACCCGGCTCGGCTCGGTGGAACATTCCGATGCGGCGACGCCCCATTTTTCGGCCGCCGCGTTGATGAGAACCTGGCGGGTCTGCGCGCCCACCATTCTGAGCGGATCCCAGTACCCCATCACGGACAGCGAGGCGACGGTGTACTGGATACCGCCGAACTTCGGATTGCCGTACAGCTTGTGATTTGCGGGCGCCGTCTCGACGGAGACCTTGTCCCAGTCCGCATCCATGTATTCGGCCACGATCAATGGCAGGCAGGTCATAATGCCCTGCCCCATTTCCGCCGCCGGCGACATGATCGTGATCGTATTGTCCGCGCGGATCGTGACATAGGCGTTGACGGTGTTGTCGCCGTCACGGCCGGTTGCAGCCACGGCCTCGCTGACGAGACCGCTGACGGTCATGGCGAATGTGAGCCCCGCGGCCCCGCCGACAAATGTCCGGCGGCTGACGGTGAGTTCGGGGAGGTCGATCTTGCTGACTTCGTTCATGACCTAGCCCTCCTTCGCCGCGCGCTGAACGGCGCGCACGATGCGCGGATAGGTTCCGCAGCGACAGATGTTCGAGTTCATATGCTGGACGATTTCGTCGCGCGTCGGCTGCTTGTTCGTGGCCAGCAGTTCCGCGGCCTTCATGATCTGGCCGGACTGGCAGTAGCCGCATTGCGGCACCTGCTCGGCGATCCAGGCTTTCTGAAGCGCGTGGTCGCCGTTCGGCGCCAGACCTTCAATCGTGGTGACCTTTTTGCCGGCGACGTCGGACAAAGCCGTCTGACACGAAAACACGGCCTCGCCATCGACATGGACCGTGCAGGCGCCGCAAAGCCCTGCACCGCAGCCGAATTTCGTTCCTGTCATTTTAAGATGTTCGCGCAGAGCCTAGAGCAGCGGCGTGTCATCGCCGGCGTTCACGTTCTGCGCTTTTCCGTTAACGGTAAAAGCGACCATGGCAGAATTTCTCCTCACCTATCAATATCTTGGAATTTTTTCACGACTTTTGAGGTGTCGCGCTGATGTTTAGGCAGAAAATTCTATCGCCGCACCTGTCGACCGTCACGCAGAATCGTCACACGATATGTTTTGAATTGTATCTATGGCCTGCTCACTGCACGGTTCGGGACGACGGAGCAACGATGCCGCGCCCTTCTAATACCGTTTTTCCCGGGCTCCGAAGCAGAGGTCGGAGAGTCCCTCAGTGGGTCCAGTTTTTCTCGCGGGTACTGCTGAAATTGTCTGAATACGACTTCGGGTGGACACGACGCGTCTTGGGTTCGATCACCTGATAGGTCAGGCCCCGTTTCGCGCAGAAGGCGACGGCTTCTTCTCTGGTGTCAAAGCGCATTTTCACCTGGTTCTGCGTATCGCCCTTGCCGACCCACCCCATGAGGGCATCGTTGCGGGCCTTTGCCCCCGGCTCGAACTCGACCAGCCAGTATTTCGTCTTGCCACGGCCTGATTGCATGGCGTTCTTACGGGGCTGGTAGATGCGGACAGCGGTCATCGGGTGGCGTTCCATCATGTGAATTATCAACGAATTAGCCGTTAACCGGCGAATACGTCAAGTTGCAATATAGGGCACCGAATGCTAAGAAATGCTTAGAACTAAAAGCAATAACCTTTAACTGAGTCCGTAACCTTTTACAGGGCGGAACAAGTTCTCCACGAACTGATAACTCTATGACAGAGAGGCATAAAATGATTGGCAAGACCAGAATAGCGCTGATAGGCGCAGCGCTTGGCGCAACGGCGATGCTCGCCGCCCCCGCCAAGGCACAGGATTTCGATTTCGCCGGCAAGCAGATCAAGATCGTGATCGGCTTCGGTGTCGGCGGTACATACGGCAAATACGCCCAGATGTTCGCCGACCACCTCAAACCCTATATCCCGGGAAATCCGACGATCATCGTCGAATCGCGTCCCGGTGCGGGCGGCATGCTGGCGGCAAATTACGCCGCACAGGCGATGCCGGCCAATGGCCTGAACTATCTGGTCCCGCCGGACAGTTCAGTCGTCGTTCAGCTGATGGCGCCGAAAAAAGCCAAGTACGACATGCGCAAGTTCACGTCTATCGGCACCGCCAACCAGACCAACGTGATCGTCGTCGCACGCGCGGATAGCGGCGTGACGAAATGGGAAGACCTCAAGACCAAGGAAATCCCGATGGGATCGACCGGTCTCGGCTCGACGGCCTATATCATTCCGAGCCTCGTGAACGGGCTGCTCGGCACGAAGATGAAGATCGTCTCGGGCTACAAGGGCTCCAACAAGACAGGACTTGCCGTCGAACAGGGAGAAGTCCGTGGCGCCGCCTTCAACTGGCTTTTCTGGAAGTCCGGCTTTGGCCGCTGGTTCGAGGGAGACAAGCCGTTCGCCAATGCCATTCTGCAGGTCGGTCTCTCGCCCGATCCGGAGTTGCCGAATGTGCCGATGCTTAAAGACCTCGTCGCCGATGCCGACAAACCCATCGTCGAATTCATCGGCGCTCTCGGCCTGATCGGCCGCGGTCTCGCAGCCCCTCCCGGCACGCCGGAATCGGCAATCAAGATCATGCGCGCTGCCTGGGCCAAGATGATCGTCGATCCGAAGTTCATCGCGGATGCGAAGAAACGCAATCTTCGCGTCATCCCGGCAACCGGCGAAGAGGTGCAGGCAGCTGTCAATAACGCGATCGACAGCGCCAAGCCCGAGCTCGTCGCCCGCGCCAGCGAACTGGTTTACGGCAAGAAATAAAACTGTCGGCCAACAGCACGACAACAACGGCCTTTCCCTGACGGGAAAGGCCGTTTTCTTTCCCGGTCATTGTTTCGCCAAAGCGACGCCCGAAAAGGTGAGCCGCGTCAGCAAAATGATCTATGGAAAACAAATCGCGCGAAACGGCCCATGCCATGATCCAGGCCGCCCCTTCGCGCTTTATCGGGTAAGGTCTTTTTCGTATACTGACGAATACAGTTTAATCCAGACAGTTCGGGAACCAGATGACACTCTACAAATACAACTCCGCCGACAACCATATCGACCAGCGCTGGATCCCGGCCAATCTCTGGCAGGACCGCGTCGCCGAGAAATTCAAACAGGCAGCCCCGAAGGTCGTTCAGGACGACGGGATGTGGGTCTGGGAATGGGAAGGTCGCATTTTCAGCGGCCGTGACGGCGGCGCCGCCGACAGCCCGGACAACCGCAAATCGCTTGAGATGTATTACGGCGACTACGCAAAGGAAATCCCCGACGGCGCCCTGCCGCCTGCCGATCCCGAGATCATCCTGAAGCATATGGATATGGCCGGCATCTGGGCCTATGTCGGCTATGCATCGGTGCGCAAATGGGAAATCCACGACCTCGCGCTGCGCCACGAGGTGCACCGCGTCTATAACGACTGGATGACCGAACTCAACACGGTTCAGCCTGACCGGCTGCTGATGCTGCCGATCATGCCCGTCTTCGACCCCGAAGCGGCGCTGAAAGAACTCGAACGCGTCAAGAAACTCGGCTGCAAGGCGGTCGAATTCCCTGTCGCCGATATGGCGAAGGAAATCTGGGAAGAATGCTGGGATCCGTTCTGGTCCGCCTGCGAGGACGGCGACGTTACCGTGTGCAGTCATATCGGCGACAAGGCCGGCGCGCCCTACCCGATCACGGAACGTGGCGTGCGGATGGCCTATTTTTCATGCGTGCCGTTCAGCGCGGCCAAGCCGATTTCCCAGCTTGCCTATTCCGGCACGCTGATGCGTCACCCGAAACTCCGCTACAATTACGGCGAATGCCGTGCCGGCTGGGGGCCGATGCTGCTCCAGTGGATGGACCGGCAGGCCGTCGAACGCCCGGGCCTTTTCGCCGATACAGGCCTGAAGGAAATGCCGAGCGAATACGTCAAACGCCAGGTGACCATCACCTACGAAGAAGACTACGTCGCCGGCATGATGCTGCAGCATCCGGAATCCGGCATGGCCGATATCCTGATGTGGGGAGCCGACTATCCTCACGGTCAGGGCGTCTGGCCGGATGCGGACGAGGTGATGGATAAAACATTCGCCGGCGTCGATCCCGCCATCCGCCGCCGGGTAGTGTTTGATCGTTGCCTCGAAATGTTTCATCTTAAGGGCCCGGATCCGTCGCAGATGGCGGTCTGAGCCGCACACACAGGAGAATTCAAATGGCCAAACTTCGTCATATCGCCCTTTCCGTCGCCGACCCGGAAAAAGCCGCCGACTTCTATTGCGAAGCGTTCGACATGGAACGCTGCGGCAAAACCGATTCACCGCTCGCCCGTGGCTGCTACGTCACGGACGGCGTCATCACCGTCGCCCTGCTTGACTACAAGACGGACGAATGGGCCGGTTATGTCGAGGGCGAGGATGAGCGCGGCAAGGACTGGGAAGGCATCCACCATATCGGCTTCTGGGTCGACGACCTTGAAGAGACCGAAAAGAAGATCGAGGCCGCCGGCGGGAAATACTTCCAGGGCCGCCCGACCGAAAAGGCGCCGTCCACGTTCTACGAAATGAAATTCCGCGATCCCCACGGCATTATCGTCGACTGCACCCATCTCGGCTGGGGCGGCTCGATCAAGGACGTCGTGCCCGCGGACGCGGCGGAGCGTGAAAAGCTGGAACGCCGCGCAGAGAAAAAGGCCGCGAGCCAGGCCGCCGAATAAGCGCGAAATTCCGGGATATCAAGACGCCCCGTATCGCGGCCAACAGCCCGCGGTGCGGGGCGTCGGTGCGATAGTGTCTCAAATGCCTGAATGAAAATGGTCGGGGCGAGAGGATTCGAACCTCCGACCCTCTGCTCCCAAAGCAGATGCGCTACCAGGCTGCGCTACGCCCCGACGTCTCTGACGCTCCGGTGTTTATATCGCCCATCAGGTAATGACAAGCAATCTGAAGCAATAAACCCTTCATACGGACACCGTTGACCCATGCCCCCAAATATCCCTAACATCGCCGAGGATTTCCCGGGGCAACAATGACCGACAAGAAACTGATCGATCCACCCTTTCGTGCCGAGCATATCGGCAGTCTCTTACGACCGCAGGAACTGATCGATGCCCGTCTCGAATGGCAGGCGGGCGACATCGATGCGGAAGAGCTGCGCGAACTTGAAGACCTGTCCATCCGCGACGCCGTCAGGCTGCAGGAGGATGTGGGGCTCGAAGTCATCACAGATGGCGAATTCCGCCGGGGCACGTATTTTTCCCATTTTTTCGAACAAATCGGCGGTCTCGAGTTCGATCGCAACGCGGAAAAGGGCTGGGATTACACCAATGCCGCCGGTGAAACCGTGGGCGCGGCCCGTGTGCGCATCGCGTCGCGCGTCCACTGGACCCGCCCCGTCAACGACGAAGACTTTACCTTCGTCGACGAGCTGACCAGCCAGACGGTCAAGATGACCCTGCCCGGCCCGTCGGTCCTGCATTTCTTCGGTGGCGCCGGGAATATCAGCAAGGTCGTCTATGACGATCTCGATCTTTTCTGGGACGATATCGTGGACGCCTATATCAACGAGCTTGCCGCGCTCGATGATGCCGGCTGCGAATACGTCCAGCTGGACGAAACTGCCCTCGCCAAATTCTCGGATCCGAAAATTCAGGCGGCGCTCGAAGCCCGCGGCGACGACTGGAAGGAACTGCTGAAACTCTATTCAGGTATTCTGAACCGCGTCATCGCCGAGAAGCCGGCCGACATGCGCATCGGCGTGCATCTCTGCCGCGGCAACAAGCAGAGCTATTGGCAGGCCGAGGGCGGATACGACCTGGTCGCCGATACGCTGTTCAACGAGGTGAATGCGGACTGTTATTTCCTCGAATACGACACGCCCCGCGCAGGCGATTTTTCGCCTCTCAAATACCTACCGGAAAACAAGGTCGCGGTTCTCGGCCTGGTATCGACCAAGACGCCGGATCTGGAAACGAAGGAAGAGCTGAAAAAACGGATCGAGGAAGCGTCCGCCTTTGCCGACATCGACAACCTCGCCCTCAGCCCGCAATGCGGTTTCGCCAGCGATCACCACGGCAACGACCTGACACTGGACGACCAGATCGCCAAGTTGCGTCTGGTGGTGGAGACAGCAGCCGAAATCTGGCCCCGTTCCTGAAATTGCCGCGCCGCGCAGCCTTCAGGGCCGGGCGTCGGGCGGCAGGTTGGCGATCGGTTCCACGAAACGCAGTTCCGTATCCCACGGGAAAAATATCCACGTATCCTGGCTGACTTCCGTGATGAAGCTGTCGACCAGCGGGCGGCCCGCCGGCTTGGCATAGACCGTCGCGAAATGCGCTTTGGGCAACATCTCGCGGACGACCTTGGCCGTTTTCCCTGTATCCACCAGGTCATCGACAATCAGGACCCCCTCGCCGTCCTGCGCATCGGAGACGGGTTTTAGGATTTCCAGCCCGCCCTGGTCCTGATGCTCGTAGGACGAAACGCAAACCGTATCGATCAGGCGGACCTCGAGCTCGCGGGCCACAATCGCCGCCGGCACAAGTCCGCCGCGCGTGATCGCGATGACCGACCGCCAGGGGCCGCCGTCGGTCAGACGCCAGGCGAGCGCTTTCGCATCCCGGTGCAGTTGGTCCCACGAGACGGGAAACGCTTTCTGATACTGGTCTGACATCGATATCCCCTGTTGCCTGTTTTTATGACTTACCAATAAAACCTGCGCCGCCAATCCGCAACGTGCAGGGCGTCAGAAAGTATCGCGACCGCACTGCCGACCGCGATCCGCCTATCCGCCAAAAGCCGCGGATCCAGGGTTTTACTTTCCGGCGACAGCGCTAGACTGTCGCCATGTCAAAAGCGCGTTCGAAAGCCACCGCCAAAACGCTCGATTTCCCGGATGATATCCGGCCCGATTTTCAGGGGTTTCCGCCGTCTGGGCTGTCGTTTCTTGAAAACCTCGCCAAACAGAACGACCGCGCGTGGTTCAAGCCGCGCAAGGACAGCTATGACGCCGACCTGAAATTTCCGATGGAATGCCTGCTCGGCGAATTCACGTCGGCGAGACGCCCCGCCGGCTTTCCCGTCATCGGCGATCCCAAACGGGGTATATTCCGCATCTATCGCGACGTCCGGTTCTCGAAGGACAAGAACCCCTACAAGACCCATATCGGGGCGGTGATGACGCGGTCCGGCGGCAAGGGGGATCCCGGCCTGATCTACACGCATATCGAGCCCGGCGGGAGCTTCCTGTCCGCCGGCTTCTATTCCCTGGACAGGGAATTCCTCGCAGCCTGGCGGACGCGGATCGCGGCAGAGCCCGACCGGTTTCTGGAGATCATCGCCCCCTTTTCTAGTCTCCGAGGCAAATACGTCCTGCGCCATCGCGGCGCGTTGAAAACTCTTCCCCGCGGCTTCCGGGAGTTTGCCGACAGCCCTGTCGCCGAATACCTGAAATGGAAACACTTTCTCATCGGGCGCTCGCTGACGGACAGGCAGGTGCAGAGCAGGAAGCTCGTCGATCACATCCGCGAACTGGCGGAGGTCGCCGGTCCGTTCCTGGAATTCGGCTGGGACGTGCTTCAGACCGCCTATGAAGACGATCCGCGCCGTCATATGCGGACAGGGGAATAGAATTCGGGAATAGTCCTGCGCCCCAGAAAAAGCGAGCGGCGGCCGGGATAAACCGGGCCGCCGCTATCAGAGACTCCGTCCGGGGTTGGCTTCAGACGGTATCTCTGCGCATCAGATGTGCGATGCCCGCAAATCGGCAACCGAAGTCCGCCCCGGCGAAACGTTTTCGCGTATCGGTGTCGACATTCCGTTGACTTCTGCCGGGCGTCGCAAAACGGGTACTGGCTGAATCTCAGCAAAAACCGTGCCAGTTATTTTTCTCTCTTGTTTTCATATGGTTAACGCCCCGCCAATCGCCTCCCCGTAAAAACATGTAAAACAATCCGACACCCGTATATGGGGTCGTCAGGGTCCCGGCAGGTTTTCCAACAGCCCGGCAAGGACGACAGCACACCGCTGTCTTTGTCCGGTGTTCCGAAGCCTCTTTACACCTGCGCGGACATCTGGCCGAATTCGGCTTCTACTTTCACGGAGAATGGCATCATGCCGGTCAAGAACGGAATAGTCGGCGGCGTCTGCATGGCCCACGCGCCCCAGTTTTTCACCCTGCCCGATAGCGAAGACAAGGATACGGTCGAACGCGTCCGCCGCCTTGCGGCGGAAAACGGCGAGAAACTCAAGGCGCTGAACCCGGACGTAACCCTTGTCGTCGCGAACGACCACGCCAACCAGTTCCTGCTCCATTGCGTTCCCTCCTTCGCCATTCACCGCGGCAAGGAAGCCAGCGGCCATTTTGCCGGTCGGGACTTCCGCTTCGATGTGGACAGCGATACAGCCACCGACCTCGTCCGCTACCTGCAGGACGAAAAATTCGACCCCGCCTTCACCAGCACGGCGGAACTCGATTACGCCTTCGGCATTCCGCTGACCTTCCTCGAGATGTCCGGTCCGATTATCCCGATCTATGTAAACGCCTACGTCCCGCCCCAGCCCCGCATGGAGCGCTGCTATCATCTCGGACAGGCGATCGACCGGGCGCTTCGCGCAATGGATGTCCGCGCCGTCGTCGTTGCCAGTGGCGGGCTGTCCCACTTCCCCGGCACCGAACGCTATGACAGCCCGGCCACCGAATTCGACCTGAAACTCATGCGCGAGATGAGCGAGGGCAATCTGCGCTGGCTTCTGTCGCTTGATGACAAGCGGCTGGACGATACCGGGAATATCGAGTTGCGCTGCTGGTCCGTCGTCGCCGGCATGCTCGGCGAGCGTGTGCCGGACGCGATGTCGTTCGATCCGAGCTGGCACCATAACTACGCGACACTCGCCTGGTGGAGCGAGCAGCCGGCAGAGACGGCCGCGCCGCATTATCCGACCGTTTCCGCGGACCGGGTCGCCCTGACGGAGGCGCTGCACCGCATTGCCAATAACGAGAGCGAGCGCAAACGTTTCGCGACCGACCGCAACGCGTTCGCCGCCGAACTGGATATGTCCGGCGCGGAAAAGCAGGCGCTGGTGGAGATGGATGTGAAAGCCTTCGCGACCCTCGGCATACACCCCTTTGTGCCGTTCATGGCGCGGTTACAGCTCGAGCGGGAGGGCTAGAACGGAACCGCGCCCGGAACCCGTCCCCCGGGGAGCGCAACCCTCTCATCCTGCGCCGCATGGCTGGCGGTGCACACGCTTGACCGCCCGTCGCGCCTCGCTAAAGTGAGGTGAAATTTCGAGGGGATGACGGTTCTATGGCGCTGAAATCGGGAGAACGGGTGGTTATCGTGGGCTGCGGCCCTGTCGGGATGGTGCTGACGCTGGCGCTGTATCGCAATGGCATCCCCGTCACCTTGCTGGAACGTGCCGACGGGCCGATTGAAGACCAGCGCGCGGCGGCGATTCAGCCCTCATCGCTGGAGATGCTCGCCAGGCTCGGTGTCACCGATGAAATACACGAACGCGGGCTGATATCTCCCACATTCCACTACCGGGACCGGGTTTCCGGCGAACTGGTCGCCGAGTTCGACTTCTCGATGCTCGCCGACATGACCGAATTTCCGTATGTCATCCAGTACGAGCAGTTCAAACTTGTTGAAACGATTATCGCCGAAATCGGCGACACGCCCGATGTAGAGTACCGCTTTTCCTCCGAAGTCACCGGCATCGAACAGCATGCGGACGGCGCGACGGTATCTTTCAACAATCAGGACGGCGAAGCGGAGACCATCCGCGCGCCCTGGGTCGTCGGCTGCGACGGCTTCAGCTCCGTGGTGCGCCAGGCCGCCGAAATCGAGTTCGTCGGGTTCACCTATCCGGAAAAATTCGTCAAAATCGGCTCCGATTTCGATTTCCTCGAAGCGGGGATGGCGAAATGTATCCGCAATTTCTTCTCCGATCCCGGGGAATGGTGCAACCTGTTCAAGGTCAACGGTTACGGCCCGCCCGGAATCTGGCGCACGGTCTTTCCCGTGCCGGCCGACGAGCCCGACGAGGTATGCCTGTCGCCGGAGGGCATTCAGGGCCGGTTGCAGAAATTCTTCCCCAAGGAAGGCGATTACAACATCATCTATACCGGCCTGTATCACGTGCATCAGCGCGTGGTCGAAACGTTCCATAAAGGGCGCATCCTGCTTGCCGGCGATTCCGCCCACGTCAACAACCCCATCGGCGGCCTCGGCATGAATGGCGGCATACACGATGCCGTCGCGCTTGGCGAAAAGCTGTCCCGGGTAATCGACGGCGAGTCCGAAGATTTGCTGGGACTATACAGCCGCCAGCGTCACAAGGCGCAGATGGACGGCGTCCAGGCGACATCCATCGCGAATAAGAAGCTGATGGATGCAAAAGACCCCGCCATACGCCAGCAGCAGCTTGATGCGGTGCGCGAATCCGCGGAAGACCCGGTCAAGGCACGCGCCTACTGCCTGAACGCCGGGCTGTTCAAAAGCCTCGAACAAGCGAACGCCGTTACATGAACGCGCCCGTAGACGGGTCGAACCCGAACGGCGTCGGCGCAAGTCCGCTCCGCAAGGAAGATGCCCGGCACCTGGCAGGCCGCGGCCTGTTCGTCTCGGACATTCCGCCGGGAGACGTCTGGGAGGCGGCCATCGTCCGAAGCCCGGTCGCCCACGGCCACCTGCGCGGGATAGATACCTCCGCCGTCCCTGCCGGCTGCCATGTGCTGACCGGCACGGACTTTCCCGATATCGGTGCAATCCGCGCCGTGCCCCGCGTTCCGGGGTTCAAGGCGTCCGACTTTCCGATCTTTGCCACCGGCAAGGTCCGCTATGTCGGCCAGCCGGTTGCCATCTGCCTCGCCCCGACCCGCGCGCAAGCGGAAGACATCGTGCAGATGGTGGCGCTGGATATCGACGAACTGCCCGCGATCACCGAAATGCGGGATGCAACGACGCGCAAGGATCCGCTGATCCACGAAAGCTGGGGCGACAACATATTCGTCGAACGCCAGGTTGCCGGCGGCGATATCGCCGCCGCCCGGGCCGCCGCCGAAGTGACCGTCACCAACGAATTCCGCATGAACCGTCATGCGGCAATTCCGCTCGAAGGCCGCGCGGCGCTGGCGATTTGGGAAAACCGCCGGGACGAGCTGGTATTGAACCTGGCGACACAGGCGCCGCATATGATGCGCGTCGCGATCGCCGAGATCCTGGGCCTGAAAGAACGCCAGCTGCGGGTCGTCTCGCCCGACGTCGGCGGCGGATTCGGCTCCAAGAACCGCCTGATGCCGGAAGAAGTGATGGTCGCCGCCGCCTCAATGAAATTCCGGCGGCCGGTACGCTGGATCGAAGACAGGCGCGAAAACATCACGGCCAACAACCAGGCCCGCGAACACTGGTACCGGATCACCGCCTATGCCGAGAAAACCGGCCGGATCCTCGGGATCGAAGCCGACATCATCGTCGATGCCGGCGCCTATTCCATCTGGCCGTCCGGCCCGTTCATGGAAACCGGCATGGCGGCGCGCAACCTGCCGGGCCCCTATCGCATTCCGGCCCTGTTGGCCGAAACATGGACCGTCGCCACGAACAAGCCGCCACTCGGCCCCTATCGCGGTGTCGCGCGCCCGGGCGCGTGTTTCGCGATCGAACGTACGCTGGACGAAGTCGCGCGGGCGGTGGGGCGCGACCCCTATGATGTCCGGCGCGAAAACATGGTCTCCGCCGACGAGATGCCGTTTACCGGCGCCGGCGGAATGCAATTCGACAACGGCGACTATCCCGAAAGCGTGCGCAAGGCAGCCGAGGCCGCCGGCATGGCCGCCGTGCGCGAACGCCAGTCAAACGGCGCCGAGAACGGCCGGCTGGTCGGTATCGGGTTCGCCAGCTATTCGGAACAGACCGCACACGGCATGCAGGAATGGAAACTCCGCGGCACGCCCGTGATTCCGGCATTCGAGACCGCGACGGCACGCATGGCCGCGGACGGATCGCTGGAACTGCTGGTCGGCATCCACAGCCACGGCCAGGGCATGGAGACGACCCTGGCGCAGATTGCCTGCCAGGAGCTCGGTCTTACACTTGACGATGTGGTCGTGCGCTATGGCGACACGGCGGTGTCTCCCTATGGCAACGGCACCTTTGCCTCGCGCTCCATCGTCATGGGCGGCGGCGCGGCGGCCAATGCCTGCCGCACGCTTGCCGGACGGATCAAATACATCGGCGCGCACCTCCTTCAGTGCGATGCTGCGGAGACCGAGCTCCGCGACAACTGCGTCTTCGGCGGAGGCGCCTCCATCACGGTGGCAGAGATCGCCCGGGCCGCACATATCCGCCAGGACCTGCTGCCGGAGGATGCCGATCCGACCCTGGAAGAAACGGCCATCTACGAGCCGGAAGTCACCTCCGGGGTGTTTTCCTACTCCACTCATGCGGCCGTCGTCCTCGTGGACCCGGAAACCGGCGAAGTGCGGATCGAGAACTACGCGATCGCAGAGGATTGCGGCACCATCGTCAACCCGATGATCGTCGACGGCCAGATCTGCGGCGGTGTCGCACAGGGGATCGGCACAGCCCTGTTCGAGGAAATTCCCTACGATGAATCAGGCCAGCCCCTGGCCAGCACTTTCGCCGATTATCAATGGCCCGGACCGACCTCCCTGCCCGCGTTCCGCATCGCCCATATGGTGACGCCGGCGGAAAGCACCGAATACGGGATGAAAGGCATGGGCGAAGGCGGTGCAATCGCCCCGCCCGCCGCGGTGGCCAACGCGATCCGCGATGCCCTGCTATCCGCAGGCATCGACGCTGAAATCAGCGAGACCCCGATGACACCAAAACGGGTCTATGACGCCATCCGGGCCGCCAAAACCGCCTGACCGAACGCGAGGGAGCCTTTTAGATAAATGGCCGAGTATCAGACGATCCGCGTTACCCGGGACGGCCCTGTGGCGACGCTCACCCTCAACCGGCCGGACGTACGCAATGCGATGAACCCCGTGATGATCGGCGATATCACATCCGCATTCGCGGCCTTCAACGCGGATGACGCTGTCCGGGTGATCGTGCTGCGCGGCGATGGTCCTGTATTCTGTGCCGGCGGCGACCTGAACTGGATGAAGGATGTCCTCGGCCAGACCGAACAGGAAGTTGTCGAGGATTCCCGGCATCTGCTGAATATGTACCGGGCGATCAATGAAAGCCCGAAACTGGTGATTGCCGCCATTCGCGGCGCAGCGGTTGCGGGCGGCCTGGGCATTATTTCCTGTTCCGACGTCGTCATTGCCGAGGCCCAGACGAAGTTCTGTATTTCGGAGGTCAGGATCGGGCTGGTCCCCGGAATTATCGCCGCCTTTATCCTGCCCCGTATTGGACCTGGCTGGTTCCGCTATCTAGCCAAAACGGCGGTCATGTTCGATACCGATACCGCCCGGACGGCAGGCCTCATTCACGAGATCGCCACCGATGGCGCAGACCTCGATGCGCGGGTCGCGGCGCATACGAAGCACGGCCTGGAAGCGTCTCCGGACGCGATCGCCGATACCGGCCATCTGATCGACACACTCGGTTACGAAATTACTGAAGAAAACTACGACAAGGGGTTGTTCTTTAACGCAAAGGCTAGATTATCGGATGCCGCCCAGGAAGGCATATCCGCATTCCTCGAAAAGCGTTCGCCTGGCTGGAAAGCCGGAGAACAGGACGAGATCACCCCTCCCGGCTGAGGATAAGATTGGCGGCCGATTGCTGGGTGCTAGGATGCTTATACGTTCCCTTCAGTTCAAAGCCCGCCTGTTCCAGAATTGCCAGGCAATCGTCATAGGTGCTGGCATCGGTTTCGATGAAAATATCACGGAGCCGCGGGTCCGCCAGGACACCTTTGGCCCCCTTCAGCACCCCCGTTTCCGCACCGTCGACGTCAATTTTCAGATGGGTCGGCTTAACCCCGTATTGCCGGACATATCCATCCAGGGAGATCGACGGTATCTGCAATGAAATATCCCAGTATTTCGGGCGTCCCCGCATATAAAAGCGGTTAGACGGAAACGAGACATCGATCAGCTTTTCGTCGATGCCGACAAGCGCCGCCACGGGCGTAATATCTGCGTCGTCGTTCAGTTGCGCGTTAACCGACAGATAGTAGGTTCCCTGCGGATCGCCGTTGAATGCCACGACTTTGTGCCCCAGCACACCGGCATAGACTGCCTCCTGCCCGTAAGCCGATCCGACATCAAACAAGACGGAGTTATCGGGCATCTCGCGGAGCCACTGATAAAGCTCCGGCTCCCGTGTTCCGTTCTGAAGCGTGCGGAAGTCCCGGATTATAAAATTTGCCGTGTGCGGCAGATAGAATTTCCCCACGCGGTCGCCGATACGGAGTTTTCCGACCCGGTTTGTGTAGGTCATCAGCATGGGCAGAATGTTTTCGACGAACCCCATACGGATTGCCTTTTTATGCGTTGAAACTGCTTCTTTAATGCCGATTGGCGCCGCCGAAAGCAACCTGCCCCCACCATATCAGGGAAAATCTGTCTCGCTCGAGTTCCGGTATGCCGCTTTTCGTCAAAATTTACCTTAAAAGTAAGAGAACCTTAACGTGTAGAGGCGGAATATATTTCAGCCGCGCTCCTTTTGAGTGCGTCCAACCGGAGAAAAACCATGTTGGGTAAAGCACTAGCAACAACCGCATTCCCCGCAGCTTTCAGCCTGCCCGCCGCTGCTCAGCAACAGGCAGCCTGCGCAAAACGCGGGGATGTCCTGAAGCATCTTTCGTCCAAATACACCGAGGCGCCGGTGGCGCTCGGACTGGCGAATAATGGTGGCGTCGTCGAGGTCCTTTCGAGCCAGAAGGGCAACAGCTGGACAATCATCATTACGATGCCGAACGGCCCGACCTGCATGGTTGCTGCCGGCGAAAACTGGGAGGAAATCCCCGCAATCGCCAGCAACGAAAAGCAGGGCGTCTAGGAAGCAGGCATTCCAGCCGGAGGACCGCCGGAAACCGGCCTTACGGCGCCGTTCCGAGCGACTTTGAAATAACCCTGTCGCCGGGTTTGAGACCCAGCCGCGACGCCGTGCCGGCATTCAGTTCGAGGACCGCCAAGACCGGCCCTCCCGAAGAGATGATTTCCTCCGACATAGGCACAGTTCTCTCGGCAATACGGGTAATCGTCCCATTCCGTGCAATGAACAGCATGTCGAGCGGGATAAAGGTATTTTTCATCCACATCGCGATCGGCTCTTCGCGGCGATAGACAAAAAGCATTCCCGCATCCGCCGCCATCCGCCGCCTGAACATCAGGCCCTGCTTCTGCTGGCGGCCGTTCAGGGCCAGTTCTACTGAAAACTCATGCGTCTTTTTGCCGGATTTGATAATCAGCGCTTCACGCGTGAACCTGGCGAGATTGTCCATGCTCTGGGCCGATGCGCCCCCGCCACCGGGCAGGTGCGCAAGCGCGAGCAACATGGCACCCAGGATCCAAAATCGTTTCATGGAGCCGATATAACCCTTCCGGAACCGGGGTTCCAGCATTGTCGGATCAGATATCCGTTTCACAACGAAGATAAGTTGGGAATGTCCGGGAGGCTATCGCCAGTTCGACCCGCCCGCCGAGCGCATCCTGAGTAGAAGTCCATAGCGCACCGGGACCAATGCGCCTCAAATCGGGCCGATGGCCTTCACTTCGGTCGCCTGGAGCCCTTTCGGCCCATCCGTCAACCGCACTTCAACTGCCTGACCGGTTATAAGACCATTCAGGCCGGCTCGCCGCAGGGTGACCATATGCACGAATACGTCCCCATCGGTGCCATCGGGACAGACAAAACCAAAGCCTTTATGCGGATTGAACCATTTTACGGTTGCCTTCACGAAATCTCCACCTTCACCGCTGGGATATTCGGGCGCCCCTTCCATGTCTCCGGCGGCAAGCAGCGCCGCCTCTTCCGTCGCCGTCGACGTATCGACGGCCTCAATCGCCAGGCACTGCATGCCTTTTGCGCCCTTTACGGCGATACATTCGATAGTAGATCCGGGCGGCAACTGCTCGTAACCAGCCTGCCGCAATACGGTCATATGCAAGAACACGTCCGACGATCCATCGTCAGGTGATACAAATCCGTAGCCTCTGACCACATTGAACCACTTGACGGCACCGCGTATACGCGTCGATTCTACCGAGTCTGGAATCGTAACGGTCTCGGTCAACGCCGACTCTCCCCACCAAACAAAAAACGCTTAGATAACGCTTCGTTATAGCATCGGATGTTCACAATTCGTAAACTTTTTTGGCTGCGACAACCATTCTTATTACTTTGAAATAGTTTGAAACAACACGAAATCAACGCCCTTCCAGCTGGACCCGGAACCTGTAAAAGCCCCGTCTGCAGTGCGTTTGGACGCCGCGTCCAGTCATGAAAGGAAATTTCCGGGTTTTGATTGATAATCTCGCGCCAGCCTTATAATTTGTCGGTCGCTGCAAAGAATTGCAGTGCATCATAAAAAACACCGTTCGCATAAGCAGGGCGGGAGTAACATCACAGGCATTGGGGCTTCGCGTTGGTTCACGCGGTAACACTTGGATTGATCCTATTCGCATCGTGGCTTTTGATGTCCGGCATCTTTTTGCCCCTCATCCTGATCCTGGGCGTATTGTCCTGCGTGCTGGTCGTCTTTATCGCCATGCGAATGGACGTGATCGACCATGAAGCTGTCCCCGTCCACCTTACCCTGAAGGTGCTGACTTACTGGCCCTGGCTGCTGTGGGAGATCGTCAAGGCCAATATCGACGTGACCAAACGCGTCCTCGGCATCTCTGAGATCAGCCCCACAATGGTTCGTATAAAGGCAACCCAAAAGACGGACTTGGGCATCGTGATCTTTGCGAATTCCATCACATTGACCCCGGGCACGATCTCCATCGATGTGGACGAAGACGGCTACATCCTCGTTCACGCGCTGTCCCGAGAGGGCACGATAGGGCTGGAAGGCGGAGACATGGATCGACGCGTCAGCGAGATGGAGGCAAAGACCTGATGTTCGCAACTGCCGCCGTCGCAATTCTCGTAACGATGTCTCTCGCGCTGCTCCGGGCCTTCATGGGCCCGACGCTCTACGACCGGATCCTGGCCGTAAACATGTTCGGCACTAAGACCGTTCTCATTATTGCAGTCCTCGGTTTTCTGATGGGACGGCCGGATTTTCTCGATATCGCACTGGTCTACGCGCTGATCAATTTTATCGGCGTGATCGCCCTGCTGAAGTATTTCAAATACGGCAACCTCGCCATCGGCCCGGGAGAATCCTCGGGCAAACCCACCTCAGCATCAACGCCGCCCGGCGATGGAGGTGACACCTGATGGCGCAGTTTATCGATATCTTGTCATGGCTGATGCTTGTCGGCGGGTCGTTCTTTCTGGTTATCGGGGCGATCGGCGTCCTGCGCCTCCCCGATCTCTACACCCGGAGCCATGCCGCCGGCATTACGGACACGATGGGCGCGATGCTCATTCTGTTCGGGTTGATGCTTCAGGGTGGCTTCACGCTGATCACTGCGAAGCTGGTGATGATCCTCCTGTTCCTTCTCTTCACCAGCCCGGCGGCTTCGCATGCGCTTGGCAATGCCGCATGGTCGTCCGGGCTGCGCCCGAAAATGGCGGAAAAAGCGCCTGTTGACCAAAACGCAGAAACGGACGGAAAAGAATGATGCTGGAAGTCATAGACATCATCATCCTCACCCTGATGACGGTCACGGTGATCGGGATCGTTGTGATGCGCAACCTGCTCGCCGTCGTGATGCTCGGCGGCATTTACAGCCTGCTCGCCGCATCGATATTCGTCGCGCTGGATGCCGTCGATGTCGCCTTTACCGAAGCCGCGGTCGGCGCCGGCATATCCACCGTCCTGTTTATCGGCACGCTGGCCTTGACGACGCGCGTCGAAAAACGGCCGAAGCACAAGCCCCTGTTGCCGCTTTGCGTCTGTATCATCACCGGTGCGGTGCTGATCTACGGCAGCCTTGATATGGCACGGTTCGGCGATCCGAATTCGCCGGCGAACCGCCATGTGGCTGCCCACTACCTGGAAAACACGAAAAAGGACACCGGCGTTCCCAACGTCGTAACCGCCGTTCTCGCGAGCTACCGCGGTTACGACACGCTTGGCGAGGTAACCGTTATCTTTACCGCCGGGATCGGCGTCATCCTGCTTCTGGGCAACTGGCGGCGCGGACTGAAGCCTCCGGCCCCGCATCATGAGGACAAGGCATGAGGGAGTATCTGATCCTCCGCGTCATCACGAAGCTGCTCTTCCCGTTTATCCTGCTTTTCGCCCTGTACGTTCAGTTCCACGGCGATTTCGGGCCGGGCGGAGGCTTTCAGGCCGGGGTCATATTCGCGGCGTCGTTTATCTTGTATTCGATGGTGTTCGGTGTTCGGTCAGCCCAGCACGTGCTGCCGGTGGGCATTTTGCGGGCCGGTATTGCGGGCGGCCTCCTGCTCTATGCTTTGGTCGGCGTCGTAGACCTGCTGCTGGGCGCCAACTATCTCGATTACAGCCCCATGTCCGCCGAAGCGAAAGTAGGCCAGCATCTGGGCATATTCCTGGTCGAACTCGGTGTCGGCATCACCGTCGCGTCGGTGATGATGACCATGTTTTTCACGTTCGCGACCTGGCGTGAAGACTAGGAATCCCGGAACGTGGTAGATTTTTTCGGACTATATAACTACTGGATCGTCATTGTGCTGGCGATGGCGGGAATGTACATCGTCATCGCCCGCGGCAACCTGATCAAGAAACTCGTCGGTCTGAATGTCTTTCAGGCTTCCGTTTTCGTCCTCTACATATCTTTCGGCAAGGTTTCCGGCGGCACGGCGCCGATACTTCTCAAAGGGGTTGTCACCTATTCGAACCCGCTGCCCCATGTCCTTATTCTGACCGCCATCGTGGTGGGTGTCGCGACAACGGCGCTCGGCCTCGCGCTTGTCGTCCGTATCCGGCGTGAATACGGCACGATCGAGGAAGACGACATCCATTCGCAGGACGGGCATACCTGATGTTACGCGAACACCTTCCCGTCCTCGTCATTATCATACCGTTGATCGCAGCGCCGCTGTGCATTCTGTTCCGCGGCAGGGACCAGGCCTTCGGCATTGCCCTGCTCGCGACCTGGGGCTCGTTTGCCTGCTCCGCTGTTATCGCCGCAAAGGTCATGGCCTCGGGCACGCTGTCCTACGAACTTGGCGGCTGGCCGCCGCCCATTGGCATCGAACTGCGCATAGATGCGCTGAACGCCCTCATTCTTCTCATCGTTTCGGGGATCGGCTCGGTCGTCGCCCCCTATGCGCGGAACTCACTGCTGCTCGAATACGTCGAAGACCGCTCCTACATGTTCTATTGCGCCTTTCTGCTGTGTCTATGCGGGCTTATGGGCGTTGCGGTCACGGGCGATGCCTTCAATCTTTTCGTCTTTCTCGAAATTTCGTCGCTGTCCTCCTACGTGCTGATCGCGCTCGGCTTCGATCGCCGCGCACTGACCGCATCCTATCAGTACCTGATCATGGGGACGATTGGCGCGACCTTTATCGTGATCTCGATCGGCCTGCTGTATCAGGCGACGGGTACGCTCAATATGGCCGATATCGCCCAGCGCCTGCCCGAACACGGCTACGACCGCACCGTGATTGCAGCCTTCGCGTTTCTCGTGATCGGCGTGGCGCTGAAAATGGCCCTGTTCCCGCTCCATCAATGGCTTCCCAACGCATATTCCTATGCCCCGAGCACGGTCAGCGCCTTCCTCGCGGCGACCGCGACCAAGGTATCGGTCTATATTCTGTTGAGGTTCCTGTTCACGGTCTTCGGCGTTCAGTTCTCTTTCGATATTTTGCCGACCGCGGTACCGCTGACGATCCTCGCCATCCTTGCGATGTTCATACCCTCGATCGTCGCCTGCTTTGAGCACAACGTTAAAAAGGTCCTTGCCTATTCGTCGGTCGCGCAGATCGGCTACATGGTACTTGGGATCGGCTTCGTGACCATGACCGGTCTGACCGCAGGCATCCTTCACCTTTTCAACCACGCCCTGATGAAAGGCGCCCTGTTCCTTGTGCTCGGCGCCGTATTTTACCGGATCGGGTCATGCAATATCGACCGGATGGCCGGCCTTGCGCGCACGATGCCCTGGACGATGGCAGCCTTCGTCGGCGGCGGCCTCAGCCTGATCGGCATTCCGATGACCGCCGGTTTCATCAGCAAGTGGTACCTGATCCAGGCCGCAATCGAAAAGGGATGGTGGCACATCGCCGTACTGATCGTTGCCAGTTCGCTTATTGCGGTGATCTATATCTGGCGGGTCATCGAATCCGCCTATTTCCGCGAGCCCCCCGAGGACCTGCAGAATGTAAAGGAAGCACCCCTCAGCCTGTTGATACCCGCATGGATACTGGTTTTCGGAAACGTGTATTTCGGAATTGAGACATCCCTGCCCGTCAGCATGGCGGAACTTGCCGCCCGCTCCCTGTTGGGGGCCAACTGATGCACCACCAGATTTATATCGGGCTCGCGATTATCCTGCCGCTGTTGGGCACGGTCATGATCTGGATGTCGGGAAGCCGGCCGAACCAGCGCGAAGTCGTAACAGTCATTACTTCGGGCCTGACTTTTCTGTGCGTACTGCAATTGCTGCCCGAAGTGCTTGCCGGCCACCAGCCGGAACTCCACGTCACCGAACTTCTGCCCGGGCTGGAGATCTCTTTCAAGGTCGAACCGCTCGGCATGCTTTTCGCCCTGATCGCGTCGTTCCTCTGGATTATCACTTCGTTCTACGCGATCGGCTATATGCGCGGACATCACGAACCGAACCAGACCCGGTTCTATATGTGTTTCGCCATCGCGATCTCCAGCGCCCTGGCCATCGCGTTTTCCGGCAATATGTTCACGCTCTTCATTGCCTACGAAGTGCTGACATTGTCGACCTATCCGCTGGTCACGCACAGCCAGACCGACGAAGCGCGCCGCGCGGGACGGGTATATCTTGGTATCCTGATGTCGACGTCCATCGGTCTGCTGATGGTCGGGATTATCTGGACCTGGGCGGCCGCCGGCACGCTGGACTTCACCCCGGGCGGAATCCTGAAGGGTAAAATCGACGACGGTCTCGTGATCGTTCTTCTGTTCCTTTATATGTACGGCATCGGCAAGGCGGCGCTGATGCCGATACACCGATGGCTGCCGGCAGCGATGGTCGCGCCGACCCCGGTCAGCGCCCTGCTCCATGCCGTGGCCGTCGTGAAAGCCGGGGTCTTCACGGTGCTGAAGGTCATCATCTATATTTTCGGCGCGGACTTCCTGACCGAGACCGGCGCGAGCATCTGGCTGATGTATGTTGCGGGTGCGACGGTACTGCTCGCCTCGCTGGTCGCGCTTACCAAGGACAACCTGAAGGCCCGGCTGGCCTATTCCACCGTCAGTCAGCTCGCCTATATCGTGCTTGCCGGGGCGCTTGCGACATCGCACAGCCTTGTCGGCGGTGCGATGCATATTGCGATGCACGCCTTCGGCAAGATTACGCTGTTCTTCTGTGCAGGCGCGATCATGGTCGCGTCTCACAAAACCGAGATCAGCCAGATGCGCGGCCTTGGCTGGCGGATGCCGTTTACATTTGCCGCGTTCCTGATAGGCGCGTTGAGCGTCATCGGCCTGCCGCCGCTCGGCGGGTCGTGGAGCAAATGGTATATCGCGCTGGGCGCAGCGGATGCCGACCAGCTTGTCTTCATCGCCGTCCTGATGATCTCGTCATTGCTCAACATTGCTTACCTCATACCGGTATTCGCCCGCGGGTTCTTTGGCCCGCGCGAGGAAGAGGAAGCCCAGATGGCCGGTAGCCATGAAGATCATGGAGATCATGGAGATCATGGAGATCATGCAGGAGACCATGATACAGCCACCCATGACGCGCATGACGCCTCCGATGCCGGCAAACGTATCGCCGAAGCGCCAATGCTATGTGTGGTACCGCTATGGATTACCGCGCTTGGCTGTGTCGCGCTGTTCGTCTATTCCGACTGGCTTTACGCCATGCTTTCGCCGATCGTGAAGTGAGGAAACAGTCATGACCCAGCAAACACCTCACACCCCTGACGACAGCGGCCGGAAATACTGGCTCGACGCCCCCGGAAACGTCGAAAAGATTTTCTGGGGACTTGTTCTTCTCAGCGTGCTCCTTTTCCTCGCCGATGCGCTTTATCACAAACACCCCTATTTCGGGATCGAGAAAGCCTTCGGCTTCTACGGCGTGTTTGGCTTCTGCGCCTGTGTCGCCTTGATTTTGACAGCCAAGATCGTCCGCGTTCTCGTGATGCGCACCGAAAATTATTACGCCCCCAAGACAGAGGACGATTCCTGATGGTCTTCGGGATCCCGCCCGGCCTGTTCCTGATCGCAGGCGCCCTGCTTGTTCCGCTCTTTAATGGACGCTGGCGCAAGATGTATATGCTGTTGCTGCCCTGCGTCGGCCTCTGGTACCTGGCCGGCAGCCAGAGCGGCACCTTCCTGCCATTCACTTTTCTGGAATACGCGATCGTCCCCGTTCGGATCGATCCGCTCAGCCTCATATTCGGCTACGTCTTCCACATCGCCGCCGCGCTGAGCGTGGTTTATGCATGGCATAACGACGATGTCATCGAACAGGTCGCCGGTCTCGCCTACGCCGGTGCCGGGATCGGCGCCGTCTTCGCGGGCGACCTGATTACGCTCTTCGTCTATTGGGAAGCGATGGCGATAACGTCCGTCTTCCTGATCTGGGCCCGCCGCACGGATACCGCCTACGCCGCCGGCATGCGGTATCTGATCATCCAGGTAGGATCTGGCGTCCTGCTGCTGTCAGGCGCGATACTGATGGCCCATGAAACCGGCTCCATCGCGTTTGAAAAGATGACTCCCGGCAGCCTTGCGACATGGCTGATCCTGATCGCCTTCGGCATCAAATGCGCCTTTCCGCTCCTCCATAACTGGCTGAGCGACGCCTATCCTGAATCAACGGCAACCGGAACGGTGTTCCTGTCGGCATTTACGACCAAATGCGCCGTCTACGTTCTCGCCCGCGGGTTCCCGGGAACCGAACTGCTGATTTACGTGGGCGCAGCGATGGTTCTCTTTCCGGTGTTCTATGCCCTCATCGAGAACGATCTGCGCCGGGTGCTGGCCTATGCCCTGAACCAGCAGCTTGGCTTCATGGTTGTCGGTATCGGCATTGGTACGACGCTGGCGATCAACGGTGCGGTCGCCCATGCATTCGTATCGACCCTGTATAAGGCATTGCTGTTCATGTCCATGGGAGCTGTTCTCTACCGCGTCGGCACGGTAAAGGCCTCGGAGCTTGGCGGACTTTATAAATCGATGCCGTTGACGGCCGCTTTCTGCATTATCGGCGCCGCATCGATTTCCTCCTTTCCGCTGTTCTCGGGCTTTGTCGCCAAGTCGCTGACACTCTCGGCCGTCGCCTATGAGGGCTACTTCGTGATCTGGATGATCCTGCTCGCCGCATCCGTCGGCGCATTCCTGCATTCGGGCATCAAGGTGCCGTTTGCAGCCTTCTTCGCCCAGGATTCCGGGAAGCGATGCGAGGAAGCGCCGCTCAACATGCTGATCGCCATGGGGATCACCGCTTTTCTGTGTATCGCCATCGGGGTGTATTCGCCCTGGCTCTACAGCCTGCTTCCCTACCCGGTCAAATACGCCCCGTACACCACGAGCCATATTATCGGCCAGTTACAGCTTCTGGCGTTTTCCGCCCTCGGGTTCGGCCTGCTCTTGCGATACGGAATTTATCCGCGGGCGCTGAAATCATTGAACCTTGATTTCGACATCACCTATCGCAAATGGCTGCCCGGGCTCTACCGCTCCGGCATCAACCTCACACGCGGCGGCTGGCAGGGCATCCTGCAGGAGCTGCGCAACGTCATTAACAGTTTTGTCGCCTACATGTTCCGCCATCACGGGCCGGAAGGCATTCTTGCGCGCACGTGGCCGACGGGATCGATGGCGCTCTGGGTGGCGGTCCTCCTCGGCGGCATCCTGCTGATCTACTACATCTGATGCGCTGGCGGGGGGCGGCGCCGTCCCCGGCGGCGCAGGGCTTCTCGATCGCACGTACCCGATGACCGGCAATATCAAGGGCACCCTGTGGATGCTGGCTGCGGTCGCCGCGCTGACGGTGATGGCGGTTACCCTGAAACACGTCGTCACCGACATGTCTCCCTGGCAGGCAGCGTGGCTCAGGATGTGTATCGGTCTCGCATTTCTGATACCCTGGGTATTCCGTACAGGTGTCAGAACCGCAATCCTGTCTCCCCGCCTGCCGATGCTCTGGGCGCGGGGATTGTTCGGCAGCGCCTCATTCGCCCTCACGGTCTATGCGCTTGGCAACCTGATACTCGCCGACGCGATGGTTCTTTCCTTCACGACGCCTTTCTGGGTCATTCCCCTCGCAGCGCTCTTCCTCGGCGAATACGCCGGCTGGCGGCGCGCTCTTGCGACAGCTCTCGGCTTCGCAGGCGTCCTGCTGGTCCTGAAGCCGCAATTCGGCATTCAGGACGCGATGCTGATTGCGCTCCTCGCGGCCCTGCTGCGCGGATTTGTGGTTGTGTTCATCAAGAACCTGTCCGGCACCGAACCGCCGCGCCGGATCGTTTTCTGGTTCTTTGCCGTCGGCTTGATCGCCCTGGCGGTCCCGGCACTGCTCCACTGGACCACGCCCACAGTCGCGCAGTGGGGTTGGCTCGCACTCGCCGCCTTCGGTGGCTGGGTCGGCCAGGAGTGGCTCAGCCGGGCCTATCGCGAGGGCGAAGCGACGATCATCGCGCCGCTCGAATTCACCCGCATACCGCTCGCCGCCCTGATCGGCATTACGCTGTTTGCCGAAGTACCTGATTTATGGACTCTCGCCGGCGGCGTCGTCATCGTCGGCGCCGCCTATATCATCAGCCGGACCAGGGCCGCGCGGCTCCGCACTCCCAATCCGACGTAGCCAGATACCGTTATCTCTCTCCTGCCGTTTGCATTCTTCGACGGTTAATCATTCAAACCGTCGGAATCCTTTACACTCCGGATATTTCGAGGGATATTTTTTTTCTTAACCATCTGAAATTATTGAACAATCAATAACTGGTATGATATTTGCATATGTAATGTCTGAGTGTGTTCAGTGTGAACGCAGGATCACGACCAGAACAGGATACGGTTCAATGCCCCGGTTACCGAAATTCGCCACCAGCACGGCTGTCGCAGGCATCATGCTTGCCGCCTTGACGGTGGGAGGAAGCGCCTCCGCGGTGCAGCTTTATGGCTCGGTCGGCAATGGCTCAGGATCGAACCGGGGCGATATTCTCTCCATCGACCCCACCTTCACGAGCAGCTATACCACGATCGGCAATCCGACCGTGACCGGCGGCATCACCGGGCTTGCGTTCGAAAATTACGCCGGCGCGCCATCCGGCTCCCTCTGGGGCTCCCAGGGATTCGGCTTCAACACAACATCGACACTGATCGAGATCGACCCCAATGACGGATCGCTGATCACCGATGTCGGCGCGATTCATACAGATGCGAATGACGTTGCAGGCACGGCCATCTCGATCGGCGATCTCGCCTTCAATTCAAAAGACGGCAAGCTTTATGCCATAACCTCCGATGCGGCCGCCCCCGGTGGGCCGACCGATGGGATTTACACCATCGACACCGGTACCGGCCTCGCGACGCTTGTGGGCAAGACAATCTGGGACACGACGGCGGGCATCGCGTTTGATTCAAACGGCATCCTTTACGCCCTTGGTTTCGATCCCTATGTGGGCCCGTTCGGCACCAACATGCTGTTCACTTTCGATCTCGACAATCCGATTTACGACGTCACGGATCCTCTTCTTCTGCTCGACAACACCCGGGTGACCGTCGACATCAACGACTATATTTTCTCCGGACTCGGCATCAATCCACTGACAAACGAAATCTATGCATCCGAGAGCAAGACCGGGAACATCTACAAGGTCGACCCGACCACGGGGGAGATGACCTTTACGGGCAAGCCGAGCGGCGCCTTCGTCTCGGACCTGGCGTTCCGCGTGCCGGAACCCGGCACGCTTGCAGTCCTCAGCCTTGGTACTCTAGGATTGGTTTTTTCAAGACGGCGGCGCGCTATCTGACGCAACACATCCCCACCGTGCTTGCAACGGAGACGCGAACAAACGACGGCGGCCCTATGTATCCTGGCCGCCGTTTTTTGTTCAAGGTTTCCGGCTGTAAGGCGCCCCACTACATTCCCCATCATCCGATGCGCCGCTCGATGCCGGAAGGCATGATTGATCCGTGGTGAAACAGTCCGGCAGCAATCGGCGGCGTTTGATGCCTGCAAACATGAAGCGAAAAGTCTGACGGTTCGTCTGACCTGTCTGGCGTGTTCGTCTGCAGACGACGAATAAAAATAGGAATTTAACGTCGATCAAATGCGCCAGATGCCCTATCTGCTAAGTATGATATCAGGATGCGACATGTGATATGTGTTGGGTCGCAAAATGACGGCCGACGATTTCTTGGAGGGGTATATGACCGATTACTGGGCAAACAAGTTGGTGTTTGAGTTGCAGGGGCCTGACGGCAAGGACCTGTGGACCAATCACCGGGCGGAGGTAATAGCCCGCTATCCGCTGTCGCCGGAAATCGAACAGGCCTTCCTGAACGACGACATCGGCACGCTCATCCCGGTCATAAACCCGTACCTGATGCGTTTCTTTTTGCTGATGCTGGGGTATGACGACGCGAAATCGATTGAAGTGCTGGAATCTTTCCAGACCGAAGAAGAAAGGAAACGGGTCAATGGCTAAACTTGTCGGCAGCTTTGCCGCTTCACATGCGCCCAATATTGCCCGGTCCTGGGATAGCTTCAAGGACGAGACGCGCGAATGGCTCACGACGCGCTATGACGAACTGGGCAAGCGGGTAAAAGCGCTGGAACCCGATGTGCTGGTCATCCATTCGAACGATCACTGGATCAATTTCTTCCTCGAGAACATGCCCGCCTTCCTGATCGGAGTCGGCGAGGAACATGACGGCCCGCCGGAACCGTTCATGCAGCCGATCTTCAAGGGCTGTACGTTCCCGGGCCATGCGGGTCTGGGCAGTCACCTGCTTGAATACGCAATGGGTGCCGATTTCGACCCCGCCTATTCCCATCGCATCAAGATTGATCACGGCATCGGCATCCCGTTGTGGCGCATGGGGTTCGAGACCCTGCCGCCGGTGGTCCCGGTGTTCCTGAACCTGATGGAACAGCCCTTCCCGACACCCAAACGCTGCCTTGCCTGGGGACACATGATCCGCGATGCGATCGAAGCCTACCCGGAAGACCTGCGCGTCGTGGTGCTCGGTACCGGCGGACTCAGCCATTCCATTGGCGAGACGACCATGGGCTGGATCGACGAGCCTTTCGACAAAGCCTGCATGGAGCTGTTTGCGAGCGCCCCGGACGAAAAGATCGCGTCCGAGCTCTCGCGGATGCTCAAAGAAACCGGTAATGGCGGCGCAGAAGTGCGCTCCTGGTCCATCGCCCATGGCGCCGCCGGCGGCAAGGGATTCGAGATGATAGACTATATCCCGATGCCGGAAACGCTGATCGGCTGCGGTCTCGCGGAATGGAAGTTCGCGGCCTGACGCCGGAGCCGGCTCTTCGCTCTCACAGATCACGGATTTCTGCTTTTTTGATGAACCGGGAGCGAAAGACAGCCGGACGAGAATGGTTCGGGTAGGATTTTCTTAACCTTTTTGCGCGCAATCTGCGGGGACTTTAATAGATGGTCTCAGATGTCACGCCCCTCTCGCCTTGTTTTGCGACTCCTGTTGCTTGTCGTATGTCTCCTGACCCCGTCCTTGTCGCCTCTGCAGGCTGCGGACGAACGGCACAGGGTTCTTTTTATCAGTTCGTACCATCCGTCGTTTCCGTCTTTCGATCCGCAGGTTCGGGGTCTTCGCAAAGCGCTTGATGAAGCAGGATTCGCGCCCGGGTCGGTGTTGGTGGATATCGAATTCATGGACACCAAACGGTTTCCCAGAGCGATGCGGTCTCCCGAGTTCAGGGTCGCTCTCGCGAACAAACTCGAAACCCTGCCCCGATATGATTCTGTCGTTGTGGGAGACGATAATGCTTTCACATTCGCACTGAAAGAACAGAACCGGCTGTTCAGCGGTACACCCATCGTTTTTCTCGGTGTGAACAATACAGCGAAGGCCCTTGCGCAGAACGCCAACCCCCAGGTCACCGGCGTTGTCGAGGAAGCCTCGGGGGAGGAAACCCTGCGCCTGATAAAACGCATCTATCCCGATGCGGAAAAAATATTTGTCGTTCATGAGGAGATTACCCCGACCGGCGCTGCCAATACGCGCCGGACCCGTGAGGGAGTTCGCAGCCTGGGACTGACAAATGTCGAATTCATCTCGACCTCTCAACTGAGCTATGACGAACTCCGGGAGCGGCTGTCGCGCCTGCCCGCAAGGGCTCCGGTTCTAATGGGTGGTGGATATCGTGACCGCCTCGGCAACAGGCTCGATTATCTCGAACTTTTGGCTTCAACGAAGACAGTCTTTGACGGTCCGCTATTCTCGGGCCAGAAACACGGTATCGGCCATGGGGTTCTGGGCGGCGAGGTCGTGTCGCATTTTGAACAGGGCCGAACCGCCGGCGCGAAGGTCGCGGCCATTCTGAATGGCTTTCCCGTTTCGCAGATCAAGGTCACTGAGAAAAGCCCGAACGTCTTCATGTTCGACCATAACGAACTCGCTCGTCTCGGCATCGAGGATGACCGTCTCCCGCAGGACTCCATCATTATTAACCGGCCCGAGGAAAAACTGAAAACCTATGCCGAATGGCTGGTCGCCGGTGTTATCGCCATCGGCCTGCAGATGACGTTGATAATCTTTCTGTTCAGAACGATCGGGCACCGCCGGTCAGCGGTCACCGCTTTGCGCGAAAGCGAAAATCGTCTGCGGGCGTTTCTCGATCATTCCCCGTCGGCGATGTATGTCAAAGACCTAGACCATCGCCTGGTGATGGTGAATGCCCAGTATCTGAAACTTCACAATGTCTCCGAGGAAGACGTGATCGGACAGCGCGGCGGTTCGCGCCTCACCGAAGAAGAGCGTTCGCGGATGGAAGCGACCGATCAACTTGTGATGAATTCTGCCACTCCAATGACATCCACGCTCCGGATAACCGGCAAGCACGATAATGGGAAGGACGCATATTTTAACGTCTCGAAATTTCCCGTGTTCGACGCTGACGGTATGGTCGTTGGCGTGGGCGGTATCAACACAGATGTGACAGGCCTGCATGAACGCGAAGAAATGCTTGAGCAGGCCAGGGCCGCGGCGGAAACCACCGCCCGCGAGGCGCAGCTGGCGAATAAGGCAAAATCCGAGTTTCTGGCAAGTATGAGCCACGAAATACGCACGCCCTTGAACGGGGTGCTGGGCATGGCCGGTCTCCTTCTGGACAGTCCGCTGACCGATGAACAGCGAAGTCACGTTTGGACTATTCGCTCATCCGGCGGGCTTTTGCTGTCGCTGCTTAACGACATTCTGGATCTTTCGAAAATCGAAGCCGGCAAACTGGAACTGGAGGAAATCGATTTCGATCTCAGCGATATCTTAGAGTCCGTCGCCGACCTCTGGTCGCCAAAAGCCTATGCGGCGGGCATCGGATTCAGTTATCATATTGAAAATCTGACTGCGCCAGTTCTTCGGTCCGACCCGACGAGAATCCGCCAGATCCTGTTCAACTTCATGTCCAACGCTCTCAAGTTCACGGAAGCGGGCAGCATCGCGATCAACGTATCGCAGGAGGGATTATCGGAAGGAAAAATCCGGACCCGTTTCGAAGTCCGGGATTCCGGCTCAGGGATTCCGCCGGAAACGCAATCGGGGTTGTTCCGGAAATTCACGCAGGCGGATACATCGATCACCCGGAAACACGGCGGAACGGGCCTCGGACTCGCCATCAGCAAACAACTGGCGGAAGCGATGGGCGGAGAGATCGGCGTCAATAGCGCGCCTGGAGAAGGTTCGACCTTCTGGTTTACAATCGTCAGTACTGAAGGCGTCGCTGGAAATGTGAAAGTTAGCGGAGACACCCGGAGCAGCCTGTTGCCACCTCAATCGGACGACACTGCCCCCTCCAGATCGCTCCGGCTTCTCGTGGCTGAAGACAATGAAGTTAACCAGAAGGTTATTACCGCCCTTCTTGGCCGGTCCGGTCACAAGGTCGATATCGTCGGCAACGGCATCGAAGCGGTCAGCGCCGTTATTCGAGGCGCCTACGACCTTGTCCTGATGGACGTACGGATGCCCGAAATGGACGGCGTGACGGCAACCCAGCGTATCAGGGCGCTCGACGGCCCGAAATCGACGATTCCGATTATCGCCCTCACCGCCAATGCGATGAAGGGAGACGAGGCCAGCTACCGATCGGCCGGTATGAGCGACTATGTCACAAAACCTATTGAAAGCGACAAGCTGGCTTCGGCAATAAATCGTCAATGCGGCATCGACGCGCCAATCGCAAATACGTGGATTCCCCCGACGACGGAAACCCCCGCTCCGCGGGCGGATGAGGCCGCGCTTCAGAAAGATCTCGACGGTCTTATCAGTTCGATTGACGCGGATCTCGCCTGACGCCCTGCCCTGAATCGGTTTCACCGTCGGAATTTCCCGAAATACAATGTTTGGTGAGGACGCCTTCTCCCCGGCATGCCGACCGAAAAGCGCGCTTAAGACTCGCCCTTCCCTTGCCCCCCGTCCGTTGAAGCACTAAGTTCCGGTCAATCCTCAAGCGATTCAAGACTGGAGTTATCTGTCATGGAAATGACCGGCGAATACAAGATTCCCGCGCCCCGCCAAAAAGTATGGGAAGCGCTGAACGATCCCGAAGTTCTGAAGACCTGCATCCCGGGTTGCCAGGAACTCAACAAGGAATCTGACACCGAGCTTACGGCGACGGTCAAATCCAAGGTCGGTCCGGTTTCCGCGACGTTCAAGGGGAAAGTCACGCTCAGCGACATAGACGCGCCCAACGGTTACAAGATTTTCGGCGAAGGCACGGGCGGCGTTGCCGGCTTCGCCAAGGGCGGCGCGGAGGTCAAACTTGCCGATGACGGCGACGGAACCCTTTTGACTTACGAAGCAACCGGCCAGGTCGGCGGCAAACTGGCGCAGATCGGCTCCCGCCTGATCGATTCCACCGCCAAGAAAATGGCCAACGAGTTCTTCGGAAAATTTGCCGAGATCGTTGCCGCTGACAACGCCCCGGCCGCGGCAGCTGCCCCGGCCGCCGCAGAGCCCGAAGCCGCCCCGGCAGCAGCCGCACCCGCGGCGGCCCCTGCCGCAGCAGCGACACCTTCTGCACCGCCGGCAAAGGCCAGTGGCGGGATCAGCCCTGTCGTCTGGGTCGGCGGCCTCATTGTTGCCGTCGTTGTCGTTTTGGCGTTGCTGGTCTGACACACGTCGAAAGAGAACTGTTTTTCCACTGTTCAAACGGGTCAGGGAGCTTGACCTGCCTCGTTTGCAGCGGTTAACTGCGATGAATTTTGGGGGTTCGTTCAGAACCCGGGATAAATGCTCTGCTAGTGCGCTAAGCCGATCAAACGTCGGACGCAAAAGCGGTTGAAACGGTCGGGAACATCGTGTTCCCGGTGAAATATGGAGGCTCCTATGGCGACAACCACTGTCTCGATGACGGTAAATGGCAAAAAGGTTTCTGCGGAAGCCGAAAACCGCACGCTTCTGGTTCAGTACCTGCGCGAAGGACTGGGCATGACCGGCACGCATGTCGGCTGCGACACGACCCAGTGCGGTGCCTGCACCGTTCATATCGACGGCCTGCCGATCAAATCCTGCACGATCCTCGCCCGTCAGGTGGAAGGCAAGGACGTCACCACGATCGAGGGCCTCGCCGACGGCGACAAGCTGCACCCGATGCAGGAAGCCTTCCGCGAAAATCACGCGCTTCAGTGCGGTTTCTGCACACCCGGCATGGTGATGAGCGCGATCGGCATCGTCGACCGCAACAAGGCAAGCCTGGACGAAAAAACGGTACGCGAGGAGCTCGAAGGCAATTTCTGCCGCTGCACCGGGTACCACAACATCGTCAAAGCAATCCTGGCAGCGCATAAGGAAATGACGGCCTAGAGGGCTGACGAAGAACCGGGAAACGGACCCCAGCCTCAACCATTATACAGGGAGGCACCAATGCCAGACGGATCAATCGGTACACCGATCAAACGCCGTGAGGATGAACGCTTTCTGACCGGCGCAGGACATTACGTCGACGATTTCAACCGTCCGGGTCAGACTTACGCCTGGATGGTTCGCTCCTCGGTCGCGCATGCGAAAATCAAAAGCGTCGATACGTCGAAGGCCGAGGCGGCTCCCGGGGTTGTCAAAATCCTCACCGGCGCCGATTGGGCGGCAGACGGCGTGGGTGGATTGCCCTGCGGCTGGCAGGTTATCGGCAAGAACGAAACTCCGATGCATGAACCGCCCCACCCGGCCCTTGTCGCCGACAAGGTACGTCACGTGGGCGATAATCTTGCCGTCGTTATCGCCGAAACAAAGGCTCAGGCGCGCGATGCTGCCGAGCTGATAGAATTCGATCTGGAAGAACTGCCAGCGGTGGTTTCGATGGCCAGCGCCGCCGCCGATGGGGCTATTCTGGTACATGAAGATGTGCCGGGAAACCTTTGTTATGACTGGGAAATCGGCGTCAAGGCAGAGGTCGATGCGGTCTTTGAAAAGGCCGACCACGTTACCAGGCTCGACCTGATAAACAATCGGCTGGTCGCGAACCCGATAGAGCCCCGCGCGGCGCTCGCAGAATACGACGCCGCGGGCGACCACTACACCCTCTACACCACCAGCCAGAACCCGCACGTGATCCGGTTGCTGATGGGCGCGTTCGTACTCTCGATCCCGGAGCACAAGCTGCGGGTGGTCGCCCCCGATGTCGGCGGCGGTTTCGGCACCAAGATTTATCACTACGCGGAAGAAGCGATCCTGACCTGGGCATCGAAGAAAGTCCGGCGTCCGATCAAATGGACCGCCGACCGCTCCGACAGTTTCATGACGGACGCGCAGGGTCGCGATCATGTCACGACCGGCGAACTGGCGCTCGACAAGGACGGCCACTTCCTCGGACTGCGGGTGATGACCAACGCGAATATGGGCGGCTATCTGTCGACATTCGCGCCGGCCATCCCGACCTATCTTTACGCGACCCTCCTCGCCGGGCTCTACAAGACGCCGGCAATCTATTGCTGCGTGAAGGCCTGGTTTACGAATACCGTTCCGGTGGACGCCTACCGCGGCGCCGGCCGTCCTGAAGCCTGTTATCTCATCGAACGGCTGGTGGAACAGGCAGCGCGGGAAACCGGTATCGAGAAAACCGAAATCCGGCGCCGCAATTTTATCGCGGCCAGCGAGATGCCGTACCAGACGCCGGTGGCGCTGGAATACGATTCGGGAGACTTCATCCGTAATCTCGAGGACGGTCTTAAGTTATCTGATTATAACGGCTTCGCCGCCCGGCGAGCCGAGTCGGAGAAAAGCGGCAAGCTTCGGGGTATCGGCCTCGCGACCTATATCGAAGCCTGCGGCATCGCGCCCTCCGCGGTCGCGGGAGCCCTTGGCGCCCGTGCGGGCCTGTTCGAATCCGCCGAGGTCCGGGTTCATCCTACAGGCTCGGTCACCGTCTTTACCGGCGCACACCAGCATGGCCAGGGACACGAAACGACCTTCGCCCAGCTTGTGGCCGACGGTCTTGGTGTACCGGTCGATAATGTAGAGATCGTTCACGGCGACACCGACAGAATTCAGTTCGGCATGGGCACATACGGATCGCGCTCGCTCGCGGTCGGCGGCTCGGCCATCGTCAAGGCGATGGACAAGGTTGTCGAAAAGGGCAAAAAGATCGCCGCCCATCTGCTTGAGGCATCGGTCGACGATATCGAGTTCGATTCCGGCACTTTCCGTGTTTCCGGAACCGACCGCGAACTGGGCATCGGCGAAATCGCGCTGACAGCCTATGTTCCCCACAATTATCCGATCGACGAACTGGAGCCCGGTCTGGACGAGACCGCGTTTTACGATCCGAAGAACTTCACCTATCCCAACGGCTGTCACGTCGCCGAGGTGGAAATCGACCCTGAGACAGGCGTGGTGACGCTGTGCAGCTTTCACGCTGTCGACGACTTCGGCAGGATCGTCAATCCGATGATCGTCGAGGGCCAGGTGCATGGGGGGCTTGTCCAGGGCATCGGGCAGGCGCTTATGGAAAACTGTGTCTACGACGACCAGGGCCAGCTCATAACCGGCTCCTTTAACGACTATTGCCTCCCCCGCGCCGACGATGTACCCAGTTTCATCGTTGGCACGAATGAAGGGGCGCCCTGTACGCATAATCCCCTTGGGGTAAAAGGCTGCGGCGAGGCAGGCACCATCGGTGCCGGTGCGGCCGTCACGAATGCGGTGCTGGACGCACTCGGCACCCGCGGGATTCACGATATCGATATGCCTGCCACCCCCCAGAAGGTGTGGCAGGCGTTACAACAATCTAACGGCTAACTGGAAAGGTCGAACCATGTACGATTTCAATTATGAAAAAGCCGCCTCGGTAAGCGAGGCTGCGTCAAAAATGTCCAGCGCGGATGACGGAAAGTTCATGGCCGGCGGGATGACGCTTATTCCGACGCTCAAACAGCGTCTCGCAATGCCGTCGGATGTAATCGACCTGGGCGGTATTGCCGATCTGGTCGGCATCACGGTTGACGGCAACTCGGTCACGATCGGCGCGATGACCCCGCATGCCGTCGTGCACGCCTCCGCCGATGTCCAGAAAGCCATTCCGGCACTTGCCAAGCTCGCCGGACTGATCGGCGATCCGATGGTCCGCAACCGCGGCACGATCGGCGGGTCGATCTCGAATAACGATCCAGCGGCCGATTATCCTTCCGCGGTCGTCGGACTCGGCGCCACCGTGCACACGACCAAGCGCGAGATTGCCGGTGACGACTTCTTTACCGGTATGTTCGAAACGGCGCTCGAAGAAGACGAAATCGTCACCAAGGTGGTTTTCCCGATCCCGGAAAAAGCCGCCTACATGAAATTCCCGAACCCCGCGTCGCGTTATGCCGTGGTCGGTGCCTTCGTCAGCCAGGGCCCTCAGGGGACCCGTGTCGCCATCACCGGCGCCGGGCCGTGCGTATTCCGTCAATCGGACATGGAAGCCGCCCTGGCCTCAAGCTTCACACCGGAATCGGTCGAAAACATCAAACAGGATGACAGCGATCTGAACTCCGACATCCACGCCAGCGCCGAATATCGGGCACACCTCGTCACCGTCATGGCGAAACGCGCGGTCGCCGAAGCCAACGGTTAGATCTTCCGGGTGGGGGCTCGAAATCGCCCACGTCGAATAACCAGATTGTTTCCCGGGCCCGCCCGGCGGAACAATCTGGTTTTTTCGGCCTGTCTCTCGGTCTTGATCACGGTCTGGCAGCCGTCGGCGCATGCCCAGACAAGCGATGCCGATCTTCTGAAATACCTCCGTATCGGGGGACCGCTTGATCGGCCCGCCGGGGCGATCCCACAATCACCTCCGGCGCCGCAACCCGTTGCCTCTCCTGCCTATTCAACGACCGTTCCCATGCCGCCCCAGCCGGCCGCAGGCGTGCCGCGTTCAGGCATTCCGGCGATTCCGGGCGAGCCGGCGATACCGGGAACAATCGTGCCGACCCCGCCGCTTCAACCGCCGGACTCCTTCTTTCGCGCATCCCAGGCGATGTCCGCACAGCAGGCATCGCAAAGAATTCCCCGCACATTCGTCAGCCCACCCCCCGCCTACAGACCGATTTCAAACTATGGCGGTCCGCAAGCCTTTCATCAGGTGCCCCGTCCAGGACAACAGGTCCCCCTGCCCGGCGCAATGCCGTCCATGATCCCCGTCGGGGCGTATGAACAGCCGGGACCGCCACAAACCGCGGGACAGTCCGATTACGGGGTCAAACGATCGACCGAGCCCCGCGATGTCTCGCTCATCAGCAAGGACTATCTGCTCAGCTACCCGCAGAACGCATGGCGCATCATCTCGGCGCCGGTCAATTTCGACAGGAATGACTGGCTGGTGGCCAGCGGTGTGGCCGCAGCAACCGGCCTTCTGATGCTCGCCGACCGGGAGATCAACGACACCTGGCGCGACGACATCCACTCCGGCACGCTCGACGACGTCCTGGACGCCATCGAACATTTCGGCGATTCACAGACAGTCCTTATCGCTGCCGGCGCCGGTTACGTGCTCGGCGAACTGGTCGGCACGGAGCGCGACAAGGAGGCGGCTCTGCTCGTCGCGCAGAGTTTCGCATTGTCCGCGGGGCTGACCCAGGGGTTGAAATTTGCCTTCCGCCGCGAACGGCCCGACGACAGCCGCGACGACCAGTATTCCTTCTTTTCGTCGGATGCGAGCAAGACGAATTCGGCCTTCCCGTCCGGACATGCGACCAATGCGTTCTCGATGGCCGCCGTGCTGACCAACGTGTACGATCCGGTCGCACCGTGGCTGGGATACGTGCTGTACCCGATCGCCACCATGGCATCGCTTGCGCGTGTCAATAACGAGCGGCACTGGGCCTCTGACGTCTTCTTCGGTGGCGCGCTCGGGTATTTCATCGGCAGGATGGTGGTGCGTTACAGTCCGTTCCGTGGCGATGAAAGCGTGAGCCTGATGCCTGTATCCGACGGTGGATATACCGGTCTGCGTCTTGTCCATAAACTGTGATCGACCGGGTATCTCGGGTCCCTTGAGAATAGCCTCACAATGCTGTACTTGCTTTATTCATGACCGATAATATTCCCTCCACCGTTGATGCCGTTGTCGATATGCTGCGCGGCGGAAACTATGTCGCGGACCGTTCGCTCTCGACCGCCCTTTTCCTGGCGCTCAAGCTCGGACGGCCCTTGTTCCTCGAAGGCGAAGCCGGCGTCGGCAAGACCGAAATCGGCAAGGTTCTGTCGGAATCGCTCGGGCGCCGCCTGATCCGTCTGCAATGCTACGAAGGGCTCGATGTGTCCTCGGCGGTGTACGAATGGAACTACTCGATGCAGATGATCGATATCCGCATTGCCGAGGCATCGGGACAGCAGGACCGCGAACGGATCGAGGACGATATTTTCTCCGAACGTTTCCTGATAAAACGGCCCCTGCTTCAGGCCCTGGAAGCCGATGAGTCAGGCCAGCCGCCGGTCCTGCTGATCGACGAGCTTGACCGCACGGACGAGCCGTTTGAGGCGTTTCTGCTCGAAATCCTGTCGGATTTCCAGGTCACCATCCCTGAAATCGGGACCGTCAAAGCAGCCAAACCGCCCATCGTCATCATCACGTCCAACCGGACGCGGGAAATTCATGACGCGATCAAGCGACGCTGCTTCTATTTTTGGGTCGATTACCCGAATGCAAAGCGCGAGCTTGAAATCCTGAAGGTCAAGGTGCCGGACGCGCCGGAGAAGCTGACCCAGCAGGTGGTCGATTTCGTCCAGCACCTGCGGAACCGGGACCTGTTCAAGCTGCCCGGTGTCGCCGAAACCATCGACTGGACCAATGCGCTGATCCAGCTCGACAAGATCGACCTCGACCCCGAAACGGTCAATTCGTCCCTCGGCGTTCTGTTGAAATATCAGGACGATATCGAGAAAATTCAGGGCTCCGAAGCCGCAAAAATCCTCGATGAAGTGAAGGCAGGCATCGCCGCGGGCAGCTGATGGCAGATACCCCGGCAAATACCGACCTTACACCGGGTATGCAGCTGCTGGACCGGCTGGACGATAACAAGCTGGCCCCCAACATCATGCATTTCGGCCGTGTCCTGCGCGCCGCGGGCCTGCCGATCGGCCCCGGGAAGATCATCGACGCGACGCAGGCCGTTATGGCCGTCGGCATCCAGAGCCGGTCGGATTTCTACTGGGCCCTTCATGCCGTTTTCGTCAATCGGCGCGACCAGCACGAACTTTTCGACCAGGCGTTCCACATTTTCTGGAAAGATCCGAAGCTGCTGGAACGGATGATGGGCCTTCTACTGCCCTCGATCGACGGCGGCGAGGAGCCCTCCCCGGAAGAACAACCCCTGCGGCGGCTGCAGGAAGCGCTCAGCCAGAAGGACGAAAGCGAGTCCGACAAGGAAGAAGAACAGGAGCAGGAAGAGGAAATCGAGCTCGATGCCGCGATGACGGTATCCGAGCGCGAACTTCTTCAGACCATGGATTTCGAGGAAATGTCGGCCGACGAGATCGAAGCCGCTAAGCGCGCAATTTCGCATATGCGCCTGCCCATCACCGAGATTCCAACCCGGCGCTATCAGACGAGTAGCCGGCAGGCGCGGGTCGATATGCGCGCCACGATGCGCGCTGCCCTTCGGTCGGGCGGCGATTCTATTCCGCTCAAGCACCGCAAGCGCCGCACCCGGCCGCCGCCGCTGGTCATCCTGTGCGATATTTCCGGATCCATGAGCCGCTATACGCGCATGTTTCTGCATTTCATGCATGCCGTCACAAACGACCGCGACCGTGTCCACACCTTCCTGTTCGGTACACGCCTGACGAATGTCACCCGCTATCTGCGCAACAAGGATATCGATATCGCCATCGAGCAGGTAACGGATGCGGTCGAGGACTGGTCAGGCGGCACCCGTATTGGTGAAAGTTTGAGCGATTTCAATCGCTTCTGGTCGCGGCGCGTTCTCGGCCAGGGCGCCATCGTTATCCTGATTTCGGACGGGCTGGACCGCGATGCCGGCCGCGGCCTGCATATGGAAATCGAAAGGCTGCACAAGTCGTGCCGCAGGCTGATCTGGCTGAACCCTCTTTTACGGTTTGACGGCTTTCAGCCGAAGAGCCAGGGCATTCAGGCAATACTGCCATCCGTTGACGAATTCCGTCCGGTGCATAATCTAAACAGTCTGGAAGAACTTATCAGCGCGCTGAACCGCCCCGGCGGGCCGCGCAAGCAAGGAGTACAGGAATGGCTGACGGCAATGTAGCGACCGGCCTCTCGCTGGACGACGATGTACTGAACGAAGCCGCCAAATGGCGCAAGGAAGGACGAAACGTCGCCCTCGCCACCGTGGTATCGACCTGGGGGTCCTCGCCCCGTCCGACCGGCAGTCATCTGGCTGTGGATGAGAACGGCAAGCTGGTCGGTTCCGTCTCCGGCGGATGTATCGAAGGAGCTGTGGTTTCCGAGGCGATGGAAGTCATGCAATCCGGCAAGCCGAAGGTCCTCGAATACGGCGTCACCAATGAACTTGCCTGGGAAGTCGGCCTCGCCTGCGGCGGCACGATCCAGGTCTTTGTCGAGAAAGTCGAATGAAACAGGAAACCCTCTCCCGCCTGCTGGAAGACCAGGCGGCCAAGCGCGCAGTCGCGATGGTCACTGACATGGAGACCGGCGACCAGACCCTGGTCTATCTGGACAGTGCCGATGGCCCGGATGGCAGCAATGCCGAGATACTCTCCGCCGCCCGTCAGGCGATCCAGGACGACCGCAGCAAGGTATACGAGCTGAGCGGCAGGCGGATCTTTGTCGAGACCTTCAATCCCCCGCTACGCATGCTGATCGTCGGTGCGGTGCATATCGCCCAACCGCTGTCGCGCATGGCGTCCGTTGCCGGCTATGACGTCACCGTCATCGACCCACGCGGATCGTTCGCGACGGAAGAACGCTTTCCCGGCATCTCGCTTTGCGCCGAATGGCCGGATGACGGCATGCGCGCCCTCGATCCCGATCGGCGGACCGCTGTCGTGACGCTGACGCACGATCCGAAGCTCGACGATCCGGGGCTCGAAGTCGCGTTGAAGTCCGATGCGTTCTACATCGGTTCGCTGGGCAGCCGGAAAACCCATGCCGGCCGAGTCGAACGCCTGACCGCGGCGGGATTCACGGAGGCGGAGATCAGCCGTATTCACGCACCGGTGGGATTGAATATCGGCTCGATTTCGCCGGCCGAAATCGCGGTATCGATCCTTGCCCAGATCACAGAAGTCCTGCACCGCAAGATAGAGGCGCGGGAAGCGGCGTGACGCCGACGCCGAAGGCGCATCCATCATGAAATTCGGGGAAGTCGCGCTCGACACCGCAGCCGGGACAATCCTCGCCCATTCCGTGCGCCTGAAGGACGGGGTTCTCCGTAAAGGCCGCATCCTGGATAAGGAAGACGTGAGCCGGTTGCGCGAAGCGGGGCTGGCTGCCGTTACCGTCGCCGAACTCGAAGACGGAGATCTCGACGAAAACACCGCCGCCCTCCGACTGGCGGAAGCTCTGGTCGCGCCGGGGCTGACGCCTTCGGGTGGACGCACCGGGCGTGCCAATTTAAGGGCTGAAAGCGCCGGTGTGGCGCTGATCGACGCCGAAACCATACACCGCATGAACGCCGTCGACGAGGCGCTGACGATATCCACCGTGCGCCCGTTCGATGCGGTCGCCGCGGGTCAGGTGACAGCGACCGTGAAACTGATCACCTTCGGGCTGCCGGCAAGCACCGTCGATGCCTGCGCCGCCATCGCGCGGTCAGCCGGACCACCCGTGCGCGTCGCCCCCTACGATACTTCGCTCCGGATCGGCCTTGTTCAGACGGTCCTGCCCGGTCTCAAGAAAAGCGTAATCGCAAAGGCGACTGCGACGACCTCGGCCCGGCTGTCGGAAATGGGCCTGTCCATCAATATGGAACGCCATTGCGCACATTCGATTTCTGCGGTCGCAGAAGCCCTGAGCGAAATGGCGGCGGCTGAATGCGATATCGTCCTGATACTCGGGGCATCCGCCATCGTCGACCGTCGCGATATCGTCCCCGCCGCGATAAGCGCCGCCGGTGGCGAAATAGAACATCTGGGCCTGCCCGTGGATCCGGGCAACCTGATGCTGTTCGCCAGGCTGGGCAATATGCGCGTTCTCGGTATTCCCGGATCGGCTCGCTCCCCGCGCCTTCACGGTTTTGACTGGGTTCTCCAACGACTGGTGGCACGACTGACTGTGACGCCGGAAGACCTGACCCGCATGGGCGTCGGCGGATTGCTGAAGGAAATGCCCGGCAGGCCGATGTCGCGCGAGGATGAGGATATGACCGGAGACATTCCCGAAGACACACAGTCTGTTGGCGGATTGCTGCTGGCGGCAGGACAGTCCCGCCGGATGGGCAGCGCCAACAAGATGCTGGTGGAGATCGACGGAATACCCATGGTCGTCCACGCCGCCCGCGCGCTTATTGCCAGCAGCGCAAGTCCGCTCGTTGTCGTGCTGGGTCACGAACCGGCGGCGGTCGAAGCCGCCCTTGTTGGCCTGCCGGTAACGTTTGCCCGAAATCCGGACTATCAGGACGGGCTCAGCACGTCCCTGAAAGTCGGCCTGGCCGCCCTGCCCGATTATTGCACGGGCGCCGTCATCGCCCTTGGCGATATGCCGGGCGTCACGGCGGCAGATATAGACAGCCTGATCGACGCCTTCGATCCCGCGGCAGGACATACAATCTGCGTTCCTACATATCACGAGAAGCGCGGCAACCCGGTCCTGTGGGGACGTCGCTATTTCGCCGAAATGTCGGAAGTATCGGGCGATGTCGGCGCACGCCACCTGATCGGCGCGAATGCCGACCAGGTTGTGGAGGTGCCGCGCGACAATCCGGGGGTGCTGATCGATCTCGACACGCCGGAAGCCGTCGCCGCTCATCTGCGCGGCTAGGAAAAAAGGCCGCTGGTCCCTACTTGGGACCAGCGGTCAGTTCCGGTGCGCCCGTTGGTTATGATTCTGTCACAGCATTCCGGCGCGAGATCAAGGGAGGGACAGAGAATCCACGTCAGTGTGTTTCGTTCAGCAGCGCCCCGATCATCGCATTCTCCGTCGCAATGACCTTGAGGTTCGCCTTATAGGCATGCTCCGCCTGATTCAGGTTTACCACCTCCTGTACGTAATCGACGTTGGGACGCGCGACCATGCCGTCATCGTCGGCAAGACGGTTGCCCGGATCGTACGCCTTCACATGAGGCGGCTCCACGGACACGAATTCGGCCCGCGTGCCACCCCCGCCATCCGATGACTGGTAAACGCGCACCGGTTCGTAGACCGGCGGGGCAGTACGGTCACGGCCGGCGCCGCCGGCTTCCGTTCGGGCATCTTCGATCCGGATCGTATTGCGGGCATTCGCCACGTTCGACGCGCTGGCTTCAACCCGTTTTGCGGCCGCATCAAGACCGCTGAGTGATGTATTTATTGCGCCAAGCATTTTTCTCACCTGTTTTATTCACCACTATATTGCCAATAAATTACTTATGGAAATTTAATATTCGCAATCTTTTAATTTTAATTTGAGTTTATTTACAATTTAATCAATTCCGTATTACTCATTACATTATGTAAAATACTTCTGATATGCATTTTACTTAAACATCAAAATCAACAAATCTCGCCCTTAACCATTTGAAACAACGGGTTTTTTACACTCGGACACCACAGTGAGACCGAAATATCGTATCGGAGCGGTCTCCAAATGCGCCAGTCTCTCTTTCTTGTCGCCCTGCTCGCCGGGTTCGCTACGGCCAGCCCCGCAACGGCCCGGGACAATTTCAGGACAGGTTCAACAGCCTATGCCGTGGGGCTTTATGGATCGGCAGCCCGGCATTGGCTCACCCTCGCGGAAAAGGGCCATCCGCCGGCGCAGTATAATGTGGGAAGGATGCTCTATTACGGACAGGGCATGCGCCGCGACCGGATCGAAGCCTATAAATGGTTCCTGATCGCCCGGGACAACGGCGTTCGCCGGAGCGAGGAAGCAACCCGGATACTGGACGAGCGCCTGCTGCGGCACGAACGCGTCGAAGCCATGGTCCGCGCCCGGGATTGGCAACGCGATCACGGCCGCTGACGGAACCGATAGGCGCTGCACAAAAAAAGCGGGATCCGACGGGCCCCGCTTTTCTCGTTATATTCAGAAGCAGCCGTCAGGCAGCGACCGCATTCCGGCCGGCTTCGGTATCCAGGTAGCTTTTCGGCAGTTCCCGGAAATCCGTCATCAGCGATCCGAAACCTTCGATGATGTCGTCATAGCCGTTGGCCCGCATCGCATACCAATAGGTTGCGGTATTGATCGCCATTACAGGTTTCTTCAGCCATTTCTCGGCCTCGCCGGCAAGACGCGCCATGGCAAGGTTCGTGCCCACCTGGACGATTGCATCGGGATTGTGCTCGTTCAGTTCGATCAGCCCATCGCGAAGCTGGGCTTCGGTCACCTGGGCGATATTCGCCGGGCTGTCGCATTTGAGCCCCTTGATGGCCATCACCTCGAAACCGCAATCCTCAAAGAATTTCCGGACGTTCTTGTCGCCGACCGGCCAATAGGGCGTCAGCACGCAGATTTTCTTGATATCGCCGTAGCAGCGAAGCGCCGCCTGACAGGCATCGGAGCCCATCGCGACCCCCATGCCGGACAGTTCCTTGACGCGCTCGCGAAGCTTGATGGATTCGGCCAAACCGTCCCAGAACGTTTCCGCTGACATCCCCATCACGATGTAATCGGGATTACAGGTCATGACGCGGAGGATCGCATTGTCGAATTCGCGGCGGATGTTGTCCATGAGGGCGTTGAATTCCTCGTCCGAATTCACCGGTTCGTCGGGGATCCAGATACGGACGGTATGGTTCGTCACGCCGCGCGGGCGCATATCGTCGAACTCAGGCTGAACAGACGTGTTGGTTGACGGGATAATCACCCCCCAGTTAGCGCGATAGCCAAGTGAATCTGTCATGTCGGTTACTCCTGCTTGTCCACAATATTAGCCTGCTTCGGCGCCAGTTTATCCAATTCGTTCAATACGTCCTCCAGCGACATAACGTCGCCGTATTTCTGATCGATATCGAACAGGTTGGCCTCATGCGGTCCCTTCGCCCGATCGCCGGAACATTCCCGCGGCACGATCGGCCGGAAACCATTGGACATGGCGTCAACCGCCGTAGCACGGACGCATCCCGACGTGGTGCAGCCGGTAATAATCGCCGTATCGATGCCCCGCTGGGCGAGCCAGCCGGTCAGATCGGTATTCGAGAATCCAGACGGATAATGTTTTTCGAGTATCCGTTCGCCGGGGCGCGGTTCCAGTTCGTCAACGACCTTCGTTGCATGCGATCCGCGTTTCAGCTTTGCAAGCCCCGGGGATTTCATGTTGAACACGCCGTCTTCGCTGCCATCCTCGGCATAGACATGGCTGGTGAAAACGATCGGCATATCCATATGACGGGCGACTGCCAGAAGCTCCGCCGTGCTGTCGATCGCTTCCTGGATATTGCCGCCACCGAAGGCGTCCGGATCGTTGAAGCCGTTGATGAAGTCGATGATCAGCAGGGCCGGTTTCTTGCCGAAGCCGATACGGTTGCCGAAGCCCTGTTTCTCGTAAACAGCGGTATCTTCTGCATCATGTGGATTTACAGTCATCTTCGGCGCTCCCTTCGGTTAGAATCGATATGTGATGCCAAGTATAAGATCGTGCGACGTGTAACTAGAAGCGGTAATCGTCGTGCCATCGATATGCGGGCCGCTTTCGACCTCGCCAAGATCGATGTAACGGTAACGAAGCTCCATATCCCAGCTCCTCGCAAAAGACCAGATCACACCCAGCGCCGCATTCCAGGTCAGATTGTTGGTCCGGGTCACAAGTTCCGTCTTCGCGCCTCCGATGAGGGGCACACGGGCAACGTCGGAGACGTTCTGCGCCCAGCCGATGCCACCGCCGGCAAAAACAGCCCAGCGGTCACTCATCTGATGATCATAATACACGTTGACGATCAGCGCGTGGGTCGAGAGTTGGTCCTCGTAACCGGCGGAGTTCTGGACCCGGCTATCGAAATCGAACCGCGCACGGTAGTGATATTCGATCTCCGACCTGATTGGCAGGCCCTTCTTTGCCCAGTTATATCCGACTACCACCCCAAGTGCGCCGACCGCGTCAGAGTCGTTTCTGAGTTCCACGATCCCCGTCGTCGCCACGACGTCATCGACCATTCCATAACTGCCGATCTTCAGAACAGAAACGTAGTCGCCCGTATGAGCAGACGAGGCACGCTGTGCCCACGTCGCCGTCGAAATCGTTATTGACGCAAATAACGCAATAACGAACCTTATACCCCCGATAAGCTTCATTATTATTCCCCCAGCTCCCGGAACTTTCCTATCCCGGGCACGCCTTAATGTCCAGACGGAGAACCCGCCGGCATGCCACTGTCACCCGATCGTGCGCAGCAGAGCCGGATAGCGCACCCCGAGAGTCAGTCCCCTTGCCCCCATGAAGATCGTGAGCGATGCCCACAGACCGTTATTTCCCCACACCGGCACCAGAAAATAGCAACTCACCAGATAGATCAGCAGCGAGACGATCATTGCATTCCGCATCGTCGCACCACGCGTCCCGCCGAGGAATATACCGTCGAGCAAGAACGGAAAAACCGCGACCAACGGCATCAGAACCAGCCAGAGCAGATAGTCGCGCCCGGCCTCCCGGACAGATTCTATACCGGTCAGCGCATCTATTATGAGCGGGCCGGCAAGCAGATATACCAGCGAGAATGCGACAGCGACCAGGAGCCCCCAGAAAACCGACACCCGGACAGCATCGCGAAACGCCTGACGGTCCCGCGCACCAATCGCGCCGCCGCCGAGCGCTTCTGCCGCATGCGCGAAACCGTCCAGCGCGTGGGCCATAAATGTCTGGAAGTTCAGCAACACAGCGTTCGCCGCCAGCACTACGTTGCCGAAGGCCGCCCCCTGCGCCGTAAAATACGCAAATGCGGACACGAGGCAGATTGTCCGGATGAAAATATCTATGTTGAGCGCGATCGTGCGCCTGATCTTTGATGTTTCGAGTATCTTGGCACGGACGAAAGCGCCACCCAACCTGCGCAGGATCGGGAGCGCGAGAAAGAGTCCGATCACGACAGCAACGGCATCGGCAATCGCGGTTGCCGCAGCGACGCCCGCCACCCCCCAATCCAGACCGAGGACAAATACCAGATCGAGAAGGATATTGACGCCATTCAGCGATAGCTGGTGCCACAGCGCCGCCCGCGTGTTCTGACAACCGATGAACCAGCCAAGCAGCGCGAAGTTCATCAGCGTCGCCGGCGCCCCCCAGATGCGGACGGAGAAATACTCATACGCCAGCGCCTCGACACCTGGCGATGCTTCCAGAATCGAGAAAGCGACCGACGCAATCGGGACCTGCAGAATAATCAGGGCGAATGCCGCGGGAATGCCGATGACGGCGGCTCTGGCGAGACAGGCGCGGACCTCGTCGGCGTCCTGCGCCCCGAATGCCTGCGCCGTCAGGCCGCCCGTCCCCATCCGAAGGAAGCCGAATCCCCAGTATATGAAGGTAAATACCATTGCGCCGACGGCCACGCCGCCTAGATATTTAGGGTCCGGCAGATGCCCCATAACAGCCGTGTCCACAGCACCGAGCATAGGGACCGAGATGTTCGATATGATGATAGGGCCGGCGATGTGCCAGACGCGGCGGTGGATTTCGCGCTTCATGGATGTTCAGTGGCGGCAATCCCCGTGGTCGTCAAGACGGATTAGCGCACGCACCCATTTCGCCGCGCGCGGCCGTCGGTTAAATTGGGGCTTCATCAGAGGGGCGACAGGCGATGTCAGAGCGGTTGAAGGAGGGCCTGATAAAGGGCGAGGACGGACATGTCAGATGTTTCTGGCCCGGCGACATGCCGGATTACCTTGCCTATCACGACGACGAATGGGGATTGCCGGTCGCCGATGATCATCGGTTGTTTGAAAAAATATGCCTGGAAGGGTTTCAGTCCGGCCTCTCATGGCTGACGATTCTGCGCAAACGCGAAAACTTCCGCGAGGCATTTTCTGGGTTCGATTTCACCCTGATCGCAAAATACGGCAAGCGGGATGTCGAGAAACTGGTCAAGAACGCGGGCATCATCCGTCACCGGGGAAAAATCGAATCCACGGTGAACAATGCGAAACGGGCGATGGAGATGGCGGAAGAATACGGCTCGCTCGGCGCCTATTTCTGGCAGTTCGAGACGGAACCGGCGAACCGGCCGATACGGCTCGATCATGCTACTCTCAAGACCCTCGGAAAGACTCCGGAATCCATAGCTCTGTCAAAGGACCTCAAAAAGCGGGGATGGTCATTCGTCGGCCCGACGACCGCCTATGCGTTCATGCAGGCTATGGGCATGGTCAACGACCATATCGACGGCTGCTTCGCCCGTGCGGCGACTGAAGAGGCCCGCCGGAAGTTCAAACGCCCGGCCTGAAAACCGGCCGGGCGTTTGATTTCTGACGTCGCAGGAGCCGACGACGCCGCTATTTTTCGACGTCCGCCGCAACCCGGACAGTGATGATCTTGTCCGGATCGGTGACGCTGCCGTTCCGGCTGGGATTGCCCTTCTTGATCATGTCGACGAATTCCATGCCCGAGGTCACCTTGCCCCAGACCGAATACTTGTTGTCGAGATGGGGGGCATCGCCCAGCATGATGAAAAACTGGCTGTCCGCGCTGGACGGGCTTGCCGACCGCGCCATTGAGGTCACGCCGCGCACATGCGGCTCGGACGTGAATTCCGGCGGGATGTTCTGGCCGGAGCCGCCCGTGCCGTTCCCTTCCGGATCCCCTGTCTGAACCATGAAGCCTTCGATCACCCGGTGAAAGACGATACCGTCGTAAAACTTCTCGCGCACCAGTTCCTTGATACGGGCGACGTGCTTGGGTGCAAGGTCAGGCCGCATTTCGATGACGATGCGGCCATCCTCGGTTTCCATGTAAAGCGTGTTCTCGAGATCCGCAGCCATTGCAGCCCCCATTGTTGTTGTGAGCATCAACGCGCCTGCGCAGAATGCTCTGATAAAGGATCGTGCCGTCATTGAAGCGCCTCCAAAGATTGATCAGCCTTTAGATAGCCCTGTTTGAACAGGTTTCTACCTTATTCAGACCTGACGTCAAACCACCGAAACCGGCAAATCCGGACCACCGGACCGGGGTTTCCTGTCAGATGACGAACTCGGTCGTTGCCTCCGGCGCGTAGAGCTCCTCGGGCGTCAGCTTGCGGTGCGTCACGCCCTGCTCGTCGCAATACTGCAGGAACGCCTCGATCGTCGTGCGGCTCGCCTCGATGCCGTACGGCCAGACCCCGTTGTCCCCGAAAATCTTCGAGGCTGTCCTTTCGGCGTTCACATAGCCCCACGGCACGGGGATCTGGGAGGCGGTCACGCTCGTCAGACGCTCGACGGAGCGATCGCGTGCCTCTTCGAACGCGGTCATCAGATTACGCGCGATCCAGGGATATTCCTCGTATACGTCGCGCTTGATGGCAACGGTGTGCATGATCGGGTAGATCCCGGTTTCCTCGAAATAGGATTCCTCGACCTCGCGAAAATCAGGCATCAGACGCGTCATCGCCCCGTTTTCGAACTCATGCGGCGGATGCGCGGAGATCATGCAGTCGATCTCCCCGGACAGAAGCATCTCGGCGAGGGATTTGTCTGCAACCTGCGTGTACTTAACCCCTGCCGGCAGGTTCAGCTTCGCCATCTCGACACGCCCCGGCGCGTTCACGCCGGCCTGGACCCATTCAACCTCGTCAAGCTTCACGCCGCCCTGATGGTGCAGCCAGCCGCGGGCATAGACCGTCGCGGTCTGCGACCATTCGGGAATACCGATCCGCTTGCCCTTCAGGTCCGTGGACTGCTTGATGCTGCCGTCTTTGCGGATATAAAACGCCGAATGGCGGAATACGCGGCTGATGAATACCGGTATGCCGGTAATCGGCGGGTTATCCTGCGACATGATGGAGCAGTACTTGGCGAAAGACAGCTCCGATACATCCCATTCGAAGGACTTGGCGAAGCGGTAAAAAATTTCCTCTACCTCCATCTGGAGATGCGTCAGTTCGATCCCCTTCGGCTTGACCATACCGGTCGCGAGGTCCCGGACATGATCGTAGTCCCAGGTCGCCATGGTGAGATGAATATCGTTGTGCATGTCGGACTCCGTTAGCGGATGATTGTGAGATACAGCAGGTAATCGAGAAACGCGGCAATGCCAAGCACCGGCACCGCTACGAAGGCGACAAAATAAACCCATGCCCAGACGGTAAAGCCTCGCCGGGGAATCGACTGGCCGTCTATGATGACGGAACGGTTTATCGGACTGCCCATTCCAGAGGTATAGACGCTAAAGGTGCGAATTTGAATTCCCGCATTGAAATTGACTGGTCGCCCAAACGGGCCGCCTATGAGCGGATTCAGGCGGCATGCCCTGCCCCGCTTGAACAGGCCTGGGCCTATGGCGATTCGATTGCCGCCGTTTCCACCAATGAAATCCGCCGGGCCATCGTGATGTTCGAGGGCAGCCCCGTCGCGACCCTCCAGACGGCGGAGCGCTGGTTGCCTGCGGGATTCAAGCTCATCCGGTTGACCCGGGGACCGGTCACGGCGCACCCGGAACTTCTCCCCGATATCGCCCGGGCCCTGCGCGCGGAATACCCCCGACTGACGCGTAACCTGCTGTTCTGGATGCCCGACGCGATCGGTGGCGCGGACGCCATGCGGCCTATCGGAAAACGGATGATGACGACGGGCTACACGACCGCCTGGCTGGACCTGCAGCCCCCTCCGGACATCCTTCGTGCAAATCTTCGCGGCAATTGGCGCAATGCGCTCGCACAGGCCGAAGCGGATGCCCCTAAAATCACTGACGATCGCCGACAGCGCGAGATCGAGAATTTCATTGCCGGCTATCTGAAAGACCGCCGCACACAAAAATACAGCGGCCCCGCAGGCATTCTCGTGCGGCGGATCGCCGAGACGTTCAGAAAAGATACGGTTCTGTTGCAGGCGCTCGATCATGGCGACGTCATCGCGGCGACGCTGTTTCTCCGCCATGGCGCCAGCGCAACCTACTACCTGTCCTGGACCACCAGTCTCGGCCGTGAGCGCAATGCGGCCAATCTGCTGCTGTGGCAGGGGCTGATCCGCCTCCGCGATGCCGGCGTCAAATGGCTCGATCTGGGCGGGATGGATGCCCGCGCACCCGGCATCGCCCGGTTCAAGCTGGGGCTGGGTGCCGATGCCGTTACCTATAGCGGCACCTGGTTCTAGCAACCACTCCGTCCGCGGTCGGATAAATCACCGGCATATGGCTTTGACGCCAATAGTTGCTAAACTTTTCCGAGAACGACGGACATAATCCGGACGAAAACAACGATAAGGGAGGACGTCACCATGCCGGACGATACCAAAACCCAGGTTATCGCCATCGAAGAACACTATCTCGACGACGCTGTTATGGAACTGAGCGGCGGCGGCGGACCGCCCCATATCTCGGCAATGCTGTCCGATATGGGAGAGGTCCGGCTGCGCGAGATGGATGAGGCCGGCGTGGATATCCAGGTACTGTCTCACTGCCCGCCCGGCGCACAGGCGTTTGGCCCCGGGGAAGCGGCCCAGCAGGCGCGCGGGATCAATGACCGCCTGAACGATGTCGTTCAGGGCCATCCCGATCGCTTTGCCGCCTTTGCCACCCTGCCGACGCAGGATCCCGCAGCCTCCGCCGCCGAGCTCGACCGGTGCGTGAACGACCTCGGCTTCAAGGGAGCGATGCTGCACGGACTGACCGCCGGAAAATTTCACGACGAAGAAGAGTTCTGGCCGATATTCGAGCGTGCCGCGGCTCTCGACGTGCCGATATATATCCACCCGGGCATGCCCCATCCCGAGGTCGTCAAAATCTACTACGGAAAATATTCGGAAAAATATCCGCCCATCACGCAGGCCGGTTGGGGTTTCACCGTCGAAACCGCGACCGCTGGCGTGCGCCTGGTGCTCAGCGGTATCTTCGACAAGTATCCGAACCTGAAAATCATTCTCGGCCATCTCGGCGAGGGCCTGCCGTTCCTGCTCTGGCGGATCAATATGGCATTCGAGAAAATGGGCCGGCCGGACGTGCCCACCGTCCATTTCCGCGAGGTTTTCTCGGAACACTTTTACATCACGACCAGCGGGAACTTTTCCGACCCGGCGCTGCAATGCACGATCCAGGAGATGGGCATCGACCGGGTGCTGTTTTCCATCGATTGGCCCTACGTGCCGAATACCCCGGGCACAGCGTGGATGAACGGCCTGATGCTCAACCGCGAGGACAAGGAAAAGATCCTGAGCGGGAACGCAAAACGGCTGCTCAAGATGTGAGCGGGTGAGCCATCGCACATCCGGGATACCAAAGGGACGTGCGTTGCGCGATCTTTGGCGATAACTTCAGGAAAAAACCTTTGAGAATAGTGTAGTTCCGGGGAAGCCATGGCCATAAAGAACGATATCGATCCCGCCGTCGCAAAACAGACGATCCTGGATTACTGTCTGAAGAAAGGCGCGCTGGTCGCGGGTGTCGCCGACATAAAGGCAATAGAACGCATCGCGCCCGAAGGTCACCGCCCGAGCGACATGTGGCCCCGTGCGAAATCGGTCATCTCCCTCGGCGTCGGCGGCCAGACACAGGGTGCCTGGCACATACCCGCCAAGGCGCTGGGATATTTCGGATCGACCGAGGTCCGCGCCTATACCATCGCCTATGGCGCCGCCTTCCTGATCGAGAACAAGTTCGGCAAACGCGCCATTTATTGCCCGCCGGACATGGATACCGAAGCCGGCCCCCGGGTTCCGTTCCAGAGCCTGAAACTGCATGCGGAGCTTGCCGGCATCGGCGCACGATCGCTCGCCGGCGACATCCTGCTGCATCCCGAATTCGGGTACATGTATTTCGCGTCGGTCTTCACCGAGCTTGAGCTCGAACCCGATCGGCCGATGCAGGAGAACCCCTGCCCGACCACCTCCTGCGTCGATCTGTTCCGCAAGACCGGCCAGACGCCATGCATGAAGTTCTGCCCGGTCCAGTGTCTGTCCGGCGATATCGACGCGGACGGCAACCAGGCCGAAATGCGCTACGACATGGCGTCCTGTGCGGAGATGACCCAGCAGTTCGAATCCGTGCCCGCCGTCCTGGCGGATGCCATCCGGGCGACGGACGAGGAAGAACGCGAAGACCTGCTGTTCGATGCCGAGAACAAGATTCTCTGGTACAAGCTTTCGGTCGGCTCCGGTGGATTGCTCGGCCAGTGCTTCGAATGCATGCGCGTCTGCCCTATTGCCAACCAGTCGCCCCAGGCTGACCCGATCCGGCGCTACGAGACGCGGATGGCCGCCGGCGGAGACGAGGCATGACCCGCGGCCTCAAACGCAGCCAGGTCGGCATCTCCGAAGAGATGATCCAGACCTATGGCGATGCGATCTTCGATCTCAGCCACAACCTGCAGATCCGTCGGGGAGACCCGGTTCGCGAACTGAACTGGGAGGAGATCGAAAAGCAGAAAGAGAATGCCGGGATATCCGATATCGAGATCGCCCGAAAGCTCGGCCTGACGCATGATCAGGTGACATATATCCGTACGACAATGGAACGCCGCCGCTTCAACCGGCACAACTATCACCGGCTCTACGATCTCGGCGGCGGGAAACGGTTCCGCACAGAACGTTATATCCCGCATTCCGAACGCTTCACCTTCCGGCCCGAAGCGATCGCCCTGCGCAAGGCGCTGGATTTCGATCCGCGGAGCGCAACGAAGTATCTGAAACTCGGGCACTGGAACGGCGATACGGTTAGCGCCTGGCTGGATAACTGGGCCGAGAAGACACCCGATGCGATTGCGGTGCGCGGCCCCGACGGCGAACTGACCTATGCCGAGCAGCGCGATCGCGCGCGACGGCTGGCGAACAGCCTGCTCGATATCGGTGTGCAAAAAGGCGACGTGGTCGCGATTCAGCTGCCCAACCTTGCGGCCTTCACGACGGCCTATTTCGGCGTCCTGATGATGGGCGGCGTCCTGTCGACAATGCATATGCCCTATCGCGGCGGCGAGATGAAACCGCTGCTCGATCATGCCGGCGCCCGCGCGGTCATCTGCGCCGGCGCGGTCGAGAATTACGATGCGCCCGCAACGATGATGAATCTCCGCGACGAAGTCGACACACTTGAGCACGTCATCGTCGCGACCGGCGACGCGCCATCCGGCACGCTTTCGCTGCAATCCATGATCGATGACGGGAGCGCCAGTCCGGTCGAGAACCCGCCTGTCGCGTCAGACCCGGCAATTCTCTGCTTTACCTCCGGCACCTCGTCGGCGCCAAAAGCGGTGGTTCACAGCTATCAGACGATGCTTGCCAATAACCGGATCGCTGCGCCTATTTATAATATGACGCAGGACGATGTGGTCCTGGGCGGCCCGCCCTTCACCCATGCCTTCGGGCTGTGCGTGCTGAATTTCACGCTGATGGCCGGTGCGACAAGCCTGCTGATGCCCGCCTTCAGTCCACCCGCGCTGATCGAACTGATCGAAAGCGGCAAACCGACAGTCGCCTTCCTCGCGCCCGCCCATGTCGCAGCCTGCCTTAAGACGGGACTGCTCGACAGCGGCGACCTCTCCTCGATCCGTATCGCCACGATCTCCGGCTCCGCCTGTCCGCCGGATGTCGCTTATGCCCTTGAAAATGCCATGCCCAACGGCGCGGTCGGCCAGATGTGGGGGATGACGGAATGTTTCATGGGGCTGCACACCCCGTTCGACAGTCCGCCGGAAATTCGCTGCGAAACACTGGGCGGCACGACGCCGACCTTCGAGGCGCGCATGGTGCTGGAAAGCGGCGAGCTCGCCCGTGACGGCGAGGATGGCGAGCTTGAGATCCGCGGCTGTTCGGTAATCGCCGGATATTTCAATAATGCCGACGCCAACCGGACCGCGTTTACCGGCGACGGCTGGTTCAAAACCGGAGACCTTGCCGTCCGTGACGCCGGGGGAAACATCAGAATTACCGGCCGTGCGAAGGATCTGATCAATCGCGGCGGCATCAAAATCAATCCGGTCGACATAGAAGCCGTGATTGACAGGCATCCCTCGGTGCTCATGTCCGCGATAGCGCCGATCCCCGACGACGTTCTGGGGGAGCGGGCCTGCGTCTATGTCGAACTTCAGCCGGGCAGCAGTCTCTCACTTGAAGAAATCTGTGCGTGGCTCGACAAAAACGAAGTCGCCAAGATGAAATGGCCGGAGAAACTGAAGATCGTGGACAATATGCCTCTCACGCCGACACGCAAAATCATCAAGAGTGCGTTGCCGTCCCGCTAGCAGGCGTCAGACCGCTTCGCGCTCTTCGATACATCCCACCGTCGGCACCTCATCCGTACATTCCGGAAGGGACACCGTGACGGTCGTGCCTTCCCCCTCTGTCGAGGCGAGTTCAAGACTTGCTCCCATCGCCTCGGCAAGACCGAAACAGATCGCTATTCCCAGACCGGACCCCTGGTGCCGACGGGAAAATGCACCCTCGGCCTGAACGAAAGGATTCCCGAGTTCGTCGAGAACTTTCTTGGGTATGCCGCAACCGCGATCGCTGACCAGAATCCGGATCATTCCGCTGGCGCTATCGGTTGCGATTTCGACAAAAATCTCGTCTTGGGGCTGGGAAAATTTAATCGCGTTGCCGATAACATTGATCAGGATCTGGCGGAGTGACTGTTGGTCGGTCAGGGCTTTCGCAACCGGCACACCCGGCACGCGCCTGATCGCGACTTCCCGCTTGTCCGAATCGAAGCGTAACAGGCGGACCACTGAATCAACTTCCGAAACAACGTCTGTCTCTTCGCAATCGCTCCGGTGCTGGCCTGCCTCGATCTTTGCGAACAACAGGAGATTGTTGACGACATTCAGCAAGTGACTGCCGCTCGATTTAATGTCCCCGAGATATTCCGCGTATCGCGGCACGCCTATCGGGCCAAGCATCTGGGCCAGCATCAAATCGGAGAACCCGAGGATGGCGTTCAGAGGCGTTCGAAGCTCGTGGCTCATATTGGCGATAAAAAGATTCTTGGCATTGTTCGCGTCTTCGGCCATCTCGGCCCGCAGGCTCGCGTTTTCAATCGTCTGACGTGCCTCCAGAGCCGCCATTGCGTGGGAGGCAAGAAGCGAAAATTCCTGGGCCAGCTGTATTTGCTCCCGATCGAAAGCCGCGAGCCCCGCACTCCGCAGCAATACCAGAATACCCCGATGATCCTTGATACGGATTGGCATGTAGATCGCCGGCTAGCGCCGGGAAATCTTCGTTTCGGGGACTTCCGCCCATTCCTGAAGATCGTCGTGGCAGAAAGTGGCCGAAACACGTCCGTCCATCACCTTGCTCATGAACGGCCCCACAGGGAAATTCAGGCCGACAAGATTGGCGGGGCGCGCCACGATAGAATAGAGATCGCCGGTGTCGCCTTCCGTCAGCACCATCGCCTGATCATGCGGCAGGACTTCGCGCAGGGAGTCGAACACGCTCATGAACGGATCGTCATCAAGATCGAGGGCCAGAAGCGCGTCCAGCGACCTGAGGAGAAAATTCGCCCGGTCAGCGTTCGCCCGCAGGCGGTCGTTTTCCCGCGTCAGGCTTAAGAACGCCTCTTGAAGTTCTTCATAGGAATTCATTGCGCAAAATCGCCGACTAGAGCCCGTTTCCGAAAGCAATCGCGGATATCATCAGGTTTCCGTGAACGTTCTGGCGCGCAAGCGTCCCCTGCTCCCCGAACGTAAAACATCCGAGAAACGGCATATCCGAGAAACTCCTGGCAACTGTCTCGGCGACTTCCGGCATCTGGTCGCCAACGGCCATCATGCATCCCGCACAATATACAAGCAGGCCGCCCGCCAGAGAGTCGGGACCTCCCGGCAGTTTCGTCGTAGCCTCTGTAGCCGCCCTGCCCGCGCGCTCGATCAGCCGGTCCCGGTCGCCCCGCATGCAGAATATTTCCGTTGCCGCATCGATGTTCGCGAATGTCGACAATCCGCCGTCGGCGGTAATGGATTCCGGGTGAACCAGCCGGTAGTGCGGGATACCTTCCTGATCGCCCATATCAACGGCAAGCGGGAACATGGTGGTCTCCGCCAGGATCACGCCGCCGTGCTCGAGCTGTTTGTCAATCGCCCCGCGAATCCACCCGTTATAAGTCGCCGCCGCAGGAGCATCATCGATCTCCAGTATTTCACGGCCGTTGCGTTTTGCGACGATCCCGCGCGGTCCGGCGGGCTCGTATCCACCCTGGAAACTGAAGCCGACCCCGCCGGAAGTAAACATCACGCCAACGATCACCGCGTCGGTGAAGACGCCCATCGGACAGATCTGCGCCCAGTTTCCCTCGACAGTGTTGTCGGCTGAGCTGCCGCCGATAATCGGGCAGGCCTCGCCAACGAGGCGCTTCAGTCCTGCGACGACGTCTTCTTCATGGCCCGGCGCCTGATAGATCCAGATCAGTTCCGGCACTTCGCCCGGACAACCGGCGTTTGCCAGCGCCTGATTCAGGGCTTTCTCAGCCGCAAATGACGGTGAATCGCCAAGAACGGCGCAGCCCACACCGAAATTACCCGCCGGATCGTCCACGATGAGGGATCCTATCGAACCCTCTCCCCAGAGTTTACCGCCGGCCATAACGCCACTGCAGGACGTACCGCCGAGATACGGCATATGCGGCAACGCGTCTTCGAACGCAGACCTGATCGCATGGCCGTCATGATCGCAGCCATAGAATATGAATCCGAAAGTCGGGCTTTCGCACGCCGACAACGTTTCTGCGAGAAGACGGTTCACGACCTCGTTCGTGTCGTCCCCGCTATATGCAAAGGAATGTATGGAAACCATCGGTTCGTCTCTTTCCGGTGCGCGACTTATTTTCGCGTTCTATCCGGCGGAAAGAAAAGACTGACCGTTGTGCCCTCACCGACCTCGCTCTCGATTTCGATCCGACCGCCATGCATCTCGATAAACGCCTTGACCAGCGGCAAGCCCAGCCCGGTCCCCTGATGATCGCGGGCATGCGCGGTATCTACCTGACCGAACGGGGACAGAACCGTCGCGAAATGCTCTGGCGCGATACCGACACCGGTGTCGCGGATATCGAACCGGAAGCCGCCGTCAGGGCCTATCGTGGCGACGAGATCCACGGTTCCCCCGGATGAAGTGAACTTGATCGCATTCGACATCAGGTTCAGCAGCATCTGCTTGAGCGATCGGGGATCGGCGACAAGATAAGGAGGGTTCTCAGGCAGGCTCTTGATCAGCGTGATGCCTGCTTCGTCCGCCCGGCCCTTCACGATATGAATGACGGAACGGCACAGGTCCGATACCTGAACCTCGGTTTCGTTCAGATCGAACTTGCCCGCCTCTACCTTCGACAGATCTAGGATATCGTTGATAATCGACAGAAGATGCGCGCCGGACTCATATATATCGTCGGCGTACTGCTTGTACTGGGCGACACCGACGGGTCCGAACAACTCGTTCTTTATCACCTCCGAGAACCCCATCACCGCATTCAGGGGCGTTCGCAGTTCGTGGCTCATATTCGCGAGAAACTCGCTCTTGGTGCGGCTCGCGGCATCGGCTTCTTCCTTGGCCGACGCAAACTGTTGGGCGAGCGTCTGCAGCTGCTCGGACTGCCGGTCGGAAACCAGCTTCGCCGCCTGCAGATCCTCTACCCGATTCTGCAGATCCTGCTCCGTCAGCTTTATCGCGGTGACATCGCTGAGCATGAGGACGGTGCCGTCATCGTTGGTTTTACGTTCCGTCAGGTTGTACCAGCGCCCTGACGACGTCTGAATGACGACACTCCCTTCGGGTGATGCGTGATAAGCCATCTGGCGGTCGAACCAGTTTGACGAATTGTCGTTCGTGTCGTCCAGCACGAGTGTCTCGGCCAGAATGGCGATAAGTTCGCCGTAGCGAATTCCGGTGTGGATCCCTCTTGAGTTTTCACCGAACGCGGCCGCCAGCTTCTCGTTCGCCTTCTCGAGAACGTCTTCTGAATCGAAAAGAGCAAATCCGTCGGCGGAAACATTTATCGCATCGGCGAGCCTGTCCTGCGCCCGACGGGCGCGTGCCTCGGCGTCAATGCCGGCATTTTCGATCTGCTTGCGTTCCGTAATGTCCGATATCGCACCCGCTACCCGGTAGACCCGCCCGTTGTCGTCTCTGACGCCGCGTCCCCGCGAGCAAAGCCAGGACCAGCTGCCGTCTTTCCGCCTTACCCGCAGTTCGGCATCGTAGGAATCGGTCTCACCCTTCAGATGCGCAGCCATCAAATCGCGATGCACTGGAAGGTCTTCCGGATGAATCAAGTCGAGCCATGCTTCGACAGAGTCGGGAATATCGTCGGGATCGTAACCCAGGAGCTCCTTCAGGCGCGGCGAAAGATAGAGGCTATCGTCGCGGATATCCCAGTCCCAGATACCGTCCTGCGACCCTTCAATGGCGAGGCGATATCGCTCTATGTCGCCGAACTTTTCCGCGACAATCCTCTCCAGCGCGCGCCGGTTGTCCGGTGTGGGGGCGGCATTTTTCGCGAACATGGGAACGTCCGTCCCCTCGCGCCGGCTATCGCCGGTCGAGGGCACTGCTACCGCTCCGCCATGGTTGCTCGATTGTCGCATACTGAACGCCTGACAAATCCCATTGATTACAGGGCCATATTGGGGGTGCTTCTTAAACTTTCCGTTAAATGGAGAATGCCGCTAAACTGCGTATAAAATCAGTGCAAGTCGCCGAAAATGCTGGAAAACGGTGGCGCACGAACCGCTTTCGTCAATCACGGAATTCCGATGAAATCTGTAATACCTGCGTGGACGCCGCCCTGTATCGCTATTGCAAACAGTGACCTGACGTTTCCGATCAGGCGAATTTATACAATTGGCAGAAACTACGCCGACCATGCGGCAGAAACGGGGCTGGGCGGATCGTCCGGCAGCGTGCCGGGCATTTCCCTCAAACCCGCCGACTCGCTCCTTGGAGATGGCGGCATTCTGCCCTATCCGGCCGCAACACGGCACCTCGACCCTGAAATAGAAATGGTCGTGGCCATCGGCCGGGACGGCACAGATATCGCTCCCGAGGACGCGCTCGACCATGTTTACGGCTACGCGGTCGGCTTTGACATGATCCGCCGCGACGTGATGCACGACTGTATCGCCAACGATCATTCCTGGGATCTCTGCAAGAGCTTTGCCGGCGCGTCTCCCGTCGGCCTGCTGCATCCCGCGTCAGAAATCGGCCACCCCGATGCAGGCGAAATCGTGCTTGAGGTAAACGGCGAGATACGTCAGCAAGGCGATATCTCACAACTGATCTGGAAAACAGCCGACATCGTTTCGCGGCTTTCCGCCTATGCCCCCATCTGTGCCGGCGACATCGTTTTCACGGGCACGCCCAAAGGACCGAAAGCGGTCGCCCCGGGCGACCATCTGAGCGGCAGGATATCCGGTATCGGCACGTTGGATATCTCTATTAGATAAACATAATCAATTGTTTATGCCTGTCTTTGGTTGGGTCTGCGAAGGACAGCGACAACCCGACCGCGTGTAGCCGACACATCGTGGCCAACCGTCGGTATAATTTACAGATTCGGATGGCCCAGCGGCATTAAATATTTAACACATTGTTTTGTTGAACTTATTTGACTTGGCACGAAAATTGCATGTTATCGGCCAGACTGTCCTCCGCAAGATACCGCGCCGACGACAGCATCGAAGAAAGGGAGAAACAGAGATGATGCCCAGCCTGTTCAAAACCGCCCTTGGAAACGTCCGCCCCGCCACATTTGCGATCGCCGTATCGGTGTGCATTTGCGGGATGACAAACCTGACGCCCTCCTCCTCATCCGCAGCCGTATTCCAGTACAAGCTGAACGATCATCCGGACGGCGCACTCGTCACCCCCACATACGGCCTTCGCCTTGACGGCCTTTACGGGAGTATCAACAACGATTTCACATTCAGTTTCGATGCGGCCGGGACGAGCATGAACCTGTTCTATGACGACCAGGCCAACTCCGTCCGTATCGTCGGGCGCGCCTATGGCGGGATCGATATCGGTTCTACGTGGGATGCGAACAATGTCGGCTTCGTCGATATCGATTTTACATATCGCCAGAACATCGTGACGACAGGCAGCGGAACGATCGGCACCGACCTCGCGGATGTCGGTCTTCGCACGACGGGACACAGCCAGAACCTGGTAACGGGCAATTTCGGGACGCTCATCCTCGCGACGGGCATGGGCAGCACATGGACCGGCGCGAGCGGCGGCGACGAATTCACGATGGTCGACCAGCAAAGCAGCGGCTATTCGTTCGCATTCAACAATTTTGACGACTATCGCCTGGCAGGACACACGGGCTTTGGCGGTCCCGAGACCTTTGTCGGCTGGGGCTGGCTCAATCACTGGCCGACGGGCGATGCGCCCAGCGGCCATATCTATGCCAGCGACTGGCTGTTTACCGGAACCTATGTTCCGGAAACCGTGGTCGAGGTTCCGGCACCCGGCGCCCTTATGATCTTCGGTTTTGGTCTTGCGGGTCTCGCCGCACAGCGCCGGCGCAAACACAAAGCCGCCTGAAACCGTCCCCGGTATTTTACGGGCTCAACCAGAAAACCCGGGCGAAATCCCGGGTTTCTTTATTACCGCCTTCACCGAAGATTAAGCCCTTCGCGCTATGTCTGTCGTCTCATTGCCCATGGTGTTGTTTTGCAGGCGAACGATCGACCGGCGAGCGTTTCGGAAGCTGTTATCGTCTATAACGGGCGCGGGGTCACCACGCGTGTATCCCGGCTGACAACGACGGCCATGACCGTACATGCGGAGGTCATCAAACCGGCCCCGGGCGAGGAAGTAACCGTATTTATCAACGGCGTCGGCATCATCGATTCATGCGTCACCGCCGTTCAGCCGCCGCGGATCGACCTTTCTTTCCTGACCGATACGCAGGACCGGTGGCGGCGCATTCAGACCTTGCGACGCGAAACCTCCTGACGCCTGCCCTGCGGGATTTCACGGCGGACCACCGCCTCTGAGCGGTCCTGGCGATTCGACAGACAGCCCAGAATGCCATTGCCCGGCCCGGCAGAAACGGGTGAAATGCGGCATGGGCGCGCCTTCACTTTTCATCGGATATCTTGTTGTTGTCATCGCGGCACTCAGTTTTGCCGGGAATAACGCATTTGCCGTCCTGTCCTACGGGGGCGGAACCACGCCGCTGACCCTGATCACGATCCGGATGCTCCTCGCCCTTATCGCCCTGACGGTTCTGATGAAGGTGTCGGGGCGGCCAATTCTGTTGGCCCGCCCCGAACGCAATGCGGCGCTCGCGCTGGGATTGCTGAATGCGGCGATGGCTTATTGCCTTATGGCGGCGTTCGACCATATCGCCGTGGGCCTCGCCATCCTTATTTTCTACCTCTATCCCGTGCTCACGGCGCTCGGCGCTTGGCTGTTGCGACAGGAAACGCTGAACCTCGGTATCGTGGTGGGCCTCGCCGGCAGTTTCGCGGGTCTGGGCCTGGCACTGGGCGACACGGATGCTACGGTCAGCGTCCTCGGCATGGTTCTGGCCGGCGTGGCGGCGCTGCTGATGGCCGCCGTTATCCTGCTGAGTGCGCGAATTCTGAAGACGGATAACGTCCGCGCCGTAACCGTTCACATGCATGTATCGGGCGCGTTCTGCTTCGTCGTCATCAGCCTGATTGCCGGAGATTTCTCTCTTCCGCAAACCGACAGCGGCTGGATCGGCCTCGTCGCCGTTCCCCTGTTCTACACAATTGCTGTCACGACCTTTTTTGCCGGAATCGCCCTTGTAGGCGGCGTCCGAACCTCGTTGATCATGAACCTCGAACCTGTCGCCAGCATCGCACTTGGATTCCTGCTGCTCGGCCAGGTCCTCTCGGAAAGCCAGCTTGCCGGTGCCGCCATCGTTATCGCCGCGGTCACCGCCGTCAAATGGCTGAGCGGGAAAAAGCGCGTTTCCTGAAACGCCGGCACCTTAGATTTGAGGCTTATTTACGGAAAATTTGCATTTGCCATTTACTACGACGGGAGTCCGACAACGCAAAATTCAAAAGCAACTTCAGGATGTCTCCCAAATGAAATTCTTCAGCAATCTCTCGATCGCCAAAAGGTTGTACCTACTTAATTTCGTTGCGGCGATCGGCCTCATAATCCTGTCGGCCATCACCATCTATGAGACAACCACTGGCCTTAAGGCGCAGAAAAACACCGAACTGAAGCATTTGACGGAAACGACCGTCACCCTTATCGCCGGTTACTACGCCAAGTCACAAAGCGGCGAGCTGACGGACGCCCAGGCCAGGGCGGAAGCCGCGGCGGCCGTCTCCAAGATGCGGTATGAAGGCAAGGAGTATTTCTGGATCAACGACATGACCCCGCGCATGGTCATGCATCCCATGAAGCCCCAGTTGAACGGCAAGGACCTGAGCAAGCTTGCCGATCCGAACGGCAAGCTGCTGTTCAACGAGTTCGTCAAAACCGTCAAGGCCGGCGGTGCAGGTTTCGTCGAGTACATGTGGCCGAAACCCGGCTCCGACGTTCCGGTGCACAAGCAGTCCTATGTCGCAGGCTTTGCCCCCTGGGGCTGGGTTATCGGCACCGGGGTCTATACCGACAAACTGGATGCCGTGATCTACGAGCGGGCCATGACGCAAATCATCATTCAGCTTGTATTGCAGGTCTTGCTGTTTCTGATCTCCATGACAGTCACCCGCAGCATTCGCAGACCCGTTAACAGCCTTGTCGGCGTGATGTCGAAGCTCGCGGATGGGGACACTTCTGTCGACATCCCGGCGGCCGGCCGCAAGGACGAAGTCGGTGAAATGGCGCGAGCCGTCGAGGTCTTCAAGCAAAAGGCCATAGAGAACAGCCGTCTCGCCGACGAGGCCGCGGAAAATGAAAAGATTCAGCGCGAGATGCGGGAAAAAACGCGCGAGCAGCAAATGGCGGCAGACCGCAAACGCGCAGAGGAGCAGGAAGAACAGGCGCGTATCAATGCCGACCGCGCCGAACAGATCACCCAGCTTTCCCGGGAATTCGACGACAAGGTCAGCACAATCCTCAAAGTCTTCAATGATTCAGCTGCGAACATGCAGCGTTCCGCCGAGGAAATGTCGGCCACCGCGAAACAGACATCCGAAGAGACAGCCGCCGTCGAATCCGCGTCCCAGGCTGCTACCGGAAACGTCCAGACCGTCGCTGCGGCCGCCGAGGAGCTGAGCGCCTCCATCAGCGAAATCGCGCGGCAGGTCGACGAAAGCTCGCGAATCACAAGCGAAGCGGTTTCCGAAACTGAACGCACCAACGCCGAAGTTCAGGGTCTTGCGGCGGCAGCCGAGAAAATCGGCGAAGTCGTCGGCCTGATAAATGACATCGCCAGCCAGACCAACCTTCTCGCGCTGAACGCCACCATCGAAGCCGCCCGTGCCGGCGAAGCCGGCAAGGGCTTTGCGGTGGTCGCCACCGAGGTCAAATCGCTCGCGGATCAGACGGCGCGCGCAACCGAAGAAATTGCCGCCCAGATCTCCGAGATTCAGGCGGCGACCACCGGTGCCGTTGCAGCGATCGGCGGAATATCGAGCACGATCGACAAGGTCAGCGGCATCGCCTCGTCCATCTCGGCCGCTGTTACCCAACAGGGGGCGTCGACCAACGAGATCGCGCAAAGCGTTCAGCATGCGGCAACCGGAACGCAGGAAGTTTCCAGCCATATTGTCTCTGTGTCCAACGCCGCGGCGAGGACCGGCGAAACGGCGACAGAGGTCCTTGCCTCTGCACACCAGCTGTCCGAACAGGGGCAGGTCCTGCGAAGCGCCGTTGACGACTTTCTCGAGAAAGTCCGCGCCGCCTGATCCAGAAAACGAAACGCAGGTCAGCGAAAGGGCGGCCGGCGGGCCGCCCTTTCTTTTTCAGGCAGCTTGCGTGGAGACGACAGAGATTCCACACTCCCCAGGTCACATACCTGCGGAGACGACGATGACCAAAAAAATCGAACATATCCACTGGCCCGATGCGCCGGACATGTGGATGCCCTATGCGCCCGCCATCAAGGTAACCGGCGGCACACATGTCCATCTCGCCGGGGCGACGGCGGCACCCGTCTATCATCATCACCCTCACCGCCCCGAGGAATTCGATTCCATGCCGACCGACATGGAAGGCCAGACCCGGGCCGCGCTCGAAAATCTGAAGAAAGGCCTCGATGCCGTCGGCGGTACGTTCGACGACATCGTCACGGCGTCACGCTATGTCACGGACCTGTCCGATCAGGATTCGATGAACGCGGTCTGGGCGGAATATTTTGGCGATGCCAAACCGGCGACCACAACCGTGCAGGTCGTTCAGCTGGCCACCGATCCCCGCTGCCTGATCGAGATCAACGCAATCGCGGTGATCTGACGCCCGAGAAGGCCCCAAGAACGCACCGCAGCGCGCGACCAGAAAAGGACCCGCCATGTATCTTCCGCCCCGCGGCAAGCCTGACTTCCCGCCCGCCCCCGAACCCACGGAAGGCCAGAACTTTGTGGTCGACAAGGACCTCAGAAGCTGGCTCGAAACGAACGCGGATGTGGTGACCGTCATCAGAAAACCGGTCGCGGTCGAACATATCGGCGCGCTGTCGGCACAGAGCGAAGGTCCCATCGTTTTCGAGAACATCATCGGCAAGCCGGGATTTCGCGTCGTCGATATGCTGGTCAAGCATCGCAACCTTCAGGCCCGCGCGCTGGGTGTGGCCGAAGGGGATTTCCTGAAGACCCTCGCCTACCGCCTTCGCCAGCCGCCTCGCGGCGTTATCAACGTGCGGACAGGTCCCGTCCGGGAAGTGATCCTCACCGGCGACGATGTCGACGTCACGAAGCTGCCGATCTGCTACCAGTCGGATGCCGATCCGAACCCAATGATGACCTGCATGAACTTCGTGAAGGATCCCGAGAACGGCCGCTACAACGTGATGAACGCGCTGACGACGATGACAGGCCGCAATGAAGGCTTCAGCCTTTTCATTTCCCGCGATACCGCCGTCATTTTCCGGAAATATATCGAAATGGGCGTCACGGAGATTCCCATCGCCTACGTCGCCGGACTGCCGCCGGCATTCGAAATCATGGGCAATTTCGCCGGCATCCATATGGATTCCTGGGGCGAGACCGACATGTTCGGCACCATCCTCGACCGCGACGTCGAATTCGTCCCCTGCGAGACGATCGACATGATGGTGCCGGCCGAAGCGGAGATCGTTATCGAAGGGCTGCTCCAGGTGGGCGATATGGAGATGATGGATTGCGGCCCGAACCCGCAGATGTATCACATCCCCGCCATGGTGCCGCAGCCGACCGTAAAATTCACCGCGATCATGATGCGCAAGGACCGGCCGATCTACCGGGCGGTCCAGACCGTGCCGGAAACGGACCATCAGGTGCTGCCGCGTCTCTGTCATGAGGCTTTGTTGTATACGCGCCTGTCCGAGATGGGCGTCGACGTGAAGGACATCCGCTTTCCTACATGGGGTGGCGCCATGTCCTGCGTACTCCAGGTCAACGGGGCGCCGCGCGAGGGCGTGATCGGCGATGCCCTCCTGACGATGATGAGCACGCCGCTGAACAACGGCAAGCTTGCCGTGGCGATTTCCGACGATACCGATATCGACGACCCCGGCGCGGTCTATCATGCGATCGCGACACGCTGTAATCCGGCGGAAGATATAATTGTCGTCAACAAGACACGCGGACATCCGGGCGATCCGTCCGGCACGCCGATCCCCGGAGATGCGTTCAACCGGGTAAATGGCAAGCTCGGGATCGACGCCACGATAAAAAGCCGCCTCAACCCCGCCGATTTCGAGCGCACATGGCCGAAAGACTGGTTCAAACAGGATCTGAAGGATTATCTCGATGACGATTGAAAGCCGCCACACCGAAATTGAAGGTTACGACGTTCATTACTGGGAAGGCGGCAGCGGCTTTCCGATTCTGATGATGCATGGTGTCGGCCCCGGCACCTCGATCATGGGCAATTTCGAACCCGCGATGGCGCCGCTGGCCGAACGCTACCACCTGTACGCCACGGACCTGATCGGTTTTGGCGACAGCGCGCGCAAAACCGAAGAGCCGTTCTTCGACGTGGAACTCTGGGTCCGTCAGGGCCTCGCAATGCTTGAGCTTCTGCCCGACGGCCCCTGCGGGGTGGCCGGCCATTCGCTCGGCGGCGCACTCGCGCTGAAAATCGCGGCGGCAAGCGACAAGGTCACCCATGTGCTGACCAGCAGCTCCGTCGGCACGTCCTATCCGCTGACCGCCGCGCTGGACATGTTCTGGTCCCTGCCCGCCGACCGCGCGGAATTGCGCGCCGCGATGGAAAATATGATGTTCGACCCGTCGGCGGTAACAGACGGCATGATCGAAGGCCGCTGGGACCTGCTCGCCCAGGACGGCTACGCGGAGTATTTCGGCGCCATGTTCGCCCCGCCGCGCCAGCGCTATCTCGATTCAGGTGTGGTAACAGATGCGGAATTCGCGGCGCTGTCGGACAGGAAGATATCGATGATCCACGGGACGCACGACCATCCCTGCCCGGCGGAACTGACCACCGTGAAAATGGGCGAACGCCTGCCGCACGCGACTGTCGAGATCATAGACAATTGCGGCCACAACCTGCCCCGAGAATTTACCGACCGCTATGTGAACGCGGCGACGGCCCTGTTCGGATAGGCTCGCCCATTGGGCGAACCCCGCTGCAGTTAAGCGATCGCCGGGCTTGGGAGACGTTCCGGGCACACGACATCATTCGGGCACCTGCGCGCAACGCTCTCCTGCGCCCGGATTGAACGTCCCAAAAATGTCCCAGATTGGTCCCCGATAGGTCACGCGACTTCCATATATCGATTGTTGATTATTGTTTCAGCCCACCCCACGAGGAGCCTTCGCCACCACGAAGATCTTTCGCAAAAAGGCAGGGCAACCAGAAGCGTGAAACAAAAATCAGGATCGAAAGCCAATGAATATTCAGAAAAAAGGCCGTATCGGCGTCGCGGCTGCTGCACTGGTTTGGGGGCTATTCTCGCTCCAGACAGCAAATTCAGCCGTTATCGTAACCGATCTCTCGACAACCGTGATGGTGCCCGGCATCAGCCAGTTCGCTACCGATGGCTCAGAGATGGCCGGCATGAGCGTGACCGTCAACTTCGCGGGTGGTTCCGAAACTGTTCAGTGGGCGGCAACCGGGCCGGTGTCCGGCGCCGCGGCAGGCAGCGGATGGTCCATTTCAGCGACCGGCGACACGTTCGCGGCGAACGCGTGGGCCGCCGACTTCGGCGACCTGCAGGTGACATCCTTCGTCCTTGACGGTTCCACCGGCCTGACCGTTTTTGACCGGGACTTCTCTCCCATACCCGGCACGCCCGGTTCCGCGTCCGGACTCGATTTCGTCTCCACCCTGCTGGGCGATGCGGATGTCGTCGCGACCTATTCCAGCGTGGTCGGTATCGGGGCAACAACGCCGGTCAACGACCTTTTCCAGGTCCTGACGGTCAGCTTCAGCGATGTGGAGAACGGTACCGTATCCGGTATGTTCAACTTCACCCAGGATACAGACAGCGACATCCGCATCCAGATTCCGGAACCGGCAATGCTGCCGCTCTTCGGGCTCGGACTGGCCGGCGTCGCCATCATAGCCCGCAAGCGCACCGCGTAGCCTCTCTCCCCCGGAGGGCTGCGCTCCCCCGGAAACGGCGGCCTTCGGGCCGTCGTTTTTTTTGTCTCTTCGGAGTGCTAGACTTGCGCAGCATTTACCGGAGACACAGAACATGATCGCCCTTCCCCCCGATATCCACGGCACCATCGTCGAGGACACCACCATAGCCGCCCGCGCCAGCTGGAGCCGCGTCGTCAAAAAAGGCGAGATGATGCGCATCATCGATCTGGAGGGAAAACAGGCGGTCGATTTCCTCTGCTGGAACGCCCACGATTACGACGACCGCTATGCCGCCGCCGACACGATGAAAATCAACAAATCCGGCATCTTCCTCACCACCGGCACAACATTCTATTCCGTCGGGCTGACGCCGCTGATGACCATCGTGGCCGATACCTGCGGCTCGCACGACACCATCGGCGGATGCTGCTCGGCCGAGCTGAACAAGTTCCGCTACGACGTCGACAACCAGACCGGCTGCCGCGAGAACTTTCTCGCCGAAATGGCGAAGGTCGGCATGGGCAAGCGCGACATGGCGGCCAACATAAACTTCTTCATGTACGTGCCGGTGGGCGCAGACGGACAGATGGACATGGGCCCGAGCATTTCCAAGCCCGGCGACTATGTAGATCTGCGGGCAGACAACGACGTGCTGGCGGTTATTTCGAACTGCCCGCAAATCAACAACCCTGTCAACGACTTCAACCCCACGCCGGTTCAGGTTACGATCTGGCAGCCGGAATAACGGAGGACCTCGCAATGCCGAAGATTCTAACCGAGGAACAGGTGGACCAGTTCTGGAACGATGGCTATGTCTTCCCGTTCGACTGCCTGACCGCCGACGAAGCCGCAGACTGCCGGCGCAAGCTTGAAGAATTCGAAGCCTCCGTCGATGGACCGATCGACGACTATATCCGCATCAAGTGCCACCTTGCCTTCAAATGGCTTGAAGACATCGCCCATCATCCGAAAATTCTGGACGCCGTCGAGGACCTGATCGGCCCGGATATCCTGCTCTACCTGTCGACCTTCTGGTTCAAGGACGCGAAGGACGGCAAGTTCGTCTCATGGCATCAGGATTCCGCCTATTACGGCCTCGATCCGCATGACGTGATCACGCTGTGGCTCGCCTTTACCGATGCGACCCCGGAAAACGGCTGCATGAAGGTTCTGCCCGGCAGCCATAAATGGCCCGACCAGAAACACGTCGAAACCTATGACGAGAACAACCTGCTGTCCCGCGGCCAGACCATCGCCGGACTGGACGAGTCCGACGCGGTGCTGATGCCGCTGAAGGCGGGCCAGTTCTCCATGCACCATGAAAGGCAGCTTCACGCGTCCGGGCCGAACATTACCGACGACCGCCGCATGGGCATGTCGTTCACCTTCATGCCGACCCGCGTGAAATGCGTTCTCGACCGCCGCTCGGCAACACTGGTGCGCGGCACCGACGAATACAGAAACTGGGATTATGACCCGAAACCCCGCCACGATCTCGATCCGGTCTGCATGGAGACGATTCAGCACTGGATTCGTGCCTATGCCGACCCGGACGTGCCGCAGGAGGCGGTGCGGGGCTAGCACCAGGCCTCCTCCTTCGGGACGCCACTAAGGCTTTCGCACCTCGTCCCGCGCGATGAACAGCGTGCTGCCGACGATGATCGCACCGCCGATGAGCGTCCAGATATCGATCGTCTCGCCGAACAGCATATAGCCGATCAGGCCGGCATAGATCAGCCGCACGTATTCGAACGGCCCGATGGCATTTGCCTCGCCGACCGAGAACGCACGGACGAAACAGATCATGCCGGTCATCGTGCCGATTCCGATCAGCCCGATCAGCCCCCACTCCGCGCCCACCGGCGTCTGCCAGACCCAGATTGCCGGCGGCGCCAGGAGGGCGACGCCGCCCACGTGGTAATAGAACAGGATGCGGTTCGGCGGCTCCGTTGGTGCCATCAGGCGGATCATGATGTTTGCGAAGGCCATCGAGAATGCCGCGCCGATGGCCACCAGCACGTAGGGATCGATCGCGCCGGCGCCCGGGCGCATCATCACGACCACCCCGGCAAACCCCGCGACCGTCGCCAGCCATCGCCGCAGCGAGACAAGTTCTGCGAGAATGAAAACGGCGGCGACCGTCGTGAACAGCGGCTTCGAGAACCAGAATGCCGTCGCATCGGCGAGTTTCAGGTTAACCACCGCGATAAAGATACCGGTCTGGCCGATCGACGCGAGAAAAAGCCGCGTCAGGTGCAGGCCCCACCTCTTCGTCTTCAGCCCCGCCGGTCCCATCCGCCAGAAGATCGGCGCCAGCAGCGTGATGCCGATGGCATAGCGGAAAAAGCTGAGCTCGAACGGATGAATCGTCTGGCCGAGAATCTTGATCACAATATCGGTCAGGGCCAGCGCCACCGTCCCCATTGATATCCAGATGATCCCGCGCAGGTTGCCCGGAAGAAGCAGCCACGCACCGGTAAGACGGGATGAAAGGCTCGGGGTGGTCACGGCGGCTTCAGTGCTTTCCGGGGACAGGTGAACTCGCCAGGGCCCTGACGGCGAGCGGCCGGAACCAGATGGTTCCGGAGTGTCGGCAGTCTAATCTGTCAGGAAAATTCTGGCGACCCCAACGGGAGTCGAACCCGTGTCTCCACTGTGAAAGAGTGGTGTCCTAGGCCTCTAGACGATGGGGTCGCTGGAACTCATGCGGGATAAACAATACCGGGGCGGAAATCAATGATGAAATGCGCCGGAGCGCCGAATCCGGCATAAAAAACGCCACGCAACAGTCAAAGGCGTATTCAGCCTCTCAGGGAGCGCGGGTTTGGGCGATTTCTCCGGCGGCAATACGCTCTGCAAGCCTGGCGGCCCGCTTCTCCTGGCGGATAACACGCCACCGGCGGACGATCCTCAGGGTCCAGTAATAGCCGACGAAATAGCCTATGAAGGCAAGCGGCAGTGAACCGACGAGCATCGCGAGGCCCCAGCCTTCGACGATGACCGAGAAATAGGTCTCCCAAGCCGCGATGCTGGTCGGATCCCCGCCCGTTTCACCCATGGCGGTGACCCAGAATTTCTGGAAGCTCGCATAGCCGGTCAGATCGTCCCAGCGGCCGAGCAGAATCTGCCCGGTCAGAAAAAAGATGTAATAGGCAATGGGCAGCGTGAAAAGGTTCGTCACCCAGGTCCATGCCATCGCAACGACAACGCTGAAATCCCGCCTGAAAAACGTCCGCGCGATGTACCAGTGGAGTGCGCTCAACGCCATCTGGATGCCGAACGTCGGCGTCAATGCCCAGAACAACCCGACGGCCACCGCGCGCGCCGTGTTTTCCGGCGGCTGGCGCGAGCGCACCATCGGAATCACAAGCCGCAAACGGATCAGGCGCCCGATCCGGCGTAAAAGGGAAATATGTCGCCGGGCGCTCCCGCTGCGCGCTTTCTTGATAATATTTTTCGTCACCGTCGCCGCGTTCTGCCTGTTATTTCCGGTGGGTGAGTCCATGGCGTAAAGTACACCACATAGCCTGCAGTTCAAGAACGCCTATCTGTATTGGACACAAAAAAACCTGCGGAAAACGCTGCTGCAGAGCCGATGACAGCCACATTGAGGTACCGTAAGGGACTGAGACAGGTCGTTGACCGCCTATCGATCGCCGGAACGCTATTCGCTCTGTATCAGACCCCGCATTCCGCCGCATTCGGTGCGACGGACACACATCAGGACGCCGCCGCAACGTCTTCGATAATGAACTGCGGCTTGCGGTTGCCCTGCCAGGTATCGATGTTGAGATGCCCCGCCACATGCAGCACCCCGCCGCGCGCGTTCAGCAAAGCTTCGCCGCCCGGCGTGCCGGCGGCGCGAAAGAAAATCGCCTTCAGCCTTGTGCCGCCTTCGGGCGGGGCCAGAAAGCAGCTGACGTGGTCGGTGCCGACAATACGCGCATTGATCGGCGTTACCGAGGGCAAGACGAAGCGCGGACGCGGGTTGCCTGCGCCGAACGGCCCGGCCCCGTCCAGCATCTCGATCAGCTCGACCGTCGCGCCTTCGGGGCTCAGCGCGCCATCGATCCCGATATCAGGCGCGAGCCGCTCTCCGGCCAGCTGGCGCGAAATATGATCCGACAGGAAAAGACGGAAATCGGCAATCTTGTCTTCAGCCACCGAAAAACCGGCCGCCATCGCGTGACCGCCGCCATTGACCAGCAACCCCGCCTGATGGGCGGCAATCACCGCAGGCCCAAGTTCAACGCCCGGGACCGAGCGGCCTGATCCCTTGCCGAGACCGTTCTCGATCGCGACCACGCAGGCGGGCCGGTTATAGGCCTCCTTGATGCGCCCGGCGACGATACCGATCACGCCGGGATGCCAGCCTTCGGCCGCAACGAGGATGAGGGGCGACGCGTCGGAAGCCTGTCGCTCGGCCTGCGCCATGGCGGCCTCGAGCACACCGGTTTCGATCTCCCGGCGGTCGGTATTGTACTGGTCCAGCCGCATGGCGATGCCGGTTGCGGCGTCCGGATCGGTCGTCGTCAGAAGCTTGACGCCAAGCCCCGCTTCGCCCACTCGCCCGCCCGCGTTTACCCGCGGTCCCAGCATGAAACCGAGATGCCAGGCTTCAGGCTTTTCCTCCAGCCGCGAAATGTCGGCAAGCGCCGTGATACCCGGATTGCCCCGTCGCGCCATAACCGCAAGCCCCTGCCGCACCAGCGCCCGGTTCACCCCTGTCAGCGGCACCACGTCGGCAACGGTGGCCAGGGCTACGAGGTCGAGCCAGGCCATCAGGTTGGGCTCGCTATGCCCCTCCCCGTACCAGAACGCCTCGCGCAGGGCACGGTTGACCGCAATGATGACCAGAAACGTTACCCCGGCAGCACACAGCTGGCCGACCGGGCTGGTCTCGTCCAGCCGGTTCGGGTTGACCACCGCCACCGCCTGCGGCAGTTCGGGTTCGGCGACGTGATGATCGACCACTACGACATCCAGTCCCGCCTCTGCCGCCGCCGCAAGGGGTGCGAAGGCCGTCGTGCCGCAATCCACCGTAATAACCAGCGACACACCCGCCTCTTTGAGCTTCATCAACGCGGGTGTATTGGGGCCGTACCCTTCGGCAATACGGTCCGGCACGTAGACGGTCACATCGCGCCCGATGGCGGCGAAGAATTTGGCAAGCAGGGATCCCGAGCAGGCGCCGTCGACATCGTAATCGGCAAACACGCCGATCTTTTCGCCCGCGTTGATTGCAACGACAATCCGCTCGACCGCGCGGTCCATTCCCAGCAGATGCGACGGGTCCGGCAGCAGGTCCCGCAGTTTCGGATCGAGGAACGCTTCGGCCTCGCTGACATCGACGCCACGGGCTGCCAGGATCCGTCCCAGGGCGTCCGGCAGGCCAAGCTGCTGCGAAATCGCCAATGCGCCGCGTTCGTCCGTCAGACGCGGCCGCCAGCGCTTGCCACCGTGGGAACGCTCGACGTTCAGGAAGGCGCCGGCTGTTGCGGCTGATCCTACACCCATCGGCGTCCGGGGCTTAGCTGTCGACCGGATCGAAACCGGTCTTGCGGTTGAAGTTGTGCTCCGCCTCGATGTAGCGGACGGTGCCGGACTTGGAGCGCATGACGAGCGAATGGGTCTTCGCGCCGCCGGAAAAACGGCGCACGCCGTTGAGCATGGTGCCGTTGGTCACGCCGGTCGCCGCGAACATCACGTCGCCGCTGGCGAGATCGAGCAGGTCATACTTCCTGTCGAAATCGGTAATACCACAGCGTTCGGCGCGGGCGCGCTCGTCGTCATTGCGGAAAATCAGCCGGCCCTGCATCTGGCCCCCGATGCAGCGCAACGCCGCCGCCGCAAGCACGCCTTCAGGCGCGCCGCCACTGCCCATGTAAATATCGACGCCACTGGCCTCTTCCGATGTCGCCATCACGCCCGACACATCGCCGTCTGTGATCAGCATGATCCGTGCACCGGCGTCCCGGACCTTTTTGATCAGGTCTTCGTGGCGCGGCCGGTCCAGAATGCAGGCGACGATATCCTTGACGTCGAGGCCCTTCGCCTTGGCGACGTTTGCCAGGTTCACCGCCGGCTCGTTATCGATATCCACGATTCCGGGAGGCAATCCGCTGCCGACCGCAATCTTGTCCATGTAGACATCCGGCGAATTCAGAAAGCCGTCATGCTCGGCCATCGCGATAACGGCAAGCGAATTTGTCAGCCCTTTTGCCGTGATCGTCGTTCCCTCGAGCGGATCGAGCGCGATATCGATCTTCGGGCCGTTGCCCGTACCCACTTGCTCGCCGATATACAGCATCGGCGCCTCGTCGCGTTCGCCTTCGCCGATTACCACGGTACCCGCGATATCCAGGCTGTTCAGCGCATTCCGCATGGCGTCGACGGCGACCTGATCGGCCATGCGTTCGTCCCCGCGGCCCATCTGACGCGATGCCGCAAGCGCTGCCGCTTCCGTGACACGCACCACTTCAAGCGCGAGATTGCGATCCATCTTGCCCGTTTCAGCCATTTAACACTTCTCCCATTTATACGCTGCGCCTCGCGGCACTTTGATTACAGTTCTTCGATTCTGATCATACAGGGTGGTTCCACCACCGTATCGAGTTCGGCGATTCGCGCGAGGGCGCGCTGCATGGCGGCCTCCTGCGTCTCATGGAGGGTCAGCACCACCGGGACCGATCCCTCTGCGGAGCGTCCGCGCTGAAGAAGGGCCTCAACCGATACCTCCTCGTCCCGCAGTGCCGCCGACACGTCGGCAATCACACCGGGCCGGTCCAGCACCATCAGGCGGACATAATAAGGCCCGACCCGGTTCTCGATCGACACCGTCCTGGTTTTGACGAGTTCGGATGCCGGCACGGAAAATACCGGCAGGATCGCGCCCCGTGCAATATCGGCTATGTCGGAGATCACGGCGGATGCCGTCGGCCCGGCCCCTGCCCCCCTGCCCTGCAGGACGCTGGTGCCCACGGCATCGCCCTCGGCGACGACCGCGTTGAACACGCCCTCGACATGCGCGAGCGGGGCATCCATCGGCACCATGCATGGATAGACCCGCTGCTCGATCCCGTCGGGGGTCTGGTTCGCAATACCGAGCAGTTTGATCCGGAAGCCCAGTTCCGCTGCGAAAGCGATGTCTTCCGCACTGATATGGCGGATGCCTTCGACATGTACGCTCTCGAAATCCACCTCACACCCGAAGGCGACGCTCGCCAGCAGGGCAAGTTTGTGCGCGGCGTCGATACCATCGACATCGAAGGTCGGATCGGCCTCGGCATATCCGAGTTCCTGGGCTTCGGCGAGCACGTCGTCGAAATCGCGTCCGGTTTCGCGCATCGTCGTCAGGATGTAATTGCAGGTGCCGTTGAGGATTCCATGGATGCTGGATATCCGGTTCCCGGCAAAGCCTTCGCGCAGCGCCTTTATGACAGGAATGCCGCCTGCGACCGCTGCCTCGTAGCCAAGTCCGACGCCGGCTGTCTCCGCCGACTGGGCCAGCGCCTTGCCGTGAATGGCGAGAAGGGCCTTGTTGGCGGTAACGACATGCCGGCCGGCGACAATGGCGTTCTCGCAAACGGCCTTCGCAATGCCGTCCTCGCCGCCAATCAGTTCAACCACGACATCGGCGCCGGCTTTGGTCGCCATCACGGCAGCGTCATCGAACCACTCCATACCGGACAGGTCGACGCCGCGATCGCGATTGCGGTCCCGTGCGGAAACAGCGACCACATCAATGGGCCGACCGCACCGGGCGGCGATCAGGTCGCGCCTGGATGTCAGTATTTCAGCGACCGCCGCGCCGACTGTACCCAGCCCTGCGACGGCGACACGGAGCGGCGCGGTCAAGACGCGATGGCGCGCCGGCTTGCACGCTCCAGGATATTGTCCGCATCGGCAAAGAAGCGTTTGACATTGCGGGCGGCCTGACGCGTACGGTGACGGTTTTCAACCAGCCCGATACGCACGAATCCGTCTCCGTACTCGCCGAAGCCCAACCCGGGCGAGACAGCCACCTGCGCCTCGGCAAGCAGCAGCTTCGAAAACTCAAGAGAGCCAAGATGCGCGAACGGCTCCGGGATGGGCGCCCACGCGAACATCGTCGCGGGCGGCGGCGGTATATCCCAGCCGGCCTGCGCGAAGGATTCCACCAGGACGTCGCGACGGCGCTGATAGAGATCGCGGAACTCCGCGACGCACTCCTGCGGCCCGTTGAGCGCTGCGGTGGCCGCGACCTGGATAGGGGTAAACGCGCCGTAATCGAGATAGGATTTGATCCGCGCAAGCGCCGCGATGAGTTTCGCGTTTCCGGTCGCGAAGCCGATACGCCAGCCCGGCATCGAATAGGTCTTGCTGAGCGAGGTAAATTCTACCGCGATATCCTTTGCGCCGGGCACCTTGAGGATGGAAGGCGGCGGGTTTCCGTCAAAATAGATCTCCGCGTAGGCGAGATCGGAAATGATGATAATCCCGTGTTCGCGGCAGAAGCGCACCACTTCCTCGTAAAATGCGAGATCGACGACCATCGCGGTCGGGTTGGCGGGAAAATTCAGGACCAGTGCAAGCGGTGGCGGCACGCTATACTTCACGGCGCGTTCAAGCTCTGCCATGAAATCGATCCCCGGCCCTACCGGTACGTGGCGCAATGCCGCGCCCGCGATGATGAAGCCATAGGCATGGATCGGATAGCTCGGATTCGGCACCACGATCACATCGCCGGGTGCCGAGATTGCCTGGGCGAGGTTCGCAAACCCTTCTTTCGATCCCAGCGTCACGATGGTTTCGGTTTCGGGGTCGATATCCACACCGAAACGGCGGTCATAATACGCCGCCTGTGCCCGGCGCAGGCCCGGAATACCCCGCGATGTCGAATATCTGTGGGTCCGCGGGTCGGCGACGGCCTCCACCAGCTTGTCGACGATGTGCTGCGGCGTTGGTGAATCCGGATTACCCATGCCGAAATCGATCACGTCTTCGCCGGCGGCCCGTGCCTTGGCCTTCATCGCATTCACTTCTGCGAAAACATAAGGCGGCAGCCGCTTTATCCGGTGGAAGGTCTGATCCATCGCGATTATCCGTTTATCCAGTTTGGCGTCAGGCCGTTCACAACCCGCACGCACTTTTGATTAATTGACGAAACGTATTTCAACCCGCTGATTTCCGGCGTCGCCCGCAGGCATAACCTCATAGTAAAGCGGCTGCGAGTCCGACATTGCGGCAACGAATACCGCTTCCGACGGAACGCCCTGGCGAACCAGTTCCCGCGCAACCGCATTGGCGCGGTTGAGCGACACATTGAAATTCACAAGATGATGCTGCACCGGGTTCATGTTCCGCGTCCGGCTGCTGGCATGCCCTTCGACACTGATGCCGCCACCCCGTTGCCGGTACATCTCGGCGACCCGGCGCACCTGTTCCCGCGCGCTGCCCGTCAGCGTTGCCGATCCGGCCGGAAAGCGCACCATAGCGACCGGTTCACCCGCTGTCGCGGGACCCGAGTCCGAATATGTGCCCGGAACCACTGGCTGCGGCGCGGCGAAACGCGATGGCGCGGATGGCTCCGCAAATCCCGCTCCCCCTGTATCCTGGGCCGCCGCGATATCGGACGGCGGCGCGCCGAATGAAGGATTCCCGATCCGTGCGACAGATCGGGCGTTGGGCCCCGGACGCATTGCCAACGGCGGCACGCTGTTTGCGCTGGCCGCGGGCTCGACCGGCGCCGGCGGCGGCGGCGCGAACTGCGGCGGACGCGACACCGGCTCCTGGGTAAGCGCAGACCCGGCGACCGGCGAGACGGGCATCGTGGCTGACGGCGGTGCGGATGGCGATGATGACGGCGGCGGCGGCGGCGTGACGCTCCCGGCACGCTGAACTGCAGACGAGGCCCCCGACTGCGCTCGCGCAGCAGCGGATTCTGCCGCGGCGGTGGCGCGGGCTTCTACTTCTGCGGCGGTTGGTGGCGGCGGCGGCGGCGGCACCGTCGACTCACTCTGGCGGCGAATGACTTCTTCCGAGTATTGGGCATTCTCCCGGTCTGCCGTCAGGCTGTCGGTCAATCGCTTGCGCTCTTCCTCGGTGAGCGCTTTCGGACGCTCCGGCACGCTGGCCAGATTTGGATAATCCTTGCCTTCGCCCGGCGTTTTCGCGGCTGGTGTCTTCGCCGATTCGGCGGTTTCACTGGTCGTGTCGCTGCCAAACCATTCGGTAGGGTCTGCCCAATCGGGCACGGAGGAGCAGCCGGCGAGCAGAAACATGACCGCCACAGACGCTGCTGCACGCGCGAAACAATTTCCTTTGCGCGATTCAGGATTTCTGTCCCGGTCCAATTTCATTAGCTACAAGTCCTTGTTTCTGTTCACTTTAACAGTATCAAAGTTAGACGACGAATGACAGGCTCAATTATTGTGCAATGCAATATAATCGACTATCATACGATCGTCGCGGCGGGCACTTGACCGGTCACTATTTGGTCGCTTTATAGCCCGTGCGCCCGCAAACTATAGCCTATATCGCGAAACGCAATAAAGGATCGCCAGATGTCCAGCGAGACGCCGAATACAGACAATATACCAGATACCACGGAGCTGACCGCAACGCTCGGCAAGATAGCCGAACAGAGCCAGCGCATGATAACGGAATTCGTGGCGCGCCAGGCGGAACAGGCCGACAAGGACAGCAATGCCGACCCCCTGAATATAGGCGATGCGTTCATCGAGATGACCCAGCGGATGATGTCGGATCCCGGGCGCATCGCGGAGGCGCAGGTCGGGTTGTGGAACAGCTACATGGATCTCTGGCAGCAGACTGCCGACCGGATGATGGGCAAGGAAGTCGAGCCGGTTGCGACGCCCCAGGCCGACGACCGCCGCTTCATGGCTGCCGACTGGCAGGAAAACCCGGTCTTCGACTTCATCAAGCAATCCTACCTGATGACATCCAAATGGATGATCAACACGGTGCGCGAAACCGATGGCCTCGATCCGGAGACAGCGCGCAAGGTCGATTTCTATACGCGCCAGTTCCTGGACGCGATGGCGCCGACCAACTTCGCTATCACCAATCCGGAAGTTCTGCGCGAGACAGTCGAGTCGAAAGGCCAGAACCTGATCAACGGCCTGTCGAACCTTCTGGACGATCTGGAAAAGGGTCATGGCCAGCTCAAGATCAAGCATGTCGAAGACGATGCGTTCGTCGTCGGCGAAACCGTCGCCACCAGCCCCGGCAAGGTGATCTTCCAGAACGATCTGTTACAGCTTCTGCAGTTCTCGCCTCTGACTGAGAAAGTCCGCAAGACACCCCTGCTGATCGTGCCGCCCTGGATCAACAAATATTACATCCTCGACCTGCGCGAAAAGAACTCGTTCATCAAATGGGCGACCGAACAGGGCCATACCGTGTTTGTGGTTTCCTGGGTAAACCCGGACGCCCGCCTCGGCACCAAGACATTCGAGGATTACATGCTCGAAGGACCGGTCGCGGCGATCGGCGCGGCGTGCGCGGCCGCGGACGCCGAGAAGGTCAATATCATCGGATACTGCATCGGCGGCACGATGACCGCCGCCACGCTCGCCTACATGGCCGCGAAGGATGACGACCGGGTGGCGAGCGCCACTTTCTTCACCACGCTGGTCGATTTCGAGGAACCGGGCGAGCTTGGCGTTTTCATCGACGAGGAACAGATCTCCACCCTGGAAGACAAGATGGGCGAACGCGGCTACCTCGAAGGCTCCGAGATGGCCTCGACGTTCAGCATGCTGCGCGCCAACGACCTGATCTGGTCCTTCGTGATCAACAACTACCTTCTCGGCAAGGAACCCTTCCCGTTCGACCTGTTGTTCTGGAATGCGGATTCGACCCGCATGCCGGCGGTGATGCACTCTTACTACCTGCGCAAGATGTATCAGGAAAACGCCCTGGTGAAACCGGGCGCGCTTGAACTCGGCGGCGTGAAGATCGACCTGCGCAACATCAAGGTGCCGGTCTATATCCTGTCCACGAAGGAAGACCACATTGCGCCGTGGAAATCGACCTACGCGGCGACCCAGCTCTACAGCGGCCCCACCAGGTTCGTGCTCGCGTCTTCGGGCCACATCGCCGGCGTCGTGAACCCGCCTGCCTCGAACCGCTATTCCTACCGGACAAACACGAAGAAGGCGAAGACCCCGGACGCCTGGCTGAAAGGCGCGACCGAGCACCAGGGATCGTGGTGGCCGGACTGGGACAAATGGGTGAAGAAATTCGCAGACGGCGAGGTTGCGGCCCGCGAACCCGGCAAGGGCAAGCTCAAGGCGATCGAGGACGCCCCCGGCTCCTACGTGAAGGTACGCTCGCAGGAAAGCTGAACGGCCGAGCCGGAGATGTCGAACGGGACAGGCGCCGCGACAGCGGCACCACGCCCTGGTTCCTTGGACAGACGTTTCCCGATTGATCACCCCTGGGACACACTGCGCCCATGACAAACCACCCCCTCTCCGTCGCTATCGGCGGCCTTATCTCGCTTGCGGCCGTTATGGGGATCGGCCGTTTCGTCTACACGCCCATCCTGCCCTATATGGTCGATGCCCTTTCGCTGACCAAGAGCGAGGCCGGGCTGATCGCCGCCGCGAACTATCTGGGCTACCTTCTCGGTGCGCTGGCCGGTGCCACGGGTCTCGTCGGCGGCAACCGGCGGCACTGGATGCTGTGGGGCATCGCCGTCAGCGCCGCGACCACGGCGGCCATGGCGGCAACGACATCGCCCTACCTTTTCATGGCGCTCCGCTTCACTGGCGGGCTCGCGAGCGCATTGTTCATGGTCTTCGGCGCGGCGCTGGTCTTCGGGCGCCTTGCAGAAGCGAAACGCTCCGACCTCTCCTACGTTTTCTTTGCCGGCGTCGGCACCGGTATTGCCGGCTCGGCGCTGCTGGTGGCCGGACTGGCATCGCTGAATATCGGCTGGGCCGGTCAGTGGATCGCCACCGGCGGGCTTGCCATTACCGGCATCGCCGCCGTTGCGTGGCTGATCCCGCCTGCCCCCGGCGACACGCCGCCGCCAGCCCCGCCCGGCGGCAGCCGCACCGACCGGCGCATGATCCCGCTCTCGCTCGCCTACGGCCTGTTCGGCTTCGGCTATGTCATCACGACGACCTTTATCTCCGCCATCGTCCGCCAACGGCCGGAGATCGCCCATATCGAGCCGTACATCTGGGTCGTCGTCGGGCTCGGCGCCCTGCCGTCGGTCGCGTTCTGGGCGTGGATCGGCCGCCGTGTCGGCAATCCGGCAGGATTTGCCCTCGCCTGCCTGGTGGAAGCAACTGGCGTGACGATTACCGTGCTGGTGCCGGATGCCGCCGCCGTTCTGGCCGCCGCGGTAATGCTCGGCGGCACCTTTGTCGGGATCACCGCCGTCGGCCTGTTCATCGCCAACGACCTCGCCGGCGGTTCCGGTGCCGATCCGAGGCGCATGATCGCCCTGATGACCGGTATTTTCGGCATCGGCCAGATGGTGGGGCCCGCCTTCGCCGGCTACCTCGCCGAAATCACCGGCACGTTTACCGCCCCGTCGCTGATCGCAGCCGGTGCGCTGGTCGTCGGCGCCGGGCTTGCGATGACGATCAGGATGGGGAAGTAGATGTTCCCGCCGCCTCCGGCGTCTGCACCAGCTCGCGGTAAGTGATCCACAGAACGCCGACCAGAACCGGCATAAAAACCAAAGCGGGGATGTAAGTCAGAAGAACCTCCAAACCGAATACCCAGTCCTGATCCTCGAGCAACGCCTGCAGGACAAAATCCAGCAGCAAAATCGGAATCAGAGACAGCACGACAACCCCGGCCAGCCGCCATTCGTTCGTTTTCAACGCCGATCGCGCCGCGCGCGCGGAGAGAGAGGCGCCAATCGCGGCAGCTGGCAGCTTCAGGCACAGATGACCCATCAACCGGATCAAAATTGCAAAGATCACAAGTATTCCGACACTGTTAATCGCCAGTTCGATTGGATGCGACAGGGACGACGCCCCGTCCAGTCCCTCACCGAACGCAATGAACAGTACCGAACCGAAAACGACGCCCACAATCACAAGGCACAGGAGAAAGTAAAACGAGATCATGGAAGCATCGACAAGATATCGCCATTCACGTCGGCCCGTCAGATAGCGAAGTGACTTCGTATCTTCCCGGGTCAGGACCACCCGGTGCCACGCTGTCACCAGCGGGACCTCCGCCAGGAAAAGGACGACCAAAGAAGTCATCAAGAACGTAAGGTCGGTGAGTTCCCTCTCCTCAGCACCTGCGCTACCCGGGTCCGGTTGAAAAGACGGCGCAACGGCAAACAACCCGATCAGGATTACGCACGGGACAATCGACAGCTTCAGCCAGAGACCCCAGTTCACGATCCAGATTCCGAAGGCCTCTCCTACCGTCGCCCAAACCCTGAGCGGCCGATATGCAATCGGCTGTTCCGCGCCTTCCGCCATTGCTCCCTCCTGTTAGCTTTCTCTCGTGGCGAGATAATAACAACTATGGCGGGAATGACAACTATCTTTACTCTTTTATCGCGCTACTCCGCCGCCTCGCCCCTCACATGCTTGCCGACGCTCCAGCCGTGCTGCGCCAGGTTCTTCTCGGCAAACTCAATCGGCTCTTCCTCCAGCGCCGTGGCCAGCGTGTCGTTCCAGCGGTTGAGGAAGCCGAACATGGAAATCACGGCGACGATTTCGACGATCTGGTACTCGGTATAGTGCTTGCGCAGATCGGCGAAGTCTTCGTCGGTCGCCATGTTGGGCACGGCCGCCGCGGCCTGGGCGAAGCGCAGCGCGGAGCGTTCGGCTTCGGAGAAAAGATCGCTGGTCTCGAACTCCCAGATCGCGGCAATTTTCCGTTCGTCGATGCCGGTGCGCGCCGTGCCGCCGCCAGTGTGGGCAACGCAGTACATACAGCCCGCCGTCAGGCTCGCGGCATTGGCGATCATGTATTTGAGCGAGGCCGGAATCGAACCATCGGTCTGGTTGTTGACCGCCTTGCCGAGCGCATTGAAGGCCTCAAGCAGTTCGGGCTTGCGCGCCATGACACGCTGCGAATTCGGTATGAACCCGAGTCGCTGTTTGCTCGGCGCCATGATCTCTTCGTAGTCTTTAAGCTCTTCGTCCGTCAGCGGTGCGACACGACTCATATCGTCTCTCCAATGGGTTGTTTCGAAATTGGTAACAGATCGTCTTCAGGTGCGAAACTGGGCCGCGTGGTCGTCAAAAAAGCCGGCTATCGTCCGGGCCGGACGACCGAGGATTTCAGCGACCGTGCCCGTGTCCCGGGACATGGTCCGCGCCTCGATGTCTAGGGCAATATTGCCGATATGCTCGACCGCCCAGTCGGGCGCACCGTTTTCCGCCGCCATTTTCTGCGCGATTTCGAGCGGCGCACGGACGAACGGCACCTCTTTTCCTAACACTGCAGTGAGCGCCGCCGCGCAATCGTTCAGCGTTACCAGCCCACCTGTAAGTTCGAGCAACTTTCTGGCATAGCCGTCCTCGGTCAGTACCGTCGCGCAGACCGCCGCGGTGTCCCGCGCGTCGATCATCCCGATCGGCACCTCGGGGTCGAAGGGCATCATCATCTTGCCCTGCCCCTTCACGACGCCTGCCGTGTTCAGCAGGTTCTGCATGAAGAAGTTCGGCCGGATAATTGTCCATGCCGCGCCGCTTTCCTCCACATAGCGCTCGGCGATGGCGTGCTGTGCGGGAATCCGCATGTCGGCATTGGTCATCATTCCGGCGAGCTTGACGATCCGCGTGACACCTGCGCGCTTAGCGGCGTCGACCGCATCCGACTGCTGCTGGCCAAGCGCGGGATTGTGCGGCGACAGCAGAAACAACGCATCGCATCCCGCGCATGCAGCCTCGACGGTCGCGGGCTCGGAGATGTCTCCCGTCGCCAGGGCGACACCGTCCCCAAGAACCTCTCGTGCCCGGTCGGCATCACGGACAATACAGCGGAATTCCACGCCTTTCCCCGCCAGTTCCTGAACCAGATATTTGCCGGTTGTCCCGGTCGCCCCGATGATCGCAATCATGACTTTCTCCTCAGATAAATTGCAGGATCCAGAGCGACAGCCCCGGCAGATAGGTTACGACCAGCAGCACGCCGATCGAAATCAGGATGAACGGCACCAGGCCGGGATACAGGCTCGACAGCGGAACCTTGAAGACCGCCTGGCCAACGAAAATATTCAGCCCGAAGGGCGGTGTGAAAGTGCCGATGGACAGATTCATCACCACGATGATTCCGAAATGCACCAGATCGATGCCGAGCGCGGAGGCGATGTTGGCGAGCAATGGCGTCAACACCAGAATGGCCGATGCCGTGTCGAGTACCGTGCCCACCAGCAGGAGAAACACGTTGATCACCAGCAGCAGCATCCACGGCGAAACATCTAGGCCTTCTATCAAATCTACCGCGCCCTGCGCCGCGCCGGACACGGTCAGCAGCCACGAATAGACTCCTGCAAAGGCGACGATCAGGAAGATCTGCGCGGTGAGATAAACCGAACTCGCGGCGACGTCGAACAGGTCTTTCCACGTCGCCTCGCGGTAGATGCATACAGTGACGAACATGGCGTAGACACAGGCGATACCTGCCGCTTCCGTCGGCGCGAACACGCCCGAGTAAATCCCGCCGAGGACGATCACCGGCGCACCCAGCGCCCAGACGCCCGATTTGGTTGCCGCGACAAACCCGGCCCAGGAAACCGTCTCGGATTCACGGATGTTATTGCGCCGCGCATACCAGAAGATGTAACCGCCGAAACAGGCCGCCAGCAGCAGGCCGGGCAGAATACCCGCCGCAAACAGGTCAACCACCGAGGCCTCCGCGGCGTAGGCATAGAGGATCATCGCGATGGACGGCGGGATGATATTGGCGATTGCCCCCGACGAGGTCAGCAGGCCTGCGGCGAATTTCTCGTCATAGCCCTTCGCCCTGAGCGGATCGTAGGTGAGCGTGCCGACGGCGGCGACGGTCGCAGCCGTGGAGCCGGAGATCGCGCCGAACACCGTCGCGGTGCCGACGACCGTCATGGGCAGCGCGCCCCGCACCCCGCCGACGATCGATCCCACCCAGTTGATCAGCCGAATCGAAACGCCGCCCCGGCTCATCATTTCTCCGGCAAAGATGAAAAACGGCACGGCCAAAAGCGCAAATTTTGTAACGCTTCCGAACATCTGCTGGTGAATGATCGTCGCCGGATCGTTGGAAAAAAACAGCAACACAGCGACCGAAGCACCGAGCAGAACGAGGAACACCGGAAATCCCAGCAGCAACAAGACCACCGGCAATGCAATCATCGCCCATTCCATGGCCAGGCGCTCCGCTAGAACCGGTTACGCAGATAGGCACGCCACCGGACAACAACCGCCAGCACCATCAGTACAAGCCCGAGAAAGAGCGCGCTGTGCGGAATTACCATGGGGACCGAAGCGGTCACACTGACGCTGCCACCGTCCGCAAAGAGCCTCACAACGAGCATTGACTGCCAGGCCGCAAACCCGACGAGCCCGACCATCGCCAGCCCCGCGACGGCATTGACGGCTTTGCGCAGGCCAGGCGGGAACTTGGCCGATAACAGATCCATCTTCAGGTTCGCGCCGTTGAACGCGACCGTCGCCGCCGCGACGAAAACACACCAGACGACAAGGAAGATCATGATCTCCTCCGCCCAGTACAGGGCGAAATTGAACAGGTAACGGCTGATGACATTGGCGAAATTGATCGCGATGGCGATCAGGATCAGCGCGCCGGTAAGCAGGCGCGGCGCCCTGACAAACACGTTGCACTGCCATGGCGGCACCAAATCGGATTGCTGCTCTGGAGGTGCGCCTGGCGATAGGTCGGTCATCAAGAGTTCCTGCTTGTGCCGCCCGCTCTCATCGCGTGCGCCGCATCCCTGTCGCGCCTTCGCGCATCAAAGTAAAAAATCCGGCCCGGCGCGCTTGCGCGCCGGGCCGCTTTTCCCCCCACCCGGTCAGTACTTTGCGCCGGTCGCTTTCACCTTCTGGAAGAAGGCGTGAACCTTCGGGTTGTCCCCGGTTACCTTCTCGCCGACATCGGCGAGCAAGCCGCGGATTTTCGCGAGATCGGCCGCCGGCAAAACGTTCAGAGATCCACCCGCCTCTTTCCATTTACCGATCATGGAGTTTTCGCTCTTGTGGCTGAACGCCGACGATTTCTCCTGCAGGCTGCGGCCGGTCTCGACAACGATCTTCCGCAGATCCGCCGGCAGCTGCTTGAGCCATGCCTGGCTCAATACGGCGGACGAGATGATGAGGGTATCGTCGGTACGGGTCAGCACCTTGCTGATGCGGTTGAACTTGAACACGACGTAAACCACCGTGCCCGACTGGGTGCCGTCCACCACGCCACGCTGCAGCGCCGGCACCACCTCGGACAGCGGCATCGGCACTGCGGATGCGCCGAAGCGGCGCATTTTTTCTCGTTCCGCCGCCGTCGCGTTCACGCGGAACTTCTTGCCCTTGAAGTCGTCCAGCTTCGTAATCGGATTCTTGGCGAGATAATGCGCCGTCGAATGGGTGAAGATCGCCGTATTCTCCATGCCTTTATCGCTGCCAAGGGCGAGAATGTCCTTGTTGAGCTCCGGATCCGCAATCACCTTCGCGGCGTGCAGCTTGTCCTTGAACAGCACGGGGATCGAGAAGACGCCGAAGCGCGGGTCGATGCCGGAGAAGAAGTCGGTCGGCGCGACGAAACCCTGCTGCGTGCCGAGGCGAACCCCGTCGATCTGGCGCGGGATGGCGCCAAGCTGGCTTTTCGGGAAGACGTTGACCGCGATCCGGCCGTTCGATTTCCTCTCGATTTCCTCTTTCATCCAGTCCGACCACTGGTGCTGGACGTCCTTGAACGTGGCGAACCCGATCTTCATCGTGTAATCGGCTGCCTGCGCAGCCGAAACGCCAAGCGTCCCTGCGGCCAGAATGGCGGCGGTCTGTGCGATATGTTTTCTCATGATTTCCTCCCGTGTGTCTCTGCGATCACTTTGCGGTAAGGAAAGTCTAGCGGGGGAATAGTGTGTTCGACAACAGCAATTATTGCTTGCTCTGATCAAACAGACGCTTCTACCATCACCGCAAACCAAATCTGCAGGGAGAAATCGGTTGGATATCGGCAAACGGCTGCGTGAAACGCGAATACGCAAGAACCTCGTCATCGACGATGTGGCGGCCGCCAGCGGAATGTCGCGCGCCTATATCAGTCAGGTCGAAACCGGCAAGGCCTCGCCGTCGATCCAGACACTGGAGAAACTGGGGGCAGCACTGAACATTTCCGTCTCGTCGCTGTTTATCGAGGACAGCGCCGGCTGTACCGTCATTCGCGCTGCCGACCGCCGCCACGTGCATTTCGGCGGCCCGAATACCCCGCAACGCAAGGTGATGCAGTACATGTCGGCGCCCGACCGACAGCTCGAACTGGTCATCGTCGAGATTCCCGCCCGTTCGACCGCAATCGACAAGGCCCATGCCCATGAAGGCGAAGAGGCCTGTCACGTTCTCGAAGGCGAGGTCGAGGTGGTTTACGGGGAGGACACGCACCGGCTTGGTCCCGGCGACAGCGTGCATTGGGACAGCAGGATCAGCCATTGGCTGAGGAATATCGGCGACAGCCCGGCAAAGCTGATCGTCGCGCGCACACCTTCCGGCCTGATGGAGATGCAGTTTTCCGAAGGGGACGCGGCGAAAACGGCGACCTGACACCGCCCCACGTGATGCTTACTTCTCGTGCTTGCCCGGCGTCCAGCCCGCCCCGGAGATCGCTTTCTCAGCAAATGCCTTCGGGCCGTCTTCCAGCGGTGTGGCGAGCGTGTCGTTCCACCGGTTGAAAAATCCGTAGAGGCCGATAATCGAAAGCATCTCGACAATCTGGTACTCGGTGAAGTGCTTTTTCAGATCATCGAAATCCGCGTCCGTCACCATGTTGGGCACCGACGATGACGCCTGCGCAAAACGGATCGCGGCGCGCTCGGCCTCCGAGAACAGATCGCTCGTCTCGTATTCCCAGATCGCGGCAAGCTTCTCTTCCTCGATGCCGTTATGGCCTGCCGCCCCGCCGGAATGGGCGACACAATACATGCAGCCCGCCGCCAGGCTCGAAGCATTGCCGACCAGGTACATCAGCCCCGGCGGCAGGGATCCTTCGGACCTGTGCATGATCGCCTTGTAAAGTTCGTTGATGCCGATCAGCAGCTCCGGCTTGTGCGCCATGATGCGTTGGGAGTTCGGCAGGAAGCCGAGACGTTCTATCGTCGGTTTCAGGAAATCGATGGAATCGCCCATCTCTTCATCGGTCAACGGTTCGATCCGGGTCATGCAGGCCACTTCTGTAAAAATGCGAACAATACCCGCGCCGGAAATTCCGTACGCGGGGTACCGCCATGAAAACACCGATCCGTTTCCGGATAAAGGGGCCGCATAACCTTTCGGCCCATCGGTCCCTTGGCATGACGTTGAAAATGCATCATCTTTTGCAAACGAAAGCGAACTCGCCATGAAGGTCCGTCTATGAAAGTACCCGTCGACCGTCTCCTGTCGCAGGCGAAGCGCCACGCCAAAAAGGGTGAACTTGCCCAGGCGGCAGAACTGTACCGGACGGTCCTGGCCGCCTTCCCCGGCAACAAGCACGCCGGTCAGGGCCTTGCCGCTCTTGGCGTCCAGGCGCCCCCTCAGGCCGCAGCCATGACACCGCTCGAGCAGGAAATTAATGCTCTGAACACACTGTACAGTCAGCGGCGACTCGACGATGTCGTGAAAAAGGCCACGGCGCTTCTGGAGACTTTTCCGGAAGAAATTGCCCTGTTCAATATCCTCGGGGCGGCACATGCGGGGCTTGGTCGCCACGACGATGCTGTGGAGAGCTTCAGGCGGGCGATAGCGGTCGATGCCAACGTCGCAGAGGCGCATTTCAATCACGGACTGGCGTTGAAGAACAGAGGAGACCTGCCCGAGGCGATCGAGAACTACCGTCGCGCAATAGACATCAGGCCCGAATATCCGGAAGCGTTCTACAACCTGGGGATTGCCCAGAAGGCCATCGGCGACGCGACCGGCGCGATCGACAGCTACAGACAGGCGATCAGGATCAATCCGGGCTACGTGAAAGCCCTTCACAATCTTGGTAATGTCCTGAAAACCATGGGCGACTTTGCAGGTGCCCTCGAATGCTACAATCAGGAATTCCGTATTCAGCCGAACGTGGCAGAACTCAATATCTCGATGGGAGACACCCTTTCGGAACTGCGCAGGTACGATGAAGCCATCGATGCATTCGAAAGGGCGCTGAAGATCGACCCGGAAAACCTGGACGCTAAAGGCCAGCTCGGAGCCACGCTGATGCATGTCGGGAAGCTCGAAGAGGGACTGGCCCTTCAGAATGAAGGCTTCGGGGTTATCAGCTTCGATATTCAGTCAGGGATTGCCATTGAAACAGGGAACCAGGCATGAAACGCGTCGATTTAGCAGCGACACCCAAAACCCCGAATTTCGTCGGGAGCTGGTTCATCGAGCCTGACGGGGTATGCGACGACCTGATTGCCCTGTTCGAGGCGAACGAAGCGACCCACCAGGGGGGCAAGACCGGTGACGGTCTGAACGAAGACAACAAAAAATCGACGGACCTGACGGTGCTCCCCCGGCAACTGGAAGAACCGGAATTTCTCGCCGCCCGGCAGTACATTGACCTGCTCTATGAATGTTACAGGGACTACGTCGAGCAATGGCCTTTCCTGGAAAATATCTCGAAGCTCCAGATCGGCCGGTTCAATATTCAGCGCTACGGCGCCGGCGGCCATTTCAAACTCCCGCACGCCGAACGCAGCTCCGTGAGCAGCTCGCATCGGGTCCTGGCCTGGATGACCTACCTGAACGATGTCCCGGAGGGCGGCTCGACATATTTTCCGCACTACGACCTGGATATTCAGCCTGAAAAAGGGAAAACCCTGATCTGGCCGGCGGAATGGACTCACGCGCATTACGGCAATCTGATCACCGACGGCACCAAATACATCATCACCGGCTGGATGCATTTTCCGGTATAGAGAACTTGACGCAGTCGTCGCCCGCGGCTGTTTTTGCATAAAATTTACGCAGTTTTGGGCCTTCCCAGACTTTTGCCTAATTGATAGTCTTTCCGGCATGGAAGATTTTGTTGCCCTGCCGGACCTTGTGCCGCGCGATAAACTCCACGCCCTCTCGCAAAAATCCGACGCGCCCGGTATCGCCCGGCTGACGCAGCATCTCGGCGCCCTGACCCTGACGGGTGCGGGTATCCTGTATCTCGCCGATACGCTTTGGGTCTGGCCCGCCATGGTGGTACATGGAATCCTGCTGGTCTTTCTGTTCTGCCCGCTGCACGAAGCCGCGCACGGAACCGCCTTCCGGTCGCGCTGGCTGAACAATCGTACCGGCGACGTCGCGGGCTTCCTCACCCTGTATCCCCGGCTGATGTATCGCGTTTATCACTTCGCCCATCACCGCCACACCCAGGACCCCGAGCGCGATCCCGAACTCGCCCTCAAAAAACCGGAAACATACCGGGAATACGCCGTCTGGGTTTCCGGCTGGCGGTACTGGACATCTAAGGGGCGCACCGTTCTGCGCTACGCCTTCACGGGAGAGGCAAAAGCGCCCTTCATTCCAAAGCAGATGGAAAAGAAACTGGTGCGCGAGAGCCGCCTCGTCCTCCTCGGCTACGCCGCGATCGCGGTCATCGCCGCGCTGACCGACCCGATGATTGTCCTGATGCTGTGGATCGGCCCTGCCCTGCTGGGCCAGCCGTTCCTGCGCGCCTACCTGCTGACCGAACATACAGGCTGCAGCAACGGCCCGAACATGCTCGAAAACGTGCGCACCATTCTCGCCGGGCCGGTTGTCCGCTGGCTGGCCTGGAACATGCCCTACCACACCGAGCATCATGTCTTTCCGTCGATCCCGTTCCATGCCCTGCCCGCGGCGCACCGGGAAATCAGCGACAGCCTGATCCACGTTTCGCCGAGCCATGCCGGTTTCAACGCGAGCCTGTTGCAGAGTTTCGCGCCGGGGGGTGCGAAAGCGCATTCCTGAGTCGGCACATGTGAGAAAGAGCGCTTAGGGGCGGCCTATTCCGCCGCGACGCCCTTCTTGCCGGACAGCGCCGCCAGTTCATCGCGGAACTCGGCGGCCCGTTCGCAATACCCGGCGACGGACTCGTCGAAATTGGCGATCTCCTCATCGGTCAGAGCGCGCATGGTTTTTGCCGGACGACCGCCCCACATCTCGCCGCCCGTGACCGTCTTGCCCGGCGTCAGCATCGCGCCCCCCGCCAGCATGCCATGGGTTTCGACCGTGCACCGGTCGAGCACGATGGAGCCCATGCCGACGAAGCATTTGTCCTCCAGCGTGCAGGCATGGAGCAGCGCCATGTGGCCGATGGTGATGTCGTTGCCGATATAGGTGCCCTGGAACTTCGAATGCACGTGGATCACGGTACCGTCCTGCACATTCACCCGCTCACCGATGCGGATCGGATTGTCGTCGCCGCGCAGCACGCAGTTGAACCAGATCGACGACCCCGCCCCGATCTCGACATCGCCGATCACACTGGCGCCCGGCGCGATGAACACGTCATCGGCGATTTTCGGCCATTTCCCCTTATAGGGCAGGATATTGCCTTGATACTGGGTCATCTTTCTGTCCTTCGTCATCGGTATCTATCTGTAGAATAGCTCTCGATCAAAATACAATTGTCATCCCGGCGCAGGGCCGGGATGACAACCGGATTTTATCAGAACCGCAATTCACTCACGCCAGCCCGGCGGCCTCGTCGAGCCCGAGCATGATGTTCATGTTCTGCACCGCGGCGCCCGAGGCGCCCTTGCCGAGATTGTCGAGCTGGGCGGCAAGCACCGCCTGCCCGGTTTCGGCATTGCCGAAAACATACAGCCGCAGCTCGTTGGTGTCGTTCAGGTCCTCCGGATCGAGCAGCGCCGCATGCGCGGCGGTTTCTTCCGCAGTCGCGACCGACACGAAACGGCAGCCTTCGTAGCGCGCCGCCAGCGTCTCGCGGATCGCCTCTATCCCGGGCGTGCCCGGCAGCGCCCACAGCTGCAGCGGCACTTCGACGATCATGCCCTGGCGGAACCGGCCCACATTGGGCGTGAACAGCGGGGCGTGGTCGAACCCGCCATGTACCCGCATTTCCGGCACGTGTTTATGCGCGAGCGTCAGCCCGTAGCCGAAATAGGCGCTGTCGATGGCGTCTTCCCGCGAAGCGTCTTCCATGCGCGCGATCAGCCCCTTGCCGCCGCCCGAATAGCCCGATACCGCGTTGACCGTGAGCGGAAAGTCCTTCGGCAGAATACCGGCATCGACCAGCGGGCGGGTCAGCGCGATCGCGCCCGTCGGATAGCAGCCGGGATTGGCGACCCGGGTCGCCCCGGCCACCGCATCTTTCTGCGCCGTCGTCATTTCGGGAAAACCGTAAACCCAGCCGTCTGCCACCCGGTGCTCCGTCGACGCATCGATCACCCGCGTCGAATTGCTGTCGATCATGGCAACTGCGTCGCGCGCGGCATCGTCCGGCAGGCAGAGAATGGCAACGTCGGCCGCATTCAGCGCCTCGCGCCGCGCCGCCGGGTCCTTGCGCGTCTCGCCCGTCAGGTGGATCAGTTCCAGTTCGGCGCGGGTCTCGAGCCGTTCGCGGATCTGCAACCCGGTTGTGCCTTCCTCGCCGTCAATAAAGATCTTGTGCGTCATGTCTTTGACCTTTCCGGTTACAAGCTTAGTACAAACCCGTGCGGAATAAAAAAAGGGCGTCCCCGGAGGGACGCCCATGAAGTCGAAGTGGCTGTCCCAGCCTTATCGTTTGGAGAACTGGAATGAACGGCGCGCCTTTCGCTTGCCGTATTTCTTGCGCTCGACGATGCGCGAATCGCGGGTCAGGAAGCCGCCCTGTTTCAGGGTGCCCCGGAGCGCCGGTTCGAAATAGGTCAGCGCCTTGGAAATGCCGTGACGGACCGCACCGGCCTGGCCCGAGAGCCCGCCGCCGGAAACCGTGCACCAGACGTCGTACTGGGTGGACCGGTCGACGACTTCCATCGGCTGGCCGATAATCATCTGCAGGACGGGACGCGCGAAATAGGTCGGTCCGTCCTTGCCGTTGACGGTCAGCTTGCCGCTGCCGGGCTTGATCCAGACGCGGGCGACCGCGTTTTTCCGCTTGCCGGTCGCATAGGCGCGGCCCTGGGCGTCGATCTTCGGTTCGGCGACGGCTGCTGCCGCCGGTTCCGCCATGACGGGGGCAGCCGGCGCAGGTGCTTCCGCTTCGGCCGGAGCCTCTGCCGGGGCTGCCGCTTCCGCAGCGGCCGTGGCCGCTGCCTGCTTCATTGCGTCGCCGAGCGCGCCTGTGTTTTCTTCGTCGGCCATGCTCAGGCGCTCCTCTTGTTCTTCGGATTCATCGACGCGACATCCAGAACTTCCGGATTCTGCGCCGCATGTGTGTGTTCAGGACCGCAGAAAACGCGGAATTTGGTCAGCTGGCTGCGCCCGAGTTTCGTCTTGGGCAGCATGCGTTCGACCGCCTTCATCAGGATCCGGTCGCCCTTGCCGTCGGCGAGCAGCTTCTCCGGCGTGACACCCTTGATTCCGCCCGGATAGCCGGTGTGATGGTAATAGACCTTGTCGGTCTTCTTGTTGCCGGTCATGGCGATCTTTTCGGCGTTGATGACAATAATGCCATCGCCGCAATCGACATGGGGCGTGAACGTGGGCTTGTGCTTGCCGCGGAGGATCTTGGCGCAAATGGTGGCCAGCCGGCCCAGGACGAGGTCCTCGGCATCGACGACGTACCACTTCATCTCAACATCCGACGCTTTGGCGGAAATGGTTTTCATATCAAACGGTCCAAAAGGTGTGTCGGTCAAAAAAAAGGCAGCGCCCGCAGTCACGGGCGCGTCGGAGGCGGAATATGACAGGATTTGCAGACCTGTCAATCGACATTAACCGCAAAAAAATCAATAAATACAGCATATTATAAAATAGGTATTATATTACCCCATCTATTTTCGGTACTTGCCGGAATCTTCGTCCCAGCGCCTCCCGGCCGATACCGGGCTTTGCGCCCTTTTTGCCTGCGTCCTCTACCTGTCTGCGATTGCGTGTCCCCGACCGGTCGGCGTATGGTTGATGCCGCCCGGCCCGGAAACGATTTGCCCCGGGTGGCGCGCCGGGCAGTAACCGCCTTTTACCAACATGACCGAACGCCAGCCACATGAACACAAAGCCAGACGACGACATCCTCCTCCGGGCCGACACAGACGGCATCACCACCCTGACGCTGAACCGTCCGGCAGCGCGCAATGCCCTGTCGATGGGGCTGATGACGGCCCTTCAGACCGAAATCGACGCCATCGCCGGCGACCCGTCGGTCCGCGTTGTCGTGATTGCCGCGAACGGTCCCGCGTTCTGCGCGGGGCATGACCTGCGCGAAGTCCGGGGCACGCCGACCCGCCCGGCGTACGAGGCCCTGTTTGCGCAATGTTCGGCGCTGATGCTGTCGATCACCCGCCTGCCCCAGCCGGTCATCGCCCGGGTGCATGCCACCGCGACCGCCGCCGGGTGCCAGCTCGTCGCCACCTGCGACCTCGCCGTTGCCGCGGAGACCGCGCATTTTGCGACGCCGGGCGTCAATATCGGGCTGTTCTGTTCGACCCCCATGGTTGCCGTCAGCCGCAATATGGGCCGCAAGCAGACCATGGAAATGCTGCTGACCGGCGACATGATCGATGCGGAGGCCGCACGCGCCGGCGGATTGATCAACAAGGTCGTGCCCGCCGCCGACCTGGACGACGCGGTCGCCGCCTATACCCGCCAGATTGCCTCCAAGTCGGCGCTGACCCTCAAAATCGGCAAGGAAGCGTTTTACCGCCAGCTCGAAATGCCGCTGGAAGACGCCTACGCCTATGCCAGCGAGGTCATGGTCACGAACATGCTCGCCCGCGACGCCGGGGAAGGCATAGATGCCTTCCTCGAAAAACGGCCCCCGCAATGGACCGGGGAATAGCACCATGACCGTCGAGATACCCCTTATCGATCTGACGGACCTCCGCACAGGCGACCTCGCCGCACGTATGGCGGTGGCGCGCCGGATTCGGCAAGCCTGTACCGATACGGGGTTCTTCACGGTGACCGGCCACGGTATTCCGGCCGATCTGGTCAGGCGGACGCGCGCGGCGGCCGAAACCTTCTTTGCCGCGCCCGCCGACCGCAAAAGAGCCGTTCTGCGCCCGCCGGAGAAGATAAGCCGCGGCTGGAACCCGCCCGCCGACCGGACACTGGCGAATACGCTGGGCGTCGACACACCGCCGGACCTGCAGGAAGCCTGGGCCATGGGTCCGCCAGAAAGCGGCGACGACGCCTATTTCACCGAAGGTGTCGGCGCCCGGTTCTTCGCCCCGAACAGATGGCCTGAAATCGACGGTTTCCGGGAAACGCTCGAAGCCTATTACCGGGCCATGACCGGCCTTTCCGCGCAGATGATGCGGGGCTTTGCCCTCGCGCTCGGCCTTGAGGAAACATTCTTCGACGACAAGGCAGACCGGCCCTGCAGCACGATCCGGCTGGTCAACTATCCCGCACAGCACGAAGCGCCGCGCCCGGGGCAACTGCGCGCCGGCGCGCACAGCGATTACGGCAGCTTTACGTTCGTGCGGGGTGATAACGTCCCGGGCGGGCTGCAGGTAAGCGACGGCAAGGGCGGCTGGCAGGATGTCGAAGCGCCGGAAGACGGCTTCGTCTGCAATATCGGCGACACCATGCAGCGCTGGACGGGTGGCCTGTTCCGTTCGACGCTCCACCGCGTCATCAATCCGCCGGCGGATGCCGCGCCCCGCGACCGCATATCCCTGGTCTATTTCAATCTGCCCAACCACGATGCCGTCCTCGGCGGCATCGATCTCGGCGGCGCACAGCAGGCCGCGGCGGGCGAACCCGCGCCGACATTCGGCGAACATTATTTCGGAAAAATGGCCCGCGCCGCCAAATCGGAAGACGGCGACAGTATGGCAACGGCTGCCGGCGGTGTTACGGGAGCAACGCCATGACCGCCCTCGCCTATCCGGACTCGCTTATCCGCCGCGTGCTGGACGAAACCCGCACCATCGCGATGGTCGGCGCGTCGGCGAACTGGGTGCGGCCGAGCAATTTCGCCATGAAATACCTTCAGCAGAAGGGCTATCGGGTGATCCCGGTCAATCCGGGTAGTGCCGGGACGGAAATTCACGGGGAAATGTGCTACGCGTCCCTCAGCGAAATCCCGGACACGTTCGAAATGGTCGATATTTTCCGCCGGTCTGAAGATGCGGGCGGTATTGTCGACGAGGCCATTGCCCTGAAAGATGCGAAAGGCATTCGGACGGTGTGGCTGCAGCTCGACGTTATCGATACGGCCGCCGCGGAACGCGCCGAAGCCGCCGGACTGACCGCGATCATGGACCGCTGCCCGAAGATCGAATTCGGGCGGCTGAACCACGAGCTTGCCTGGGCCGGCGTCAATACCGGGGTCATTTCATCCAGGCGGCCCGGGCGGCGCTGACCGGCGCAGCCCCAAGGCACGCGAGACCGAACTTACGGGGAGCCGGAACAGGAAGCCGGAGAGGAAAAGAGAGGAAACATGTTTACCAGACCCGAGCGAGCCGTCGACCGCGTCTTTCTCCACTGCAGCGCGAGCGACCATGCCCATCACGACAATATCGCCACCATGCGAAAATGGCATGTCGAGGACCGCGGCTGGAGCGATGTCGGCTATCATTTCTTCATCCGCAAGGACGGCACGGTCGAGGAAGGACGTCCGCTGGAACGGACACCGGCGGCCCAGGGCGGCAACAACCGGGGCACCATCGCGATTTGCCTGCACGGCCTCGCGCTCGAGAATTTCACCGAGATGCAGTATAATTCCGTAATTAAACTTTGTTCAGAAATAACAGCGGCTTATCACGGAATGGTAACGTTCCATGGGCACTGTGAAGTCTCCTCCAAGGCCTGCCCGGTCTTTCCTTACAAGGCAGTGCTTGGCCTGAATGCCCATGGCGAGATGCTGTTCGCCAAATCGTCGCGACCGGATGGCACGACCCCGCCGGATCTGAGCCTGCCCGGCGACCGGACACCGCCCCGTCCTGTCCTGCGGATCAGCGACCGCAACAGCGACGTCGAGATCCTGCAGCGCCTGCTCATCGCCGCCGGTAACAATATTGTCGCGGACGGGATATTCGGCCAGGGCACGGCCGCCGCGGTCCGCGCGTTTCAGATATCGAACGGCCTTGTCGCCGACGGGATCGTCGGCCCGGCGACCTGGAAAGCCCTGCAGGCATGAGCAATTCCGCCGGTAACGGCCGCAGCCCCAACGATTTCGGCTTCGAGACCCGCGCCATACATGCCGGGGCGGCCCCTGACGCGGCCACGGGCGCGCGAAACACGCCGATCCACCACTCCACATCCTATGTGTTCGACGATGTCGATCACGCGGCCTCGCTGTTCAACCTGCAAAGCTTCGGATTCATCTATTCGCGCCTGACCAACCCGACGGTCGCCGTGCTGGAGGAACGCATCGCCAATCTCGAAGGCGGCCGCGCCGCCTGCGCCGCCGGATCGGGCCATGCGGCGCAATTTCTGGCGTTTTTCACGCTGATGGAACCGGGCGACCACTTCGTCGCCTCGCGCAATCTCTATGGCGGATCGATCACGCAGTTCGCGGTCAGCTTCAAAAAGCTTGGCTGGCACTGCGATTTCGCCGATCCCTTGAACCCGGAAACCTTCCGCGCCGCCCTGAAAGAGAATTCCAAGGCGATCTTCATTGAATCGGTGTCCAACCCGTCCAACGTGATCGGCGATATCGAGGCGATCGCAGAGATCGCGCGGGATGCCGGCATTCCGCTGATCGTCGACAACACGATGGCGACGCCGTATCTGTTCCGGCCGATCGATTACGGCGCGGATATCGTCCTGCATTCCACAACCAAGTATCTGAACGGACACGGAAATTCCATGGGCGGCGCGATCGTGGAATCCGGCAGGTTCGACTGGGCGCAGAACGACAAATTCCCGTCGATGACCAAACCGGACGATGCCTATCACGGCCTCACCTTCTACGAAACCTTCGGCGATTTTGGCTTCACCATGCGGGTGCGCGCGGTGGCGCTTCGCGACTTCGGCCCTTCCCTGTCGCCGACCAATGCCTTCATGACCCTGACCGGGATCGAAACCCTGCCACTGCGGATGGACCGCCATGTCGCCAATGCGGAAGCGGTCGCCGTCTTTCTGGAGGATCACCCGGCGGTCGCCTGGGTGTCCTATGCCGGGCTGCGCTCAAGCCCCTCTCATAATAACAAAAAGCATTATTTACCAAATGGCTGTGGTGCAGTCTTCACCTTCGGACTTAAAGGTGGATATGCCGCGGGCACGCGCCTGGTAGAGGGGTGCGAATTGCTGTCCCACCTTGCGAATGTCGGCGACACGCGGAGCCTGATCCTGCACCCGGCATCGACCACCCACCGCCAGCTCACCGAAGAGCAGCAGATTGCCGCCGGGGCCGGCCCGGACGTGGTGCGGATATCCGTCGGCATCGAGACGGTGGATGACATCATCCGCGACCTCGACCAGGCCCTGAGGGCGGCATCATTTTAAGATTATGCTCAGGCTGCCCTGATTCCGTTCCGGCAGATCGCCTGCACGCCACTGGTAGTGCTCAAAATCGTCGGTAGTGCTCGGCAAATCAACGGTAGTGCTCACCCGACCACGTTGGAAATCTCGATCAGGTTGCCATCGGGGTCTCGGAAATAGACCGATTCCAGGACCCCCGCCGCGCCCGACCGCTTTACCGGTCCCTCCTCGACCTCAATACCGCAATCCTCGAGATGCTGTATCACCTGTGAGACAGGCGTCTCAGATATGAGACAGAAATCCTCCGATCCGGGAACGATATGACGGGCCTTGGGCGACACGTCCGTCGATGCATCGTGGATGTTGAATTTCTGTGTGCCGAAATGGACGGCATGGAGATTATTGCCGAAGGTGACATGTTCCATGCCCAGCACCCTGGTATAGAAGTCTATCGTCGCCTGCAGATCGCCGGCGGTGATGACAAGATGATCGAGGCTGCTGATTCTGATGGTCATGAGGTCTCCTGTCCGAATGGCGGCGAAGCGGGTTGCCTGGCAGAGATCCCGGCATCCGGATTCTCGTCGGCGCGTGGCAGGAACGCTGCCGCGCAGATAACGATCCCGGCGACGATCGCCATCGAGACGAACATCCACCAGAACCCGCCGGTCATATCGTACACCCCGCCTGCAAAAGGAATGGCCAGCGAACTGACGCCTAGGCCGAGCACGAATTTTGCACCATAGGCGCTGGAGCGCCACTGCGCCGGGCAATAGCGGGCAACAAGGCTGTTCTCGGTCGGCAGCGACGCCGTGATCAGGAACATGATCGCTCCGGCGGCGCCGACAAGCGGCAGTCCGGACAGCCCGGCCGATACCAGGGCCACCGGAATCATCGCAACGAATATCGCAGGGTAAACAAGCGTGAGCCTGTAGCGGTCAGCGAGCCAGCCCCCCGCAAGCTGGCCCAATGCCCCGATACCGAGCGCCGCGGAAGCAAGCCCGCCTGCCCCGATCAGACCTGCCCACTCGACGATATCGGGCGCCCGCACCGCAAACACCTTGGGCAGCGCCACCGAATGCGCCTGGGCCAGCAGTCCCACACAGAGCACGGTGATACACAGCACCGCGAGCCCACGGATCGCTCGGGCGCGCGGCACTTCCGCATCGGTCAGGGTCTCCCCGGTCCCGCCCCGCGCGGACATGCGGCGCATAACGAACAAAAACGCCACCCCCGTCGCGATACAGGCCGCTCCCGGCACGAAAAACGCGTAGCGCCAGCCCAACATCGCTGTCAGACCACCGGCAATCAGCGGGGCCAATGCAAGTCCGACCGTTCCGAACACGCCATTGATGCCGAGCGCCTTACCCCGCGACTTTCCGGCGGCATTTGCCACCACCCAGGCGGTGCCGACCGGGTGATAAATCGATGAAAACAGCCCGATCCCGCCAAGTGCTATGACAATACCGAGCGGACCGGAGGCAAACCCCGCCGCGATCCCCGCCGCGCCGGTACCGAAAAAGAACACGGCCAGCATCGCAGGGGCACTCCATTTGTCGCCAAGCCAGCCCGCGGGCAGCGCCGCCACGCCGTAGAGCACGAAGCCCACGAAGGACAGGGACAGCAATTCGCCGTATGGCCGCTCGAACGCGACCTCCAACGCAATGACCACGGTCGGATAAACCAGCATCATCACGTGGCTGTAGAAATGTGCGACATTTGCGAACAACAGGGCTGTGCGGTTGCCGTTCGCAGGTGCGGATTCGGTCATCTGGTCGCCATCCGGAGTATTTTCGCGATGATACCGGGCAGTTTGCAACATCGCACGCTGAAATCCCTCCCCGGTGATTTGCTGGTTCACGTCAGCGGCAGGTCAGCGATCCTCAACTGCCCCAATATTGCCTTATTCCGGTCGAAATTCCGCCACACTCCGTCAGCAGGATCAAGCCATGTTAACCATGACCAGATCCCCCGGCCGGCCATCGGCACATGAAGACAGACCACCGCCCGGCGACCTGCCCGCGTCGCCGGACGAGATAGATCTCGACCGTATCGTCACCGATCCGGAGTATCGCCGCGCCGTGCAGGACCTGCTGCGCCGCTGGGGTATTTGCGGGGACAAACCCGGCCCGACCGTCGAGGAGCGATCCCGGGCCAAAGGCATTCCCTGACACGGTGCCTCGGGTTCGCTTCGGGTTGACGATGGCGGATCGCCGCATTTACGGCACTGCAATCCGGCGCGGACAGGTTTATGGTGCGTCGGAACCCGGGAATCCCCCATTTCATTCCGCCCCGATGCGCCGCTGGACGTCCCGGCGGCAAGCCGAAAGCCAGAATCATGCCGCGCCTGCGCATAAAACACCGCACGACGTATACCTATTCGCAACCGATGTCCTTCGGCGAACACAGGCTGATGGTCCGCCCGCGCGACAGTCACGACCTGCGGCTTGTCTCGGCCGAACTCCGGATTCTGCCGGTGCCGACCCTGCGCTGGATTCACGATCCCTTCGGCAACTCGGTGACCATCGCGGAATTCAGCGAGATGAGCACCGAACTGAGCTTCGAAAGCGAGATCGTCATCGAGCGGTTCCCCGACGACACGACGTCGCTTGAAATAGAGCCCTATGCGCAGAGCCTGCCCTTCAACTATCTCGATACCGAACTGCCCGATCTCGCCCCCGCCATCGCGCGGCGCGATTCCGACCCGTACGGGATCGTCGATCTCTGGGCGCTGGGGTTCATGGCCCCCGGCGGGCCGACAGACACGCTGAGCCTGCTGATCCGCATGACGGAGAGCATCAGGCACGATTTCACCTACATCGCGCGGGAAGCCGTCGGCGTGCAGACCGCGGCGGAGACGCTCAACCTGCGCTCCGGCACCTGCCGCGACTATGCGCTCCTGATGATGGAAGCGGTCCGCAGCCTCGGCATCGCCGCGCATTTCGTGACCGGCTATCTGTACGACCCGGCGCTGGATGCCGGCAACAGCGGCAACAGCGACGGGGGTGCCGCGATCCTCGGCGCCGGCGCAACCCATGCCTGGTGCGAGGTTTACCTGCCCGGCCTCGGCTGGGTGTCGTTCGATCCCACCAATGGCCGCTACGGCAGCGAAGACCTCATCCGCATCGGCATCGCCCGCGCGCCCGAACAGGCCCAGCCGCTCTCCGGCCTGCTCAACGGAGATCCGTCGACGGCGCTCGGGATGGATGTACAGGTCTCGGTGACGCGGGAAGACGGCTAGCGCCTCAGTTCGTTTCCGCCACAATCCAGTCAAGAAACGCAGGATTCCCGCCGTCCACCGGCAGCGCGACGACGCAGGGACAGTCATAGCTGTGGAGTTCTCGGACCTTCGCGGTCAGCGCATCCACCAGTGACGCCGTGGTCTTGGCGATCAGCACCGCCTCCTCTCCCTCCTGCACGACGCCTTCCCACCGGTAGATCGACGTCATCGGGCCCAGCACATTGGCACAGGCGGCCAGGCGCGCCTCGACCAGCGCGCGCCCGATGGCGCGGGCTTCGTCGGTACTCTCGGCTGTGATGTAGATCAGGCGGGTGTCCGGCGTGTCGGGCATTTAGGTTCTCCGAGCTAGGCAATATGCCGTTCAGAATATTTGAAATGCTTGATGGTTGGGAGCGCTGTTACGCAGGGATCGTGTTCCTGCCTGATTTCGCAGGATGTCACCCCGGCACAGGGCCGGGATGACAAGCGCATTCGGGACTTAAACCAGTGAAGCGTAAACCGGCCCCATCAACTGAAAAACGGATTGTCGCCCAGCGCGTGTTCGGTGACGTCAACCACGCCCTGTATTGTCGGGACCTCGCTCAGGATGGCGTTCTGGACGCCCTGCTGGAGGGTCACCGCCGAGGCGGAGCAGCCCTGGCAGCCGCCTTCCATGCGCACATAGGCGACGTGATCGGTGACATCGACCAGGCTTATCCGCCCGCCATGGGCGGCGACGGCGGGATTGATCTTTTCGTCGAGCAGCGCCATCACCGCCTCGGCTTCGGGGCCGGTCGGGCCTTCCTCGTTGCCGTTGAAGACCCAGTCCGGGATTTCCGCGGCCGGCGCTTCGCCGATCCAGGTGACGGCGGTTACTTCGGGCAGATGATGGGTGATGATATTGGTCATCATGTCGCGCTTCTTCGCGCCGCCGCCGCCGATCAGTTCCAGGGTCAGCGTGCCGTCGGCGAATTTCTTGAACAGGACCTCGCCGCCATAGGCCTCCACCGCCGGGCGGATGCGCTCATCCAGCAGTTCGAGGATGCGCGTCATCGTCGCGTCGGTCACCACCGGATCGCCGGAACCGTAATGCTCCATGATCGCCCCCAGGATCGCGGGCTTCAGGATGTACCATTCCGTGGCTGCCGACCGCCGGACCGTCACGTCGTCGAGCGACAGGGAAACCCCCTCTACCGCGTCGATCTGCAGCAGACGCCGGGCAAGCGGCGACATCTCCGCGGCTTCCGCCTCGCCCAGCGGCGGCATGCCGACGGGCAGCACCGGCTCGCCGGGGGTGAACCTCATGCAGGCCGGATCTTCTAGCGGGTGGGTCTGAATGAACATTCTGTTCGGCCTTTCAGGCATTTACGCTCTGTGGGGTGCAGCATGGGTGCGGCGTCGGATCGGTCAGGCGCCCGCGGCGCCGTAGCGCTCCGCCACGTATTTTTCGACCAGTGCGCGAAACTCGTCCGCGATGCCGGGACCCCGAAGCGTCATCGCCTTTTTGCCGTCGATGAAAACCGGGGCCGCGGGTTCCTCGCCGGTGCCCGGCAGGCTGATGCCGATATCGGCATGCTTGGATTCGCCCGGACCGTTCACAATACAGCCCATCACGGCCACGTTCAGTTCCTCGACACCATCATACTTTTCGCGCCAGGCCGGCATGCGTTCGCGGATATGGTTCTGGATACTCTGGGCCAGTTCCTGAAACACGGTGGACGTGGTGCGTCCGCAGCCCGGACAGGCAGCAACCAGGGGGATGAAAGAGCGCAGCCCCATGGTCTGCAATAACTCCTGCGCGACGATCACTTCCCGCGTGCGGTCGCCGCCGGGTTCCGGCGTCAGCGATATGCGGATGGTGTCGCCGATTCCGTGCTGCAGCAGGATGCCCATGCCGGCGGCGGAGGCGACGATGCCCTTGCTGCCCATGCCCGCCTCTGTCAGGCCGAGATGAAGCGCATAATCGCAGCGCGCGGCAAGATCGCGATAGACGGCGATCAGATCCTGCACGGCGGACACTTTCGCCGAGATGATGATACGGTCCTTCGGCATGCCGAGTTCAATAGCGCGCTCGGCCGATGCAAGACCGGAGACGACCATCGCGTCGCGCATCACCTGGGCGGCGTCTTTCGGGTTACCGGCAGCCGTGTTCTCGTCCATCATCCGCGTCAGCAGCTCCTGGTCGAGCGAGCCCCAGTTGACGCCGATCCGGACCGGTTTTTCATACTTGTTGGCGACCTCGATCATGGTCGAAAACTGGACGTCGCGCTTTTCGCGGAAACCGACATTGCCGGGGTTGATCCGGTACTTCTCCAGCGCTTCGGCGCAGGCGGGATTATCGTCCAGCAGCTTGTGGCCGATATAATGGAAATCGCCGACGATCGGCACATCGATGCCCATCAGCATCAACCGGTCGCGGATATACGGCACGGCCTTTGCCGCTTCGTCCCGGTCCACGGTAATGCGCACGATCTCTGATCCGGCGGCGGCAAGGGCCGCAACCTGCTGAACGGTGGAATCGACATCCGCGGTGTCGGTATTGGTCATGGACTGCACGACAATGGGCGCGCCCCCGCCCACGGTGACATTGCCGACCCTGACCGCGACACTGTCGCGACGCGGCGGTTTCTCGAAAATTCCCTGGTCGGTGATAGCGTTCATGGCTCGTCCGTCTTCCCTACCCTGCAGATATAGCGCGATCCGGCGCGGAGGCCAGCGGCGCGGCGGCATCAATGCGCGCCAGCAGGTCTTCATAGTCGGTAATTACCGGAAACTGCGGAAATTCGTCTATCACGTTCTGTGGCGGGCGGAACAGGAATCCCGCATCGGCCGCCCCCAGCATGCGCGTATCGTTATAGGAATCGCCCGCCGCACAGGTGAAGAAATTAAGCTTTCTGAACGCCTCGACTGCGGCGCGCTTGTGATTTTCCATGCGCAGTTCGTATCCCGACAGCCTCCCCGTTGTCCGATCGACCGTCAGACGATGACAGAACAGGGTCGGCTGGCCCATTTTGACCATCAGCGGCCCGACGAATTCGTAAAACGTGTCCGACAGGATGACCAGTTGGTGCTTCGCGCGGACGGTATCCAGAAAGTCCCGGGCGCCGGGAAGCGGCTCGATTCCGTCGATAATCGGTTGCAGGGCCTCAATGCCGATGCCCTCGCGCTCGAGAATATCGAGACGATACTGCATCAGCACGTCGTAATCCGGCTCGTCGCGGGTCGTCCGCCGCAGATCGTCGATCCCGGTGCGTTCCGCCAACTCGATCCAGATTTCAGGCGCGATCACGCCTTCCATGTCGAGACATACGATTTTCACTGTCAGGCCTGCTCTTTTTCCCTGCGCGGGGTATAGCAGGCGGGCGATTCAGCGGCAAACGGGAATACGGCACTACGGCATCCCTTCCGCTCCGGCGAACCGGACCGCTGCGGCGTATCCTACTTTTGCATTCGCCGGATGATCTCGTCCTTGGTTTTTGCGTCGCGGCGCATCCGATCCTGGATCTGATCCAGGGCAGTCTGCCGCTGCAGGAACATTTTTTTGGTGCCGGTGAGCTGCCTGCTCTGCAGGGCCTGGCGTTTGCGCGCCGCCTCGCGTTGCCGAAGCGCCCGGGCAAGCCCGTCGGCGGGCGCCATGCCATGGGTTGCCAGCGTATCCGATGCTGCGGGCTTCATCTGCCCTGTCTGGGCATGGGTATCGTTTCCGGCAATGACCAGAAAGGCGCATCCCGTCGCGGCCAGACGGAAGGACGCGGCGGCGACCGTCAAAAATCTCATCGGCTTTCTCCTCGCAGCGACAAAAGACCCTCCGATTGTCGCGGAAGAATATTGAGCAAAGACTAAAGCGGGCAGCCACCCCGGCGCTGACCGGGTTTTGCCGAAATTCAATAACGGCCCGGCGGGTGCCGCAGAGATAGTTCCGGATATCTTCCTTGACTCAAAAATATTTTCATCTGAAAATATTTTAAAATGAATTGATAGCGAGGATTTCCAATGGCAACCGTTCAGAAACTGCACGACACCACCCCGGCGCAACTCGTCCAGCGGGCGACAGATCTGCGCCCGATGATCGCCCAAACAGCCTCCGAAAATGAAAAGAACCGTCGCCTTTCGCAGGACATGTTCGATACCATCCGGGATGCGGGTTTCTTCCGGTATTACCAGCCGAAACAATTCGGCGGTCTCGAATTCGATGAGCCCGCCCCCGCCATGCAATGCGTCATCGAATGGGCGTCCGCTGATGCCTCTACCGGCTGGGTCTGCGCCCTCGGTCTCGTGCATCAGTGGCTGATAGCGCAATTCCCGGCGGAGATGCATGAAGAGGTCTGGGGCGACACCCCGGACGCGACAGCCTGCGGTTCCTACGCGCCGGCGGGCAACTGCACGGCGGTGGATGGCGGCTACCGGCTGACGGGGGATTTCCATTTCGCCAGCGGGGTCGACGTGACGGACTGGGCGATCCTCGGCGTGTTCTTCCCGCCGGAAGACGACGGCGGCCGGCCGGTTCCCGGCTTCACGATGGTGCCGAAATCGGATTTCTCCGTGCACGACGACTGGCATGTGATGGGGCTGACGGGCACCGGTTCAAAGACGGTTGTCTGCAAGGATGTTTTCATTCCGGCGCATCGCCGCGTGACCTTCGCCGAACTCGTGTCGGGCAACTCCCCCGGATACCGCGCGTTGCAGAACAATATTTACCGCTACCCCATTCTGTCGCTTGTCGCCTATGGAATTTCGACCCCTGCAATCGGCGCGCTGAACGGCGCGGTCGGAACGTTTCTCGACGCCATGAACGGCAGGATGACGCGGGGCGCCGTAGTGCTCGGCGGCAACAAGGTCCGCGATTTCCAGGCGGTCCAGATGCGCGTCGGGCGTGCCGTCGGCAACCTGAAGGCGGCAAAAGCGATGCTGTTTGCCCAGATCGAGGAGTCGCGGGCAAAGGTCATCGACCGCAGCGAAATTCTCGATGTACAGGACCGGCTGGACAACCGCCTGACCCAGGCCCAGACGGTGGCGCTTGGCGTTCAGGGACTGGACGAACTGTTCGGCGCAGTCGGCGGACACGGCATCAACACGTCGCAGCACGTCCAGCGGGCCTGGCGCGATGCGCATGCCATCGCCCATCACATCAGTTTCAACTGGGATGCCATAAGTTCCATGTACGGCCAGCATGCGCTCGGCCTCGAACCGCAGGGACAGTTCTGACATGGTCGCCTACTGGATCGCCGCCCTCAGCGCCGAAGACATGGCGCCGCTCAAGGATTACGCGGCGCAGGCACGCATCGCCGTCGATAAGTATGGCGGGCGGTCCCTGTCCCGGCTCGGCCGGTTCCAATTGCTCGAAGGCGAATTCGTGGGCGACAAGATGGCCGTGATCGAATTCGACACCATGGAGCAGGCCGTTGCCTGCTACAACTCGCCCGAATACCAGAAAGCCAAGGACCTGCGCGACGGCAAGACGGACGCCGTGTTTTTCGTGGTCGAAGGAACCGGGTAATGGCCTGCCCGCCCGCCGATTTTCACCTTGAACAGTTCCTGCCCTATCTCGTTCACCGGGTCGGCTCCAACCTGGCGGAAGGCTTCGACGAAGGCTTTGCCGCGGCCGGCCTCTCGCTGCAGGAATGGCGCGCGCTTTCCATCCTGTACGAATACGGTCCCCAGACCATGGGCGATATTGCCCGGCGCACCAGCATCAACGCATCCACCATGACCCGGCTGGTCGGACAGATGGAAAAGCGACAACTTGTAAAACGCGAGCGCCCTGTCGCCAATCAGCGAACGGTATTCGTGCGCATTCTTGCCGATGGCCGCCGCAAAGTGGAATTCCTGATTCCCAGAGTTCTGGAGTACGAAGAGGCACTGACCGGGTGTTTCAGCGGGGCGGAACTGCAGATGCTCAAGGCACTGCTCGTAAAGTTCTTTCACAGCCTGACCGATGACGATCTGACCGATAACGGCCTGATGGACCAGGGATCGCGCAAAGTCGGCCCGCGGCAGGAAGACCTGATCGCCAGCTGACGGCGCGCGTCAGCGACGGTCCTGGTGCCGAAGCGCGGCTGAAGATAAAACGGTTTGCGCTATGCGGTTTCAAGCCGCCGGACATTGCCCGGCAACCACATGGACACCGTGGTCCCGATACCGACCTCGCTGGCAATCTCCAGCCCTCCCTGATGAAGCACAAGGATGGATCGCGCCAGCGGCAGGCCGAGCCCCGTGCCATGTTTGGGCCTTGTTTCCAGGTTCCCCGCCTGATGAAACGGTTCCAGCACATGCTGGAGATCCTGGTCGGTCATGCCACAGCCGTTATCGCTGACCGAGATCACCGTATTGTTTCCCTCGAGATGCGCCCGAAGCGATACATGTCCGCCGGGCGTGCTGAATTTAACGGCATTGGCAACGATATTAAGGATCGCCTGGGTTATCAGGCGGCCGTCGGCAAACATATCGATGCTGTCCGGCGGAAGATTTATCTCCAGCGTCACGTTCGCTGCCAGCGCCTGGGGTGCCGTCATTCTGGCAACGTCTTTGACAATCTCGTGAAGACGGACATTTGACGGGCATATTTCGAACTTTCCGGCCTCGATCTTCGAGAGGTCGAGCAGGTCGTTGATCAGGCTGAGCAGATGTTTCCCGCTCGAGTTGATATCGCCGATATATTCCCGGTACTTGTCGGCCCCCGCCCCTGCGAGCTCTCCGAAGAGCTCCTGCTGCATGGCTTCGGAGAATCCCAGAATGGCATTCAGCGGCGTCCGCAGCTCATGGCTCATATTCGCCAGGAACTTGGACTTCTCACCGTTCGCGTGCGACGCGTTTTCGGCAAGTTCGCGGTATCTCTGTTCGTTCACGACCAGACGCCGCGTCGTTTCGTGGTTGAAACGCGCGTAGCGGATGACACGTCGCAGCAGTGACGGCGACATCTCGATTTTTTCCAGCACGTCGACCGCGCCGGCGAGAAGGATTTCCTGTTCATGGTCGGCATCGAGTTTTTCGGACATCAGCACCATGGGCGTGGAGCACAGCCGCCCGCCGGCCCGCCGGATGACATCCATTCCGTGGCCGCCCTCCAACGCGGCCGCCACGAAGGCGATATCGAACCGGCCAGATGCAATCAGATACTGCCCGGTTCTGGCATCCGTTGCCGTTACCAGATCAAACGTCTCTCCGGTAATTGTCTCCAGCGTGCTGCGGAACAAAGCCGTATCCGAATCCGAGTCCTGGATGATCAGCACCCGGACAGGCGCCTCACGGTAGGCCGGGATGGAGAATAACGGTAAATCCGCGAGCTCGTCAGCCAGGGGAGCTTGTCCGTACGGCATTTGCGGTACTCCTGAAAACCGGGAAGAAATACTTGTGTCTTCCCATGCGTTCATTTGACTGCAAATCGGGTTAACAGGACGTTATAGATATAATTGCGTTAACTTATTGGAATACTGATTATTTTAAATCCCAAATCTGCCATGGGAACTACATACGGACTACGGCGAAGCCATTTTCGGCAATCTCGCCTCATAACCAGACTCCTTCGCATCGCGCCGAGCAATATGCTGTCATTTTTGCATCACTCTGTACGCCGTACACTGCGGGTCCTTCCCGGCTCTATTCGGAACGGGTAACGCGCGACCCCGAGGCTTTCCTAGCGACAGACTTTCCCAAACGGGGTTGCGTTTCGTTTTAGAGGCGGTCGATCACCACAAGATTACCCCAATGCAGGACGGCAAGATTACGGCAAGAGGCACCCCAAGATCGCAACAAGATCGCGGTAAGATCGCGGTAAGGTTAGAGCGGATTGTCTTTACCCTCGTCGTGGTCGATAATCCCGCAATGAAACGCATCTTGCTCATCACCGCTGCCCTACTCTGCTCGCTGGCAGGCTGCGCTACGCCGTCTGCAGTCCCCCTGACAGAGACGATTCTAGATGCGCGTAAAGATACAGTCGGTGCGGCGGTACGGTATCCTGCGGGCACGGCGCGTATCCGGTCCTACATCCTCACTATGGCCCCCGGGCAGGAGACCGGATGGCACCGGCACGATGTGCCGCTCTATGCCCGTGTGCTCGGCGGCGAATTAGAGGTCGATTACGGCGAAGGAACGGTAAA